>Ga0209491_10000408_pt1 | contig 85465 bp, 85 predicted proteins | sample BON02_FD_187213 | JGI IMG/M metagenome (GOLD analysis project Ga0209491, IMG submission 187213) | Freshwater microbial communities from Lake Bonney liftoff mats and glacier meltwater in Antarctica - BON-02 (SPAdes) (version 2) | ecosystem: Environmental > Aquatic > Freshwater > Ice > Glacier...
GCTCACTTGCGAGCGGCAGCTGCCCGTACCTTTGACGACATCGTTAAAGCCGTCGGCGACATCTGCTCCCTCTTCACGCCCCAAGAATGCTGGAACTTCTTCAAGGCCATGAACTATGTTGCAGAGTGAGCGTACGGCGCTCTAGGCGCAAAGCCATACTGAAATCGGGAGCCCCGGAGTGCATTGCGCTTCGGGGCTTTTCCGTTTCAGGCGGGACACTGCAAGCCTAGTCCAGCGCCGCCTTGACCATCTCGCCGATCTTGCGGGCGTCGGCTTCGCGGGGGCTGCCGGATTTCCAGGCGATGCCGACCTGACGGCCGATAACCGGCGTGGTGAATTCGCGCACGGCGACGTCATGCCCGATGGCGAGGCCGTGATCCATTGCCAGCCGGGGGAGGAGGGAGACGCCGAGCCCGCCGGCCACCATGTTGACCAGCGTGCCGAGCGACGTTGCCGCGACCTGCCCGGCATGGTTGCCTGTCTTCAGGCGGCAGATGGACAGGGCATGGTCGCGCAGGCAATGGCCGTCCTCGAGCAGGAGAATGTCTTCCCCCGCGAGATCATCCGGCGAGAGGCCGTTCTTCCGGGCCAGTGGATGACTGATCGAGGAGGCGAACAGGAATTCATCATCGAACAAGGGCAGGGTCTCGATACCAGGCGCGTCCCAGGGCAGGCCGATCAGCGCGGCGTCCAGCGTGCGGGTGCGGAGCTGGTCGATGAGCCGGGTCGTCTTGTCTTCGTGCAAATAGAGCTTGAGGTCAGGATACGCGTCGCCGAGCGCCCGAACGGCCTGTGGGAGGACGAAAGGGGCGATGGTCGGGATGGCGCCGAGATGGAAGGGGCCAGTCAGCAGGGCGCCGGCGCTCTGGACGGCCTGGACGAGGGCGTGGGCATCCGCGATGAGGGCGCTGGCGCGGGATGCAGCCAGTTCTCCGGCATGCGTGAGGCGGGCGCCGCGCGCTTCGCGATCGGCCAGCCGGACGCCCAGCAATTCCTCTAATTCCTTGATGCCGGCCGAGAGAGTCGGCTGGGTCACATAGCAGGCTTCAGCGGCGCGCGAGAAGGAGCCGGTATCGCCGAGCGCGGTGAGAAACTGGAGCTGTCTGAGGGTCGGAATTGCCATAGAAGGGATTTATGTCACCGGTAGAGAATATCAATTATTCTTTTGGGTGAAATGGCGGCACGTGCGCTCTTATCGAGCCTCCACCGGGCTCGGTCACTGTAATAATTGCAACAGGATACCTCCCAAATGCTCGGCATTGGCCAGAAACTTCCCGACTTCAAGATCACCGGCGTCAAACCAAAGTTCATGCAGCACGAAGAGAACGGCATCAGCGCGTTCGAGGCGCTCGATCAGAACAGCTTTGAAGGTAAGTGGAAGGTAATTTTCTTCTACCCGAAGGACTTCACGTTCGTCTGCCCGACCGAGATTGCCGAATTCGCGCGCCTGAATGGTGAGTTCGAGGATCGCGACGCGGTTGTGCTTGGCGGCTCGACCGACAATGAGTTCGTGAAACTGGCCTGGCGCCGCGAGCACGCGGACCTGGCTGAACTGCCGATCTGGCAGTTCGCCGACACGACCGGCTCGCTGGTTGACGGCCTTGGCGTGCGCAATGCGGAAGAGGGCGTTGCCTATCGCGCGACCTATGTGGTCGATCCGCACAACGTGATCCAGCACGTCTACGTGACCAATCTCAACGTGGGCCGCAACCCATCGGACACGCTGCGCGTGCTTGATGCGCTCCAGACCGACGAGCTCTGCCCTTGCAACCGCCAGGTTGGCGGCGACACGTTGGTGCTCGCCGCCTAGGCTGCGCGTTTCCTTATACCGCCATGCAGAACCGGGTTGGCCGGCCTTACTTCTCCGTTGGGGGAGGCCGGTCAACCTGGCCGCGCGCAAGTCATCTGGCGCGCGGCCGCATGGCGCTTTTTCTCCCCTCCTGCCTGAAAGGACGTCTTGATGTCGCTCGAGACCTTGAAATCGAAATTGCCGGATTATGCCAAGGACCTGAAGCTGAACCTCGGCTCGCTGGCGAATGAAACGATCCTGACCGAACAACAAAAGTATGGCTGCATGCTGGCATCCGCCCACGCTGTCGGCGAACCGCACACGCTGCGCGCGCTGGACGCCGAAGCCCGCAGCAAGCTGAGCCCGGAAGCAGTGAAGGCGGCGAAAGCGGCCAGCGCGATCATGGGCATGAACAATGTCTATTATCGCACGACGCACCTTTTCTCGAATGAGACCTACAAGACCGTGCCAGCGAAGCTGCGTATGAACGTGATCGGCGCACCGGGCATCGAGAAAGCCGATTTCGAACTTTACGCACTCGTCGTGTCGGCTGTGAATGGCTGCGGCATGTGCCTTGATGCCCATGAGGCCGAACTGCGCAAGCACGGATTCACCACAGACCAGATCCAGGCTGGCGTCCGCATCGGCTCTGTCGTCAACGCGGCCGCCCGGGTTATGGCGGCGGAATCGGCATTGGAAGCCGAGCCTGCCTGACCACGTACACTTGCTCGCACATCGCGCCCCCGGAGCCAGGCTGCGGGGGCGTTTTTCTTGAGGAGGCCGTGTATTCGTGCGCTGTTGGCGCGATCCAACTCAAGGATTCAGAAAAGCAGATGATGATTTTAGGCGCATTCCGACATTGATTTGATACAATGTCAGTTGGATTGGTGCGATTTCCCAGTCAAATTCAGCGCGCAATATATTGCGACAACACGTGTCGGCAAACCACTGATTCGGAACGACAAAATACACCATTCCCATGCCGGCCCAAGGCCGTGTTCCGCCGTGTTCCCTATGTGTGCATTTTATGTTCCGGACCACGCTGGTTGTGGATATTCGGATTCACCGACTCAACCCATTGAGGCCCATCCTCACCCATGATATTCCAAATTTACACATGGTTTACCCATGCTGGGGTTTAGGCATAATAATTACAGGGTTGGCGGGTGTTTGTTTCCACCTACGAGAGCGCTATTGATGTAAAAGGCCGGGTTTCCATTCCTGCGCCTTTTCGTGCAGCGCTTGGCGGTGGCACCCGAATCTTTCTCTGGCAGGCGCTGGACGGGTCCGGCTGCCTCGAAGGCGGCGGCGAGGCGCTTATGGCCATGTACCGGGCGACGCTGACGCGCCTGGCCCCGCAGTCGGAAGTACGCAAGGCACTGGTGACCCGCATCATCGCAGGATCAGCCGACCTCAAGATGGACGAGACCGGGCGGATCAAGCTGCCCGAGGACCTCTGTACCGCTGCGGAGTTGACCGATCGGATCAAGTTCGCCGGTAATATCGACAGTTTCCAGATATGGAATCCCGAAAAGCACGCAGCCTTCAACACGGCCATGGCAACCGCTGCGGCCGCCCCTGAAACATTGGCCGCCTTTGGACGGGCCTATTCCGAAGTCCTGCACCAGCAGGGTGCAGGCGCCTATCCGGCCCCGAAACCGGTCGACGGGAGCGAAGGTTGATGAGCGCACGCCACACATCTGCCCGTCCGCCGGCCTTCGGGCACAATCCCGTGATGATGGACGAAGTCCTCACATGGCTTGCGCCGCAGGATGGTGAGCTGATTGTCGATGGCACCTTCGGCGGTGGCGGGTATACGCGGGCGATCCTGCTGGCCGCGAAGTGCAATGTGCTGGCGATTGATCGCGACCTCGACGCGATCCAGCGGGCCGAAAAGCTTGCTGCGGAAACACCGCGCCTGACGCCACTGCTCGGCCGGTTCGGCGAAATGGATGCGCTGGTGATCAATGCCGGACACGCGTCGGTCGACGGTGTCGTGCTGGATATCGGCGTTTCGAGTTACCAGATCGATGAGGGCGAACGGGGATTCTCGTTCATGAAGGACGGTCCGTTGGACATGCGCATGGGCGCTGCCGGACCGACGGCAGCTGATGTCGTCAACACGATGTCCGAGCACGATCTGGCGAATATCATCTTCCGGCTTGGCGAGGAGCGGCAGGCGCGGCGGATCGCGCGCCATATCGTGCAGCGCCGGGCCCAGCAGCCCTTTGAAACGACGGCGGACTTCGCCGATGCGGTCGAAGTGGCCGTCGGTGGGCGCCGGGGCGCGCGCACCCATCCGGCAACTTTGACCTTCCAGGCCATTCGCATGTACGTGAACGACGAGCTCGGCGAGCTGGCCCGTGCCTTGTGCGCTGCCGAGCGCATCCTGCACCCCGGCGGTCGGTTGGTGATCGTTGCGTTCCATTCGCTGGAAGACCGTATGGTCAAGCAATGGTTACGCGACCGGGCCGGCAAGCAGAGTGGGGGCTCGCGCCACATGCCGCTTATGGCCAAAGGGCCGGATCCGACGTTCGAACTCGCTGTTTCCAAAGCAATTGTTCCGTCTGATAAGGAAGTGGAAGGCAATCCGCGCGCACGTTCAGCCAAGCTGCGGGCCGCGATCCGAACCAGCGCGCCCGTGATCGAGGAAGACGCCAGCGACGGCATGAACCTGCCGCCCCTGTCGGACCTGGAGGATGTGGCATGAGTCGACGTGCTTTCCTGTTTGGAATCCTGGTTGTGGGCTTGCTGATCGTGAGCCTGTACCGGGCGAAATATGGTGCCAAGGACACAGCGTCCGAGATCATGGCTGTTGAAGCCCAGATCGAGGATGCGCGGCACGAAAAAGCGCTGCTTGAGACCGAGTTGTCACATATGAGCCGGCGTGAATGGATCGAGGAATATGCCCGTGGCGAGCTGGGCATGGCCCCGCCACGACCTGACCAGATTGCCGGTGAATCCGATCTCGACGAGGTTATCGGCCTGCCGGTCACGTCCGGCGTGGCGCCAGAGCGTGAACAGACGGAGGGCGCCAGATGACCGAACGCGCCCGCGACCGGACACGGCTGGTAGGACTCGGCCTCGGTGCCCTCTTCGTCATCCTGGCGGGCAAGGGCGGCTATCTCGCGATCTCATCCACGCCGGCCCGTGCGCACAGCGCCGCCAAGATCGACGCGCATGTTCGCGCCGATATCGTGGACCGCAACGGCGAACTCCTGGCGACGTCCGTGACCGCCTATTCGCTGGTCGCCAATCCGAAACTGATCTGGGATGCCGGCGATGTTGCCCGGTCGCTGACAAGCGTGTTCCCGGACATCCGGGTCGCCGACCTGACTGAAAACCTGTCGAACGAGGCGCGCGAGTTTGTCTATGTCAAACGCGGCCTGACGCCCCGCCAGCGCAAGGCCGTGTTCGACCTCGGGCTGGAAGGCCTGCGGTTCGAGGAAGAGAGCCGCCGGGCCTATCCGCGGGGCACGCTGGCCGGTCATTTGCTGGGTTATACCAATGTTGACGGCAAGGGCATTGGCGGCATCGAATATGCGCTGGAAAGCCGGCTGAGCCGCGGCGGCGAACCCCTTCGCCTGACCATCGACAACAGTGTCCAGTCTGCCGTGGAGTCTGAGCTTTCGGCTGCGGCTGCCGAGCATGACATCCAGGGCGGCGCCGTGATCCTGATGGATGCCCATTCCGGGGAAGTGCGCGCCATGGCCAGCTGGCCGCCGGTCGACGCCAACCGGGCGCTGGAGCTCAAGCGCGATGACACGGCCCAGTTGAACCGGGCAACCGGTGCGGTGTACGAACTCGGCTCGGTGTTCAAGCCGTTCACGGTGGCTGCCGCACTGGAAGCGGGCGCGATCAAGCCGACGGACCTGTTCGACGTGAAGACGCCAATGGAGATCCGTGGCTACATGATTCACGACCTGCATCCGATTGGCGGCCCGGCCAGTGTCACCCGGATCATCTCGGAAAGCTCGAACCTCGGCACGGTGCATATCAATGCCAAGCTGGGTCCGCGTCGCCAGAAAGCCTTTCTCGAAACCCTGGGCCTGATGGGCCGGGCGCCCATCGAACTGGCTGGCAGTGCGAATCCGATCCTGCCCGAACGGTTTGACGACCTGTCGGCGGCGACCGTGTCCTATGGGCATGGGATCGCAGTGACCCCGATGTCGTTTCTCGACGCGTTCTCGGCGTTTGCCAATGGCGGCGAGCGGGCCAGCCCGACGCTTGTCATGGACGAGACGCGCAAGGTGGCGCCGGTGCGGGTAATGTCGGCCCTGACAGCCGACATGGTCAATGTGATGATGCGCGAAGCGGTCGTGAACGGCACGGGCAAGCGGGCCGACGTCGCCGGCTATGGCGTCGCCGGCAAGACCGGCACGGCGGAAAAACCGGTCGACGGCGGCTATGACGACACCCGTAACGTGACCAGCTTTGCGGCCATATTTCCTTATGACCGCCCGCAATATGCCCTGATCGTGACGTTGGATGAACCCAAGGCCGGGGCGGAGCGTGGCGATACAGCTGCGCTGAACGCAGCGCCGACGGCCGGACGCATCATCGAACGTGTCGCGCCTTTGCTCGGGCTCGCCCCGCATTTCGAAGGTGTCCGGCCTGCCGGTGCTGAACTCCGCTCTGCATCTGATGAGAGGAGTTCCCTGTGAAGCTGAAAGACCTGTTTCCCCTCGCCGAAGACGGCGACACCGAGATCACCGGCATGACGGCGGACAGCCGCAAGGTGCAGCCGGGCTTCCTGTTCGCGGCCCTGCAGGGCACCGCCTCTGACGGACGCAAGTTCGTGCCGAAGGCAGTCGAGGCTGGTGCAGCGGCGATCCTGTCCGATGGTGGCGTCGAGAAAGTGCCTGTGCCGCATGTGATCGCCGACGAGCCGCGCCTGGCGCTGGCCCTTGCGGCCAAGCGTTTCCACGCGTCCCAGCCGGAGACGGTGGTTGCGATTACGGGCACGAACGGAAAATCATCCACTGTGGATTTCCTGCGCCAGATCTGGACGCGGGCCGGGCTGGGCGCTGCCTCGATGGGAACGCTTGGTGCGATTGGCCCGGGCGGCAAGATCGATGTCGGCCACACGACGCCGGACCCTGTGACGATCCATGAGACGCTGCGCGAGCTGGTGCGCCAGGGCGTGACGCATTGCGCGATGGAGGCCTCGAGCCACGGCCTCGAACAGTTCCGCCTCGACGGTGTTGACCTGGCGGCGGTGGCCTTCCTCAATTTCACGCAGGACCATCTCGACTATCACGCCACGATGGAAGCCTATCTCGAAGCCAAGCTGCGCCTGTTCCGCCAGTTCGGGAGGCAGGGCATGCCTGCCATTGTGAATGCCGACAGCGACCATCGCGACGTATTCGAGGCAGCTGCGAAAGAGGCGGGCCTTCAGATCGTGTCGTTCGGCTGGCGCGGTGAGGACCTGTGGATCGACGAGATCATGCCGCGCGCCACCGGGCAGGTGCTGACCCTGTTCTGGCGCGATGTGGAGCACAAGCCGCTGGAGCTGCCGCTGATCGGCGAGTTCCAGGCGCTGAATGCGCTGGCTGCAGCGGCGATTGCGTTGTCGCTCGGCTTGTCGTTCGAGCAAGTGGCTGATGGCCTGACCCATCTCCAGCCGGTCAAGGGACGGCTCGAACTGGTCGGCAAGACACCGGCCGGGGCAGGGGTGTTCGTGGATTACGCCCACACGCCGGATGGGCTGGATGTATTGCTGCGGGCCGTGCGCCCGCACACAGCCGGACGCCTCAAGGTGATCTTCGGCTGCGGCGGCGACCGCGATGCCAAGAAGCGCCCGATCATGGGCGAGATTGCTACGCGCCAGGCCGATGATGTGATCGTCACTGACGACAATCCCCGTACGGAAGACGCCGCCACGATTCGCAAGGCCGTGCTCGCCGGTGCGCCGGGTGCGCGCGAGATCGGCGACCGGGATGTGGCGATCCGCACGGTGATCGCGGAACTGAAAAAGGGCGACACGCTGGTGATCGCCGGCAAGGGCCACGAAACCGGCCAGATTGTCGGCAAGACGGTCATCCCGTTCTCCGACCAGGACACAGCGCTGTCGGCGCTGGCAGGGGAGCACGCATGAGCCAGCTTCTCTGGACCTCCGAAGAAATCGCGCTGGCAACGGGCGGCACGGCCAGTGACCCGTTCTGGGTGTCGGGCACGATTTCGATCGATACGCGCACGCTGGTGCCGGGCGACCTCTTCGTAGTACTGCAGGACCAGCGCGACGGGCATGACTTTGTCGAAGCCGCCTTCAAGGCGGGCGCGGCCGGCGCGCTGGTGTCGAAACCTGTCACGGGCGGCCCGACCATTATGGTCGGCGATGTGCTGTCAGCGCTGGAAATGATGGGGATCGCGGCGCGGGCCCGGTCCGGCGCGATCCGCACGGCGGTGACCGGCAGCGTGGGCAAGACGAGCGTCAAGGAAATGCTGGCACGGATCTATCGCGCAGCCGGCCCGGCGCACTGGAACGTCAAGAGTTTCAACAATCACTGGGGCGTGCCGCTGACGCTTGCGCGGATGCCTGAAGCGACCGAGCGCGCGGTCTTCGAGATCGGCATGTCGACGCCCGGCGAGATTGCGCCACGCAGTCATATGGTGCGGCCACACATCGGTATCGTGACCTGCATTGCCGGCGCACATCTCGAAGGCCTTGGCAGCCTCGAAGCCGTGGCCAATGAGAAGGCGGATATTTTCGCAGGCATGGAAGCAGGTGGCACGTTCATCCTGCCGGCCGATGATGCGTTCCTCGACCAGCTGTCAGCGCGTGCGCGTGAGCTCTGCCCGACGGGAAACCTCGAAACCTTCGGCACGGCGGAAAACGCCACTGCGCGGGTGACGAGATATGAAACAAATGGCGTGACCAGCCGTATCAGCATCGACGTGATCGGTCAGCGTGCGGAACTGGAAATCGCAGCCGTCGGCAAGCATTGGGCGGTCAACGCGGCCGCGGCGCTTCTTGCGGCAAGCCAGACGGGACGCTCGGTTGCCGATTGCGCTGAAGCCCTGTCCGGCTACTCACCGCCGCCAGGGCGCGGCACTGTGGAACAGATCGCCCTGCCGCAGGGTGGCCACTTCACGCTGGTCGACGATGCCTACAATGCCAATCCGGCCAGCATGCGCGCTGCCCTCTCGGCGCTCGCGCAGCGTCAGGGCGGCCGCCGCCTTGTGGCGCTCGGCGAGATGCTGGAAATCGGCGAGGAGTCGGCGCGCGAACATGCCGGGCTTGCGCCGGATGTCGTAGCGAGTGGGGCAGAAGGCGTCTTCCTTGCGGGTGACAAAATGACTCACCTTGCAGAGGCCCTTCCACCCAGTCTGCAACAGGTATGGGCACCCAAGGCGGATGAGCTGTGGAATGCACTGCTAAACGCAGTGAGAGATGGCGACGTGCTATTGCTCAAAGGGTCGAATGCCTCCGGAATGGGACTTATTGCAGACCGCTTGCGCCAAAGAAGTGCAGCGGCTGGTTTGGGCAAGATGGATAGCAGCGACGAAGACGCTGCAGAGGTCAGGTGATGCTGTACGAATGGTTGGCCGCGGATAGCGGTTTCTTCAACTTACTGAACTATATCACCTTCCGCGCCGGCGCAGCCGTTGTGACGGCGTTTCTGGTGACAGTGGTGTTTGGTGACGTGATCATCAACATGCTCCGGGCCCGGCAGGGCAAGGGCCAGCCGATCCGTGACCTGTCGCTTGAAGCGCAGATGTCGAAGCAGGGCACGCCCACGATGGGCGGCGTCCTGATCTGGATCGGCCTGCTGGTCGGCGTGCTGCTCTGGGGCAATCTCACCAATCCTTATGTCTGGGTCGTGCTGTTCGTGACGCTGTCCTACGCAATGCTCGGATTTCTCGACGATTATGCCAAAGTGACCAAGGAGAGCGCTGAAGGCGTCTCCGCGCGGGCGCGCCTTCTGATCGGCTTCGGCATTGCCGCTGTCGCCTGTGCTTTCGTGATGGGCCTGCACGGCGCACATACACCCGCCGGACACGCCGAGTGGGGCCCCCTGAACGGCCTGGCCGAACAGATTGCCAACCTTGCGCCGACGACCTCGGTGAAGCCAGCTGACCCGGCCTTTTCGGGCGGCGTTGCGGTGCCCTTCGTGAACAATTATTTCCTGCCGCTGGGCGGCTTCTTCATCCTGTTCGGCATGATCGTCGTCGTCGGTAGCGCCAATGCGGTGAACTTCACCGACGGCCTCGACGGACTGGCGATCGTGCCGATGACTTTTGCTGCCGCCGCCTATGCGATGATCGCCTACCTCACGGGTAACTTCGTTTTTGCCGAATATCTCGGCATCCAATTTGCGCCGGGCGCAGGCGAGATTGCCGTCCTGCTGGGCGCGATGATCGGCGCGGGCATGGGCTTCCTCTGGTACAATGCCTATCCGGCCAAAGTCTTCATGGGCGACACCGGTTCGCTCGGCCTTGGCGGCATGCTGGGCATCGTGGCCGTGGCGACCAAGCACGAGTTTGCTCTGGTCGTCATTGGCGGCCTGTTCGTGCTCGAAGCCCTCTCGGTCATGTTGCAGGTCGGCTGGTTCAAGATCACCAAGCGCCTGACGGGTGAAGGCAAGCGCATCTTTCTGATGGCGCCGCTGCACCACCACTTCCAGAAAAAGAACTGGCCGGAAACGCGCGTCGTCGCACGCTTCTGGATCCTGTCTGTCCTGTTCGCCCTCGCGGGCCTCGCAACTTTGAAGCTGAGGTAACCCGCAACCCATGATCCCCATTACGGAATACGCAGGACGGGATGTCGCCGTGTTTGGCCTTGGCCGGACAGGCCTCAGCGCAGCAAAAGCGCTGAAGGCTGGCGGCGCGCGCGTCCATGCGTGGGATGATAATGAGGACATACGCAACAAGGCCGAAGCCGCCGGGATGACGCTGTCCGACATCAACAAGCGCGACTGGCAGACCTTTGCTGCGCTCGTCCTGTCGCCGGGCATCCCCTACAAGTTCCCGCAACCGCACCGGATCGTGCGCATGGCCGAGATGACCGGCGTGCCTGTCGTCGGGGACATGGAACTTTTTGCGCGGGCCGTTCAGTCGCTGCCGGAACGTGGCCGGCCGAAAATCATCGGTATTACCGGGACCAATGGGAAATCGACCACGACGGCGCTGATCGGGCGCATCCTGAAGCAGGCTGGCCGTGATGCGCGCATCGGCGGCAATATCGGCACCGGCGTGCTGGACCTTGCCGCCCTGCACGCCAATGCCGTCTATGTGCTGGAACTGTCGTCCTACCAGCTGGACCTGGTGAAAAGCCTGCACTGTGACGTTGCCGTGCTGCTGAACATGAGCCCCGACCATCTCGACCGTCATGGCGGCATGGAAGGCTATCAGGCTGCCAAGATGCGCATCTTCCAGAACCAGCAAAAGGGCGATGTCGCCATCGTTGGCTTCGACGACGTCATCACGCAGTCGATTGCGATCGGCCTCGCCGGGCATGGCCCGGGCCGTGTCGTGCATGCATCCTCGACCTACACGCTCGGCCGCGGCGTCAGCGCGATTGATGGCCGCCTTTATGACAACCAGTCGGGCAAGGCCGAATTGATCGGCAACCTGGCCGACTGTCCCTCATTGCCGGGCAAGCACAATCATCAGAATGCCGCTGCAGCCTATGCGGTCTGCCGGGCACTCGGCATCGAACAACACGTTATCATGGCCGGGCTCAAGACTTTCCCGGGCCTGCCACACCGACTGGAAACCGTTGGTGAAGTGGACGGTGTCCGCTTCGTCAATGATTCCAAGGCGACCAATGCCCAGGCCGCCGAGCAGGCGCTGAGGGCGTTCAAGAATGTCTATTGGATCGCCGGCGGCGTACCCAAGGCGGACGGGATCGAACCGCTGGAATCCCTGTTCCCGAACGTGGCCAAGGCCTATCTTATCGGCGATGCAGAAACGGCCTTTGCCGCGACACTGAAGGGCAAGGTCGCGCTGCAGAAGTGCGGCACGCTGGAAAAGGCTGTCGAAGCGGCGTTGCGCGATGCGCGGGCGTCAGGCGAAGACGCTCCCATCGTGCTGCTGTCGCCCGCCTGCGCCAGTTTTGACCAGTTCCAGGACTTCGAACATCGCGGCGATGTGTTTCGTTCGATCGTCCAGGCGATGATGCCGAACGAGATCAGGGTGACGGCTTGAACCCAGCACCCGCCGCCTTGCAGTTTGCCCGGTCCGACACGTCGTGGCTGACCGAATGGCGGCGCACGGTAGACTGGGGACTGATGGGAGGCGCGTTTTTCCTGATCGCTATCGGCCTGTTGATGTCACTGGCGGCGGGCCCGACGGCGGCGATCCGCATCGGCTACGAGAACGAGTATTTCTTTGTCATCCGGCAGGCGGCCTTTGCCGTGTCGGCGGCTGTGCTCCTTATCGGTGTCAGCATGCTCGACCAGACATGGGCGCGGCGCCTTGCGACGCTCGTATTCTTCGCGGCGTTGGCGCTGATGGTGTGGATCCTTGTGTTCGGGCACGAGGCCAAGGGCGCGCAGCGCTGGCTGCGGATTGCGGGCTTTTCCCTTCAGCCGAGCGAGATGGTCAAGCCGGCGCTGATCGTACTGAGCGGCTGGCTGCTGGCCCAGCGAGAAACCTATCCAAGCGGCCCGTGGGCGGTGATTGCGTTCGTGTTCTATGCGGTGACTCTGGGATTGCTGCTGCTGCAGCCCGATGTCGGGCAGGCGGCGCTGCTGACGGCGGCGTTCGTCATCACGTTCTTTATCAGCGGGCTGCCCTGGAAATGGGCCGCCGCGTTCGCAGGCGGCGGCGTGTCGCTGGCGGGCCTGCTGTACGCGCTGTTGCCGCACGTCCGTGCGCGCGTGAACAGTTTCGTCGACCCATCGGCTTATGACACATACCAGATCGACAAGGCGGCCGAAGCCATCGGGCGTGGTGGCCTGTTCGGCGTCGGCCCGGGGGAGGGCATGGTCAAGGCGAGCCTGCCGGACGCGCACACCGATTTCATTTTCTCCGTCATGGTCGAGGAATTCGGGCTCGTGGCGGCGATCGTGCTGCTTGCTGTGTTCTCTCTCATGGTGCTTCGCGGCTTCCGCGCCGCAGCCCAATTGGATGACGGCTATGCCCGGGCAGCGGCGGCCGGATTGTTCTCCTTGTTCGGCCTGCAGGCTGCCATCAACGTCGCTGTCAACGTTGCCCTTATCCCGCCGAAAGGGATGACACTGCCTTTTGTGTCATATGGCGGCTCGTCCATGATCGGCACAGGATTGACACTCGGGCTTGCACTGGCCCTTGTGCGCGGACAAGGTACGCGCACAAGAGGCAGGTATGGGTGACGTAAACACCGGAAAATTGGTGATAATTGCGGCAGGTGGCACCGGCGGGCACATGTTCCCGGCCAGGGCCTTTGCCGATGAAATGCGTACGCGTGGTTGGACCGTCGGATTGATCTCCGACTATCGCGGCCTGCGTTATGCCAGCGACTTTCCGGCCGAGTGGAAAGAAGAGGTGAATGCCGCTTCACCGAATTTCCGCAAGCCGTGGACGCTGCCGGCGGCGGCTCTGAAGATCAAGTCAGGTATCAACCGGGCGGTGCGCCTGATCGATCAGACGATGCCGGCGCTTGTCGCCGGGTTCGGAGGGTATCCGGCATATCCTGCACTCGCTGCTGCGAAAAAGCGGAAGGTGCCGATCATCATTCATGAGCAGAATGCGGTGCTGGGGCGGGTGAACCGCCAGTTCGCCCAGCATGCCAAACTGGTGGCCAGCGGATTCAACCGGCTCGACTTCCTGCCGTCCGGCGCGGCCCATATGCCCATCGGCAATCCGGTGCGCGCACCGATCGTTGCGATGCGCGACACGCCGTATCCGCCCACCGACGGCAAACTGGTCCTGTTCGTCACCGGTGGTAGTCAGGGCTCCAGCATATTCGGCGATACGGTGCCGCTGGCCATTGCCAACTATTTCCCGGCGTCTTTGCGCGGGCGTCTCAAGGTCGTCCAGCAGGTCAGGGAAGAGCAGATGGAGGGCGTGCGCAACATCTACCGGCGCGCGCAAGTCGATGCTGATCTTGCGCCATTCTTTGCTGACATGCCGGAACGCCTGGCCTCCGCGCACCTGGTCGTGGCCCGGTCTGGCGCAGGCACGGTGAGCGAACTGGCGGTGGTCGGGCGGCCGTCGATCCTGATCCCGCTGGCGATTGCCATGGATGACCACCAGTCAGCGAACGCCGAGGCGCTCACCGATGTCGAGGCGGCCGATGTGATCCTGGAGAGCAACCTTTATCCGAAACTCCTCGGCAGCCTGATTGCGGTGCGCCTGGAGCACGGTGACGACCTGCGCCAGCGCGCGGCGGCGGCCAGGTCGGTCGGCAAGGTCGACGCCGCGAGCGATCTCGCGGACATGGCCGAACGTGTGGCCGAACTTTAGGCAACCGCCGGACGGCAGCCATGTATCCTGTGCATCTGTGCGGCGCGTAGCCAGCCCCACTCGAAGGCGTCATCCGTGTCGCCGTCGCGCTCGCGCCCGGCCAGCCGTTCGAGCGCTTCGTCCAGAGTCGGTTCATGACCTGCAGGCACCCACCACATGACGAAATGCATGTCGCCCATCATCTCGAACCATTGTTCGCGGCGTTCGGAGAACTTGCGGTGCACTGTGCCCCAGACAAATCGCTCAAGGCTTGTCACGTCTTCCCACACGGTGAGGTTGGTAACGAATTGAGGATCGCCGTAGATCTTGGCGTCTGTATTGCCCTCTCCGGGTTCGCCTGACCCTTCCATCATCCAGACAAAGCCGGGCATCCGTTGATCATGTCCAGGTTGTCCATGAATTCCTTGACGCGGAGGTCGTCGGTTGGCGCGACCAGGCGCCCGATATTGATTTGGGCCAGGTGCATTTTCATCGCATTTTCCTCTCGCCCCCAAAGCGCCGCAACGGTCGCCGGGTTGTGCCAATCAATGGCCATGATTGGCATGAAGGTAATTAACTGAGGCGCCAGACGCGGAATTTCAATGGTTTGGGGTCCTTGCCTGCGGAATGCGCACCACGGTAACGCTAGCACTTACGTTTTTCACTGACTGAATGGGTTTCTGCCATGACTTCACCCACGCCTTTCGATCTCGGCCCCGCACATATCGTCGGCATTGGCGGTATCGGCATGTCGGGCATTGCCGATGTGATGCTGACCATGGGCTACCAGGTCCAGGGCTCGGATATATCCGACAGCACCAATGTGCAGCGCCTGCGGGAGAAGGGGGCCAATATCTTCATCGGCCATCGCGGCGAGAACGTGAAGGGGGCCGGCACGGTGATCATTTCCTCGGCGATCAGGAGGGACAATCCGGAAGTGCTGGCGGCGCGGGCAGCGGGCATTCCCGTGGTGCGCCGGGCCAATATGCTGGCTGAAATCACGCGGCTCAAATACACGGTCTGCGTGGCTGGCACCCACGGCAAGACGACGACGACGAGCATGGTGGCGTGCCTGCTGGACGGCTGCGGCATCGATCCGACCGTGATCAATGGCGGGATCATTCACGCCTATGGCTCGAACTACAAGGCGGGAGAAAGCGACTGGATGGTGGTGGAGAGTGATGAGAGCGACGGGACGTTCGCCAAGCTGCACCCGACTTGTGCCATCGTCACGAATATCGATCCTGAGCATATGGACCATTACGGCTCCATGGATAAGCTGCGCGAAGCCTTTGATACCTTTGTGGAAAACCTTCCGTTCTACGGGTTCGCCGTACTCTGCACCGACCATCCCGAAGTCCAGGACCTGGCGGCCCGCGTCACCGACCGGCGGCGGATCAGCTATGGATTCAACCGGCAGGCCGATGTGCGGGCGTTGAATCTGAAGACCGACCTCGACGGTGCGCATTTCGATGTCGCATTGCGGCGCCCGGGCTCGGCAAGCCCGCGGATCATCAAGGACCTGACGCTGCCAATGGCGGGTGAGCACAATGTGCAGAACGCCCTGGCGGCGATCACCGTGGCGCTGGAACTGGGCGCAACCGACGACCAGATCAAGGCGTCGTTGGCGGCGTTTGGCGGGGTCAAGCGGCGGTTTACGACGGTGGGGGAATGGGCGCCCGAAGGGGGTGGCAAGGGTGTGGTGCGCATCATCGACGATTATGGCCACCATCCAGTCGAGATCGTCGCCGTTTTAAAGGCCGCGCGGTCCATGCTTGGCCAGGGCCAGTTGATCGCCATCTGCCAGCCGCACCGCTACACGCGCCTGCGAGACCTGTTCGAAGACTTTTCACGCTGCTTCGATGCGGCTGACGAAGTGTTCGTCGCACCGGTCTACGAGGCTGGCGAGGCCCCGATTGAGGGCATCACGCACGAGACGCTGGTTGCCAGCGTCAAGCGGCACGGCCACCGGGGCGCGCATGTGCTTGGGTCGCTGGATGACATGCCTGAAGCCATCCGGGGCATCGCCAAGCCTGGCGGCATGGTTGTCTGTCTCGGGGCGGGGGACATCACCAAATATGCCGGTGAGCTTGCGGACAAGCTCTGATCGCGGCAAGCGGTGGGGCGGCTCGTGCTGTTACCACACCAAAAGTTTACCCGACGCGAACATGCCTTAAATGGCCAAATCGCTTTCCTCGCCGCGTGGAATATCGCACGGTTGCGGAAAGACGGCGAACAATGATGCCGCAGACCTATCCGGGAGATTGTCGCCGAATGACTGAATTACTGGCCGCTGCGCCGCTGACCGAGAATGCTGCAAAACAGGCGGCTGTGAGCGGAGGGCCTTTTGGCATCAAGGGCTTGGCCTGGGCCATCTTCGAAGGCGCACGCAACCCCTACTATAATCTCATCGTCATCTACATCTTTGCCCCGTATTTCGCCGAAGTCATGGTGGGCGGCGGCGAATTGGGCCTGACACTGTCTGGCCTGACCATCACGATGGCGGGCATCGTCACGGCGCTGACGGCGCCGTTCCTCGGTGTCGTTGCCGACAAGGCGGGCAGGCGAAAGCCGCTTATAGCCGTGTTTATGGCGGTCATGGTGGTGTGCTCTTTCGCCCTTTGGTGGGCTCGGCCCGAGGGTCCTCTGACCATGTGGCCCACCATGTTTGTGCTGGCGATCGCTTATTGTTGCTACGGGTATTCGGAAGTGCTCCACAATGCGATGCTGCCGACGGCTGGGCGCCCCAACGCGCTGCCGATCATTTCGGGCCTTGGCTTGTCGATGGGCAATATCCTGAGTGTCGGGATCCTGATTTTCTTCCTGTTTGGCCTGCTGCTGCCTGGATCGGGCTTGCCATTCGCGGCGGATGAGCAGTTGATCGCCTTGGACCTAGCTACGAACGAACCACAGCGCTTTGCGGGTCCGTTTGTGGCCGTATGGATGGCGGTAATGCTGATCCCGTTCTTCGTGTTCATGCCGGATGGCCTGAGCAAGGGATTGAGCTGGAAGCGGGCAGCCGGAGACGTGTTCAAAGGTGAGGACCGTCATGACGGCAACCCGCAATCGTTTCTGCAGCGCGCGATCGTGTTCCGGGATTACCTCGTGAAGTTGTTCCGGGACCATCCCCATACAATGCGGTTCCTGATCGCTCGCACGATCTATGCAGATGCCATGGCGGCGCTGCTGACGCTGGGTGCGGTGTTCGCAAAAACCTTCCTCGGCTGGAGCGGTGTAGAGATTCTGTTCTACGGGATCACGGGCGTCCTGTTCGGGGCGGTCGGCGGATTTGTCGGCGGGTTCCTTGATCGTGTCCTTGGGCCGAAACTCGCACTGGTCTGGGAAATTTCCGTGCTGACCGTCCTGCTGCTGGTGCAGCTGTCGATCACACCGGAAGCCCTGTTATTCGGTCTGATCCCGAGCGGGACGCCGATCTGGAGCAGCCCGTTCTTCGACACTTTGTCGGATGTGACCTATTTCCTGTTCGTGATTCCAGTGGCGATTGCCGTCGTGGCGTCGATTTCGTCCAGCCGCTACATGCTGGTGCACATCGCGCCGCATGACAGGATCGGTGAATTCTTCGGTCTCTACGCGATTGCCGGGACGGTGACCGTGTGGATGGGGCCGGGCCTTGTCAGCCTGCTGACCTGGCTGACAGGCAACCAGCGCATCGGCATGGGGGGTATCGGCTTCATGTTCCTGCTGGGCCTGATCATCCTGTGGAAAGTTCACGCGCCAAAGCGGGGCTTCGACGCGTGATATCCGGGATTAAGCAGGACAGGCCAGCCCGCTAGCTTGTTGGCCCGAATGATTTGCCGTCATCATCGGCGTCATGCGTGCGGCTGATTTCGTTGACGCGGCGTGGACGCAGGTAGAATTTGTCGTCCACCGTCTTTTCGGTCTTCAGAACGTAGCCGAAGGGGCTTTTGAACGTGTACTCGACTTCTGCCAGGATCACCGAGCCTGGGGAGGGAATGATGCCGGAAGGAACGGTTATCGCGGAGCCCTGGGCATAGGCGGAGATGTTGTAGGCATCTGACCAGTCAACGCGTGGAACGCCGTCGCCATTGTCGACGATGCTGGTGATCCGGAGGTTGGCCTCCGTCGCATCATACGGCTGCATCATGACTTTTGCTGCTGCGAACATCTCGCCCATGTCCGCATCCGTCACGGTCGCAAGACGGGCGGTAAGGTCACCGAGGCTGGCGCTGGTGGAGGTGACCCGGCGGTCCATGCGCATCAGGAAGCTGAGCTCGATACAGCCGAAATAGATCAGGACCATGACCGGCGCGATGATGGCAAACTCCACCGCCGACACACCCTGTTCATTATAGTGCAGGCCCTGGATGCCACGCCATTTCAGGCGGGGATTGATCCGGGAGAGAAGGGACTTGCGGGACATGAACTAGTCTCCAAAGGGTTCGTTGCGGAAAACGGCATTCGCCTGCACCAGGTATTTTGAACCGGCCATGTTAGACAGCGGCGCAGTAATGAAGGGTGTCATCAAGCGCCATTCGTAGAAAACGCGCACGGCCACGATCTCGTTGGGACCGCCGGGTTCATAGGCAAAGCCGGCATCATCGAAATTGCCATCCAGATCGACCGGGCGCTCGAAGCTGGCGGCGCCGAATTCGTCAAGCGACTTGACGTCTATGTGCAGCTTGTCGTCACAGTCCAGCAGTCCGAAGAAGCTGCCGCAAACCGACTGGCGGAAATTGGTCTCGTCAAATCCGCTTTCCTGAGCCTGACCGGTCCGGATTTGCCGGGACGCGTCGGCGACGGAGTGTTCGAGTACAGTCGAGACGAGAAACATGAGGCAGACTTCGAGCAGGCCGAAGATCAGCAGAAAGAACGGAATGGCGACCATGGCGAATTCGACGGCCGCCGCCCCACGCCGGTCGCTGGCATACGCATTCCAGGACGCCTTGAGGCGCGAAGCAAGGATGTCGAAGCGGAAGCTGACCATTTTCAAACCCCAAACAGACGATTGTCTCAGCGCTACCAGATACCAGACCTGGGTTTGCCCCCGATTTATCGGAAACGTAAAATTTCATCTATCTGGCGCCCAATTTGGATCGCGCTCGTCCCGGAAATGCAAACGACCGCCTCCGGAGACGCGGTCGTTGCAGCGTGCTAAATGGATGCGAGCCTAGTTGCCACTGTTCAGGTCCTGAGTAGATTTCTGCTGCGTGAGGAGGGCATCGAAATAGTCGATCTGATCGCCGATGCTCATGACCGAGCGGCATTCGGGGGCGCAGTCATAGGTGAAATTCTGGCCGGAGCGATTGACCGTCACAAGGTTTGACGAATTGACAGTGACGACAACTTCGGTCGAAAAAATCTGGTCGCCGGCCTTGTTGAAGATCATGAGATTGGTCGTGCCGAACGTCTTTCCGGTGATGAAAATGAGGTGTTCGTCGTGAACGGCGACGTCGGCGACATTCTTGTTGCCGAGTACGATGCTCGCTGCAGACCCCGGGATGCGAACGGGGATGGTCTTGTTGGCTTCGACGGACAGCTGCCCGGCCGCAGCGGTTGCGACGAACAGCGATCCTGCCAGCGCCAGGGTGCAGGACTTGGCCAATATGTTCATTTCTCGGGCTCCAGGTTCGGTTTCGGGAATCTTCGCTCAAGAAGGTTGCCTGTTTCCTAATAGTGCGGAGATCGCGCAAATCCGACATCATACTATAGGGACCGATTTCGACGGATCGCGCATTGGACGAGAGTAAACAAAACCCTGATTTGCCTTCACGGATTATCTGTATTCCGTAACGCGATATTGAGAATAGTCCTGTAGTTTCAGTGTTGTCCCGGGAAGAAAAAAATGTCCGAGGCTTATTTAACGCATGATGGGAGTTTCCAATGTTTGCACGTTTTCTTAAAGACGAGTCCGGCGCCACGGCTATCGAATACGGCCTGATCGCTGCTCTGATCGCTGTCGCTATCATCGGTGGCGTTACCGCCCTCGGTAACAGCGCCAACACCACGTTCACGACTGTTTCGACGGCTATGACGAACGCCAACTAAATAGTCGACCGAATTTATTCGGTTCGCAGAAAGGCCGCCAGGGAAACCTGGCGGCCTTTTCTTTTGTCCCCAAACCGGACGGGACGGCCCAATGAGGCGGAGCAGAATTAAAAACTTCCTTTAGTCTTTTCCGTCACGGTGCGGCCGAGTCGAAGAATGAAGGAGCGGGCGAATGATCTTGAACATCCTCGGAGGTGTGTTTCTGGCCCTGTGCGTCTTTGCGGCGATGCACGACGTCAACCGACTGACGATTCCGAACTGGCTGAACCTGGCGCTGGCGGGCCTGTTCGTGCCTGCAGCTGCGATCTCCGGTGTCCCGATGGAAATCATCGGGGGGCATCTGATGGTCGCCGCCCTCGCCTTCATGGTGGCCTTCGGCCTGTTCGCCTTTAACATATTCGGGGGAGGGGATGCCAAGATGATTCCTGCCGTGATGCTATGGCTGGGGCCGGATGCGGGTATTACCTTCGTTTTTGTCATGGCACTCACAGGCGGGGCCTTTGCGCTGCTGATCCTGTCTGTCCGCCGACTTATCCCGGCCGCGGCCTTGCCGGGATTGATCCGTGCACCATTCGAAGAAAATGCCGGTGTTCCCTATGGAGTCGCGATTGCGGCCGGCGTGCTCGTGGCTGCGCCAGCGTCTCCATTCCTTGCCAACTTGTTAAGCCAAATCAGTCTTTTCAGTTAACCAAGCCTTAGGCCTGATCATGGAAGTATCCGGTTTGGATGGGGATTCTGCCTGATTGTGGTGGCCCATCGCATTTAGTCATCACAAGGGAGTGGCGCCCAATGTCGCCGATGCGTCTTATCATTCTGTGCGGTGCTGCCCTTGCAGCCATGGCCGCCGCATTCCTGGTTCGCAACATGTCGGCACCGACGACCGTGACGCAAACGGTTACTGAGCTGCAGACCGAGATCCAGACCACGCAGGTTTCCGAAGTCAAAGTACTGGTTTCCCGACGTGACCTGGCGATCGGTGACCGCCTGGCGACAAGCGATTTCGAATGGGCACCCTGGCCGGAATTGAACATTGTCGACGGCTATCTCACCGAAGCCAAAAATCCCGATGGCATCGAGCAGATGGCCGGCGCGATTGTCCGGATTCCAATCTTCAATCGCGAACCGATCCTGCCGGGCAAACTCGTCCTGGCAAATGATTCCAGCCTTATGGCCGCCTTGCTGTCACCGGGAATGCGCGCCATCTCGGTCGAGATTTCGACCGAATCAGCTTCGGGTGGCTTCATCCTGCCAAATGACAAGGTCGACGTGATCCTCACGCATGAAGTCCAGGTGCAGACCGAACAGATGGTCACTGAGCGTCCGGCAACGACGACAATCATCAAGAATGTTCGTGTCTTGGCAATCGACCAGGTTTTCAAGCCGGATGAAAACGGCGGAACTTCCCAGATCGGCAACACGGCGACGCTGGAAGTCTCGTCGAAGGAAGCTGAGTTGGTGGCGCTGTCGCAACGCATGGGAACACTGTCGCTGTCATTGCGCCCCTGGTCGGATGCCGGAGACAGCATGGGCCGCGAATCGCGCACCGACATGCTGAGTGGCGATGGTGGAAATGGCGCCGGAGGCATCATGATTTACCGCAATGGCCAGGCCACGTCGGCCGGGCTTGGGGGAAGCTGAAGATGAACATGTCCCGCCCGTTCCGGAATTGCCTTGTCATGGCGTTCGCAGCGACCATGCCGCTTTTAGCGCATGCGACACCCAATGATCTGGGCACAACGATCACGAGACCAGGTGAGACGGGCGTTTCACAGCAGGTTACGCTGGGGCTGAGCAAGTCGATGATTATCGATCTAGATTCGCCTGCCGCAGACGTTGTCATCACGAACCCGGCTATCGCCGATGCCGTGGTGCAGACGGCCAAACGGATCATTTTCCGCGGTGTCGCCTATGGGCAGACGAATGCCTTTGTATTCGACCGCGACGGAAACCAGCTGCTGAACCTTGAAATCAATGTCGAAACTGACATGACCAGCCTTCACAAGCTGATCGAGCGGCATGTGCCGGATGCGCGCGTCAACGTCGAAGGCCTCAATGGAAACGTGCTGATAACGGGCATTGTCGACGATATGGCGCAATCCGACCAGGTGCAGCGCCTTGTTGCGGCTTTCCTCGGCGGCGGTGACGAAATGCAGTTCGTCAACATGATCCAGATCGCAGCCAAGGATCAGGTCATGCTGGAGGTGCGCATTGTCGAAATGCAGCGCACGGCGATCAAGCAGCTCGGCATCAACCTGTCCGGCACGCCTGCTTTCGGTGACATGGCCAGGCTGGTCGAGAAGCAATTGTTTTCCGATACGAACGGTGACGGTATTCCGGAATCGACCGGAACGACCGGCCTCGTGCCCGGCCTTCCGCAAACATTCCAGGGCTCGCTCAGCGCCAGTAACAGCTTTCCAATCCAGGGGCAGGCGCTTGGCGGTCTTGGCGGCTCCCTGACCTATTCCAACTATGTCGGTTCCGACCTGCAATCGAGCGTCGGTGCCACGATCGATGCACTGGAGCGGATCGGTGTCGTCAAGACGCTGGCCGAGCCGAATATTGTTGCAATGTCTGGCGAAAGCGCCAAGTTCCTCGCGGGCGGCGAGTTTCCCGTGCCGGTCGGGCAGGACAATAACGGCCGCGTGTCGATCGAATTCAAGCCTTATGGTGTGGGCCTTGGTTTCACGCCTGTTGTCCTCTCCGAGGGCCGGATTTCCCTCAAAGTGTCGACCGAAGTATCGGAACTCACCAACCAGGGCGCCTATCAGGGCGCCTCGCAGACAGGTATCGATTCGGACGGCAACCTGGTCACGATCGCCGGGATCACAATTCCGGCCCTGTCAGTTCGCCGCGCAGAATCGGTGATCGAACTGCCATCGGGCGGATCGATGATGATGGCGGGCCTGATCCAGTCCAAGACACGCCAGACGCTGGACCAGATACCCGGGCTCAAGAAGCTGCCAATCCTCGGCGCCTTGTTCCAATCGCGTGATTTCCTTCAGGACGAGTCAGAACTGGTGGTCATCGTGACGCCCTACCTGGTCGATCCGACCCAGAAGAACCAGCTGCGGACGCCAGCGGACGGATATGCCAACGCCTCGGACGCCAAGTCGATCTTCTTTGGCAAGCTGAACGAGCAGTACGGCAAGGACGGCGCGCCAGTGGACGCCAAGAATTATCGCTCCCCTGTGGGCTTTATTGAAGAGTGAGGGACGTCAGGATGAACCCGATGCTTAAACCAACACAGGCCCTGATCGCTGCGGGCTTTGCCCTGACCGGCCTCGCCGGATGCGCGAGCCATGCCCCGACGGCTGTGCCGCAAGCGTACCTTGAGGGCACCGCGCTCGACCGCAACGCAATCGGCGTGTCGAAGCGTACCGAATTCCTTGAAGTGGATATCAGCCCGGTTTCCAGCGAACTCACGCTGAAGGACCGTGCCAGGATTGAAGCCTTTGTCCGCACCTATCGTTCAAAGGGCCACGGTCCGCTGATCATGTCGCTGCCCGAAACCAGCGACAATTCACAACTGGCCGTCTCGGCAGTCGCTGCGGCGCGCGAGATCGCCTGGCAGAATGGTGTCGAGTATAGCGAAATTGCAGGCAGCAGCCATGGTGCGGGATCGGACAAATCCGAACCGATGATCCTGGCCTTCCAAGTTTATGACGCGATCAAGCCGGACTGCAAATCGATGGCTGAGTACGACGTGTCGGACATCCGCTCGAACAATGAGATGCCAAGCCTCGGCTGCGCAATCCGCACGAACCTTTCTGCCATGATCGCAGACCCGGCCGACCTTCTGGGCCAGCGCGAACTCGAAGAAGGCGACGCGATGCGCCGACAGGTTATCCTGCAGAAATTCCGAGAGGGCGAATCCACTGCATCTGCCCGCTCGTCGGAAGAATCCGGAACAATATCTGACGCAGTCAATTGATAGCCGGCTGCCGAGTAGAAGGACGAGAGTATAATGTCGAACGAAAAAGCGCTCTTTGAAGACGATTTCGATTCTGACTTCGAAGATGTCTTCGCAGAAGAAGCCCCTGTCGACGGACTTGCCGCGCCGGCCAATGATGCGTTCGGCTCGCTGATGGATGACGATGCCGATCCGGCGGCGATTCCTGAGCAGAAGCAATTGGTGGCTGACCAGCCGGTCTTCTCGATGCCGGACCGGAACGGCGGGGATGTCCCGCTGCCTGCCATCTCGATCAAGGTGTTCTACGAGCGTGACGAAACGCGAGATCTGATGGACGTTTGCTCGCAAGACCGCCGCATGGGCCGCGCCACGCTGGAATCGGTTCCCGGCGGGATTGCGGCTGCGACGGCCTATATGCAGCAAAATCCGACTCCGAACCTTTTGATGGTCGAGTCGTCTGCGGCAGCTCAGCAGGTGCTGGCCGAGATCGATGCGCTGGCCGAGCATTGCGACGAAAACGTGCAGGTCATGGTTGTCGGTACCGTCAACGACATCAAGCTTTATCGCCAGCTGGTCGCCCGCGGCGTCAGCGAATACCTCGTGCCGCCATTTGATCCGATCCAGATCATCCGTTCGATATCCACTCTCTTCGTCGATCCTGACCGACCTTTCGTTGGCAAGCAGATCTCCGTGATTGGTGCGAAGGGCGGGGTAGGGTCGTCGACGATCGCTCACAACCTGGCCTGGGCCCTGGCGGAAAATGCGCGCGTCAACACGACGCTGGTCGATCTCGACCTGTCATTCGGAACAACCGCGCTCGACTTCAACCAGGAGACACCGCAGACCATCGCTGATGCGCTTCTAGCCCCCGAAAGGGCAGATGATGCCGTCATCGAGCGGCTCCTGGCAAAAGCTACCGACCGCCTGTCGCTCTTCACGGCACCTGCGACGATCAATCAGATCATGGACATTCCTGACGAGGCCTTCACCACGGTCATCGAGAGTGTCCGGCGCAATGTGCCCTATATGGTGCTCGACCTGCCGCACACGTGGAGCCGCTGGGTGCAGCGCACGCTCGTGGCCTCCGATGAGGTCATCATTGTCTGCCAGCCGGACCTGGCATCGCTGCGAAACGGCAAGAATTTCATGGACCAGCTCAAGGGCCAGCGACCCAACGATAATCCACCGCGTCTCGTGCTGAACATGTGCGGCGTTCCGAAGCGGCCTGAAATACCGGTGAAGGATTTCGCGGCGGCGATCGGCGTGGAGCCGGAAATCATCCTGCCATTTGAGCCGGAGCTGTTTGGCACGGCAGCAAATAACGGACAGATGATCTCGGAAACGGATGCGACATCGCGCGCGTCAATGGCAATCGATCACCTAGCGTCCGTATTGACGGGCAGGGCGGTTGTGCAGCCCACGAAATCGATTTTCCAAAAACTCCTCGGCAAATAGAACTCAAGGGAAAGGGCCCGTAAATGGCCTTCGGCAAACGTTCAGGATCTCCAGCAGTTTCAGCGCCGGCGGCGCCAAAGCCCCCGGCTCCTGTGGCGCAGCGACGTCCCCAGGCCATGAAGCCGAAGGCGCCCGAGCCGGTGCCTGTAAAGGGTGCTCCGAAGCCGCTTGCTTCGCAACCGGTCAAGGCCAAGAAGCCTGAGCCCAAGCCGGAGCCGGTTCGCAAGGTGAACCAGCAATCGGAACAGTATTACGCCACCAAGACGACCGTTTTCAATGCGCTGATCGACACGATCGACCTGTCGCAACTTGCCCAGCTGGATGCCGAGAGCGCACGCGAGGAAATTCGCGATATCGTTGTGGAAATTATCAGTATCAAGAATGTGGTGATGTCGCTCTCTGAGCAGGAGCAGCTGCTTGACGACATCTGTAACGACGTTCTTGGGTACGGTCCGCTGGAGCCATTGCTCGCGCGTGACGACATTGCCGATATCATGGTCAATGGTGCGGATACGACCTATATCGAAGTCAACGGCAAGATCGAACGCACCAATATCAGGTTCCGCGACAATGCCCAGCTCATGAATATCTGCCAGCGCATCGTGAGCCAGGTTGGCCGCCGCGTTGACGAAAGTTCGCCAATCTGTGACGCGCGCCTGCTCGACGGGTCACGCGTGAACGTCATTGCGCCGCCGTTGGCAATCGACGGCCCGACGCTTACCATTCGTAAGTTCAAAAAGGACAAGCTGCAGCTGCAGGATCTGGTCAATTTCGGATCGATCAGCGAAGCGGGTGCCGAAGTCCTGCGTATTATCGGTCACTCGCGCTGCAACGTCCTGATCTCTGGCGGTACAGGTTCGGGCAAGACAACGCTTCTCAACTGTCTCACGGCCTTCATCGAGCCCGGCGAGCGCGTCATTACCTGTGAAGACTCCGCCGAACTCCAGCTTCAGCAGCCGCACGTCGTGCGCCTCGAAACCCGCCCGCCGAACATCGAAGGCTCGGGCGAGGTCACAATGCGCGAACTGGTCAAGAACTGCCTGCGTATGCGTCCAGAACGCATCATCGTGGGCGAGGTGCGTGGCCCTGAAGCATTTGACCTCCTGCAGGCGATGAACACAGGCCACGATGGCTCGATGGGAACGCTGCACGCCAACAGCCCGCGCGAAGCTCTCAGCCGTTTGGAATCCATGATTACAATGGGCGGCTTCTCGCTGCCGGCCAGGACGATCCGTGAAATGATCGTTGGATCGATCGACGTTGTTGTGCAGGCTTCTCGCCTTCGTGACGGTTCGCGCCGTATCATGTGCATCACCGAGGTGATGGGCATGGAAGGGGACACGATCGTGCTGCAGGACGTCCTGAAATTCGAGATGGATGGCGAAGACGCGGACGGCAAGATCATCGGTTCACATCGCGGCACCGGCATCGGGCGTCCGCGGTTCTGGGAGCGCGCCTCATATTTTAACCTTGAGCGTGAACTCGCAGCCGCGCTAGACGCGCTCGGGAGCTGATTCATGGACAATAGCTTGATGATCTACGCCGTTGCCGGGCTGGCATTTGTTGCGCTTGCCGGCGTCGGCCTGGCGTTCACGAGTGGTGACGCAGACGCGGCACGCAAGCGCGCCAAGGCCATCGGCGCGGGTGCCACATCCGGCAAGGCACGCGGTGGCAAGGCGCATGATGAAAATTCCAAGCGACGCGCCAAGACACAGGAAATGCTCGATAACCTGCGCAAGCAGGACAAGGAGCGCCGCAAGTCGATCACACCGCGTGACATCGGTTCAAAGCTTGCACAGGCGGGCCTGGATTTTCCGGTCTCTGCGTTCTGGATCGGTTCACTGGTCATGGGTACGCTTTGCGCTGTGCTGATCTACATGTCAGGTGCCGACGGACTGGTGGTTTTCGGCATGTCGCTCAAGAGCAAGCCCGTCATGATCGGCGGCGCGTTCATCGCAGGCACTTTGTGGGTTCCGCGGCTATTCCTGAGCGTGCTGGCCAAACGCCGTCACAAGAAAATGATCAACCAGTTCGCGGACGCGCTGGATATTATCGTGCGAGGCGTGAAAACCGGTCTGGCGCTCAATGAATGTATCCGCATCATCGCCAAGGAAAGCCCGGATCCGCTCCGCACTGAGTTCGCCTCACTGGCCGACAACCTTGCAATGGGCGCTGGCCTTGAGCGCTCGCTGAGTGCCTTCTACAAGCGCATGCCGCTGCAGGAGATAAACTTTTTCGTCATTGTGCTGCTGATCCAGGCCAAGGCAGGCGGCAACCTTTCCGAGGCGCTGGGCAACCTGTCGACCGTTATCCGCTCGCGCAAGATGATGCGCGAGAAGGTCAACGCGCTGTCGTCCGAAGCCAAGGCGTCAGGCATGATCATCGGCGCGCTCCCGTTTGCGGTAGGCCTGATGGTCTACATGACCACGCCCAGTTACATCATGCAGCTATTCATCACCGAGACGGGCCATGTCATCCTCACGGTTGCGGCGACCATGATGACCCTGGGCATCCTCACGATGAAAAAAATGATCAACTTCGACATGTAGGGTGACGGATTATGTATGATTTCATTCTGTCACTGACTCGTCCCGATACGCTGGCGGCCTATCTCGTTGCGGCGGCCGTGTTTGCGACCTTCGTCACGGTATTCCTGCCTTACCTGAAGGGTGACAAGCTCGAGACGCGTCTCAAGGCTGTGTCGAACCAGCGCGAAAAGCTGCGCAAGCAGAGCCGCGCGGCTCTGGAGACCAAGGGTCTCCGGCGTGAAGACAAGAGCATGATGGGTACGGTCTCGTCCAAGCTCAACCTGGCCAAGGCGCTGGAAGACCCCAATGTCGTCAAGCTCATGAACCAGGCCGGCCTGCGAGGACCGGGCCCGATCTCGGCCTTCTATTTCGCCCGGATGGCATTGCCTTTTGCCGGCCTGCTCCTGACCTTCGTCTATATTTTCTTCGTCAATGACCATGGCTTCAGCCCTGTGATGAAGTATGGCTCGCTCGCCTTCGGCATGGCGGCCGGCTTCTATGCGCCGAACATGTACGTCTCGAACCTTGCAGCCAAACGCCAGAAGTCGATCATGCTCGGCTTTCCGGACTCCCTCGACATGCTGCTGATCTGCGTCGAGGCCGGCATGTCGATCGAACTGGGCTTCAACAAGGTGAGCCAGGAGATCGGCTCTGCTTCGCCGGAACTGGCCGAGGAATTCGGGCTGACGGTCGCGGAACTCTCTTATCTGCCTGATCGCCGGATGGCCTATGACAACCTCGCCGGTCGGACAGGGCATGAAGGCGTGAAGGCGGTCTGTATGGCCCTGTCGCAAGCCGAACGTTATGGTACCCCGCTGGGCGACGCGTTGCGCGTGATGGCCAAGGAAAACCGTGAAATGCGGATGTCCGCCGCCGAGAAAAAGGCTGCGGCGCTGCCGGCAAAACTGACCGTGCCGATGATCCTGTTCTTCCTGCCCGTCTTGTTTCTCGTCGTGCTCGGCCCGGCCTACATCCAGTACAAGTCGATGAAGGGTGACAATGACGCGGCTCCGGACGTAACCGAGTTGAACATCGAGACGCGCACAAGCGATTTCGTATAGCGCGGCTTGATCACGTGTTTCAAAATGCCCGCCTGCTGACAAGCTGGCGGGCATTTCCTGTTGTTCGCGGCGTTTCCTGAAGGATGACAATGCCTGTCATGCGTTCGCTGGCAGGGCGTTCATCCGGTTCTTTGGCAGAGCGTCAGTAGGTTTTACGCAGCCGCAGGCCCGCGTCGTTTTCGGGCGTTGTGACGGTCGCAGACTCGTCCGTCACGGGCGTGGACGTTGCTGCAGCCGCGCGCTCGGCATCCGGTCCGAGCCTGTTCGAAGATGCTGGCGACGCGGGAAGCATGCCCATCTCCGCACGCTCGGCGAGGGCCTCCCAGGTGCGGGTGGGCTGCACCATTTCCCGGAGCAGTTCGACATTCTGGTCGACAATGCTGCGGGGTGCGTTGGCGCCGCTCGCGGCTTTCATCTCGTCATATTTGCCTTGGAGGCCGAGGACGAGGGCGAGGTTTTCCTTGATCCGCGTTGTCGTGTCCGGTTGCGCATCGGCAAGCCGCAATTTCTCTTCCGCGCCGACAAGGTCGCCGGACAGGGCGAGCGAGAGTCCGTAATTGGCCAGCGTCGAGATGCGGTTGGGCTCTATGCTAAGTGCCCGTTGATAGGCTTGTTGCGCATCCGCATGCCGGTCGAGCTGGTCGAGCGCGGTGCCGAGCCCGCCCCAGGCGGCTGCCATGTCGGGTTCCAGGGTGCCGGCCTGGTTGAATGCCTGCATCGCAGCGCGATAATCCTGCTTGGTCGACAGGGCGCGTCCGAGCACCATCAGGAGTTCGGCACTGTCCGGGTGGACGACCAGAACCTGGGACAGGACATCGATGGCGCGATCATCGCTGCCAATGTCGCGCAGGGCATTGCCGAACGTGATCGCAGTTTCGAGATTCTCCGTGTCCTTGGCATGTTCCTTCGACCAGAAATTGGCTTTGGTCAGTGGGTCGGCGCGGTTGGCTGCAGCCACTTCTTCCGGACTGGCCGGCTCCAGGGCTTCTTCCATCGCCCGCTGCAATTCGGCATTTGCCGCCTTTTCGTCTTTCGTCGCCGTGCTGGCGCAGCCCGTCGTCGCCGCCGCTAGGACGAGCGCGAGGACCGCCAGTGACGTTTTGGCTCTGGACATGGGCTGGCTCCAAGTATGTATCAGGTGCATTCAAGTCCGATTCTGGCCTGATTGAGGTCAAGGTTCGGTTAACAGGACTGACCGTCTGATTAACAAATTGCCCGGAGCGCCATGCGACATGCACAAGAGCTTTACCGCTAAAGGGGCCAAGCCGGCCGCGATCCACCTGTTCACGGTGTCGGGCTTCGAAAGCCTGAAGGACGATCCGTTCCCGGGCGCGCGCGCGCTGGCCAAGGGGCAGGGATTCACGGGCAAAGCCGGACAGGTCGTGTTGCAGGCGGCTGCGGGCGGACAGCTTAGCCATGTGCTGGCAGGGCTGGGTGATGGACGTGACGCGCTGGGCGTGGCTGCAATCTCGGCGAAACTGCCGGAGGGCGATTATGAATTCGCATCGGACGGTGGGCTCGGCTTCGCGAAGATTGCCGCCGGATGGGCAGATGGCGCCTATCGTTTCGACCGGTACCTGAGCGAAAAGGCGAAGCCGCCACGGCTTGTGATTCCATCGGGCGCGGAATCCGACGCCTTGTCGCGTGAGGCGGACGCCGTCGCGCACCTGCGCGACCTGGTGAATACGCCAGCAAGCGACATGGGCCCCGAAGCGCTGCAGGGGGAAGTGGCCGCACTGGCCAAGCTGTATGGCGCCAAGCTGACCACCACGGTGGGGGACGACCTACTGGAGGCGAACTACCCGCTTGTGCATGCGGTCGGCAGCGCGGCGACGTTTGCGCCGCGCTTCCTGGAGCTGGAATGGGGCGACCCGAGCCATCCCAAGCTGGCGCTCGTCGGCAAGGGCGTGACGTTCGATTCCGGCGGCCTGAACATCAAGGGCGGCGACGGGATGCGGATCATGAAGAAGGACATGGGCGGTTCGGCGCATGTCATTGCCCTGTCCGAACTGATCATGGGCAGCGGCCTGAAAGTGCACCTCAAGCTCTACGTTCCCGCTGTCGAGAATGCGATTGCCGGAAATGCGTTCCGGCCCGGCGACATTCTGGCGAGCCGTAAGGGCCTGACGGTCGAGATCGACAATACCGATGCGGAGGGGCGTCTGATTCTTGCGGACGCGTTGGCGCGGGCCTGCGAAGGCGAGCCGGACTTGCTGATCGATTTCGCGACACTGACCGGGGCGGCGCGCGTCGCGCTGGGGCAGGATCTCGCACCGATCTATACCGATGACGACGCCCTCGCAGCGGATGTTCTGGCGGGGTCAAAAACCAGCGGTGACCCGGTGTGGCGCATGCCGCTCTGGGACCCGTACCTGTTAGACCTGAAAAGCCCGATTGCCGATCTCGTCAATTCCGGCGGACGGCAAGCCGGATCGATCACGGCGGCGCTGTTCCTGAAGCAGTTCGTCACCGCGAAGAGCTGGGCGCACTTTGACGTATGGGCCTGGCGCAAGGGCAAGTACGGACGGCCTGAAGGCGGCGCGCCGACAGGCTTCCGGGCCGTCTGGGCAATGCTGGCGGCGCGCTATTCCGCCTGAGGCGGGACGATCCGGACTTCGGACAGGCGGATGGCTTCGCGGACGCGGCCGCGCAGGACCAGCGTGTCGATATTGTCCGGCTCGGCTTGCATGGCGGCTTTGACATCGGCGAGGGCCATGTCGAGGTCGCCGGTATTCAGCCGGGCTTCGGCGCGAAGATGGTGCGCGGTGCCGAAACCGGGTGCGGATTCGAGGGCGGCATCCAGGTCAGATATGGCTTGGGTCCATTGTTCCAGCAAGATGTGGGCGCTGGCGCGGTCGACCAGCAGGTCCGGGTCATTGGGGATGATTTTCAGGGCATTGGTAATCGTCAGGATCGCGGCTTCCGGCGCGCCGGCCACGAGCCAGGCATTGCCGGCCTGGGTGAGATAAAGCGCACGCTTTTCGAGCGTGCCGCCGTCGGTCGCATTGGCCAGTTCTTCAAGCCGCGCTGCACCTTCAGCCTCCTGACCGAGGGCGATCAGCGAGAGGGCAACGCACTGCCGGGAGCCCGGGCGGTTGCCTTCGAAGCTCCAGGCGAGGGCGTCTTCATAGGCTTCTTCCGGGTCTTCATCGATGCGGGCAATACAAGTGTCGAGGCGTGTTGCCTCGCGGGCGGCGAAATCGGCGCTTGCGGTTTGAAAGAAGGCGAACGATACCGCTGCGAAGGCGAGGATAGACATGGATAAAGGGCTCCCGGACCTGTAGTGGTACCTATAGTCATCAGACAGGGCCTCAGTGCAAATGACAGTTCCGCCATCTCTGCTTTTTGTCTTTGGCATGGGTTATTCGGCCCGTCGCCTGGCGGCGCGACTCGTGCCCGCGGGGTGGCGCGTTGCGGGTACCAGCCGGGCGAAAGACGCGGATTTCGGGCCGGGGGTGAGGGTGCTGCAATGGGGTGGTGAGGGGGAGGTGCGTCCGCCGTCCGGCGCGCATTGGCTGGTCACGCTGCCACCCGATTTAGACGGGTGCCCGGCGGCCCGTGCAGTGGGAAAGCGGGCCGGCGAGGCAGCCTCGGTGACCTATCTTTCGACCACGGGCGTTTACGGCGACCTGGGCGGCGGCTGGGCGATGGAATGGAGCCCGGTCAATCCGGGGTCGGCCCGCGCGACCGCGCGGGTTCTGGCCGAGCGGCAATGGCAGGAGGCGACGGGCGGCGCGGTGCGGATCGTGCGCCTGCCGGGCATCTATGGCCCCGGTCGGTCACCCTTCGGGCGATTGCGCGACGGCATGGCGACGCGGGTGGTGAAACCGGGGCAGGTGTTCAGCCGCGTCCATGTCGAGGATATCGCGCGCGGGCTGGAGGCCCTGCTGTCGAAGCCAGCGCTGACCGGCGTGTTCCATCTCTGCGATGATGAACCGGCGCCGCCGCAGGATGTAACGGCATTTGCAGCGGGCCTGTTGGGCCTGGAGACACCACCGGAAGTGGCCATCGCGGATGCGGGGCTCAGCCCGATGGCGCGGAGCTTTTATGCGGAATGCAAGCGGGTCTCGAATTCGCGCACCAAGGCAGCGCTGGGCTGGCGTCCGCTTTATCCATCATATCGGGGCGGCCTCGCCTCTGTACTTGGGGAGGAACAGGCCGGGACCTGAGTTCAGGATTGGACGAGGGATGGCCGTAACGTCTCGATGCCGATCGGGGACTGGCGCTCGTCGTACAGGCGAACGATGCCTTTGCCATCGCGCTTGGCGCGGTAGAGCGCCGCATCTGCTCGCGGGATTCCGGTCTTGAATTCTTCGAGCGTCTGCACGAAGGCAATCCCCACGCTGGCACCGACGTTCAGGGTTTTTGTTCCGAACATGATGGGTCGGTTGATGCGCGCGATGCATTCATTGCCGAACGCCTGGATGTCCGCACGCGGGTCCTGGTCAGCATAGAGCACGATGAATTCATCTCCGCCTGTGCGGTAAGGTTTGGCCCGGCCAAGGCTCAGTTTGTTCAGGCGCTGACCGATGACCTGCAACACCGTGTCGCCCGCTTCATGGCCATGCGTGTCGTTGATCGCCTTGAAACCATCGAGGTCGATGGCGAGCACTGCGGCGCAGGGCGGTTCGGTCCGCGGCTTCGTCGTGTTGAAGGTTGAGTCGAGGTGGCGGCGATTGGGCAGGCCGGTCAGGACATCCGTCGCCGCGCTGGTTTCAGCGTCCTTCACCCGGTTGCTGATTGCCCAGCTGAATTGCAGCACCGTCAGGCATAGGCCAAGTGGCACGACATAATGGTTGAACGTGAGATACGGCGTCAGTTCGAATGCCCGGGCGTACAGCCAGACCGTCGCGAAGATGCAGGGCGACCAGGCCATGAGAATTGCCCCTGCGCCATAGACGCGTCGGCGGTGCAAGACCCAGACGCCTGCAAGCGTGACCACGGGAATGAGGACGGTGACAGTCAGGTAGACCAAGCCGGCGACCGCGTCCGGCAGAAACGTGTAGAGGCCGGACAGGGCGCAAAAGGCGACCATGAAATTCATCGCCTTATGGAAAGCGGGCCAGCGGTTGCGCAGGTCCAGGAAGGCCGCGATGAACAATCCGCCAAGCGCCGTGACCGCGCCCTGGAGCATGTCGACCAGCAGCATCGTGCTGAAATCGCTGTTGGGCCAGAGGAGGGATTTTCCGATACCTGTCGAAAAGGCGATATAGAGCGTGGCCGCGATGCAGAATGCGAAATAGAGCCGGTAGGCGTGGTTGCCGGACGTGCGCATGACCGAGAAGGCATAGGCGGTAAACGTACAAATGACCCCGAGTATCAAGGCATAGATCGCGATGGTCCACTGTGACCAGAACTGGTAATCCGCACTTGAGTGAAACCACATGTTGAGGACGACGATGGTCTTAGTGTGGACGCGCAGGTAAATCGTGCGAGATTCCTGCGCGGGGATATCGACTTCAAAGGCAGGGAAAGGATCCAGGATGGCGATTCCATCACGAGCCACCGCGGCACCGGCGCGGCCCGTCTGCGTGACACCATGGTCGTCGACTATGTATGCCTCTACGACCTGCAGGTACGGAAAGCGGATGACGGCGTTGCCGCGGAGGTCTGACTTGCTGGAATTGACCAGGTCCGCCTTGATCCAGATGTCGCCGGTTTTTCCGGAACCGATGAAGATGTCTTTCCTGCTCGGCTCGAAGACGGCATGGCTGGTCCCGCTGAGAATGTCTTCGATTTGCGTATCGGGGGAAACAGATTCGGCAATTTCGATCTGCCCGCCGATCGCGATCCGGCCGTCGAGGTCGCCAACCTGAATCGTGCCGGCGTCGGATGGAAACGTCAGCGACGTGACCACAACCACAAGCAGGCTGACGAATCTGCTGACAAACCGCATGGAATTCTTTCCCGATAAATAACCCAAGCGGAGCCTTTTGCTCCACCCGGAATTTATCCTACAAAAACAGCTATTTATGGTTATGTCTCAACGGGGAATTTCATGCGAATGTCGGGGAACGCGTATACGGTCTGTTAAGCCGCAGGCGTGGCAGCGCCGGATATAGGAAAGCCCCCGACGGAGACGGGAGCTTGTGTTGCGCCGGGCGGTACGGGTGGTTTTAGCGGGGCGGGCGACCGCCACCGCCGCTGGGGCGCTGTCCACTCTCGGACGTGGTGCGGGATTGCGACCGTTCTGGGGCTTTGATGAGCAATTCGGCGCGCGTTAGCTCCTGGTCGCGGTTCGCGTCGAGTTGGGCAAACTCGCTGATCAGGCGCGCGCGGAATTCGGCCTCAGTGACCTGGCCGTCGAAATTCCTGTCAAACGCAATATGATTGGGCAGGGCGTCCGCATCGCCGAGGGCGTAGACGGACCATTCTGTCAGAGAAAGCGCCGAGACGGTTCGTGTGCCCGTGGCCTGCCATTCCCGCGTAATCCCATTGGCCAGTTCGGCCTCGTCGATGACATGGTCGTGATCGACATCCATACCGGCAAAGAGGAGTGCAATCGGCCTTGCGATCATGCCACCGTGCACGCTGGGACGTTCGCGCTGCGCGTCATCATGGCGCTGTAGCTGGGGACGCGATGCGCAGGCAGTGGCGAGCAGGGCCGCAGCCAGGCAGGCGGCAGGCACCGCGATGCGGGATGGAAAATGGTTCATGTTCGGGGAGACCTTCAAGCGGATTTTGTATCCGGCTTGAACGGTGATTGATCCGCGATCCGTCGGTCACTTACGTATTTGTAATTCTGTCGGCCGGGATGAAAGCCCAACGCGGGGTCAATCTGGCCTGCATTTTGTGCTAGGTTAGTCTCATTACGCGCAGGTGGTCGTGGGCGGACGCTGACGGGCCTGCAAAGAGGGAACGAAACATGACAAGCAGACATATCCTGATGGCGGTCAGCGCCATTGCACTCACAAGCTGTAGCCATTTCCGGCATCACCAGCGCGGGCCGGATATAGCCGAGACCGCCGTGCCGGTTGAGCTGACGGCACCGGCTGACGAAACGGTCGATGTGGCGACGCTGGCGGGCGCACCCCTGTTCGAGGGTATGGGCGATTTCCACCGCGAGATCACGACATCAAGGCCGGACGCGCAGGCATATTTCGACCAGGGCATGGTGCTGGCCTTCGGCTTCAATCATGCCGAGAGTATCCGCTCGTTCCGTGCTGCGCAGAAACTCGATCCGGACTGTGCGATGTGCTTCTGGGGAGAAGCGCTGGCTACAGGCCCGAACATCAACGTTACCAGCAAGGGCAAGGCCGTGATGTCTGAAGCCGATCGCGTGTCGGCCTTTGCGGCGATTAACAAGGCGCAGGCCTTGAAAGATACGGCAAGTCCGGACGAGCAGGCGCTGATCGCGGCGCTGGCGACGCGCTATAATGGAGACGCCACGACACCGCGCGAGCCGCTGGACGTGGCCTATGCCGAGGCGATGGGACAGTATGTGGCAGACCATCCCGAGGATGATGATGTCGCCGCGATGTATGCCGAAGCCTGGATGAACACGATGCCGTGGGATTATTGGTCTGCGAATGGCGAGCCGAAGCCCGAGACGGTGAAAGTGATCAATACGCTGGAAGGTATCATCGCGCGTTCGCCTGAGCACCCGCTGGCGCTGCACCTTTATATTCACGCAGTCGAAGCCTCGCACAATCCGGGGCGGGCAGAAGATGAGGCCGACATGCTGGCCAACCTGGTTCCGGGGTCAGGTCACCTCGTGCATATGCCAGCGCACATCTACTGGCGTGTCGGACGCTACGACGACGCGGCGACTGCCAATATACGTGCGGCCAAGGTGGACGAGGACTATATCGCCCAGTGCAATGCGCAGGGCTTCTATCCGGCGCTCTACTATCCGCACAATATCCACTTCCTGTGGGCGGCCTCCAGCATGGCCGGCCAGCGCGACATGGCCATCAGTACGGCGCATAAACTGGCCGACAATGTGAGGCTGGAACAGATCGAGCAATTCCCGACGATCGAGTTCTTCAAGACGGTGCCGATGCTGGCGCTGGTACAGTTCGGGCAGTGGGAGGACATCCTCGCGCTGGAGCAGCCGCCGGAGTCGCTCGATTACTCCAATGCGATCTGGCATTATGCGAGGGGCGTCGCAGCGGCGCGGACGGGCAATACGGAAACCGCGAACGCGGAACGCGAGAAGCTGGCGACCCTGAAAGGCAGTGTGCAGATCAGCTTCCTTGATACGGCGGACTATCCGGCGAGCACGCTGCTGACGATTGCCGACGAACTCCTGCTGGGCGAAATTGCCAGTGTCGAAGCGCGTCACGATGAGGCGATCGCGCATTTCTCGGCAGCGGTCGATGCGCAGGATTCGCTGCCCTATACCGAACCGCCCTTCTGGTATTACCCGACGCGGCAATCGCTGGGTGAGGCCCATATCGCGGCAGGCCAGTTTGCCGAGGCCGAAGCGGTCTATCGCAAGGATCTTGTCGACTATCCGCACAATGGCTGGTCGATGTCGGGACTCATGAAAGCGCTGACCGCACAGGGCAAGACCAACGAGGCCGCCGAAATGAAGCACATGTTCGACATTGTCTGGCGCAAGTCGGACGTGACGCTCGACGGGTCGCGGCTCTAGGTCAGCGTTGCGGCCACCTCGTCACAGGTTGCGAACAGGCGGGCAATGTCCTGCTCGCGGCTGAGGCGGTGGTCGCCGTCCTTGATGAGGGTGATTGTCAGGTCGCTGGCGGTCAGGGCATCGACGAGGCGGGCGGCATGGGTCCATGGCACGTCGGAATCCTGCATGCCCTGAAGGATGCGGACCGGGCCGTCAAAGCCGATAGGCTTGTCGAGGATCTGCCATTGGCGGCCATCCTCGATCAGGGCGCGGGTGATCGTGTAGGGTTCATCATAGTCTGACGGGCGTAGCGTGAAGCCATGTTCCATGATTTCGGCCTGGGCCTCGGGTGAGAATTCGGGCCACATCAGCTTTTCGGTAAAGTCCGGCGCCGGGGCGATCAGGACCAGGCCTTTCACGCGGTCCGGGCGGGCGAGGGCGGCAAGCAGCGCCATCCAGCCACCCATGCTGGAGCCGACGATCACGAGCGGCCCGTCTGCCTGGCTGTCGATGGCGGCGAGGGCATCGTCGCGCCACTGGCTGACCGTGCCGTCTTCGAACGTGCCGTCTGACTGGCCATGACCGGAATAGTCGAAGGCCAAAATGCCATGGCCCGTTCGATTCGCCCAATCTTCGAGCCGGAGAACCTTGTTGCCGCTGATGTCGGACTTGAAGCCGCACATCCAGACGAATGTCAGCTTGCCTGTGCTGGCGGGATTGTGACGAAAGGCGAGGCGCCTGCCTTGAGGGCTGGTGAAATAGGACGTTGTCATAGCCCTTCCGTTCCTTCATCTGTTTCCCCTGTCAAGCGAGCGAGGGGCAAGAGCGGCTTTGGACGATTTCCCGGACATGACCGGCAAGACCATCCTGCAGGTGGCGCCAGAGCTTTCAGCCGGGGGCGTGGAGCGCACCGTGCTGGAAGTGACCGAGGCGATCATCGCGGCCGGCGGCCGGGCCCTGCTGGCGAGCAAGGGCGGACGACTGGAAGATGAGTTTGCGGCGCTGGGCGGCGAACTGTTCCCGATGGATGCCAAATCGAAGAACCCGATCACGCTCAAGCTGAACCAGCGTAAACTGGAGCGCCTGATCGCGCGCGAGACCGTCAGCCTTGTGCATGCCCGGTCGCGCGCGCCGGCCTGGAGCGCCTACTGGGCTGCGCAGGCGGCAGGTGTGCCCTTCGTGACGACCTATCATGGCGCCTATTCGGGCAAGACGAGGCTGAAGCGGGCCTATAATTCCGTCATGGCGAAAGGCGACCTCGTGATCGCCAATTCGAACTGGATCGCGGCGCATGTGCATGCCGAGCACGGCCTCGCAGAGGACAGGATTGTCACGATCCCGCGCTGCGTGGACCTTGCCGTGTTCGACCCGGTGGCTGTGACGCCGTCGCGGATCGCGACGGTCAGGCAACGCTGGGGCATTGTGGACGATCCGCGCGTGACGCTGCTCTTGCCGGGCCGACTGACCGAATGGAAGGGCCAGCTTGTGGCCATCGAGGCGCTGGGGCTGATGTCGGTGCAGGAGCTTAAGGGCCTTGTCCTGGTGCTGGCGGGCGATCCGCAGGGCCGGGCGGCCTATGTCACCAAGCTGGAAGATGCGATCCTGGACTACAAGCTGGGCGGTACGGTGATCCTGGCCGAACATGAACGCGACATGCCGGCGGCCTGCCTGGCGGCGGATATCGTGCTGACACCGTCGATACGGCCGGAAGCCTTCGGGCGTGTGGCGGTCGAGGCCTCGGCCATGGGACGGCCCGTGATCGTGGCCGATCATGGCGGCGGACGTGAAACGGTGATCGAGGGCGAGACGGGCGCGCGGGCCGAGCCGGGCGATCCGGCGGCGCTGGCCGGGGCGATCCGGGCGTTCCTGGACGTCGGTGCATCGGCCCGGGCGGGCATGGGAAAAGCCGGTCAGGCGCATGTGCGCGCGCATTTCTCCAAGCAGGGGCTTCAGGCGGCGACGCTTAATGTCTATAAGCGTTTGCTGGAGTAGGGACCTAGTAAGCAGGGATGGCGAAAGCAGACGTACCGATGAGCCCGGTCAACCCCGGCGCCAAAGCCAAGGAAGTGCTCGTTATCAAGCTGAGCGCGCTGGGTGACTTTGTGCTGGCACTGGGCGCGATGAAGGCCGTGCGCGAGATGCACCCGTCGGCCCGGATCACGCTGCTGACGACGCCTTTTTTCGAGGAATTCGCGAAACTCTGCCCCTATGTCGACCGGATCGAGACCGATGGTCGGCCGGAAGGCATGAAGGCGACGGGCGCGCTGATCCAGCGTATCCGCAAGATGAACTTCGATATTGTCTACGATTTCCAGACCAGCGGGCGGACGAAGAACTATTTCACCGCGCTGAGCCGGTCGGGCAAGACGCCGCTCTGGTCGGGCCACCATGAGCGGGCGGCCTTCTTTCATGACAATGTCGAGCGCGGGAAGATGCACTCGATCGACCGGCTGGCCGAGCAGCTGGAAGTGGCGGGTGTTGCGCCGGGCGGGCGCTGGCTGGGCCCCAGCGCGCCCTTCCCGGACCTGTCCTGGGTGCGCTACAAGCTGGGCGACACGCCGCGCCTGCAGCCGGCCTATTTCGCCCTGACCGAGCCCTACATGCTGCTCATTCCGGGCGCATCGGAGCACCGGGAGGCCAAGCGCTGGCCGGAAGAGCACTATGCCGAACTGGCGATGCGGATTGCCGATGCGGGCATCATGCCGGTGATCATTGGCGGCAAGGCGGAAGGCCCGCTGGCGCATAATATTGCGCGCCGGGAACCCCGGGTGAAGAACCTGGTGACGCGCACCGACCTGTTCCAGATCGTGACGCTTGCCGAGAAGGCGCTGTTCGTGGTCGGCAATGATACCGGGCCGATGCACATGGCCACGCTGGCAGGCGCGCCGGGCATTGCCCTGTTCGCGTTGACCGAAAGCGATCCGGACCATTCAGCGCCGCGCGGCCCGAAAGCGCCGGTGATCATCAACTCGGCGCCGACGCTGAAGGAGCTGAGCGTCGATGACGTCTGGCAGTCCGTGCGGGCGCTTGGACTGTTGCCCGCTTGACTTCACCTGCGATAGGGCACAACCGAAGCGCCTTGTAGAATTGGCCAACGAATGGCATATTCCCCAAGCCTATGAACAGCCACAAAGGAGACAGGCCATAGCTCGCAGACCAGACCAGGGTGGACCACAGAAACAGGTTGGCCCCCGCACCAATGAAGATATTACCGCCACCAATGTTCTCCTGATTGATGAGAACGGTGAAAAGCAGGGCGTGATGCCCCTCGCAGCAGCCCTTGATGCGGCGCGCGAGGCGAGCATGGACCTTGTGGAAGTTTCCCCCGACCAGGAAGTCCCGGTCGTGAAAATCCTCGACTATGGCAAGCTGCGATTTGAAGAGCGCAAGAAGAAGGCCGCTGCCAAGAAGAAGCAGCGCTCCAGCGAACTCAAAGAGATCAAGATGCGTCCGAACATCGACACGCATGATTACGAGGTGAAGTCGCGCGCGATGCAGCGTTTCTTCGAGGACGGCGACAAGGTGAAGGTGACCCTGCGCTTCCGGGGCCGAGAAATGGCGCACCAGCATCTCGGCATGCAATTGCTTGAGCGGGTGAAGACCCAGTTCGAGGAAACCACGAAAGTGGAAACCGAACCGAAGCTCGAAGGCCGCCAGATGACCATGGTGCTGGCGCCGCGCTAGGGGTCGCTTCCTTCAAAGCAACACGGAAAACCGGACGGGCGATTTGCCCTCCGGTTTTTTTTGTGGCGGGCGGAGGGTGCGGGTCCGCATCGCATTACTATGATCACACAGGAAAACAGGGTCGCTAGCCCGTTCCCTCCGCTAGCCGGGGCTTTTGACCCCCATGGCGCGCGTATTATGAACTGAAAACGCCTACGGTCGGACAGGATTTGCGCGATCCGGCATGGCTGCAGGCCACGGGGCTGGGACAGGGCCGCGCGAATCCCCCCGTTTCGCGCCGGACCGCCTGCAATAACAGGCATCCGACCCCTTGATTCTATCTCTCCGATCCGTCATAAGCCGCCTCTTCCGAGCGGTGCGGGCGAACGGCATGCCCCTCAGCTCATGAACAGACCAAGGGCCGCCCACGGGTGTGAGCTCGCACAAGGAGACCAGAAATGCCGAAGATGAAGACCAAGAAAGCCGCTGCCAAGCGGTTCAAGATCACGGCCACCGGAAAACTGAAGCATGGTGTCGTTGGCAAACGCCACCGCCTCAGCAGCCATAATGCCAAGTATATCCGCCAAAACCGAGGCACGAAAGTTGCCTCGAGCGCCGATGTCGCCCGCGTCATGAAGAAGTTCCTGCCTTACGGCCTGTAAGCTTTTCCCGTTTTCCCCAAGATCTTGACTTAGGAGGCTCAAATGCCCCGTTCACGCAATAAAGTGCCGGCCCACGCCCGCCACAAGAAAATCATCAAGCAGGCCAAAGGCTTCCGCAACCGTTCGAAGAACACGTTCTCGAACGCGCATGCCGCTGTCTGGAAAGCCGGCGAGTACGCCTATGTTGGCCGTAAGGTCAAAAAGCGGAAATTCCGTTCGCTCTGGATCCAGCGTATCAACGCCGCTGTGCGCATCCATGATGACGAACTCACATATAGCCGCTTCATCGACGGCCTGACCAAGGCTGGCATCGAAGTCGACCGCAAGGTCATGTCAGACATCGCAATCCGCGAGCCGGAAGCGTTTGGCGCACTGGTCAAGCAGGCGAAAGCCGCGCTCGCCTAGGCTGCACCCAATTATGCTGCACAATGGAGAGCCCGGCCCTTAAAGCCGGGCTTTTCCTTTAGGCGTTTGCATGATGTCTCGAAGCGACTAGAAAGCGCGCAGAATCCCAAGAGAGGCTGAAACCTTGTCCGATATCAAAACGATAGAGAAAGAGGCCCTTGCGGCGATCAATGCCGCGACGACGCTTGACGCGCTGGACGCCGTGCGCGTGGCCGAGCTTGGCAAGAAGGGCCGCGTGTCCGGCCTGATGAGCGGCCTGGGCAAGATGAGCCCCGACGAGCGCAAGGAAAACGGACCGAAACTGAACGCCCTCAAGGTGACGGTCGAAGAGGCCGTGCGCGCCCGCAAGGCCGCGCTTGAGGCCAAGGCGCTGGAAGCCCAACTGGCGACCGAGAAAGTCGACCTGACGCTGCCGCCGGCGCTGGGCCCCCGCACCGGAACGCTGCATCCCGTGATGCAGGTGTTCGAGGAGGTCGCGGCGATTTTCGGCGACATGGGATTCACCGTGGCCGAGGGCCCGGACATCGAGGACGACTGGCACAATTTCACCGCGCTGAACTTCCCTGAAGGCCACCCGGCGCGCGAGATGCACGACACGTTCTTCCTGGACGCGCCCGAAGGCGGCACGCCGAAAGTCTTGCGTACGCATACGAGCCCGGTGCAGATCCGTACGATGATGAAGAAAAAGCCGCCGCTGCGCATTCTCGTGCCGGGCCGGGTTTACCGCAATGACTGGGACGCGACTCACACGCCGATGTTCCACCAGGTCGAAGGACTGGTCATTGAGGAGGGCATCCATATGGGCCACCTCAAGGGCTGCCTGATCGATTTCGTGAAGGCTTTCTTCGAGGTCGACAATGTCGTGGCGCGCTTCCGCCCGCACTTCTTCCCGTTCACCGAGCCGTCGGCCGAGATGGACGTGCAGTGCCTGCGCGAAGGCGGCATGGTGGAAGTGGGCAAGGGCACCGACTGGCTGGAAGTGCTCGGCTGCGGCATGGTGCATCCGAACGTGCTGCGCAATTGCGGGTTGGACCCGGCGACGCATCAGGGCTTTGCCTTTGGCATGGGTGTCGATCGTCTCGCCATGCTGAAATACGGCATGCCGGACCTGCGTCCCTATTTCGAGGCCGACCCGCAATGGACGCGCCATTACGGCTTTGCGCCATGGACAACGCCGTCCGTCAGCGGAGGGCTCAGCTGATGAAATTCACGCTTTCCTGGCTGACCGATCACCTTGCCACCAAGGCGGAGCTCGATGAAGTCCTGGCGCTGATGCTGAAAGCAGGGCTGGAGGTCGAAGAGGTTGTCGATCCGAACCAGACCCTGAAAGACTTCACCGTCTGCAAGGTGATCGCCGCCGAGCCGCACCCGGATGCGGACAAGCTACGCGTGTGTACGGTCGAAACCGTGGACGGCACCAAGCAGATCGTTTGCGGTGCGCCGAATGCGCGCGCCGGCATGACGGCGATCTATGCCGGCCTCGGCACCTATATTCCGGGGCTTGAGTTCGCGCTCGACAAGAAGCCACGCGCCATTCGCGGCGTCGAGAGCCACGGCATGATGTGCTCGACCAAGGAGCTGAATGCCGGCGAGGACCATGACGGCATTGCCGACCTGGACGAGTCCCTGCCGCTGGGCATGCCGGCGGCAGAAGCGCTTGGCCTGAACGATCCGGTGATCGATTTTGAAGTGACGCCGAACCGGCCGGACTGGCTGGGTGTGCAGGGGATTGCGCGCGACCTGGCGGCGGCGGGTGCTGGCCGGTTCATCCGGTCTGATGCGAAAAAGGTGCCCGGCAGTTATGATTGCCCGGTCGAGATCAAACTGGAGGCATCCGACGCCTGCCCGATGTTCGCGGGCGCGATGATCCGCGGCGTGACAAACGGTCCGTCGCCAGACTGGATGCAAGCGCGCCTCAAGGCGGTTGGTATCCAGCCAAGATCACTGCTGGTGGATGTGACGAATTATATCTCGCTCGACCGCGCGCGGCCATTGCACGCCTATGATGCCGCCAAGCTGCGCGGCACGGTCGTGGCGCGGCTGGGCAAGGCGGGCGAGAGCCTTGAAGCGCTGGACGGCAAGACCTACAAGGTGACGCCGGAAATGTGCGTCATTGCGGATGCTAGCGGCGTGATCGGCTTGGGCGGCGTGATGGGCGGCGCATCGACGGCGGTGTCCGACGAGACCGTCGATGTGTTCATCGAGAGCGCCTGGTTCGATCCGCTGCGCACCGCGCGCACGGGTCGCGCGACGGGCATCCATTCGGATGCGCGCTACCGGTTCGAACGCGGTGTCGATCCGCAGAGCTGCGTGGATGGGGTAAACCTCGCCCTTGAATTAATTTTGGAACATGGCGGCGGTACGGCGTCGAAGCTCAATGTCGCCGGATCGATCCCGGCGCGTATCGACAAGGTGACCTTCTATCCTGCGGATGTCGAACGGCTGACAGGCCTTGTCGTGAAGCTGCCGGAGATGCGGCGGATCATCAAGGATCTCGAGTTCGATATCGAGGATGCGGGCGATGCCTGGTATCTGCTGCCACCAAGCTTCCGGTTCGACATGGAGCAGTCGGCAGACCTGGTCGAGGAAGTTGCACGCTTGATCGGCTACGACTCGCTGCCCGTGACATCCTTGCCCGAGCCCGTCGGTGGCCGCCGCGCCATCACGACGCCGATCCAGGAACGTGTGCGTGTGTCCCGCCGGGTTATGGCCGCGCGCGGCTTTCTCGAAGCCGTGACATGGAGCTTCATGGCGAGGGATCATGCGGCACTGTTCGCCAAGCATGACCCGGCGCTGGCGGTGGCGAACCCTGTGGCGAGTGAACTCAACCAGATGCGGCCTTCGATCATTGGCAACCTGGCCGTGGCCGCGCAGCGGGCCGCCAATCATGGCGAACCGGGCGCGTGCCTGTTTGAAGTCGGGCCCATCTATCTGGGCGACGGTCCGAAGGACCAGCGCACGGTTGCCTCAGGCGTTGTACGCCCTGCCAATCAGCGCCACTGGCAGGGCACACCACGAGCCTATGATTCCTACGCCGCGAAGGCAGACCTGTTCGCGGTGCTGGATGCGCTCGGCCAGCCGGGCGAACGCTTCCAGGTGAGTGCGCCGACACAGCCGCACTGGCATCCGGGGCAGGCGGCCTGCCTGAAGCTGGGGCCGAAGGTGACGGTCGGCCATTTCGGCGCGATCCATCCGGGCGTGCTCAAGGCGATGGGTGTTGACGGACCAATGTTCGGATTTGAGCTCAACCTGAATGCCCTGCCACAGATGAAGACACGGCCGACCAAGACCAAGTCGGTGCTGCAACGCGCCGACCTGACGCCAATCCGGCGTGACCTTGCCTTCCTCGTGGACGAAGCCGTGCCAGCGGGTGACCTGGTGAAACATGCCGTGGCCACCGACAAGCAGCTGATTGGCTCAGCTGACGTATTCGACGTCTATCAGGGCGCAGGCGTGCCCGAGGGCAAGAAATCAGTCGCTTTCGAAGTGACGATCCAGCCGCGTGAAAAGATGACGGATGAAGACATCCAGGGCCTGGTGGACCGGATCGTGGCATCTGTCGCCAAGGGCGCGGGCGGTGTGCTAAGAGGCTAGGCGGTTCGCACATCCGGAAGGGCCCGAATGACTGACACAACACTCCCCAGCGCCTTGAGCGTGGCGATTGCCGGCGTCGCCGGGCGCATGGGGCGCCAGCTCGTGGCTGGCGCGATCGACGCAGGCCTGTCGGTCGTAGGCGGGACGGAGGCGCCCGGCAGCGGGCCGTTCGACCGGGATATCGGCGAACTGGCTGGACGCCGCTTGCTGGGGATCCGGCCTGTAACCGATCCTGTTTCGGCGGCGGCAAACGCGGATGTCTGGATCGATTTTACGCGGCCTGCGGCCACGCTGGCGGCACTTGACGCGCTGAAACATACGCGCGTCAGCGGCGTGGTGATCGGCACGACCGGGCTGAGCGCCCCACAGGACGCGGAAATTGCCCGTGCCGCCGAGCGGCTGGCCATCGTCAAGGCCGGAAACTTCTCTGTCGGTATCAACCTGTTGCAGGCCCTGACCCGAATGGCGGCGAGCCGCTTGGGCGAGGGTTGGGATATCGAGATCCTGGAAACACACCATCGGCGCAAGGTGGATGCCCCTTCAGGTACGGCCCTGATGCTGGGGGAGGCGGCGGCCGAAGGGCGTGGCGCTTCGCTCGATACACTGCGCAGCCCGCCTTATGACGGACCGGACAGCGCCCGCGTGCCCGGCCAGATCGGCTTTTCCGTGCGTCGCATGGGCGATGTGATCGGCGAACATTCCGTCAGTCTCGGCTCCGACATGGAAATCGTCACGCTCAGCCATCTGGCATTGGACCGGGCCGTGTTTGCCCACGGCGCCATGCAGGCTGCGGCCTGGGTCAATGGTCGCAAGCCCGGCCTTTATGGCATGAATGACGTGCTGGGCCTGCCGGACTCCTGACGCGACGACCTATCTGCGCAACGGCTGAATCAGGGTTGACGCCGCGCTGATGCGTGGCAGCATGACAAGTTCGTTAAGAATGGCCCTGGAAGGTTCCGGCATGATCGGCATTGTTGTCGTCAGCCACGGCAAGCTCGCACGTGAACTGGTCGCCGCCACGGAACATGTGGTCGGCGAACAGCCTTGCTTTCGTTCGATATCCATTGAGGTCGAGGATGATATCGAGGCGCGTCGCGACCAGATCCGGGAAACGGCCAAGTCCTGCGACCGCGGGCGGGGCGTCATCATCCTGACGGACATGTTCGGCGGCACGCCGTCTAACCTTGCCATGTCGGTCATGACCGCTGGCAATATCGAGGTACTTTCGGGCGTTAATCTGCCCATGCTGATCAAGCTGGCCGAAGTGCGCAACGAGCTGTCTTTGGCCGAGGCCGCGAAAGTGGCCGCCGAAGCAGGCCGCAAATATATCAGTATCGCATCTGACCTGCTGACGAAGTCATCCTAGTGCATCCGGCGACGACAACGGCGACCCAACGCGTGATGATCGTGAACCGGAAGGGCCTGCACGCGCGCGCTTCTGCTCGGCTGTCGCGGCTTGCAGGCGAGTTCGACGCCCATGTCACCGTCCATCATGAGGCCGAAAGCGCGGACGCGCGGTCGATCATGGACCTGTTGATGCTGGTGGCGCACATGGGCTGTGAAGTGGAGCTGCGCGCGGAAGGCCCGGAAGCGGCGGAAGCCGTTACCGCGATCGCAAGCCTGATTGCCGAAGGCTTCGGTGAACAGGGCCAGGACGACGAAATCTGCTGATACTGCACGGATTCCGTAATCGTTGAGCCGGTCAGCGCCGGGTTGGCGTATCCTCAGCGTTCACGTCGGTCCACAGGCGCTTGCCAGCCTCCTTGGATTCAGGCGCAGCAAGCTTGGACAGGTAGATGTTTCCGTCCGGATCGGCATGGTCGACGGTAAGCTGGGCGACCACGGAAACAAATTCCGTGACGCTCACGATGCGGTCGAGATTGGGATCGAACCGGACAGGATTGGCCAGCGTATCGTCGCGTGCCGGCAGGTTGTTGGCCCAGTCCTGCTGCTCAAGGGCGCTCAAGGAGCCATCAGCATTGGCGTCGGCGACTTTGAACGCGGCGATCGCCCCTGTTCTGAGTTCGTCCGGGGTGACGTGGCCATCATCATTGGCGTCGAAGCTTACGATCAGGCCGCCGCCAGGGACGAGCCTGCCTGAAGCGTGGCGTCCATGCGGCGCATCCGGTTTGAGGTGGCCCTGGCCGGGCAGGCGCTCGATATCGTCGGCGTCCTCGCCGTCCGGAATGTCCGATTCGACCAAGCCTGCCGCTTCCGTTGCGCTGACGCTCTGCGCCAGGCATGGCGCGCCAAGCCAGACAAGCGCAGTCAGGGTAGATGCCAGATAGCGTGGGCGCATGAGCGGTTCCTGTAGAGTGACCAGATAGGCAGACTATGCCGCTGTGGTTTATTTGCAACATGACGTTTCAGTTACCTTGCATGGGCTGGGCGCGCGTCTTACCGTCACGTTAACGCTGCCTTAATGGAATGGGAGCATTCCGTTAACCTCTTGCGGCTGTCGGAAAAGCGGCCGATTCAGGCGATGGAATTGGATGACAATGGCGATAAGTGCAGACCAGGTGCCGATCATCATGTCCGCAGGCGCGGCCTCGCTGGGCCTTGCGGCCCTGTTGTGGGCATTGCGGGTTTCGGATGGGGCAAGGGGTGCTGCGCGCAAGTTTCGCGACCGGTCTGCCGAGCTTGAAACGACGCTGGCTGAACACAGATCGGTGCTCGGCGCGCACCCCGGGGTGATTCTCGTATGGCAGGGCGAGGCCCTGGAAGCCGATGGCGACGAGATTATCCCGCCGGAACTTTACGGGTCACCCGTGGCGCTGGCCGGCCTGCTCAGTTTCACGGACGATGCCATTTCCATGAACCCCGCCGTTCGCATTATCGAAGGCCTAGCGGACCTCGAAGCGCGTGACAGCGCCGGGCAGGACACGACGCTGCGCATACGTCTGCGCGAACTGCGAGAGACCGGGCAGGCATTTTCGCTGACAATTATCGGGCCGTCCGGCCGTTTCCTCGAAGCAGATGGCCGCACGGCCGGCGCGCGCGCTGTGGTTTGGGTGACCGATACGACGATCAAGGGGCTTGAGGAAAGCTCGGCCCGCGGCAAGCTGGAAGAGGCCCGCCAGGTGATCGCGCGCGACCCGACTGCATTTCTCGACATGCTTGGCAAGTCGCCTTTCCCGGCTTGGCGCGTGTCGGGCATGGGCAAGCTGCAATGGGTAAATCCGGCCTATATCGAGGCGGTCGACGGTATCAACCTGGACCGCGTGCTCGACCGCCAGCTGATGCTCGACCAGGCTGCCTCCGAACAGGCTCGCAAGACGATTTCCGAAGGCGCCGATATCGACGAGACGCGCCATATGGTGATCAAGGGTGAGCGCCGTGCAATGCGTGTTCTGACGTTCCCGCTGTCGGGTGGGGCCGGGGCGATGGCGTTCGATGTGACCGCGCAGGAGAATGCGCGCGACGAACTCAACCGCCATGTCCGCGCGCATGACGAAACGCTGAACCATGTTGCAGATGCCGTCGCGATCTTTGGCGCCGACCGTAAGCTGAGCTTTTACAACAAGGCGTTCCGCGATATGTGGGACCTCGACGAGAGCTTCCTACTCGACCGGCCAAACCACGGCCAGTTGTTGGACCGGCTGCGCGAGCGCCGCAAGTTGCCGGCCCGGACAAACTATGCCGAATGGCGCGCCGAGGAACTGTCCTACTATCTCGATATTGACGGGGTGAAGGAAGACATCTGGTCGCTGCCGGACGACCGCACCCTGTCGGTCACGCGCCAGCGTCACCCAATGGGCGGGCTGTTGCTATTGTTCAAGGATATTACCGGCGAGCTCGATCTCAAGACCAAGTTCAATGCTATTGTGAAAACACAGTCCTCGACGCTCGATAACCTGCATGAAGCGGTTGCCGTGTTCGGCGGCGACGGACGCTTGAAACTGTTCAACCACGCCTTCGAGCGCCTCTGGGGCCTGTCGCATGACTTGCTGAAGGACCAGCCGGATTATTCCGCCGTGATCGAAGCGTGCATACCGCTGTTCCATGATGTCGAGATTTGGGATGCGATAAAGGGCCACATTACTGATCCGTCCGCACGCGCGCGCCAGTCGACAACCGGCGAGATGCGCCGCTCGGACGGATCGATCCTGACTTACCTGACCCATCCGTTGCCGGATGGAAACACGCTGATCGCGTTTGCTGATGTCACCGCCACCCGCCGCGTTGAATCCGCCTTGCGCGACCGCGCGGAGGCGTTCGAAGCCGCCGACCGGTTGAAGACGGAATTCGTGCGCAATGTCAGCTACCAGCTGCGGTCGCCGCTGACCGTGATCTTCGGTTATGCCGAACTGCTCGAGACCCAGCGCAATGGCGATCTGACCGATCGCCAGTCTGACTATGTCAGCGCGATCCTCTCGGCCTCGGATCACTTGTCCAAGCTGATCGAGAATATTCTTGACCTCGCCATGATTGAAGCCGGGCGCATGGATCTCGACCTCGAAGATGTCCAGCTTCAGGACGTGATCGAGGAAAGTATCGAAATGGTCGTGTCGAAGGCCGAGGACACGGAGATCACCGTTCGCGCCGAGATAAAGGGCAAGCTAGGCGTCATTCGGGCCGATCAGCGCCGGATTCGCCAGGTACTGTTCAACCTCATCTCCAACTCGCTCCGCTTCACCGAATCGGGTGGCGAGATCGTGGTGTCGGCGCAACGGATAGGCGACATGGTCACCTTGTCGGTACGTGACAATGGCAAAGGACTTGAGGCTGACAAGCGCGCGACAAGCTTCGACAGTTTCGTTTCAGGCGACCAGCGTGGCGCCGGCCTTGGCCTGGCGTTGGTGAAACATTTCGTCGACCTGCACGGCGGCACGGTTGGGATGAAACCGGTCGAAGGCGGTGGGCTGGAAGTGACGTGCTGGTTGCCGGCGCAGGCTGTCGTTCATGGTGGCGCGCCTGAGCTTATGCTGGCGGAAGCCCGCGCCTGAACCTGGCTCAACTTGCCAAGGATAGGCCGTCGTCCGTGCTAATGCAGGCAATACCGACCTCGTCGCTGTGCTTGTGGCTCATCAGCGCCTTTTCCGTTGCGACAAACATTTCCGACGCTGAACTGAATGCTACAGAGTAGAAGCCAAGGCTGATGCTGGATCGCGCCACAAGAGTTTCGCCGCGATAGACATGTGGTAGGGCGAGGATATCCTGCAATTCGGCGGCAAACGCGGCGACGTCGGCGCCATCGAGCGTTTCCCAGAGCAGTACCGCGAATTCATCGCCACCCAACCGGGCGCCGAAACTGGCTCGATCACCTATCGCCTTGCGGATACGCACCGCGACGTGTTGCAGGACCGCGTCACCGGCATCATGCCCATGGACATCATTGACCTGCTTGAAATTGTCGAGATCGAGAAGGATTAGCGTGAACGGTGATCCGCCAAGACCAGCAGCGCCGACGGTTTGCGAGACCGGTGAGAAAATCGGAATTGGCCAGTTCGGCAAGTCGCATCTGAGCGGCTTCCAGCTCCTGGTTCTTGCTGATGATGTCCTCGGCATTGCGCGTCGCGACGCGATAGGCGCTGCGGAACGTCCGCTGGAGGATGACGTTCTGGCGCAGGACCGTGGCATTGTAGAGAAAGGTCGGGAAAGCGATGAACATGCCGCGCGCCAGGTCGAGCCACAGATTTGCTCCGGTCAGGGTCGATATCGTCAGTTCGCCAAGCGCGATGATGGAGAGAACAATAAGCGTTGAGCCGATCGCAAGGCGCAGGGCGTCGGTGCCCGACTCGATTTTTGGCTGCATTCTTTCGCGCACCCACTTGGTCAGGAATCCGTTGGGATTCAGCAGCTGTCCCTCCACGATCTCTCGGAGGAGATTACTTGATTGGCGTTCAGGCGACCTGAAGAAGACGTAAAGATTTGTCCGATCTCGGTTAACACTTGCGAAGCCACAAAGCGCGGGCTGACCAGAACCTGGGGCGACGTGGCTGCCGCTACAGGTCCGGAGCCTGGTTCTTTTCGAACCTGAGGAGAAAACGATCACTCTTGCGCCGAATCGAGGGGTCGAAAACATTTATCGTTCTGTCATCTTCCGCGTTGGCGAACAGGTCGCTTTCCTCGGCGAGGCGGAAACCGTGTGCCTCGGCGAGGGATATGACGATGGCCTTGTCGATGCGGTGTGTGTCGCCACCGGTGGTCGCCGGTGCGCCCACAGGGGCCATGTGATCGAGTACGATAAAATGCCCGCCCGGTCTGGTTACACGGGCAATCTCGGCGAACGTCGCGTCCGGATCGCCGAGGGCGCCGGGTTCAGCCCCGTCAGGTGTGTACCAGAGTTCGTGCGGGCCCAGGCAGCCACGTGACCCGGTCGGCTGTGCCGTCCGGCACGGCTGACAGGTCGTCGAAATTCGACTTGAGCTTGACCACGTTGGACAGCCGCCCATCGACACGGGTCGAAACGGCGTCACCGAGGAAGGCATCGAACGCGGCCGGGTTCTGCATGTAGACCTTGCCCGCATCGCCGACGACGCGTGAGAAGAGCTCTGTATAGACACCGCCACCGGCTTCGAGATCAACGACCGTCATGCCGGGAGCGACTCCGGCAAAGGCGAGGACCTGCGGCGACTTGCGGACTTCGTATTGCTCATAGTCGGTGGCTGGCCGGTCATCCTGTCCGAACATGCGGGCATAGTCGAAGGCGACCGGGGCGACCGCCGAGGGCGCGGCGGCCCCTGGCATCAATGCTTCAGCGGCTGCCACGTCTAAGGACGGTGCGGCGCAGCCAGCTGCCAAGCCGCTGGCGATGATTGCTGCAAACACGTATTTCATGGATTTTTCCTCCAATGCGCCTGTGGTCAGGCGTCCGCCAGCATTTTCTCACTCATTGTCCAAAGGCGTTCGGCCTTTTCATCGTCGCAAATCCACGGGCGGGCGTGCTCCCAGCGCTGGCTTTCTGCCGTTGCAAGCTGGGCGATGTCGCAATCTTCGCAATAGACGCCGCCGCGGCCATCGAGTTTTGGCGAGGTCGCTGCCCAAACGCTGGTCGCCGCGCCCTGTTCGGGTGTCTTGAACATGGCCTGGACCTGGGGCGGGATCGTTCCGTCGGCCGCCTTCCATCCGAGCGCCACCATTTCCTCATCTGACAGGTGGCGCTGAAGGGGCGTGAAGATCCCGCCCGGGTGCACGGAAAAGGCCCGGACACCGACGCCGCGGCCACGGTGATCGACACCGAGCGCGAACAGGGCATTGGCCGATTTGGCCTGTCCGTAGGCGTCCCATTTGTCGTAAGGGGTCTGGGTAAAGTGGGGGTCGTCCCAGTGCACATCGGAGCGAACATGCCCGGTGGAGGACAGGGCGACGACGCGGGATGACTCGGCGCGCTGCATGGACGGCGCCAGCGCGAGGCTCATCGCCATGTGACCGAGATGGTTGACGCCGAACTGACGCTCCCAGCCAGGGCCGACGCGGCCCTCAGGGCAGGCCATGATGCCGGCATTGTTGATCAGGATGTCGAGGCTGCGCTTGGTCTCGTCATACTCGCGGGTGAATTTCTCGACGCTCTTGAGGTCGGCAAGATCCATCGCGGCGATTTCGATCTCGCCCGCCACATCCGCTAGGGCCGCTTCCGCCACGTCGACCCGCCGGGCCGGGACAGTGACGCGCGCGCCAGCGCCTGCGAGCGCGCGGACGGCTTCAATCCCGATGCCCGAATACCCTCCGGTGACGATCACATTCTTGCCTGTCAGGTCGATGCCTTCGAGCACCTCGGCGGCTGTCGACTTGGCGTGAAAGCCTGATCCGATGGGTAGCTGGTCTTGTGCGGCCATGCGCTTGATGTCTCCCGAAAATGTTTCTTGTTGAGAGCAGTTTGCGCCGGGGACGGCGTGGCGGCAAGGGTGGGTTACGGTTTCTTAAGCAGCGGGCGACGTGGACGCCGTCCGGGTCGAGGCGTATATGGTGAGTGTTATACATTACCATTCAGAGAGTGACCCCATGCGCCGTTTTGCCAGCCTGATATTGATGACAGCCGCCAGCCTGACAGCCGTGCCCGCCCTCGCGCAGGGCAATCAGTTTGAGCGCACGCAAGCCGAAATCGTGGTCGAACAAGCCACTGAAAACCTGGCAAGGGATCGTGCCGGCCGGGCAGATGCCATTCGCGACTGTGCAACGAAGGATTACGCAGCCTGCACGAGGTTGGGCGATTATTACCGCAAGGGTTGGGGCGGCGTGCAGGATTACACGGCGACCGCGAAAGCCTATCGCAAGGCCTGCACGGGCAAGGACGCAGTTGGATGCGCGACGCTCGGCTATCTCGCCACCAAGGGATACGGCATGGAACAGGACCTGACCGAAGCCCGGCGCCTTTACAAAGTGTCGTGTGACCTTGGCGAGGTCAGCGGCTGTGCCGGTTATGGCAACATGGTGTTTGCGGGTCAGGGTGGCCCCAAGAATGTCGCCGAAGGCACACGTGTCCTCCAGTCAGCTTGCGACACCGGATACAAATGGGCCTGTGACCGGATAACGGGCCTGGCCGCCTATGACCCTAACGATGACACATGGGAACGCCTGAAGGACGGCGCCGGACGCTGAGGCTCAGCTGCCTGAGACGGATTTTTCGGGAGGGCTGAACATCGTGTTGACGAATGGCGGCGTCGGGCGCGCGACAGGTGCGTGAGGTGCCGCAATCGCTGGCGTGGATGCTGGGTCCTCGACGGGTGAGAACCAGTCCGCCGGTTGCTGCGGCGCGATCAGGAGATCGGCAAGGATGTTGGCACCTTCCTCAACCCGCATGCTGGGCGCATAGGCGCGGCCTTCCAGGCGACAGCCCGGCCAGGCTTCAATCGTTTCGCTGGCACTGACCGAGCCCTTGATTTCACCATGGACGATGATGACGGTGCCGGAGACATTGCCCTCGATAACCGCGCCAGCCTCGACGACCAGCAGGCTGTCTGTGGAGATGTCGCCTTTCAGATGGGCTGACAGCATGGTCGGCCCGGCAAAGGCGAGCTTGCCCTCCAGCACGGACCCTGCCGTGATGAAGCTGCCTTCTTGAGACCGCGGCGCGCGCGATGATGCGGGTTGATTGGCCAATGTTTTCGTCCCTTGGTGACTGAATACTTTGGGAAAAAGAAGCAAAATACGTGCCATACGCGAATTAGGCTCCAGGCGTGCTGCGTAGAAGTTGAGCCGCGGAAAGGTATTTCTTTGACCGCGACGGCGCCTTGATTGCATGCCAGATTGACGTGGATGAAACTCGTATTCCCAGTATTCGCAGTGCTTTTGACCCTGGTCGCGTGTGCCCCCACAGAGGCGCCAGCAGCAGGTGGCGGACCGTTACCGCCCGGTGCGCGTGGGATCGACCTGTCGCATCACAATGGACAGGTGGACTGGGACGCCCTCGATACTGAGGGGCTTGATTTCATGTATCTCAAGGCCACCGAGGGACGCGACTGGAAGGACGCTGACTTCCAGATGAACTGGCGCGAGGCGACGCGGCGCGGATATGATGTTGGCGCCTACCATTTCTACATCCTGTGCAAGCCGGCAAAGGAACAGGCGATCAATTTCATCCAGTCCGTCGAGGTGCGGAACGGCACACTGCCGCCAGCGGTCGACCTGGAATACGCGCACAATTGCAAACCCTACCGGGACGAGGCAGGCACGCGGGCTGAACTACAGGCATTTCTCGACAGGCTGGAGGCTGAATACGGCGCAACTCCAGTGATTTACACGACACCGGAATTCCACGCCGACTGGATCGCCGGACATTTCGATCGCTACCCGCTCTGGATACGGAGTGTCGATGGCGCGCCGAACGTGCCTTACGCGATCTGGCAGCATTCGATGAAAGGCAAGATGGCGGGCATTGATAGCGACGTGGATTTGAATCTGGCAGCTGAGTGAGCGGTCAGGCGGAGATTGCCTGCCAATCGAAATCGACCAGAACACCGAAATGATCGCTGCGCGCTTTGCCAGACGAATCCTTGCGGTCGAGCGCCCGCACGTGCGTGGCTGAGAGCGCGCCGCTGATCGCGATGTGGTCGATTGTCATGTCGTCGAGGGGCGATAATGACCCGCGTGTGACGACGTCGAACCCGGTCATTGCTGTTTCGAGATTTGCTTAGGACCTGTGAGGCCCCCAGGCTCTCGGCATGCGCCGGTTGAAGTCTCCGGCTACGATCAGGGGGCGCAGGTGACCGATGCATGCCAATGCGGGGCCCAATTGGTCGAGAAAACGTTCATGCTGTTTCCATGGTTGAAACTTGTCGGCGGGCGGTGTGTCCGGTGCCATGTGCCAAGGGATGCAGATGCCGAGGCAGAAGACGGCGCGCCCGTTCACAATTGTTTCGCCGAGAACAGCGCCACCCAGCATGGCGAGAGAATCTGGCAGTGGACCGGCTTCCAGGGTGCCTTGCTCCAGATGACGACGAGCTGTTCGCTGTCGGCCTTGGGGCCGTGATCGTAGCCGCGATGGGAAAGCGTGTGTCCACCGAGTCGGTCCAGAAAATGGGTGTGCGCTTCGGTCAGGACCACGAGATCGGGTTCGAGAGACTGGATCTCAGAAACAAGAGACGCGGCCTGCCATATATGCGGGCCGCGTCTCTCAATGTTCCAGTTATTCAGGCGCATAAAGGTTCGCGCGTTAGTTGCGGGCCTTGTCGACCAGGCGGTCGTTCTGGGCCCAGTGCATCATGCCGCGCAGTTTTTCGCCGACTTCCTCGATCAGGTGGTTGTTCATGCGGGCACGCTTGGCGTGGAAGCTTGGGGCGCCGGCCTGATTTTCGAGCACCCAGTTGCGGGCGAACGTGCCATCCTGGATATCGGTCAGGACGCGTTTCATCTCGGCCTTGGTTTCCGAATTCACGATGCGCGGCCCGGAGACGTATTCGCCATACTCGGCCGTGTTCGAGATCGAGTAGTTCATGTTGGCGATGCCGCCTTCATAGATCAGGTCAACGATGAGCTTGGTTTCGTGCAGGCATTCGAAATAGGCCATTTCCGGCGCATAACCGGCTTCGACCAGGGTTTCGAAACCGGCTTTGATGAGCTCGACGATACCGCCGCAAAGCACGGCCTGTTCGCCGAACAGGTCGGTTTCGGTCTCTTCACGGAAGGAGGTTTCGATGACGCCGGCACGCGTGTTGCCGATGGCTTTCGAATAGGACAGGGCGACGTCCTTGGCGGTGCCGGTTGCATCCTGATGGATGGCGATGAGACCCGGCAGGCCAAAGCCCATCTGGTACTGTGCGCGCAACGTGTGGCCCGGGCCCTTGGGCGCGGACAAGGAGATGTCGACGCCGGCCTTCGGACGGATCAGGTTGTAGTGAATGTTGAAGCCGTGGCCGAACATGATGTGCTGGCCTTCGCATGTATGCGGCTCGATCTCGTTCGCCCAGACGACAGCCTGGAGTTCGTCCGGGATCAGGATCATCACGACGTCAGCCCATTTCGTGGCTTCGGCGGGCTTCATGACGGTCAGGCCTTCGGCCTTGCACTTGGCGCGGCTGGCGGAGCTTTCCTGCAGGCCGACAACAATATCTTTCACGCCGCTGTCGCGCGCGTTCAGCACATGCGCATGGCCCTGGCTGCCATAGCCGATGACGGCAACTTTCTTCTTCTGGATCAGGGAAAGGTCCGCGTCCTGCTCGTAATAAACTTTCATTGGCTTCAAAAAGCTCCGCTTTAGGGTGGGATTGATAGGATAAGGTTCAGTTGGCGTTGCAGGTCCAGCCAGCGCTGATATTTGCAACACTGATGATCATCTGGTTGATCCGGGCAATGTCGTCAGACGCTTTTGCATGACGCGAGAAATGCCGGACCTTGCCGGGTGTTTCAATTGTCGTGACAATGTCATGTGTATCGAGCAGCAGGACGACACGCCGGGAGCCATCAGGGTTGATCGTAACTTCTTCGCGGCGACCGTACTCCGGAAGAGCGATCGAACCGATCGTCGCCAACATGCCGACCAGGGGCTTGGCCACATCATCGGGAAGGGCCGTGCTCAGCTTGCAGACGGGCACACGGCTGCGTTCATTGCCTTCGCTTGGTACCGAGCGGGCCTCGAGCCAGTAGGACGGTCCCGCACCGATGACATCGTAGATATAGGCCGCACCGCTGGGCGATGCGGTGTCAACGATGCGGATCGCCGGATGCAAGGTGGTTGGCTGCAAGCGGGCAGACCGCGCCACGAGATGGTTGGCGCGATCGATATCGCATTGCAACTGCGCCTTTTCGGCTTCGCCGGAGAGCGTCGGTGCTGTCCCGGCCACTTTGGGCCGGCAGCTTTCAGGCGGCTCTTCGTCCGCGCTGGCGGCACCAGCACACAGAAGGCCGGCGAATAGAAGGATATGGAATGCCTTCATCCCTGTTCCTTTCCGCGCTTGATCGAGAGCACGCCGGTCCGGCTGACTTCCACCAGTCCGAGCGGGCGCATGAGGTCGATGAACTGACTGATCTTGTCAGAGGCTCCGGTGAGCTCGAAAATGAAGCTCTCATTTGTCGTATCAATGACCTTGGCACGAAAGATTTCGGCAATGCGAAGGGCTTCGACGCGGACTTCGCCGGTGCCGGCAACCTTGATAAGGGATAACTCGCGTTCAATGCCGCGTTTCGACTTGGTGATGTCAATCACTTCGCCGACAGGCACAATGCGCAGCAACTGGGCTTCGATCTGCTCAAGGATGTGCGGCGTGCCCTGCGTCACAATGGTGATGCGCGAGCGGCGCTGGCTGGAATCGACCTCGGCAACCGTGAGGCTGTCGATATTGTAGCCCCGGCCTGAAAACAGGCCGACGACGCGCGCGAGCACGCCGGGTTCGTTATCGACAAGCACGGCCAGTGTGCGCCGTTCGACAGCTTCGTCAGCATGCGACAGGAAATAGGCCGATTTCGGTCCGGTTGGTGTGTCTCCGATTGTACCGTCGCTCATTGCATTGTCTCCGATTGCGTGTCCAGCGCCCGGGGTGCGTCGAGCACGAGCCCCGGCCTGCGGGTTTCAAGGCGGGCCTTCAGCGCCGTGGCGCGGTCGATGGCGTCGCGCCGGTTTGCTTGGGTCTGGTCGTCATACCGCTCGACAACCTTGTCGAGGCGGCGGGGATCGAGATGCGCCTGCAATTCCGACACCATCAGGCGACGGCAATCTTCAATGAATTCCGCGCTGTTATCGCCCGTCGGGCCGCCTTCGCGGTGCATGGCGTCAAGCTCGAAATAGGCCCACATGATGGCATCCAGGATGGGTGGGCGGTGGCCGCGATAGGCCCCGTCCTTGTCTGCGCCCTTATTGTCGGCATTGAGGTTCGGAAAGAACATGCGGCCGCGTTCGACGAGGGCCGACAGGCCGATCAGGAGGCTTGTCTTACCACCCGCGAAGGTCGCGTCATTGGCCTGCAGATGGCGGGTGCGTGCAAACATCGCGGCGCGCCCGAGCGCGTCGATTGCGTGGTTGCCCCATTCGAGGCTGGCCGCGTCGATACTCTGGCGCAGACGTTCGGTCTGTAGCCGGCGCTGACGACGCGTCTCGGTGCGCGCGGCGAAGGCGCTGACAAGCGCAACCAGCGCAGAGCCGATCGCGATCACCACATCAAGGTGTTCGCGCAGCAGGGCGAGGATTTCGCTCATACTCATCTACACAATCCGTCCCAAAACCCGATGCCTGTCCGGCTGCTATACCAGCTTCTTCCCGGCGTCACTGACCTCGTTACCAGTTATCTCCCCGAGGATCATCTCATTATGAGCAGACCCCGACGGAATCATCGGCAGGCAATTTTCGGCCTTTTCGATGCGGCAATCGAACAGGACCGGACCGTCATGGTCGATCATTTCCTGGATCTTCGCATCGAGTTCCTGCGGCCTGTCGCAATGAATGCCATGGCCACCAAGAGCCTCGGCGAGTTTGACAAAGTCCGGCAGGCTTTCGGAATAGGAATGTGAATAGCGTTCGCCATGCAGCAATTCCTGCCATTGGCGCACCATGCCCATCCATTCATTATTCATGATGAACACCTTGATTGGCAGGCGGTGCTGAACGGCCGTGGAGAATTCCTGCATCACCATCTGAACCGAGGCTTCGCCCGCGATATCGATGACGAGGGCGTCCGGATGCGCGACCTGGATGCCGACGGCGGCGGGCAGGCCATAGCCCATCGTGCCGAGGCCGCCACTGGTCATCCAGTGGTTCGGTTCCTCGAAATGATAGAACTGGGCGGCCCACATCTGGTGCTGGCCGACCTCGGTGGAAATATAGGTCTCCCGGTCCTTGGTGAGTTCATAGAGACGCTGGACCGCGTATTGCGGCTTGATCACGGTGTCAGAGTTTGCGTAGGCGAAGCAATCACGCGCCCGCCATGTGGCGATCTGCGTCTGCCATTCGGAGAGATTGGGTTTCTTGCCCTTGCGAGCGGCAAGTTCCTTCAGGATCGCTTGCAGCGTGGCAGCGCAATCGCCGACCACAGGCACGTCGACGCGGACGATCTTGTTGATCGAGGACGGGTCGATGTCGATGTGGACTTTCTTGGAATTCGGCGAGAAGGCGTCGATCCGGCCCGTGACCCGGTCGTCGAACCGCGCGCCCAGGCAGATCATCAGGTCGCAGTCATGCATGGCGTTGTTGGCTTCAAAACTGCCATGCATACCGACCATGCCGAGCCAGTCGGGGTGAGAGGCCGCAAAGGCGCCAAGGCCCATCAGCGTGGACGTGACCGGTATGCCGGTTGCGGCCTGCAGCTCGCGCAGCAGTTTCGAGGCCCGCGGTCCTGAATTGATAACGCCGCCACCGGTGTAGAAGATCGGGCGCCGGGACGTCATGATCAGGTCGACAATCGCGGACACTGCTTCGGGCTGGGGAATTGTGCGGGGGTTATAGGTCGGCTTGTGGACGCCTTCCTTGCCGATATAGGTGCCGGTCGCGAACTGGACGTCTTTCGGGATGTCGATCACGACCGGGCCCGGCCGACCGGATGTCGCGATCAGGAATGCCTCATGGATGACGCGTGCCAGATCGTTCACGTCGGTGACGAGGTAATTGTGCTTGGAACAGGTGCGGGTGATGCCGATCGTGTCGCATTCCTGGAACGCGTCCGTGCCGATGAGATGGGTCGGGACCTGGCCGCACAGGACAACCATTGGGATGGAGTCCATCATCGCATCCGTGATCGGGGTCACCATGTTGGTTGCGCCGGGACCGGAGGTCACAAGGGCGATACCCGGTTTGCCGGTCGAACGGGCATAGCCTTCGGCGGCATGGCCGGCGCCCTGTTCATGACGGACCAGGATGTGCCGCAGGTCCGGCGCCGCGAACAGCGCATCATAGATCGGCAGCACAGCGCCACCCGGATAGCCGAAAAGCGAGTCCACACCCTGTTCGCGCAAGGCCTCGATAACGATCTGGGCCCCTGACATCATGCGGGGTTCAGTCGGGGTCGGGCTGGCGGCGCGCGTCTTGGACTTGGTGGCTGTGGTCATGAGGCTCTCGGATTGTCTTGGAAAAATGGGTCGGGGCTGAATTAAAAAAGGGCCCCCTGAGGAGACCCTTTTGTGCGCGCACCCGCAACCGGCTGAATGGTCAGCCGACTACGGATGCGAAATAACGAGTACTTCTGGTTTGCGCACGGTGCGTTTCCTCCAACGTCGGGGTTAAGGATAATCTGCCTCTTTGGCGCTGTCAATCTCCCTATAAAGGGCATGAATGACCCTTAGGCGGTTTTCCGGCTCTGGCGACGGGATACGCGGCCAAAACGGAAATTGCCTTCCGATCCACGTAAACTGCCTTTTTGCGTAGCGCCTCGTATCCCGCTTTGCATTTTCGGCCGCCAGTTCAGCGCTGATTTCGCCGCGCGCAAAGGCTGTCAGCCACGGCATGCCGTGCGCTTTCATGGCCGGGAGTTCGGGATCGAGGCCACGTTCCATCAGCGCGCGGGCCTCATCCATGGCGCCCTGCATCAGCATACCTTCGAAGCGGCGGTCTATCTTCTGATAAAGACGCGCCCGCGGCGGGGTGAGCGCAAAACCGATCCATTCGCCATCTTGCAGGACAGGCGGTTGGCGTTCCTCGTGGAAGTCGCTGATCGGGCGCCCGGTCGCGAGCCAGACTTCATAGGCCCGTGAGAGGCGCTGGCGGTCGCCAGTGCCAAGCCGTTCCGCTGTTTCAGAGTCGACTGGCGCCAGCCTGTCGCGCAGGCCTTCGGCGCCTTCGGTCTCGGCAATGGCGCGGACATCGGCCCGGATATCCTCCGGCACCGGCGGGATGTTCGACAGGCCCTGTGTCATGGCCAGCAGGTAGAGGCCCGTGCCGCCGACGAGGATCGCACGCTTGCCTTTCAACTCCACGCGCTTGATTTGGCAGCGTACATCTTCCAGCCAGTCACCGGTCGAGTAACGTGTGGCGGCGTCGACATGACCGAAGAGGTGATGCTCAACGCCGTCCATTTCCGCTTCGTCGGGGCGGGCGCTGATAACCTGGAGGTCCCTGTAAACCTGCATGGAATCAGCGTTGATGACCTCACCGCCCAGTCGCCGGGCAACGGCGATGGCGAGAGCGGTCTTGCCGCTGGCGGTCGGACCGTGAATGAGGATTGCCGGATGCATGCTCCAGACCTAAGGGCTTGTCGGGCGCGTGGAAAGACACCAAGAGACTGAAAACATGACCCAGAACCCGGATACTTCCCGCAATTTCCTTGCTGTCACGGCTGTGGCAGCACCATCAAAGGCTGATCTTGCTGGGCAACTGGGGGACATTCTTGCTGCAGCTGGCGTGGGTGACATGCAGCTGCGGATTCTGTCGAACACTGGCCCATGGCAGGCGTGCGAGTATGTCTTCGAGGCAGGGGCCCAGGCCGAGATCGAGGCGGTTCGCGCCGGGGTGAAGGGGCTGGAAGCGGATGTTGCGGTTCTGCCTGCCGCCAACCGGCGCAAGCGTCTCCTCATCTCAGACATGGATTCAACCATCATTGGTCAGGAATGCCTCGACGAGCTGGCGGATTTCGCCGGCCTCAAGGCCGAGGTCTCGGCGATCACCGAACGCGCGATGCGCGGCGAACTCGATTTCGAAGGCGCGCTAACGACGCGGGTGGCCATGCTCAAGGGGCTGGAACTGTCGGCCCTCGAGGCGGCCTATCGCGAACGCATCACGCTGAATCCTGGCGCGCGAACGCTGACGGCCACGATGAAGGCGCATGGCGCTCATGCGCTGCTCGTGTCGGGTGGTTTCACATTCTTTACGTCGCGCGTGGCTGAAGCATCCGGGTTCGATGCCCATCGCGGCAACACGCTGAGCGATGATGGTGCGGTCCTGATGGGTGACGTTGGCACGCCGATCCTTGGGCGAGAGGCGAAATTGACAGCGTTGGACGAGGCGGCAGCGGCGCACGGACTTGTTCGCGACGATGCGCTGGCGCTCGGCGACGGCGCGAATGATCTCGACATGATCCGCGCAGCCGGCCTCGGTATTGCCTACCGCGCCAAGCCCATCGTTGCCGAGCAGGCGACGGCGGCGATCAATCATGCCGACTTGACAGCCGCCCTGTTCTTCCAAGGCTACATGGCGAGCGAGTTTGTCGAAGTTTAGGCCTGCTCGTTTTGCAGGCTTTTCACCCCGGAAATCGCATAGTCTGCGAGCCTGCGTGAACGCTTGGTGGGCAAGTCTCGCCAATTCCGTGCGTCGCCACCGATAAATGTTGCGCTGCACCAAGCGTGATTGCGAACTGATTTCACTCGCGGGTGCACATCATTAGAGTTTCGCCAAACGCCCGCTCCATGTCCCGGAGGGTCCTCTGATGAAAAATCTGTCTGATATTAACCTGATATCGCCATCGCGCCGCAACCTGATGAAACTCGCCAGCGTTGGCGCACTGGGCGCTGCGACCGGCCTTGCCGCCTGTTCGGAGGCCGCGAGCGCCGTCACTTCAACGCCCGCAGCGACAGTGGCGATTGATCCCAATGCCATCGCGATCATGTCGTCGAACGAGAACCCGTTTGGCCCATCACCGAAAGCCATGGAAGCGATGCGTGCTGGCGTGGGAAATATCTATCGCTATGCGCGGCCACAAACGATGGCTTTTGCCGAGATGATCGCCAAGCGCGAAGGCGTGGCCCCCGAGCAGGTCCTGGTGACCAATGGATCAGGCCCGATCCTCGCGGCGTTTGCTGACTATGTGCACGTACAGGGCGGGGACCTTGTCACTTCGGCGCTGACCTATGAAGGCGTGCCGCGCGTCGCACAGAACATCGGGACCAATGTCATACAGGTGCCGCTGGCCTCCGACCTGGGTTTCGATATGGACGCCATCGCCGCCGCGATCGGTCCGAACACATCCGGGGTCTATATCTGCAACCCGAACAACCCGACGGGCAAAGTGGTGGCGCCGGCCGTCCTGAAGGCGTTCGTTGAAGAGGCCTCTGCAAAAGTGCCGGTCTTCATCGATGAAGCCTATCTCGATATGTCGGATGATTATCCGGCGGGCATGATGACCGAGTTCGTCAAGGCGGGAAAGCCTGTGATCGTGGCGCGCACGTTCTCGAAGATCTATGCGATGGCCGGCCAGCGACTTGGGTACGGCCTGATGCAGCCGGAGATGGCGATGACCATACGCAAGACGGGCCGCCTGTCTGATGTGAACTATCTTGGTCTTGTCGGAGGCATGGCCGCGCTCGACGACACGGCGTATTATGAGGAGATGCGGGTCAAGACAGCCCGTGGCCGGGCCAAGCTGATCGCCATGGCGAAAGACCTTGGCCGCCCGATTGCTTCCGATCCGCAGGGGAGCTTCATCTACATGGACGTCGGCATGCCCAACGGCGAGTTTGCAGCGAAAATGCTGGACAAGGGCGTCAAGGTTGTCGGTGCCCGCTGGTCAGAAAAACCGGAATGGACGCGCATCTGTATTGGCCTCGACCATGAGATCGAGAAATGCCACGCCGCAGCGAAAGCGATCCTGACCTCGATCTGACCGGGGCGGTGCGAGAGCGGCGCCTATTTCGCCAGTTCGATCGACAGGAACTGGTCGAACCATCCGGCATCGCCCCGGCGTTTCACGCGAAGGAGCAGGGGCTGGAGCGGCGTCGTCATGGCCGTTTCCACACGAGAAACCGTGTCTGTGACCGTCGACACCTTGGCGAAGTTAACCTCGACAATGACATCGCCCCGGCTGAGTTTGCCGAATGCACGTCCGCGCGCACTGACGCTGGTGACCACGACCCCTTCGACATCCTTCGGAATGCCGAAGCGGCGGCGGATATCGTCGTCCATGCTCTGGAGTTCGGCGCCGAGATCATTGCTGCTGGCGGGCATATCCGGCAGCGTGCTGGCACCCGCCGCGTCATCATCGTCCGCGAGTTCGCCGAGGGTTACCGACACATTGCGCGCCTTGCCATTGCGAATGATCGACAGCGCCACCGTCTTGCCGATCGGGGCATCCGAGATCAGCCGCGTCATTTCGCGGACACTGGCAATGGCCTTGCCGTCGAAGCTGAGCACGAGATCGCCGACCTCCAGCTTCGCCTTGTCGGCTGGGCCATCATCGGTGATGCGTGTCACGATGACGCCGCCCTTGCCCTTGGCCTTGTAGGCCTTGACCAGGGCCGCGTCCGCGTCCTGGACGTTTACGCCCAGCCAGGACCTGCGCACCTTGCCATGCTCGATCAGCTGTTTCGAGATGCGCTTCACCAGATTGGACGGAACCGAAAAGCCGATGCCGACCGATCCGCCGGTGGGCGAGATGATCGCGGTATTCACGCCGACGACTTCGCCGCCGAGATTGAACAGCGGCCCGCCGGAATTGCCCCGGTTGATCGCCGCGTCGGTCTGGATGAAATCATCAGAGCGCCCGGAATTCAGGTCGCGGTTGCGGGCCGATATGATCCCGGCAGAGACTGATCCGCCAAATCCAAACGGGTTGCCGATGGCGATGACCCAGTCGCCAACTTCGGCATGGTCGCTGTCGGCCAGGTCGACAAAGGGCAGCGGCGTCCGGCTGTTCACTTTCAGCACGGCAAGGTCGGTATCGCGGTCGCGGCCGACAAGCGTTGCTTCGAGCACGCGGCCATCGGAGAAATTGATCTCGATCTCATCGGCATTGTCGATGACGTGATTGTTGGTGATGATGATTCCGTCAGGACTGATCACAAAGCCCGAGCCGAGCGATCCTTGGCGCTGGAAACCATCCTCGTCACGGCCGAAGAACTCGTTGAAACGTTCCATCGGCGAGCCTTCCGGAAAGGTCGGCAGGCCGTTGGGCGCAATTGTCTGCTGTGTCGAGATGTTCACGACAGCCGGCATCAGGCGTTTGGAGAGGTCGCGAAAGTTCTGCGGCTGCACTTTCTCGTCCAGGCCATCAAGGGGCCGCGACAGGCTGCCCTGAGCCGAAACAGGTAGGATAAAAGCGGCAATGAAACCGAGGGCGGCGAGTGCCGGAATGCGCATGAGGCAAGAGGCTCCTGAGAGTCGAATATTGTACTTAACGTCTTCAGTATGGCGCTTTGCGCCCTTGTTGCAACAGGTTCAGAAGCCTCTGACTGCGAAGACAAGCAGGGCTGCGCCGACCACGGCGGATGCCAGCCCGGCAAAGGCCACATCGCGGCTGGACATTTCCGACAGGCGCGCCGCCATGCGCCGCATGAAGTCGGGGGCGACCGCATAGATCGCCCCCTCCACAAAGAACCAGATTCCGGCCGCAGCCAGTATCAGATAGAGTTTTGACACGTACCCTGCGTCCTAGCGGCTGCCGCCATTAGCACGGGCACTTTCGATGAACTGGTCGCAGATCCCGAGATTTTTCGGGCTGACGATCACCTGGGTGCCTTCCTGAATGGCCTTGTCGCAGGCGATCAGGGCACGCTGGAACCGGAAGAATTCCGGGTCCTTGTTGTAGGCGTTGGCATAGACCTCTGTCGACTTGGCATCGCCTTCACCCCGGATGATCTGGCCCTGTTCACGGGCCTGGGCTTCGATCACCGTTTTTTCACGGCTGGCCTGGGCGCGGATCAGGCGGGATTTCTCCTCACCCACGGCACGGATGCGCTGGGCTTCCTGAAGACGGGCCGATTGCATCCGGCTGTAAACGCCCTGGGCAACTTCTTGCGGCAGGTCAGCCTGGCGGATGCGGACGTCGATGATGTCGATGCCATCTTCGGTCAGCTGCTGGTTCACCTTCTGCCGGATCCTGTCCATAAGCTGTGAGCGCTGGCCGGAAATGATTTCCGGCACTGGCACGTCGCCAAGTTCTTCACGGATGGTCGAGTTGGTGATCTGGTTGAGCTGGCGGGCAGCCACCGTCTCGGTTCGGAAACGCTGGTAGAATTTGAGCGGATCCTTGATGCGCCAGCGCACGAACGCGTCGACGGAGAGACGCCGCTGGTCAGATGCCAGCACTTCAATGTTCTTAATATCAAGACCGATATTCTTCTTGTCGAGCTTTTCGATTTGCTGGATCAGGGGAATCTTGAAGTAGAGGCCGGCCTGATCCTGGCCCGGTGCGTTGTAAACCTGCTTGGGTTCGCCGACCTGTAGCATCAGGGCCTGTTCGTCCTGACGGACAACGAAAAAGGAGTTCATGAGTACCAGCACAACAGCGCCGGCGATGATGATGGTGAGCCATCTAAATGCGCGCATTATTGCTGTCCTCCACTCGGTTTCCGCTGCGTTCGTTCCAGCGGCAAGTATGGTACGGCGCCCGATTCCTGATCCATGATCAGCTTGTCGGAGCGCTCAAGCACCCGTTCCATGGTTTCAAGATACATGCGCTCCCGCGTGACGCGAGGCGCCTTGCGGTATTCCTCGTAAATCTGCTCGAAGCGCGAGGCTTCACCCTGGGCGTCGGCAAGAACCTGGTCGCGGTAGGCCTCAGATTCCTGCAGGATGCGCTGCGCGCTACCCCGGGCCTGCGGCACGACTTCGTTGGCGAACTGGGTGGCCTGGTTGATATTGGTCTCGGCGTCCTGTTCGGCGACGTTCACGTCGTTGAACGCTTCAATCACCTGTTTGGGCGGATCGGACCGGTCGATCGTGATCGCAAGAATCTGGATGCCGGCGCGATAGTCGTTGAGCAGGGACTGGACCTGTTTGGCGACTTCCTGCTGGACCACGTCACGCTCGGTCGTGATGACGCTTTGCAGTCGCGTCTTGCCGACGACCTCGCGCATCACCGACTCGGCGACCTGTTCGACCGCGTCGACTGGCTCTTTCACGTTGAGGATGAAGTTTTCAGGGTGCTCGGAATCGACCTTCCAGAACACGGAGAACTGGATGTCGACAATGTTCTCGTCCTGCGTCAGCATCAGGCTCTCTTCAAGATCCTGGCCGATACGGGTCTCTCTACGGTTCTCGACCTCGACCAGAACATGCGACTCAAGCGGGGTAGGCAGGTGGAAGTGCAGGCCAGGGCCGAAATTCGTCTGCCATTTCCCGAAGCGGAACACGGCAGCTTGCTGCGTCGGATCGACCATCACCACACTGGTCGAAAGCCAGCCCAGTAGCGCAATACCGATAAGAACGACGAAGCCGAGCGGGCCGAAATTAGGGCCGCCTCCGCCGCTGGGACGTCCGCCGCCACCGCCGCCGCCGCCGGGGCGCTTGCGAAACCGCTCCTGCATGCGTTTCATTTGCTGCTCAAGGTCGCCGCCGCCATTACCACTGGAGCCGCCGCCAGGGCGCGTCCAGGGCGAGCCAGCTTCCTTGCCTGGCTCATCGTCTGATCCGCCGCCCCATGGGCCGCTGGATTTTGTCTTGTCATCCCAGGGCATAGCCCCTCCTGTTTTGGTTTATAGGCTTCTATATAGGAACTTGCGTGATAAGTGCATGCCTCATTTAGAGGTTCAATGACGCAGGGATCATATAAGGTGTTTGGTTCGAAGGAAAAATCTCGCCGGAAACTGGCCAGGCAAGTCCGGGATGCGCTCGGCGCACCGGACTGGCTGGAGTCGGTCGACGTGGATGATACGGGCCGCGTTATCCTAGTCCTGCTGGCTGATCCAGCCGATACGGCCGGGGCTGAGGCACGCCGGATTGAGGCGGAAGGACGGGCCGAACTGGTCGCTGGCGTTCATGCTGTGACGAGCATTCTCACGGCCCAGAAGGCACTGCCGACAGTGAAGCTGGAACCGGCTAAGCGCCGGGTGGGCAAGGGCGCGCGCCTGTCGGATGAGGCGATGCAGCAGGGCGCGCCGTCCCAAGCATCCGGTATTCCGCCGATTCCCGGCATTGCGCGTATCCTGGTCGTGGCGAGCGCCAAGGGCGGCGTAGGCAAGTCGACGATTGCGGTGAATCTCGCTGCGGCGATGGCCAAGGCAGGCATGAAAGTCGGCCTGCTCGATGCGGATGTTTACGGGCCGTCGGTCCCGACCATGCTGGGCACGCAGGATGCCCAGCCGGGAACGGCCGAATCGAAAAAACTGGTCCCTGTTATCGCGCATGGCATGAAGACGCTGTCGATCGGCTACCTGTCGGACCCGGATGCACCGATGATCTGGCGTGGACCCATTGTCATGTCGGCGATCACGCAGATGTTGAATGATGCCGAATGGGGTGAATTGGACATCCTTGTCATTGATACACCGCCCGGGACCGGCGATGCACAGCTGGCGATTGCGCAGCGCGTGCCGGTGACAGCGGCGATCATCGTGACAACACCTCAGGAAGTCGCTCTCGCCGATGTGCGGCGGGGTGCGGCGATGTTCAGCAAGACAGCCGTGCCCGTGCTCGGCATTGTCGAGACGATGAGCTGGTTCGAGGATCCCGCAGGCAACCGTCACTACCTGATGGGCGAGGGCGGCGGTGCGGCGACGGCGCAGTCACTGGGCCTGCCATTGCTCGGTCAGATCCCCATGCTGCAGGCGATACGCGAAGGCGGTGATACGGGGCAGCCTGCCGCGCTGGCCGATGGTGAGCCCGCCCGCATCTTTCACGATCTCGCGCGCACCGTGGCCATCGGCCTCGATACGCTTGAGTCCAAGCCTGCGCCGGAAATCGTCTTCGAGGACTGACGCCGCCGTCAGGCGTTGAAGTTCAGCGTGAGGCCCGGCTCCGGCCAGCGGCACTTGATCAGTTGGCCTGTGCTCGACAGTGTCAGGTAAGCGTCCTTCATGTCTTCGCCGCCAAAGGCGATGTTGGTGACCAGCATGTCCGGAAAGGGGGTGTGGCTGAAGTCGCCCTGTGGGGTGATCGTGGTGATGCCGCCATTCAGGATTGTGGCGACGCAGACATTGCCCGCAGCGGTCATGGCGAGACTGTCAAAATATTGCAGGCCCGGCATCGTGGCGACGACGCGGCCACCATTGAACGGGGAGGCGGGCTTGATCTCGCCTGGCGCGGCCAGGTCGAAGGCCCACATGCGGCCGGTCATCGTATCTGCCATGAAGACCGTCTGTTCGTCCGGCGAGAGGCCGACGCCGTTGGGCGAGGAATAATGGAAATCCATTTCCTTGGCTTCCGACGCGCCGTTGGCGAGGAAGAACAGGCCGCCGAAATCGCGATGGCGCGAATAGGTCTTGCCGTGATCGGTGAAATAGAGGTTCCCGGCATTGTCGAAAACGAGGTCATTCGGGCCTTTCAGCGGATTGCCATCCACCGTGTCGAGTACGCGTTCGACCTTGCCTGTCGCCAGATCGATGCGTTCGATCCGCCCGCCGGAATAGTCTTCCGGGCAATTGCCGGGGATCAGGAGCCCCTCGACTTCGTGATAGAGGAACCCGCCATTGTTGCAGCACCAGAGAGCGCCGTCGGGGCCGATGGCGAGGCCGTTGGGGCCGCCGCCGGGGGTCGCGACGACTTCGGATTTTCCGCCACCCCAGTGACGAGAGATAACGCCCTTCTGGATTTCGACGATAATAATGCTGCCGTCGGACATGACGACGGGACCTTCGGGAAAGCCGAGTCCGCTGGCCAAGAGTTCGAAATCCATGCGCATTCCTCCTTGTTTTGGAGGCACATTAGGGGCGGCGCAGGGGTGCGGCAACGGGTTCCCCGAGGGGAGTGGACCGGTGGGGTGAGGGTTTGGGAAGGGGGCGGCGCGTATCAGGCGTCGGTGCGGACCAAACTGATGGCCGGGACCCGTTCGAGCCGGCGGATGGTGAAGGCGTGATCATTGCCATCGCTGATCTCGAAATGCTCGGTTGTCTTTTCGAGCCACTCAGTTTCGGCGAGCACCGGGAAATGGGCGTCGCCGTCCGGAGCCGCATCGACATCGGTGACATAGACCCGGTCGGCCAGTGGCAGGGCGAGCTTGTAGATCGCTTCGCCGCCGATCACGAAGACTTCGCGCTTGCCTTCGCGGGCTGCGATGGCCTTGGCCGCGTTCACGGCTGGTGAAAAACTTGAATAGACGCGCGCGCCGGGCGCGTCATAGGTCCAGTCGCGGGTCATGACGATATTCTCGCGGTCGGGCAGCGGGCGCCGTGGCAGGCTTTCCCAGGTCTTGCGGCCCATGATGATCGGGTTGCCGCGCGTGACTGTCTTGAAAAACATCAGGTCGCTCTTCAGGCGCCACGGCAATTGCCCGGCGACTCCGATGACGTTGTTGCTGCCACGGGCAACAATCAGGCTGAGTTTCACATCATTATACATAATCGGGGGCGTGGCCCTTCTGGACGGTCGTGAATGCTAGGTGTTTTCTGCCTTGCTTTGTTAAGCATGTGGAACAGTTATTTTTGGGTCGAAGCAACCGGATTTGTCAGCTATGCGTGACGAACCGCAGCATGGGGCTCAAGCGTGATCAATTCATTTATTTCAATCATTACCAACGGTAATCCCGGTCAGTTCATACAGGTCGTAGTTGCGTTAGCCCTGACATTCACCGCGATCTACATGCTCAAGGGCCGCGCATGGGCCTTGATGTATGTCGCTTTGATACCTTTCCTGAACTGGTCGTTCGGCGTGATTCCGGAATTCCAGATTGTCGAGAAAAGCGCGACCTGGACTCAGGGTATTTCACTGCACCCGATGACGGTGGTGACCGGCATGGTGTTCGTGATCCGCGATTTCGTACAACGCGAGATGGGCCACCGCGTGCTGGCGGTCATGGCGATGGCCGTGGCCTGGTCGTTTTATTATGCTTGGCCGGTCATTGCGCTGGCGAGCGGTATTGCCTTCGCGATTTCCGAAGGCGTCGACTGGCTGATGTTCACGTTCACGAAGTATCGGCTGTCGACGCGGATCCTGTTGTCGAGCGCGCTGGCGGCGCCGGTGGACACGACCGTGTTCCTGTACGGCGCCGACCTCGCCAAGCAGATCGAGTTCGGGGCCGAGCCTGGCAATTCGCTACATGTCGCCAATTGGGTCGTGTTCGTGATTGGTAAGATGGTGGGCGCCGTCGCGGTATCGATGATCATGCGGCGGCGGGAAGACCTCGGCCTGGTTGACCCGGCCGAGGCCTGAACCACTAGGCGGCGTCTTGGTCGAGAAGGCCTATCCGGCACTTCATGCCGGCAAGGCCTGCGCCAACCAGAGGCGCGACGAGGAACAGCCAGAGTTGCGACATGGCCTGTCCGCCGGAAAATAGCGCCGGACCGAAACTGCGCGCCGGATTGACCGATACGCCCGTCACCTGGATGCCGACGATATGGATCGCGGTCAGAGTCAGGCCGATCGACAGGCCCGCCATGGCAGTCGGGGCGCCGGCCTGCGTTGAGCCGAGGATCACGACGAGGAACAGGAAGGTCGCGACGATCTCGAAGACGATCGCGGCGGCCAGGGTGTATTCGCCGAGATAGCCCGGACCCCAGCCGTTCTGGCCAAGCCCGTTGATGGCGACATCATAGTCTGCCTTGCCGCTGGCAATCAGGAAGAGAATGCCGGCGCCAATCGTGGCCCCGATGAATTGGGCGAACCAATAGGTCAGCATGGTCTTGCCGTCCATGCGCCCGGCAACAAAGGCGCCGAAGCTGACGGCCGGGTTGACGTGACACCCCGATATCGGACCGATGCCATAGGCCATGGCCACGATGGCGAGGCCAAAGGCGAAAGCGATTCCAAGTTGTCCGACATGCTCTCCGGCAAGGACGGCGGCGCCACAACCAAACAGGATCAGGGTAAGCGTGCCGACAAGCTCGGCGGCGAAAATTTTCATGGTGTTCCCTCCCAGGACATGACGACTGTGTGCTGTCGGGGACGGAATTTGCGTCAATTCGGCGTTTTGGGCAATTGACAGGTGGTGGGCGAGCGGTAAAAGAACCGTACGTTATCTTATCACATTAATAGGTTTCCTCCCATGAAATTTCTCCTCGCTGCCGTGGCGGTCGCGCCGCTTATTGCCGGAATGGCCCACGCCCAGGATCAAGCCGAGGACGAAGTCCGCATAGAACAGACGGTCATCGTCACCTTGCCCGGGCCACAACGGACAGCTGGCGAACTGGTCAGCAATGTGGCTGCGCTCGACCGCAAGGAAATTGTCGAAGCGCTCGCCTCTACCTTGGGCGATACGCTGGACCGCCAGCCGGGCGTGGCCTCGACCTCCTTCGGACAGGGGGCAAGCCGACCCGTTCTGCGCGGCCTCGGCGCCGAACGCGTGCAAGTGCTGACCAACGGTATCGGCGTGATCGACGTGTCGGCCGCCAGCCCGGATCACCAGGTGGCCGCTGACGGCATTGATGCGCAAAAGGTCGAAATCCTGCGCGGTCCGGCCGCCCTGGTCTATGGCGGGCAGGCGATTGGCGGCGTGGTGAACGTAATAGACGGCCTGATCATGGAAGACCTGCCGAAGCGTCCGTTTGCCGGTGAAGCCTATGGTGCGACCAACAGTGTCAATGAGGGTACCGAGGGCGGCGCGCGGGTCCAGGCGGTCAATGGGCCTATCGTGGTAACGCTGACGGCCTCGACGCGTGATTTCGGCAATTATGATATCCCTGTGCCAGCCCAGTCGGACCGACTGCGGGCTGAGACCGGCAACCCGGCCGGGCCTGACGGTGAATTGCCGAACTCGTTCGTGCAGACCAATTCCGTGGCCGGCGGCCTGTCATGGATCGGCGACAAGGGATTCCTTGGCGGCGCAGTGCGCCAACAGAGTTCGCAATACGGCCTGCCGCTGGAAGAGACTGCTTTTATCGATCTCACGCAGACGCGTTACGATATTCGTGGCGGCCTGAATGTGGACAATGGTTTCCTCACCAAGATCATCGCCTCCGGGTCGGTCGCAGACTATGAACATACTGAGTTCGAGGCCCCCGACGAGCCGGGCACCATCTTCAAGACTAATGGCTTTGAAGGGCGTATCGAGGCGGGGCACGTGCTGGGCCCGCTGGAAGGCGAGGTGGGCTTGCAGTATGCCGACAGTTCGCTCGACGCAATTGGAGACGAGGCCTTCATCACGCCGACCGATACGACAAGCCTCGGCGTTTTCCTGTATGAAACCCACGACTTTGACAGCGGCCTCGGCATCGAGGGCGGTATCCGCGCGGAGCAGGTCGATCTCGACAATGAGAGCGCGGGCAAGGTGAGTTTCGACCTGTTCAGCGGGTCGGCGGGCATTCACCAACACTGGGCGTCGGGATGGTTCCTTGGGGCACAGGCCTCTTGGGCCGAGCGGGCGCCGAACCAGAGTGAGCTGTTTGCCGATGGGCCACATCTTGCCACGGAACAATACGAGGTGGGCGACAGGACGCTTGGCAAGGAGCGCGGCCTGAACCTGGAAGGCACGGCGCGCTGGGACAACGACACAATGAGGTTCGGGGTGAACCTGTTCCTGACTGATTTCTCCGACTTCATCTATCTGGCGGCCACAGGCGCGGAACGCGACGACCTGCCGGTCTTCGTATTTCGCCAGCAGGACGCGCAGTTCACAGGCGGCGAGGCCTTCGCCGAATACCAATTGCTGGGCGGCCCGCTCAAGGCCGACTGGAAATTCGACGCGGGGCTTGATCTCGTCAACGCCGAATTCGACGATGGCAGCGACGTGCCCTATGTGCCGCCAGTGACGCTGAATGCCGGGGCAGAAGCCGACTGGGGGGCTCTTGCACTGGGCGCGAAGCTGACCTGGGCAGGCGATCAGGATTCGTCCGGCGCGGGCCTGTTGCCGACCGATGGCTATGTCACTGCAGACCTGCATGCCGATCTTGACATTGCGCGCTATGGGGCAGGCCGCGAGGGCACCAAATTGTTCATAGAGGCGCGCAATATCGGTGACGCGGAAGTGCGCGCGGCGACGTCTGTCCTGAAGGACAGCGTGCCGATGCCCGGACGCAATATCCGCGCGGGCGTCCGTTTCCTGTTCTAGCGGGGCTAGACCGCCACCGGCGCCTTGATATGTGCATGGGGCGTATAATTCTCGACCTTGAAGTCCTCGTACTCCCAGCCGAACAGGTCGGTTTTGTCGGGATTGAGGGTGATCGTCGGCAGAGGGCGAGGCTCTCGGGTCAGTTGCAGCTGCGCCTGATCGATATGGTTCATATAGAGATGGGCATCGCCGAACGTGTGGACGAATTCGCCGGCCTTGAGGCCGGTCGCGCGCGCCATCATCAGCGTTAACAAGGCATAGGACGCGATGTTGAACGGCACGCCGAGGAAGATGTCGGCGGAACGCTGGTAAAGCTGGCAGTTGAGCTTGCCGTCCATGACATTGAACTGGAACAGGCAATGGCAGGGCGGCAGGGCCATGTCATTCACATCGGCCGGATTCCAGGCCGAGACGATGAGGCGGCGGGAGTTCGGATTGGTGCGGATTTCATCCAGAACCCACTGGATCTGGTCGATTACGCGGCCGTCCGGCGCCGCCCAGCTGCGCCATTGTTTACCATAGACGGGCCCGAGATCGCCGTTCTCGTCGGCCCAGTCATCCCAGATCGATACGCCATTATCCTTGAGGTAGCGGATATTCGTGTCGCCCTTGAGAAACCAGAGCAGCTCGATGATGATCGAGCGCAGGTGGAGTTTCTTGGTCGTGACCATCGGGAAACCGTCAGCCAGATCAAAGCGTATCTGGCGGCCGAACACGGCCTTTGTGCCGGTTCCAGTGCGATCTGCCCGTTCGGAACCATGCTTCAAAATGTCTGACAGGAGGTCAAGATACTGTCTCATGCGGGCCTCGTTCGCGCGATTCGTTGGCCAGAACCATTAACACAAACTTGTCCGCCGTGACCAATTTTCCGCGCATGCTCAAACCAAATTGAATGAATCTTATGAAATACACGGTGTCTGTATCTACGACCAATCCAGAGGGGGAAGGTACAACACGATGAAAAATCTTGTCAAAGGCCTGGCCAATCGCTGGCGCGCGGAAACGCGCGGCAATGTCGCAATCATCTTTGCGCTGTCCGTTATTCCGATCCTGTCAATCGCCGGGGTCGCCGTCGACACGCAGATGACGCTGACTCAGAAGAACAAGGTCCAGGCAGTCGTCGACAGCGCCGTGATCTTCGGTGCGCGCGCTATGCAGGAAGGCGCAAGCCGCGCGGAAGTCGCCAAGGACGTCAATACCTATGTGAAGGCCTTGTTGAAACAGCAAAGCACCTCGCTCGACTGCGCAGGAATCGCCCTCGAATACGAGGATGATTCCCAGGACATCAATGCGTCGATCTTCTGCTCGCAGCCAACGACTCTGTCGAACCTGTTTGGGCAGCGGACAATGGATTTTCGCGTTAGTTCCGGCTCGACCTACGGCATCGGCAAGGTCGAGATCGCGTTCGTGTTCGACGTCTCCGGTTCGATGGGTAACAGCGGCAAGATGGCCGACCTGAAGGTCGCTGCCCTGGAGGCTGTCGATACATTGCTGCCAGCCGCGTATGATACCGCCAAGTCGGACGATGTGCGCCTCGCAATGACGAGCTATGACACGATGGTCAACGCCGGCAGCTATTTCAAAGCCGTCACCAATAAGAACAACGTCCGCACCTACACGGCTTCAAAGACGATTACCGAAACCGTCTGCACCAAAGACAAAGACAAAGACAAAGACAAAGACAAAGACAAAGACAAAGACAAAGACAAAGACAAAGACAAAGACAAAGACAAAGACAAAGACAAAGACAAAGACAAAGACAAAGACAAAGACAAAGACAAAGACAAAGACAAAGACAAAGACAAAGACAAAGACAAAGGCAAAGAGACATGTGTTGACGTCGAATCGACAATACAAGTCTCAAAAGTTATCAACAATACCTGCGTCAAGGAACGCATTGGCTCCGACGCCTTCACGGACGAGGATCCCGGCCCGGGCGCATGGATCGAAGCCGCAGAAGCCTACTATGATGAGTCGAGAGATCGCTGGACCGAAGAAACCTGCAATAACATCGGACCGCTTCCGTTGACGGACAATCGCGGTAACCTGAAGGCTTATATCAATGGCCTGAAGCCTTACAGCATGACAGCTGGACACATGGGTGTGGCCTGGGGCTGGTACCTGATTGATCCGAAGTGGGACCTTTGGCCATCGGCATCTGCGCCGTTGCCATATGACGAGCCCGACGCGGCGAAGGCGATCATTTTGATGACGGATGGCGAGTTCAACTCCTACTTCTCGCATGGGCAGGGCAACTCGTTCGATCAGGCCAAGAAGCTGTGTGACGCCGCAAAGGCCGAGCATATCGTCATCTATACGGTGGCATTCAAAGCGCCGTCGCAGGGCCAGGCCATCCTGAACTACTGCGCCACCAGTGCCGACCACGCCTTCAATCCGGAAGATGGCCAGCAGCTGAAAGACGCCTACTCGATGATTGCCCAATCCATCTCTGACCTTCGTATCACGTACTAGAGGGACGGAGTTCAAGGAGAATTCCATGACATATAATTATTGGCATAGCGTACTGTTCTGAACTGGAGACAAGGTTGAAGCGCGCTGTTGTGAATTTTCTTACTATTCGTTGGCGCGCCGATACCGGCGGCAATATCGCCATCATCTTTGCCCTGGCGCTGATCCCGATCCTGGCGATCGCTGGTGTGGCCATCGACACTCAGGTGACACTGACCCAGAAGAACAAGGTCCAGGCGGTCATCGACAGCGCCGTGATTTTCGGTGCACGGTCCATGCAGGACGGCGCAAGCCGCGTGGACGTCGCGAAAGACGTCGATGCCTATGTCACCGCCCTGCTGAAGCAGCAGAGCCAAAGCCTCGACTGCATGAGTGTCGCGCTTGAATACAAGGACGATGCGCAGGATATCAATGCGTCGATCTTCTGTTCCCAGCCGACCACATTGTCGAACGTGATCGGCCAGCGGAAGATGGACTTCCGGGTCCGTTCCGGCTCGACTTACGGTATCGGCAAGGTCGATGTGGCTTTCGTGTTCGACGTCTCGGGCTCGATGGGCAATAGCGGCAAGATGGCCGACCTGAAGATCGCAGCCAAGGATGCGATCGACGCGCTGTTGCCCGCGTCATATGACACGGCGAAGCTGGATGATGTGCGCCTCGCCATGATGTCCTATGACTCGATGGTCAATGCCGGCAGCTACTTCAAGGCGGTAACGAACAAGAACGCGACGCGGACGTATACCGTGAACTATAACAAGACGACGAAAGTCTGTGTTTCTTACAAAAAAAATGGGCAGTGCCGGACGTACAACGATGTCGTCACGCCAATGGTCGCCACGAAAACAATCACCAACAAATGCGTGAAGGAGCGCATCGGCGCCCAGGCGTTCACGGATGCAACACCGGGCGCGAATGCATGGCTGGAGGCTGCCGCTGCGAATTTCAACGAATCGACCGAGAACTGGAGCGAGGAAACCTGCAACAGCATCGGGCCGCTTCCGTTGACAGACAATCGCACGACCCTGAAGGCCTACGTCAACGGCCTGAATGATTTTGGCGGTACGGCGGGGCATTTGGGTGTTGCCTGGGGCTGGTACCTGATTGATCCGAAGTGGGATGGTATCTGGCCGACGGCGTCCAAGCCCCTGGACTATGACGAGTCGGATTCCGCCAAAGCTATGATCCTGATGACGGATGGTGAGTTCAACTCTTACTTCTCGAGTGGGCAGGGCAACTCGTTCGATCAGGCCAAGAAACTCTGCGATGCGGCAAAGGCCGAACATATTGTCATCTACACCGTCGCGTTCCAGGCGCCCGAGCAAGGCCAGGACATCCTGAACTATTGTGCCACGAGTGCGGCGCATGCATTCAAGCCCGAGAATGGCCAGCAGCTGAAGGACGCCTATACGATGATCGCCAAGTCCATCTCCGACCTGCGCATCACGTACTAGCAGGCTGCGTGCGCCGGTTCACCGACATGCCGCCGAAATCTGGTTAACCGGGTCTTGACGCAATCGGGTGAACCGGGGGCGCCGACCTAACGTCAAAAAAAGCAATGTCGTCCATCTTCGCGTTTGGGACCGACCCGAATTATCGTTGACGAGGCGAATAACATGCCCAGTAGCACGCACTGCGGATTTGCCCGCCGATTCGGCAGGGATAACCGCGCGAATGTCGCGGTCATCGCCGCATTCTCCATCCTGCCGATTCTGAGCATCGCGGGCATCGCGATCGATGTGCAGATGGCGTTGACCGAGAAGGGCAAGGTCCAGGCGGTCATCGACAGTGCGGTGATCGCAGGCTCCAAGGCGATGCAGGCCGGCAAGTCGCAGGAACAGATCAATACGCTTGTGCATGATTACGTGGAGGCGCTCGTGAGCGTGCAGGGTAGTGGCCTGAGTTGCGCTGACCCGGAACTCACATTCCTGGACGGGACACAGAACATCGAGGCGGAGATCCGCTGCGCACAGACGACGACGCTGACCCAGTTGCTGCACCGTGACAAATTGTATTTCCAGGTTCGGTCCGGAACGACATATGGTATCGGAAATGTCGATGTCGCGTTCATTTTCGACGTGTCCGGATCGATGAATTCAGACGGCCGTCTGGACAGTCTCAAGACCTCGGCAAAAACGGCGTTTGACGAATTTCTGCCGGATAATCGCGACCTTGACGGCACGATCCGGATTGCGCTGACAACATACAACACGAACGTCAATGCGGGCGAGTATTTCGAAGACGTGACGCGCCAGATCACGCTCGGTACGGACGCCGCGACTGGCAGCAGTTCGGCGGAATCGCGGTACGACGCCTATAACAACCGTGTGCTGATAGACCAGTCGACCGGCAAGCGATTCTTCTACTATGAGCAGGCCAGCTGCAGTTCCAGCTGCTCTTATAACAGCAACTGGACCATCACGCCGAAACGGCGTTGGTTCGAGACCAATATCGGCGATAATACCTGTGTCTCCGAGCGGGTGGGCGTGAACGCGTTTAACGATGAGGCGGGCGGAACAGGCGCCGACAATTCCATGATTGCGGGCAATCCGTTGTGGAACTGGGATACCAGCAATTACAACAAGAAAAATGGCGCCTACGAAATCGAGTCTGGTGGCTCCAACTCGTCCCGGGGCGCCTTCACCCTGACGCCGGCGCAATGTGAAAATTCTGCACCCATGCCGCTTACCGAAGACAAGGCGGCGCTTAAGGAATACGTCGACGACCTGCACGCGGGCGGCGGCACCTCGGCATTGCGTGGGGCTGGTACCTGATTTCACCGAGCTGGAATGCGCTCTGGCCGTCGGCCTCCCATCCATGGCCATGGGAAGAACCGGACACGGCCAAAGCCATCATCCTGATGACCGATGGTGAGTTCAACCAGACCCATCCTTCCATTTCCGAAAGCTCGATCGAGCTGTCGATGGACTTCTGTGATGCGATGAAAGAAGAGCCGTACAATGTACAGATCTACACGGTGGGCTTCCAGGTTCCGAGCAATGTCGCGACGACGCCGGGCGGAGAAACGATCCTTGATTATTGTGCCACCGACGCGGGCCATGCGTTCACGCCGAGCAATGGCGAGGAACTGACGGATGCGTATACGGCTATCGCCCAGTCGATCTCGGATTTGCGCATCACGCGCTAGGATCGCCCGTCGATGGGCATGGCCTTTAGGCTGAAGTCGATGAAGACAGGTAAGGTATTCAGACACTGGCACCTGTCGCAGAGCGGCAATATTGCCATCATGTGCGCCCTGTTCGTGCCGGCGGTTCTGGCACTGGGCGGCGTGGCCGTGGATTTCCAGTTCGCCGTCCGACAGAAGAACAAGGTCCAGTACGCGCTTGATTCTGCCGTACTGGCGGGCGCGTTGCTGCGCCAGGGCGGCGGCAGCGAAGAGGCTGTCACAGCGGACGTCAAAGGCTACATGGCGGCCCTTGTTGAGGAGCAGGGCGGACAGATCGTCTGCACACCTGTGACCGTCTCGTATAATCCGGACAATAAGGACATTCACGGCGTGATTTCCTGCGATCAGCCCACCTTCATTTCCGACCTGATCGGTTTCGACAGGATATCCTTCGGCGTTGCCTCGACATCGACCTATGCCATTGGCAAGGCGGACGTGGCCTTTGTGTTCGACGTTTCAGGTTCCATGAACAGCCAAAACAGGCTCAGCCTACTGAAGTCGGCAGCCGAAGTGGCTTTCGATGAATTTCTGCCAGATGACGCTCCTGACACGGGCAATGTGCGGCTGGCGATCACCACCTACAATAACGCCGTGAATGCAGGCGGCTATTTCGAAAGCGTGACGCGGCGCCAGGAGCTTTCAGCGGATGCGTCCAATTCGACGGCGCGCAGCAATTATGACACCTATAACGGTGCAAGGATGATCGACGCCGCAACCGGCAAACGGTTCTTCTACTATGAACAGGAATACTGCCCGGGCGGTACCTGTTCAGGTAACTGGAACGCTGCGCGCCGCCCTATGGAGAACGCGAACATTGTCGACACGTGCGTGTACGAGCGCACGGGCGGCGATGCAGCGACCGATGCCGCCCCGGAGTCGCTCCGCTGGATCGGCGCAGGCAATCCGAGGTGGAACTGGTCGACCGGCACCTACAACAAGCGCAACGGCCAGCAGGAGATCGAATCCGGCGGCGGCAACTCGTCCAGGGGCGCCTATGACATGAGCTATGCGGGCTGTCGTGCGTCGGGGCCTGTGCCGCTGACCGACGACAAGGCTGCCCTCAAGGCCCATGTGCAGGCCCTCACGGCCAATGGCGGTACGGCGGGTCATATCGGTCTCGCCTGGGGCTGGTATCTCGTGTCGCCCAACTGGTCCGCGATCTGGCCGGAAGCATCCGAGCCGCTGCCATACGATACCAAGCAGGTCATCAAGGCGGTCATCCTGATGACGGATGGGGATTTCAATACCAACCACCCCACCGCCGCGAAAAGCTCGTTCCGCCAGGCGCAGGACCTGTGCGACACGATGAAGGCATCCCCGTCGAAGATACAAGTCTATACCGTTGGCTTCCAGGTGCCGAGCAGCGTGCAGAAGACCGGCGACGGGCGCACGATTCTCGAATATTGTGCGACGAGCCCTGCCTATGCGTTCAGCGCCTCAAACGGCGATGAGCTGACGGCGGCCTATCAGTCGATCGCACGTTCGATTACGCAATTGCGGATCAAGCAATAGGTGCGGTCTCGCCTGATGGCACCTGCGCCACCGGATATGACATCGCGACGTCACAGCGTTCATACCGCTTGCCATGGGAATCCAGAATGTCTGGATCATGGGTGAAGCCCAGCTTTTCGTAGAGGTGGATGGCGGCTGCGCATTTGCGATTGGTCAGCAGGTAGAGGCTGGCCATTTCCATCTGTCGTGCGCGTCCAAGAGCGGCGGCTAGAAGGAACTCGCCTGACTTGCGCCCGCGCGCCGATTTCAGCACGCCCATCTTGGTGAGTTCGAACCGGCCGTCCCCCATGGGAATCAGGGCGCAGGTGCCGACAATGCCAAGGCCACCAGTCGAGACGAACAGGACAGCCCCGCCCTTGTCCACGATCAGCTCGCGCGGGTGGGACAGGATTTCGCGATCAGTGGCTTCCAGCGTGAACATCTCGCTGATCCATTCCTCGTTGATCGTACAGAATGTGTCTGCAAGGTCGTCAGAAAATTCCACGATGGCGTGACCATCCGTGGCCCGCTCAGACAGGGACTTTTCATCGAAGGCGGTTTCGATCCGCGCGATCTGGTCAAGCAGGCTGGTATCGGGCCCGGCCGCAAGTTCTTCAGCAGCGCGGGCGACATGGGGCCAGACGTCCCGCTTCATGCGGGCGACTGCCTCGGCGCCCTCCGTGGTCAGTGAAATGGATTTCTGACGGCGGTCGATTTCCGACACGGTCGTCTCGGCGAGGCCCATGTCCACGAGCCCGACCAGGCTGCGCGTGACGGCGGGCTGGCTGACACCCAGAGCCGAAACGGCCTCGCTGACCGTCAGCGGTCCATACCGGTCGAGGGCCGCGAGCAAAGGGAAGTGGCTTGGCTGGGTGACAAAGCAGTTCTGTTCGAAAATATGCGCCGCATCCGCTTGCAGCCGTTCAGCCAGCCGTTTCAGGCGGCTACCCAGGGCGACATATCCAAGGTCTTGCAGAATGTCGGGCATGGCGCGCTCCCAAATATGTATAACATGCTATGTATAACTGTTTTCCTGTCAATATACCTTCGGGAAAATTCAGTCGCGCAGCCTTAAGGCCTTTCATCTGCGGCACACGTCACCTATATTGTACTTGTCTTCGGACTATGGCGATAAACGTACGTGTAATAAGCGGTTCGGACCCGGGGGCGGTACCCGGCGACTCCACCACAAGCAGGTTCAGGCACTTCAGCGCCTGTTTCTGACGGGGTCGAAATAGGATCGACGGACGTCTAAAGACGATACTTTCGCTCGTATGAGCCCCGTTAGAAGCTCACATCAACATAGTTGCAAATGACAACTCTGCTGAAGGTCAACTGCTCGCAGCGTAGCTGTACGTAGTTAACCGAATTAACTCCTAAGGATTCAGCTCCTTAGGCGGGGCCCGGAGGCGCCTGGCAACAGAAGCCTCCACTTTTATCCCCTATTTGCGGTAATCGAGCGGCGGGTCACGATCACCCAGCAGTGACGTGTATTCGTAATCCTCTCCGCGTGCGGCATCGAATTCGGCGCGGGCGGCCTGGCGCAGTTTCGGGTTTTCGTAGAGCTCTATCGCCGCGAGCGTCAGCGTCTTGGCAGCAACCTGTGCGCCCTTGTAGCCAATCGACATGCCGCTGGCGGCAACGGCCTGCCAGCTATGGGCAGCGGTGCCGGGCACCCATGTTGCCGTGCGCAGGCCAACGGTCGGCACGGCGTAAGACACATCACCCACATCCGTTGATCCATACCCAAGCGAGACCTCGAACGGCTGCACCTCTTTCTCACTGCCCAGCGGCAGGTCGGGCTTGGTAAAGCTCTTGTAGATTTCCTCGGCGAACGCCTCTTCCTCGGCAGTGTAGTTTACGCCGCCGACCTGTCGCAGCTTGCTATCCATCATCTTCGCCAGCGCTTCGTTGACAAGAAGAGGATTGTTGCCGTGGATCACTTCCCACTCGACACGAGTCCCGGTGCCCATCGCCGCGCCGCGCGCCGCGTCTTCCATGCGTGCCCAGATCTCCTCGACGCCGTCGGCGCTGGGGTGACGCGCATAATAGAAGACTTCCGCAAAGTCCGGCACCACGTTCGGGGCGATGCCGCCCGATGTGATGACATAGTGGATGCGCGCATCCTGGGGCACGTGCTCGCGCATCATGTTGACCATGTAGTTGAACGACTCGACGCCATCGAGGGCCGAGCGCCCGCGTTCCGGCGCGCCGGCCGCGTGGGCGGACACGCCGTAGAAGCGGAACTTGGCCGAGCGATTGGCGAGCGAGGTTTGCGCGGCGGCGGAGTTCTGGTCATCGCCATGCCAGTGCAGGGCAATGTCGACATCATCGAACAGGCCTTCGCGCACCATGTAGACCTTGCCGCTGCCGCCTTCTTCGGCGGGTGTACCGTAAAGACGGATCGTGCCCGGCGTGCCGGTCTGTTCCAGCCAGTCACGGATCGCGAGCGCGGCGCCGACCGAGCCCGCTCCGAACAGGTTGTGTCCGCAGGCATGGCCGGCATGCTTGCCCTCAATCGGGGCGCGGCTGGCGCTGGCATCCTGGTTGATGCCGGGCAGCGCGTCGAATTCGGCAAGAACGGCAATCACCGGACCACCGGAGCCATAGCTGGCGACAAAGGCTGTCGGGATGCCAGCCACACCGGCTTCGACCGTAAAACCCGCATCGCTCAGTTTCGATTGCAGCAGGCCGGAGGATTTCTCTTCCTGGTAGCCGACCTCGGCCCAATCCCAGATTTGCCGGGCCATGGCGGCGGTCTCGTCATAGCGCGCGTCGATACTGTCGAGCACGGCCTTGTCACTCGGCGTCTGGGCATGGACGCAGGCGGTGAGGGCAAGGGCGGCAAGACTGGTCGTGATGAGGCGCATGAAGGGTCTCCGGAGTGTGTGAGGTTTCGAGTTATGACTGAATCTGGTGTTTGGGCGGTTTGAAGGTTGGCGGCGTATCTGGTTGAATTGTTGTTGCGAGACAGCAGCCCAACCGAAGGAGATACACCACCATGGAAACGACTATACAGCTTCTACTCCAAAACCCGAAAGTTCTCGTGGGTTATGACGCGGAAGTTGTCTGAGACCTTGTCGCGGAATTTCTTCCATTCCTGCGGGATGGTTTCACGCATGAATGCAAGGATGGCGTC
>Ga0209491_10000409_pt1 | contig 85464 bp, 93 predicted proteins | sample BON02_FD_187213 | JGI IMG/M metagenome (GOLD analysis project Ga0209491, IMG submission 187213) | Freshwater microbial communities from Lake Bonney liftoff mats and glacier meltwater in Antarctica - BON-02 (SPAdes) (version 2) | ecosystem: Environmental > Aquatic > Freshwater > Ice > Glacier...
CGCGAAGCGAAATGGGCAGCACATCATCAAACCCAAGGCAACACTCTGTCAGTTGAAGGTCGCTGACGCGCTTTGGGCGGAACCTGCTATCCCGTTGCCGCGAAAACAGTCAAAAATCGAGGTGCCCATGAGTTCAACTTTGGCCTGCCGGTTTTGCAAAGGGCGCTGGCGGCGGCGCGGTTTGCGGTGGTGTCGGCCAATGTTGTGACGGCGCGGGGGGCGACGCCCTTGGGCGATACGACCTTTGTGCCGCCCTTTGCCTTGATTGACCGGGTGCTGATCGACAGCGCGGGCCAGCCGCAGCGGATCAGGCTGGGAGTTTTGGGGCTGACCCCGCCCGAAATTCTGCTTTGGGATCGCGAGCATCTGGAGGGCCGGCTGGAGGCGCGCCCGATGCTGGAGGCGGCGCGCGCTTGGGTGCCAAGGATCAGGGCTGCGGGGGCGGATATTGTGGTCTGCCTGGCCCATACTGGGATAGCAGAGCGCTTTGGCCGCCCGGAGAGCGAAGGGCTGGCCACCGAGATTGCTGCGATTAATGGCATTGATGCGGTGATCGCGGGGCACAGTCATCTGGTCTTTCCCGAAGTGGGGTCAAATCTGCTGCCGCATCCAGATTTACGGGTGGACCCGAAGGCGGGGTTTTTATGCGGCAAGCCTGCGGTGCAGCCGGGGCATATAGGATCGCATCTGGGGGTGATTGATCTGGTTTTGCAGCGCGACGCGGGGGGAAATTGGGCGCGGCGCGATGCGCAGGTGCGCGCGATCAGCGTGTCAGAGGTGGTGGCGGGTCTGTCTGCACCTGAGATTCGCCGCTACGCCGCCCCGCTTCGCGCGGCGATTGGTGCCGATCATAGCGCCGCCTTGGCTTGGACGCGGCGGCCCTTGGGGGAGATAAAGGCCGATATCTCGACCTTTTTTGCCCAAGTCGTCGAAAGCCGGGCGATGCGGCTGGTGGCCAATTCGATGTTTGACCATGCGCGACGCGGTCTGGCCAAGACCTCTGCCGCCGATCTGCCAATGGTGGCGACGGCCACGCCGTATCGGGCCGGAGGGCGTGGGGGCGCGTTGAACTATACCGATATCCAGACCGGAGACCTGTCGGTGCGCCATCTGTTCGATCTGTGCCCTTTTCCCGACACGCTGGTCGCCATGCGGGTGACAGGGGCGGAGTTGGTTGAGCAGATGGAGCGGGCGGCGGCGCTTTTTGCCCAAATCGTGCCGGGCGGGCAGGACATGCCGCTGATCAACCCGGCCTTTCCCGGCTTTGCCTTTGCCAGCTTTCATGGCGTCAGCTATCAGATCGATCCTTCGGCCCCAGCGCGCTATGATGAGCGAGGCGCGATGATCTGCCCCGGCGCGCGGCGCATCCTTGCGCCCCGGATTGACGGGCGGGCGCTGCGGCCTGACGACGCGCTGGTGCTCCTGACCAACAATTACCGCACGGGCGGGACTTTGGGCATTTGCCCGCCTCGGAAAGAGGATTTGCTGTTGGACAAGCTGCACCAGTGTACCGATGTGCTGCGCGCCTATATCGAGGCCTGCAACATGGAGAATCCTACGGCCTGTGTGGCCGCTGGTGGGTCAGGCGAAAGCTGGTCGCTTTTGCCGCTGCCGGGCACGCGTGTGACCTATGACACCGGGGCCGGGGCGGTGGATCATCTGGACGAGGTGGCGCATTTGCGGCCCGAGTTTGTCGGGCTGACCGAGGCAGGGTTTCACCGCTTTCGGTTGGATCTTTAACGGGCTTGGCCTTTTCCCTGCGGTCTTGCCGTGGCAAGATGCGCGGTGCTTACCCATTTTACGGATGATCCAACCCCGATGTATGATGCAGTTTTCTTTGATCTGGACGGCACTTTGGTGGATACCGAGACCATTGCGGCGACGACCGGCATGGCGGCCTTTGCGGCCTTTGGTCATCCGGTGGATGAGGCGTTCATGCATCGGTTGATTGGCAAGGATGAGCCTTCGGCGGCGCTGATCATCCGGGCGGCTTTGCCGGGGGTGGATCTGGCCGGGGTGCATCGCCAGTGGCGGGCGGATTTTGATGCGGGCGTGGCGCTGGGGTTGCCGCTGAAGCCGGGGGCGGCGGATTTGCTGGCGGCGGCAGAGGTGCCGTTGGTGCTGGTAACATCCTCAGGCCGGATGGGGGCGCATCACAAGCTGGCGGTGGCCGGGATTGCGGCGGCGTTCGCGCATGTGGTGACGTTGGACGATGTGACGGCGGCGAAACCCGCGCCGGATCCGTATCTGCTGGCGGCGCGGTTGCTGGGCGTGGCGCCTGCGCGCTGTTTGGTGTTTGAAGACAGCGAGACCGGGGCCGAGGCGGGGCATCGTGCGGGCTGTGTTGTGGTGCAGGTGCCGGATGTGGTGCCATCGGAGGGGCGGTGGGCGCATCATCTGGCGCCCGATCTGCGGGCAGGGGCGCGCATGGCGGGGTGGATCTGAGGGCCCCGATTTTCTGCGAAAATCGGGGGGTGCGCAGGCTGGCGGGTGACGGCTTGCCAATCTGGTTTGTGCCACCTATATCGGGCGATGAGAGGTTGGCGCGGGCGAGCGCCTCGCCAACCCGGTCAGGTCCGGAAGGAAGCAGCCGTAACGAGCCCCGCTTGGGTCGTTGTCCAGCCTCTCACCCTACCCCTTTTTTGCCCAATCAAATTGCGCGTCGGTCTCGACAGCGCAGGGGCGCGTTTGGCGCAGGCGTTTTAGCGCTGTGGCGGGGTCTTCTCCGGCCATCACCATAAGGCGCAGGGCGGCCATGCCAGAGCGGCCGCAGCCGCCCATGCAATGGATCAGCACGCGGTTTTGATTGGCCAGAAGGGTCAGCGCTTGGGCGGCCGCTTTGGGCCATTGGGCAGCGGTTTCCGCCTCTGGCACGCCGAAATCGGCGATCGGCAGGTGCAGCCATTGGATATTGTGGCCCGCCAGATCGGCGGGAAGGGTGGCGGCTTTGGCGGCCAGCTCTTCCATAGTGGTCATCGTGATCACCAAGGCGGGGGCGAAGGTGACAAGGTCGGCAAGGTCGGCTTTATAGTTGCCGCCTCTCCCCGGCATCTGCGACAGGGCCAGAGTGCCGCCTGCGACGGGCAGGCTTGCTATGGTCAGCGGCATCGGCGGCTCCTTCTGCGATGGACCTTAGCGCGGCTGGGGCCTAGTCTGCACCCTGAATCACGCGAGGCTTCATGTCTGAGACAACCAAGAAATCCTATCAGGTGCTGGCGCGCAAGTATCGCCCGCAGACTTTTGCCGATCTGATCGGGCAAGAGGCGATGGTGCGCACGCTGAAAAACGCCTTTGCGGCGGACCGGATCGCGCATGCTTTTGTGATGACGGGCGTGCGGGGGGTGGGCAAGACCACCACGGCGCGGATCATTGCCAAGGGCCTGAATTGTATCGGGCCGGATGGGAATGGCGGGCCGACGACGGAGCCTTGTGGGGTGTGCAAGCCGTGTATTGGGATCTCTGAGGGGCGGTTCTTTGACGTGCTGGAGATTGATGCGGCATCCTCAACCGGCGTGGATAACATCCGCGAGTTGAATGCGATGGCGAACACCCGGCCCGCCGAGGGTCGGTTCAAGATCTTTATCATCGACGAAGTGCATATGCTGTCGATCAACGCCTTTAATGCGCTCTTGAAGACGTTGGAGGAGCCGCGCGCGCATACCAAGTTCATTATGGCCACGACGGAAATCCGCAAAGTGCCGGTGACGGTGCTGTCGCGCTGCCAGCGGTTCGATCTGAAGCGGATCGAGCCGGAGGTGATGATTGCCCATCTGGAAAAGGTGGCGGGGCTGGAGGGGGTCAAGCTGGCACCCGACGCTTTGGCGCTGATTACCCGCGCGGCAGAGGGGTCTGTGCGCGATGCGATGAGCCTGATGGATCAGGCGATTGCGCATGGCGGCGGCGAGACCACTGCGGAACAGGTGCGCGCGATGCTGGGGCTGGCCGACCGGGGCCGGGTGTTAGATCTGTTCGAGATGATTTTGCGCGGCGATGCGGCGGCGGCTTTGCAGGAACTGTCGGGGCAATATGCCGATGGGGCCGATCCGATGGCGGTTTTGCGAGATCTGGCAGAGGTGTCGCATTGGATATCCGTCATCAAGATCACGCCTGAGGCGGCGGATGATCCGACTGTGCCGCCGGATGAGCGGTCTCGGGGCCTTGAGATGGCGGCGCGGCTGTCGATGCGGTCCTTGGGGCGGATGTGGCAGATGCTGCTGAAAGCGCTGGAGGAAGTGGCGCTGGCGCCGAATGCGATGATGGCGGCAGAGATGGCGGTGATCCGGCTGACGCATGTGTCGGATCTGCCGGACCCCGAAACGCTGGTGCGGCGGCTGACCACGGGCGCGCCGCCGCCTGCGGGCGGGGGCATGCCTGGTGGCGCGCCTGCCGGGGGCGGTGGGGCGGTGCATGGGATGATGCGCGCGCCGATGGCGCCGATGCACGGCGCAGTGATGACGGCGGCGGCGCCCGTATTGGCCGAAGGGCAGTTGCAGGTCTATGCCAGCTTTGACTCGGTGATCGAATTGATCCGCGAAAAGCGCGATATGCTGCTTTTGAAAGAGGTTGAGGATTCCGTGCGGCTGGCGCGTTATTCCCCCGGAAGGATTGAGTTTGAACCCAGTGCCGACGCCCGCCCCGATCTGGCGGCGCGGCTGGGCCAGCGGTTGCAGGCGTGGACGGGGGCGCGCTGGGGCGTTTCGGTCGTAGGATCGGGCGGGGCCCCCACACTGGCCGAAACCCGCGATGCCGGGCGGAGGGCTGAAGAGGCCGAGGCGCAGGAAAACCCGTTGGTGCAGGCGGTGTTACTGGCCTTTCCCGGGGCCAAGATCACCGAGATCCGCACGCCGGAAGCGATGGCGGCCCTTGCTGCGGCGAACGCTTTGCCAGAGGCGGATCCTGAGATCGACGATGACTGGGATCCGTTTGAGGAATGAAACCTGTAGCCCTGCGCCTGCCACAATCGCTGCATGATTTTTCGCCGAGAAATCGTGGCTTGGGTCTGCGCCGGTGACAGCCATTTTACGTCAGGCGCACCCGGAAGATGCCGCCACGGTTGCCGCACTTTGCGCCCATGTGCAAAGCTGGCATGCCGCGCATTACCCGGCGGTCTTTCATGCCTCACCCGACCACGTGGCCTTGGCCGAGCATTTCGCTGAGCGTTTGACTGACCCAAACGTGACCTGCTTTCTGGCTGGTGACCCCGCCCTAGGCTATGCCCTATGCATCCTGCAAGAGCGGCCCGTGTCGGTGTTCTCGCCCACGACCCGGCGCTTGATGATCGATCATATCGGCGTCGTCCCGCAGGCCCGGCGGCACGGGATTGGCGCAAAGTTGCTGCAAGCGGCAAGGGATCACGCGCGGGATTTGCACTGTGACGAGGTGCTGCTGGACACCTGGGAGGCCAACCACGCCGCCCATGCGTTTTTTGAGGCAAATGGCTTTGCCGTGCGGCGGATGCTCTATCGCGCTTTGCCCTCAGGTTTGGCCTGACCCTTGCACGGGCGCGCATGGCCCCGTATCTAATCGACAGAACAAAAGGAGACGCGGGATGCTGAAGGGTTTGGGTGGCCTTGGTGATATGGCCAAGATGATGAAGACGGCGCAAGAAATGCAATCGAAGATGGCCGAGATGCAAGAGGCCATGGCGCGCACCGTCGTGATGGGCGAATCCGGGGCCGGGCTGGTCAAGGCGCGGGTCACGGCCAAGGGCGAAGTGACCGGGCTGGATATTGATCCGTCGATTCTGGTGCCCTCGGAAAAGGAAGTGATCGAGGATCTCGATCATTGCCGCCATCAAGGATGCGCAATCCAAGGGCGCGGCAAAGCAGGCCGAAGAGATGCGCAAGATGACCGACAGTCTGGGCCTGCCCGCCGATATGAAACTGCCGTTCTAAGATGACCGCCCCGGCCGATGATACCGGCATAGCGGCGTTGATTGATCTGATGTCGCGCTTGCCGGGCCTTGGGCCAAGGTCGGCGCGGCGCGCGGTTTTGGCGCTGCTGGGCAAGCGGGGGCAGTTGATGGCCCCCTTGGCGCAGGCGATGGCGCAGGTGGCGCTTTCGGCCCGTGATTGCCGTGATTGCGGCAATATCAGCCTTGAGGAATTGTGCCCGATCTGCGCCGACCCCACCCGCGCGACGGGCGAGGTTTGTGTGGTCGAAGACGTGGCCGATCTGTGGGCGATGGAGCGGACAGGGGTCTTCAAGGGCCGCTATCACGTTTTGGGCGGCACTTTATCGGCGCTGGATGCGGTGGGGCCAGAGGAATTGGGCATTCCGCGGTTGGTGCGCCGTGTGGACGATGACGGGGTGACCGAGGTGATCTTGGCGCTGGCAGCCACCGTCGATGGCCAGACCACGGCGCATTATCTGGCCGATGCCTTGGCAGGCACACAAGCGCAAGTGACCACGCTGGCCCAAGGCGTGCCGGTGGGCGGAGAGTTGGACTATCTGGATGATGGCACCATCGGCGCAGCCTTGCGCGCGCGCCGCCGACTGTAGCCGCCGACATTCACCCCTGCCCCGCCCTTCGGATTGCATTTACCCCTGCGGCGGCTTATCTGAAAGGTCGGTAAAGCCTACCCCAAAAGGGACTGCACGCGTATGAACTGGATCACCAACTACGTCCGCCCCAAGATCAACTCGTTGTTCTCGCGCCGCGAAGTGCCCGAGAATCTGTGGACCAAATGCCCCGAATGCGGGACCATGCTGTTTCACCGCGAATTGGCGGGCAATCTGAACGTCTGCTCCAGCTGCGATCACCACATGGCGATCAGCCCGCGCGAGCGGTTCGAGGCGCTGTTTGATGGCGGCATTTTCACCGAGGTGAAGGTGCCCGAGCCGGTGGCAGATCCGTTGGGCTTTCGCGATCAAAAGAAATACCCTGACCGGATCAAAGCGGCGCAAAAGGCCAGTGGAGAGAAAGACGCCATGCTGGTGGCCAGCGGCGACATCGGGCGCACGCCGATTGTGGCGGCGGCGCAGGATTTCAGCTTTATGGCTGGCTCCATGGGCATGTATGTCGGCAATGCGATCATTGCGGCGGCGGAAGCTGCGGTAAAGCTGAAACGGCCGTTGGTGCTGTTTTCCGCCAGTGGCGGCGCGCGGATGCAAGAAGGCATGCTAAGCCTGATGCAGATGCCGCGCACAACGGTGGCGATGCAGCTGCTGAAAGAGGCGGGGCTGCCCTATATCGTGGTTCTGACCCATCCGACCACGGGCGGCGTGACCGCCAGCTATGCCATGCTGGGCGATGTGCAGATTGCCGAACCCAACGCGCAGATCGGTTTCGCCGGGGCCCGGGTGATTGAGCAGACGATCCGTGAAAAGCTGCCCGAGGGCTTTCAGCGGGCCGAATATCTGCTGGATCACGGGATGCTGGATCTGGTGGTGCATCGCAAGAAGATGCGCGATGAATTGGTAACGGTGATCCGCATGCTGATGGCTTTGCCGCCCGCCGTGCGCGGCGATCTGATGCCGCCAGAGCCGGTTGCAGAACCAATCCAAACCGCCCCCGTCGATGAGGCCAAGAATTGACCGCAACACCCGGATCCGACGCGATCCTTGAACGGATGATGTCGTTTCACCCCAAGATTATCGACCTGACAATGGGCCGGGTAGAGCGGCTTTTGGCCGCTTTGGGCCACCCAGAGCAGGCTTTGCCGCCGGTGATTCACTTGGCCGGGACCAACGGCAAGGGCAGCACTCAAGCCATGTTGCGCGCCGGATTTGAGGCCGGGGGGGCCTTGGTTCACGCCTATACCTCGCCGCATCTGGCGCGGTTCCATGAGCGGATCAGGCTGGCCGGAGAGTTGATTTCCGAGCCTGCGCTGGCGGCTTTGCTGGATGAATGCGTGGCCGCGAATGGCGGCGAGACGATTACGTTTTTCGAGATTACCACCTGTGCGGCGTTCCTTGCGTTTTCGCGGGTGAAGGCGGATTGGACGCTGCTTGAGGTGGGTCTGGGCGGGCGGTTGGATGCCACCAATGTGGTTGAAAAACCGGCGCTGACAATCATCACCCCGGTGTCGTTGGACCATCAGCAATATCTGGGCGATACGCTGCCCGAGATTGCGGGCGAAAAGGCCGGGATCATCAAGCGCGGCGTGCCATGTGTGGTTGGCCCGCAAGAAGAATCAGGGCTGGCGGTGATAGAGGCCAAGGCCGCACGGATGGGCGCGCCTTTGTTCGTTTTCGGCCAGCATTGGCAGGTCTGGGAAGAGCGCAGTCGGCTGATCTTTCAGGATGAAAACGGGCTGTTGGACCTGCCTTTGCCAAACCTGCCGGGGCCGCATCAGGTGCAGAATGCGGGCGCCGCGATTGCCGCCCTGCGGGTGCTGGGCCGCGATGAGGCGGCGTGCGAGGCGGCGGTGACGAAGGCCGTCTGGCCCGCGCGGATGCAGCGGTTGCAGGTTGGGCCCTTGGTGGACAGCGCGCCATCGGTGGAATTGTGGCTGGATGGCGGGCACAACCCGGCGGGCGGTGAGGCGGTTGCCGCCACGCTGGCGCGGATGCCCTTGCGTGAAACGCATCTGATTTGCGGCATGCTGAACACCAAGGACGTGCGCGGCTATATGCGCCCCTTGGCCCCGCATGTGACAAAGCTGTATGCGGTCTCAATCCCGAACGAGATCAACACTCTGCCCGCCGAAACCTCTCGTGACGCTGCCCGCGAGGTGGGGATTGCGGCCGAGGCCGCCGGATCGGTGGCGGAGGCTTTGGCCAGTATTGCGGCCCTGAACCCGCAAGCGCGGGTGCTGATTTGCGGGTCTTTGTATCTGGCGGGTCAGGTGCTTAAGGAAAATGGCTAAGGCCTTTGGATTGCCGTATTTCTGGCGTTGGGTGACCGGGTTCAAACCAAGAGTTCCCGCATGGGTCTTATCCCTGCCCCCCGCCCTGCACTTGCCGTTCTGGTAGATGGTGAAAACCTGTCACTCGATCTTTGGCAATCCGCAGGTGCGACGGGTCTAGAGGGGGTTAGCGGCGGTTCTGGGATGGGAGGATCAGGGCTTTCGCCTATGACCGACGCGGCCCAGAAAAAATAATGCCGATATGCTTTTGCGCGTAGCGGCGATAGCGTTCCCCAAGCCGCCGAACAATTGCGCTTGGGTGTGAGTTCAATCTACTAACGGGGGAAGCGGCTTTCATGCCAAGACTGATCACCATGCTGACCCTCTCGATTTTCTTTCTGACCACCGCAATCCAAATATTCTGAATCGCTCAACAGAAAGCGGAACAACCCAAATGAAAAATTTCAGCATCGCCACCGGACTCATGCTGGCCACCAGCGCCCCTGCCTTCGCGCAGAATGCTGACATGGACACTATGGCATACAATATTTCTTATCTGATGCAGATCGGCAAGCACTGCGAGGTTGGATTTACCTACAAGTTCATGGCCAACTATCCGGTCGCTACAGTTGGCATTAGTACCGAGGTTTGGGCAAAGCAGCAGCCGATTGCACAGGCGGATTTTGAAACTGAGTTTGCGCAATGGCAGGAGCAAGATGGCTTTCTTACTCCTGCCAAATTCTGCGAACTCGAGGTCATAAATAGAGAGGCCCAATTTGACGCGATTGACATCTTCCAAGGAGATGGTCTTGGTGGAAATTGATCCACCTCACCAAGTTGGACATTCGCCATTGACCCCAAAGGCCCCAAGGCGCGCATTCGGCTGAAGGTCTGACCCTCAGGCGCCATAGCGGGCCATGAACATCTCGACAGCACCTTTGACGGATTTGGCGACCTCGGCCGGGGTGATCTGATCGGCAAGGTTGAAGATCAGCTTTTCGTGGATATGAGCCTTGCACAGTTGGGCGAATTGATCGGCCGCCAGATCGAAATCGTCGATCTTCAGCGCGCCTTTGTCGACCATGTGGCGCAGGTGATGCACCAGACGGCCGTGGATCATGCCGGGGCCGTTGCGGTAAAAGGCCTGAGCCAGATCGGGAAAGCGCGCGCCTTCGGCGATGACAAGGCGATACATGTTGCGGCCGAAATCCGACATCAAAAACCCGGCGATGCGTTCGGCGGCAAAGGTCAGTTGTGCCGCGACCGGGGCGGAGAAGTCGATGGCGGCTTCGGCCTCATCCGCGTGATGGCGACATTCGGAATTGCAGATTTCGGTGAAGAGCAGGCGCTTGTCTGGGAAATAACTGTAAAGGGTGGCTTTGGACACGCCCGCCTGCCGAGCAATGTCATCGACCGAGGCACCCTCAAAGCCGTCGCGCATAAAGACCGCGCGGGCGCCTTCCAGCACCTGGTCGTATTTGCGACCTTTGCGGATCTCGGCTGCGGCGTCCATGCTGTCCCCTTTCAGGGACCATAGAGCAGCAGGCGCGCTGGGGGCAAGCCGTGCCGCGCCCGCCATCATTCCTGCAAGGGGCAAACCGTTTGGGGGGTGCAGCCTTTTGTGGACGGGGTGATCGTGGTGTCGGGAAAGGTCAGGCTGGGGGTCAACGTGGACATCGTCTGGCCTTTAGCGGGCAGGACGAGGGCGAAGGCTATAAGCGTGGCGGCGGCAATCTTTTTCATGGCGATACTCCTGAACCATGTCGTTCACTTGGATATAAGTGAACTGAACGGTTTAGTTTGTCAATTGGATTCGATTGGGCTCGTGGGTATGGCTTTCCGACGGGATTAGGCCCGTGCTAGCCTTGGGAAAATCAGGAGAGTTTGGATGGCTGACGCTGCTGCAAAACCCCGCGCCCGCGATTTGGGCCTGCCCTTTCCCGGCACTCCGGGCCCGTTCAACGCCATTACCGATGTGCCGGGGGTGGCGGTGGGCTTTACCACGCTGACCGATCCTGTGCGCAAGATGCGCACGGGGGTTACTGCTATCGTGCCAAGACCGGGGCGTGAGGCGCGGCCGGTGATGGCGGGGCAAGCGACGCTGAACGGCAATGGCGAGATGACGGGAACGCATTGGATCAATAATGCGGGGTATTTTTTGGGGCCGGTCTGCATCACCAATACGCATGGGATTGGGGCGGTGCATCACGGGGCGGTGCGCTGGATGATTGACACCTATGCCGATCATTTCAGCGGCCATGCCTGGGCGATGCCGGTGGTGGCCGAAACCTACGACGGGATTTTGAACGACATTAATGCGATGTTTGTGACGCCCGATCATGCGATTGCGGCCCTGGTTTCGGCGCGCGGCGGCCCGCTGGCCGAAGGATCATCCGGCGGTGGCAATGGGATGATCGCCTATGAGTTCAAGGCGGGCACGGGCACGTCGTCGCGCCGGGTGGCTCTGGCCGGGACGGACTATACCGTGGGGGTTTTGGTGCAGGCCAATCACGGGATCCGGCCTTGGTTGACGGTGCTGGGGCAGCCGGTGGGCAAGTTGCTGCCTGAGGGGGCATTTCGATCGTCGGAAATGGGGTCAATCATTGTCGTGATTGCGACCGATGCGCCGTTGTCGGCGCTGGCCTTGCGGCATGTGGCGCGGCGGGCGGGGATGGGGCTTGCGCGGGGCGGCACCCCCGGCGGGAACAGTTCGGGCGATATTTTCCTCGCCTTTTCCACCGCTGATATCGGGCCGATGCCGCAGAAGGCCGCGGCGCGGGTGATGCGTGAGGAGTTGAATATGGAGGGGCTGGACCCCTTGTATCTGGCGGCGGTGGAGGCGGTGGAAGAGGCCGTGGTGAACGCCTTGGTGGCAGGCGTGGATGTGCCGGTGATAAAGCCCAAGGGGGCGATTTGCCGCGCCATTGATACCGAAAGGTTGCGGGCAATATTTGGCTGACGGCTTGCGATTGGCGCAGAGGATGCTAGATTGGAATCATTCTAAAGTAGGGTCATCCAATGCTGTCTTCCTTGTCATCCCGCCGCCGTTTTGCTGATCTGTCTGAACAAGAGGTGCTGGCGCTGGCGATCTCCTCTGAAGAGGATGACGCCCAGATTTATCGCAGTTTTGCTGAGCGGTTGCGCGGGGATTTCCCGGCTTCTGCCGCGGTGTTCGACGGCATGGCATTGGAAGAAGACGGCCATCGCCGCCAGTTGATCGACCTGCACCGCAGCCGCTTTGGCGAGGTTATCCCGCTGATCCGGCGCGAACATGTGGCAGGATTCTACGCCCGCCGCCCGGTCTGGCTGTCAGCCAACCTATCGCTGGATACCATCCGGGGCGAGGCCCGCGCGATGGAGCAGCAGGCGGCGGCTTTCTATACCCGCGCCGCAGGAACCACGCAGGATGCCAGCACGCGCAAGCTGCTAGGTGATCTGGCGGCGGCAGAGGCCGGGCATGACCGCAAGGCCAGTGCGCTGGAGGAAAAGCATCTGGGCGCGGACGCCCGGTCAGAGGAAGATGAGACCGCCAAACGGCAGTTCATTCTGACATGGGTGCAACCTGGGCTTGCGGGGTTGATGGATGGGTCGGTATCCACCTTGGCGCCAATATTTGCGGTGGCTTTTGCCACGCAAGACACTTGGACCACGTTTCTGGTGGGCGCGGCGGCGTCGGTTGGCGCCGGTATCTCGATGGGGTTCACCGAGGCCGCGCATGATGACGGCGTGTTGTCGGGGCGCGGCAGCCCGTGGAAGCGGGGCTTTGCGTCGGGGATTATGACGACGGTTGGCGGGATGGGGCACGCCCTGCCCTATCTGATCCCGGATTTCTGGGTTGCCACAACGATTGCGATGATTGTGGTGTTTGTGGAATTGTGGGCGATTGCCTGGATCCAGAACCGCTTTATGGAGACCCCCTTTATCCGCGCGGCCTTGCAGGTGGTCCTGGGCGGTGCTTTGGTGTTGGCCGCAGGGATTTTGATCGGGGGCGGGTAGTGTATCGCAAGGGTGAAGTGGCTTACCAGGCGCTGGATCTCCCAGACCGGGTGCAGTTGGGGGCGGATGAGTCCGTGGCGGCGGCTGAAGCCTTTCTGGCGTATATGCGGCGGCGTCATTCGGTGCGGCAGTATTCGGATCAGCCGGTGCCAGAGGCGGTGATTGCGGCCTGCATTGCGGCGGCGGGGTCTGCGCCTTCTGGCGCGAACCATCAGCCTTGGCATTTTGCTGCTGTGTCCAATCCGGGCATGAAAGCGCGGATAAGGACGGCGGCTGAGGATGAGGAAAAAGCTTTTTACGCGGGCGGGGCCAGCGATGAATGGCTGGCGGCGCTGGAGCCGATTGGCACGGGGGTAGACAAGCCGCATCTAACCGATGCGCCGTGGCTGATCGTGATATTTGCGCAGCGCTGGGGGCTGACGGACGATGGCACGCGGTATAAGAATTACTATGTGCCGGAAAGCGTGGGGATTGCGACGGGGATGCTGATCACGGCGATCCACCATGCCGGGCTGGTCTGTCTGGAGCATACGCCGAACCCGATGGCGTTTCTGAACGATATGTTGGGGCGGCCTGCCCAAGAAAAGCCGGTGATGATCCTGCCGGTAGGCTATCCGGCGGTTGATGCCACCGTGCCTGCGGTCGCCAAGCGCAAGAAACCGTTTGAGCAGATCGCCAGCTTCTTTCGCTAGGCGCCCCGCTGCAAGCCAGCCGCTTGCCCTTTTGCTGCGCCCGTGACAGGGAAAGATCATGCTGGCGATTTTGCTGAAAACCCTGCCCTTCTTCGCCGTCATCGGCACTGGCTTTCTAGCCGGTCGCGCGCGCTTCATCACGCCCGAGGCCACCGCGCAGCTGACCCGCTTTGTGTTTTACTTTGCGCTGTCGGCGATGCTGTTCGGCTTTGCCGCCAACCTGTCCTTGACCGATATCTTCAGCCTGCCCTTTGTGCTGGCCTATCTGTTGGCCACCACGCTGATCTGGGCGCTGGTCTTTGCCGTGGCGCTGGCGCGCGGCACAGACCGCGAGGCAGCCCTGTTTGAGGCGCATACAGGCGTTATCGGCAATGTGGGGTTTCTGGGCATCCCGATGCTGGTGCTGCTTTTGGGGCCTGCCGCCGTGGGCCCGGTGCTGTTGGTGCTGGCGGTGGATCTGATTGTGTTTTCATCCATCCTGACGCTGTTGATCACGCTGTTTCGCTCGGGCCGGGTGTCTTTGGGCACGTTCCGGCTGCTGGCGGTTGGGATCTTGAAAAACCCGATGATCGTGTCGACCGTTCTGGGTCTGATGTGGGGCGCCTCCGGTCGCAGCCTTTGGGCACCGGTGCAAGAGTTCCTGACGCTTTTGGGGGCGGCGGCCACGCCTTGCGCGCTGTTTGCCATCGGGGCGTCCTTGGCCGGGCGGCGGCCGGATCGGCTGACCGTTGCGGGTTGGCTTTCGCTTGCGAAACTAGTGCTGCATCCGGCGGCGGTCGCGGTGGCCGCCCTGTGGCTGTTTGATGTGGACCCCTATGCAGCGGGTGTGATGATTGCCGCCGCCGCCTTGCCAGTGGCGGGCAATGTGTTCATCCTTGCCCAGCATTACGGCGTGGCCCCGCAACGGGTTTCGACCGCCATCCTTGTATCCACCGCCTTTTCCGTGCTGACGGTGACGGCGGTGATCGCCTTGTTGGAGAAGCTATGAAGACCGTATCCGAAAACCGCGCATTTGGGGGCGTTCAGGGGGTGTATACCCACGCCTCAGCCGCCACAGGCACGGACATGACCTTTGGCCTGTTCTTGCCCGAAGAGGCCGAGCATGGCCCGGTGCCGCTGTTGTGGTTCCTGTCGGGCCTGACCTGCACGCATGAAAATGCGATGGTAAAGGCCGGCGCGCAGGCTTGGGCTGCGGAAGCCGGGATTGCGCTGGTATTTCCGGATACCAGCCCGCGCGGTGAGGGGGTGGCGAATGATGCGGCCTTTGATCTGGGCCAGGGCGCGGGGTTCTATGTGAACGCCACGCAAGGCCCGTGGGCCCTGCATTTCCGGATGTGGGATTATGTGACGGAAGAATTGCCGCGCCTGTTGTTCAACACCTTTCCTTTGGCCGAAAGCGCGCAGGCCATCACCGGGCATTCGATGGGCGGGCATGGCGCTTTGACCATTGCGATGAGTTTTCCGGGGCGGTTCCGGTCCGTCTCGGCCTTTGCGCCGATTTGCAATCCGACGGCAAGCGACTGGGGCCGCAAGCAATTCACCGCCTATCTGGGCGGGGATGAGGCCGCTTGGGCGGCGCATGATGCCAGTCTGTTGATGCGCAAATACGGCTTTGACGGGCCGGTTCTGGTGGATCAGGGCACGGCGGATCAGTTTTTGGATTTGCTGAAGCCCGAAGCGCTGTCGGCTGCCATCACGGAACGTCGTCAGGGCGGCACGATGCGGATGCAAAAGGGCTATGATCACAGCTATTTCTTCGTCTCGACCTTTATGCCCGATCACATCGCGTTCCATTCCGATGCGCTGCGGGGTTAAGGGGGTGCGGGCAGATTGCCCACCCTACGAGAGGCCCCCTATGAAAAGACCGTGCCTGTGACCCTTTATATCGATGCTGATGCCTGCCCGGTGAAGGACGAGGCCGCCCGGGTGGCGACCCGTCTGGGCATCCGCATGGTGCTGGTATCCAACGGCGGCATCCGGCCCAGTCCGAACCCTTTGGTGGAAAGCGTCTATGTGGGCGCGGGCTTGGATGAGGCTGACCGCTGGATTGCCGATCACGCGGGGCCGGGGGATGTGGTGGTGACATCGGACATCCCGCTGGCCGCCCGGGTGCTTGAGGGCGGGGCGGGTGTGCTGAAACCCGACGGAACAGAGCTGACCCGTGCCAATATCGGCACCATCCTTGCCACCCGCGACCTGATGACCGATCTGCGCAGTGCCGATCCGTTCCGGCAAGGCGGCGGGCGGGCATTTTCCAAGGCCGACCGCTCGCGGTTTCTGGATGTGCTGGACAGGATGCTGCGCCGGGCGGCACCCCGGCCATAGACGACCCCAAATGTCGCGAAAAGACGCGCAGCCGCCTGTGCCAACGGGCCAGACTACCCCTATGGCCAGCCCCTCCACCTCCGCCGCCCCTGCCACCACTACGGGCATTCTTTTTGCCCTTGGTGGGGCGATCACTCTGTCTTTGAATGACCTTGCCATCAAGTTCATCGCCGACAGCGGCTATGCCCTGCATCAGGCCATTTTGATCCGCGCGCTGGTTGGTATGGCGATTGTGCTGACCGTTATGGGTCTGTCAAAGCGGGGCTTTCGCCATCTGATCACCCATCGCACGCGCGCGCATCTTTTGCGGGTCTGTATCGTGATGGTGTCAAACGTCACCTATTTCGTCGGGCTATCGTTGATGCCCTTGGCCGATGCGGTGGCCACGGCCTTTATCGCGCCGTTGTTCCTGACCATGATGTCCGCCCTGATCCTGAAAGAGCAGGTTGGCCCGCGCCGCTGGGCGGCTGTGGTGGTTGGGTTGATCGGCGTTTTGGTGATGACACGGCCCGGGGCGGGGGTGATCCAGCCTGCGGCGATTCTGGTCCTGATCTCGGCGTTTTGCTATGCTTGCAGCCATATGATGACCCGGCACTTGCGTGAAACCGAAAGTGCAATGACGCTGAATTTCTATGTGCAGGTTGGGTTTTTGACGGTCAGCGCCTGTATGGGGTTTTTCGTGGGCGACGGCCATATGGCGCAGGCCCCCGGCTCTACATGGGAATTTCTGTTCCGCCCTTGGATCGTGCCACCGATGGGCGACTGGCCTGCTTTTGTGGGCATGGGCGTGGCGGTGGGGATTGGTGGGCTTTTGATGAGTCAGGCCTACCGCACCACCGAAGCCGCGTTGATTGCGCCGTTTGAATACATCGGGATGCCGATGGCGATCTTTTGGGGGGTGCTGGTGTTTGGCACTTGGCCCGATGGCACGGCGTGGGTTGGCATTGCACTTATCTGCGGCGCGGGGCTTTATACCTTGTGGCGCGAAACGGTGCGCAGGAAGGTTCAGGATGTTGCAGCCCCAAGCGGTGATCTTTGACATCGGCAATGTGCTGATCGGCTGGCAGCCCGAACGGGTCTATGACGCCCGCATCGGCGCGGACCGCAGCGCCGCCTTCTTTGCCGAAGTGCCCATTCACGCCGCCAATATCGAGGTGGACCGCGGCGCGCCCTTTCGCGCCACGATGCAAGCCTTGGCCGATGCCCATCCGCACTGGGCGGAGGAGGTGATGTGGTGGCATGACGATTGGCTGACCATGGTAACCCCGGTGATCGAGGGCAGCGTGGCCACCTTGAAAGCGCTGAAAGCCCGGGGCATTCCGATCTATGCCCTAACCAATTTCGGGGCCGAGACGTTTCAAATCGCCCTGCGCGCCTTTCCGTTTCTGCATCTCTTTGACCGGGCTTTTGTCTCCGGGCAGATGGGGGTGATCAAACCTGATCCGGCGATTTACGCGGCGGTTGAGGCGGCCACTGGCTTAGCCCCCGAGGCGCTTTTGTTCACCGATGACAAGCCTGAGAACATCGAAGCCGCCGCCGCGCGGGGCTGGCAGACGCATCACTTCACCGATTGGCGGCCTTGGGCGGAACACTTGGTTTCGCTGGGGCTGCTCAGCCACAAGGAGGCCGGGCTATGACCCCGCAAATCATCGGGCCAGAGGCCGAAGCGCAGCTAACATGGCAAGGGCTGCTGCACGCGTTTGAGGCCGGGCACCGCCTGCCAAAGCCCGATATCAAAGACCTTTTGGTCTATCGCGGCGCCGATACCCTTTTGGATCGCGCCACATGGATTGACGGGCTGGGCGGGCTGGTCAAGGCCGCCACCATTTTCCCCGGCAATGCCGCGCGCGGGTTGCCCACCATCAACGGCGCGGTGACGCTGTTTGATGATGTGACGGGTGTGCTGACCGCCTTGGTTGATTTCCATCTGGTGACCAAGTGGAAAACGGCTGGCGACAGCCTGTTGTCGGCCAGCCGCCTGGCCCGTAGGGATGCGCAGAATATCCTGCTGGTGGGCGCGGGCGCTGTGGCGCGCTCCATGGTCGATGCTTACCGCACCTTCTGGCCGGGGGCCGAATTCACCATCTGGTCACGCAGACCGGGCACCGCCGCTGCCATGGCCGGGCCCTTGGGCCTGAAGGTGGCTGAGAACCTGCAAGACGCCGTGGCACAGGCCGACATCATCTGCACCTGCACCATGGCGACCGAACCCCTTATCAAGGGCGACTGGCTGCGCCCGGGCCAGCATCTGGACCTGATCGGCGCCTATCGCCCCGATATGCGAGAGGTGGATGACACCGCCATGTCCCGCGCCGCGATCTTCGTCGATGCCCGCGCCACCACGATCCACCATATCGGTGAGTTGATCGCGCCCCTGAAATCCGGCGCCATCACCGAAAGCGCCGTTCTGGCGGATTTCTATGATGATCCCGCCCGCTTTACCCGCTCTGGCCCCGATCAGATCACCATCGCCAAGAACGGCGGCGGCGCGCATCTGGATTTGATGACCGCCACCTATATCGCCCAAACCTGGGCAAACCGCCCAATCTGACCCCGCATTGCCCTTTTGGAAATACTCCCGCCGGAGGCCCTTGGCCTCAGCCGTCCCGGCGGGCAAACCAGCGCAGCCAAAGCCCGATCCGCGGGATGGCCCCCACATCCAATCGTGATCGGTTTTCCAGCACCGGGCGATTGATCGACACATCCGGCGTGCCTTCGCGCAAGACAATGTAGATGCCGCTGGCGATGATCACGCCAGAGCCGATGCCCGTCCAAAGATCGACGATTTCGTCAAACCACAGCCAGCCATAAAACACCGCCCAGATCATTTGGCTGTATTGCATGGGCGCCACGATCACCGCAGGGGCCGTGCGGTAGGCGGCAATGACCAGCGCCGCTCCGCCAAAGCCAAGAACCGCGATCACCCCGGTCAGGGCCAGATGCTCCACCGGCATCGGGCGATAGACAAATGGCATGGTCAACCCCATCGCCACGACCGAGATCAGCATAGGATACATCATCAAAACCACCGGTCGCTCATCCCGGCCAATCTTGCGCACAATCACCGATGTCAGCGCCCCGGTGACCGCAGCGCCCAGTCCGGCCAGATGGCCAAGGGAAAACGGCTCTGTCCCCGGGCGCAGCACGATCAAGACGCCAATCAGGCCAACGGCCACCGCCAGCCCCCGGCGCAGACCGACATGCTCGCCCAGCATCGGAATGGACATCAGGGTGATCAACAGCGGCATGGCAAACAACATGGCATAGACCTGCGCCATCTCTAGAACCGAGAAGGCGTAAAACCCCATCACACCCGTCGCCACCGCTGACAAAGACCGCGCCAGCGACCACCACGGATGGCGCGGCACCAGATTGCCATCGGTCCGGTCGCTGAGCAGCAAAGCTGTGACAAGGGGAAAACTGAGAAGGCCGGAAAAGAAAAGGATCTGAAAAGCGGTATAATACTCGCCCAGCACCTTTACGGCCACATCATGCGTCGAATAGAGGCCAAAGGCCGCCAGCGCGATCAAAGCTCCGCGAAGCGAGGGGGACATCCGAAAAATCCGTTCAAAAGGGGCGGGGTTTGCCGCCCGATGTTAGCGGCAACAGTGTCGCCCGAACCCGGGCGGGGTGCAAGTGGGCGCGGGCCCTACGCCGGGGCGACAGGTGGTGGCATCATCGGCGGCTCTGCATCCGGCGGTGGCAGCGGCGCGCGGTCCTGACGCATCACCACGATCAGCCCGGCGATGATGATCAGCGCAGCCCCGGGGATCACGCTGCGCTCCATCGTCTCGCCAAACAGCAGCGCACCGAAGATCGCGGCCCAGATGATCTGGCTGTATTGCATCGGCGCCACCACCAGCGCCGGGGCGATCCGGTAGGCCGCAATGATGAACAGCATCCCCACCACCAGCGCCACCGCCATCCATCCCGATACCAACAGATCGCCCATCGGCATCGGCTTCCAGACAAAGGGCAGCAGCGCCGCCGCCACCAGAAACTGCACCAGAAGCGGCCAGATCAGGGTCGTCGCCGTGCGCTCGTCTGACCCGACCTTGCGAATGACGATGTAAAAGACCGCGCCCAACACCGCGCCGCCCAACGCAGCCGCATGGCCCCATTGCAACGGCGCCTTCCCCGGCTCCAGCGCAATCACCACACCGACCAGCCCGATCAGAATGGCCAGCATCCGCACCGGATCAATCCGTTCCTTCAGCATCACCGGCGAAAGGGCCGCGATGAACAGCGGCATGCTGAAAAGAATCACATAGCATTGCGCCAGTGGCAGGGTGGAAAAGGCATAGGTGCCCAGCATGCCATTCAGCGTCAGCGTCACCGCCCGAACCGCCATCCAGCCGGTGCGACGGGGGAACAAGGGGCCGGTTTCGCGGTCAAGCGCCACATACAGCGCCAAGAGCGGCAGAGCCATGAACCCGGCGGCGGCGATGATCTGAAACGGATGATACCCCCCGCCCAGATACTTGATCGACATGTCATAAACGGCAAAGCACGCAAAGCCCATCAGGCCCATCAGCGCGCCAAGAGGAACGGAGGTTTTCGGCACGTTGCACCCAAGGGGCGAACAAAGGGGCGGCCCATCCGCCCCCTGTGGTCTTAAAGGCTGGCATCCAGTGCCGCCACAACCGCATCACCCATCTGCGCCGTAGTGATCGGCGTGCCGCCTTCGGGGCCCATCAGATCGGCGGTGCGAAGGCCGTCGGCCAGCACCTTTTCCACCGCCTGCTCAACCCGCGTGGCATCATCGCCCATATCGAACGAATAGCGCAGCGCCATGGCAAAGGACAGGATGCAGGCGATCGGATTGGCCTTACCCTGCCCCGTGATATCGGGGGCAGAACCATGCACGGGTTCATACAGCGCCTTTGGCCGGCCATTGGCCATCGGCGCGCCAAGGCTGGCGGAGGGGAGCATGCCAAGGCTGCCGGTCAGCATGGCGGCGCAATCTGACAGCACGTCGCCAAACAGGTTGTCGGTGACGATAACGTCGAACTGCTTGGGCCAGCGGACCAGCTGCATCGCTCCGTTATCGGCATACATGTGACTTAGCTCGACATCGGGGTAATCGCGGTCATGCACCTCTTGCACCACTTCGCGCCACAGGATGCCGGATTCCATCACATTGGCCTTCTCCATCGAGCAGACTTTGTTGCTGCGTTTACGGGCGAGCTCAAAGGCAGATTTCGCGACGCGGGCGATTTCGGATTCGGTGTAGCGTTGGGTGTTGATGCCGACCCGCTCATTGCCTTCTTTGAAGATGCCGCGGGGTTCGCCGAAATAGACACCAGAGGTCAGTTCGCGGACGATGACGATGTCGAGGCCGGAGACGACCTCTTTTTTCAGCGAGGAGAAATCGGCCAACGCGTCGAAGCATTGCGCAGGGCGCAGGTTCGAGAACAGGTCCATCTCTTTGCGAAGGCGCAAAAGGCCGCGTTCAGGTTTGACGCTGAAATCCAGCTTGTCGTATTTCGGGCCGCCGACGGCGCCGAGGAGGACGGCGTCAACCTCTTGGGCCTTGGCCATGGTCGCATCCGTCAAGGGCGTGCCGTGGGCGTCATAGGCGCAGCCGCCGACGAGGTCTTCGGAGACGTCGAAATGGACGCCTCTCGCGGTGCCCATCCAAATGATGATCTTCTTCACCTCGGCCATGACTTCGGGGCCGATGCCGTCGCCGGCGAGGATCAGGAGAGAGGGGTTGGACATGGAGAAATCCTTGGAAACAGTGGGTCGCGAATGGCGTAGCCAAAGGGCGCGGCGGGGTCAAGGGTGGCTGCACGCCCCGAACCGGGACGCTGCGGTGGGGCCAATGAATTCAGCGGGTTGCCTGCATCACTAAAGGAATCTTTAACCTCTGGTGAGGGGGGTGAGGGTTTCGCCAAGAAAATCCCAGACGCGGGCGATGCGCGGGGTGCGGCGCAGCGAGGGGGCGGCAGCAAGCCAAAGGGGCAATGCGGGAAGATCGATCAAGCCATCGAGGCGGGTCACCAAGGGATCGATGTCACCGATGGCGCGCTGCATGCCGCCGATGCCAAGGCCTGCGCGGACAAGGGTCCAATAGACCAGTTGATCGTCGCAGCGGATGGGAAAATCGGTGCGTTGGCGGGTGACGCCAAAGCCCGCCATCAGCCGCAGAATGGTGTCGGAGCGGTCAAAGCCGACGAAGGGGAGGTTGAGGAGGTCTTCGGTGGTCGCCGGGTGGCCGTGGCGCGTCAGCAGGTCTGGGGTGGCATAAAGGGCCATGGGCAGGTCGCCCAAGTGGCGGGCGATCAGGTCGGCTTGGCTGGGGCGGACCATGCGGATGGCAATGTCGGCCTCGCGGTGCAGCAGGTTCTCAACCGTGTCGGTGGGGACGAGTTCGATCTGGATGCCGGGTTCTGTTTGGCGAAGCCGTGCCAGCAGGGGGGGCAGGATATGGGCGCTGAGGATGCGGCTGGCGGTCAGCCGGACGGTGCCCTCCAGCGTCTGGGCGCGCCCGGCGGCGGCGAGGGAGAGGGCGGCGGCGGCTTCGCGCATCGCATGGGCGGCGGGGATCAGGGCCTGCATCGCATCGGTCGGGATCAGGCCGCGGGGGATGCGGGTGAAGAGGGGCAGGCTGAGGGTGGCTTCGGCTTGGGCAATGTGGCGGCCAAGGGTGGGTTGACTGAGGCCGGTGGCACGGGCGGCAGCAGTCAGCGAGCCGTGATCGACAACGGCGAGGAGAGAGCGGATGAGGGACCAGTCAAGAGTGTCCATGCGTAAGTGAATAGCAGATCGCCATCTTTTCGCAATTTCAATTCGTTTTCGTCAGGCTCATCTTGGTCTGACACGAAGGATGGTGAGTGAGATGACGAGGATTGCATTGGTTGCGGGCGCAAGCGGCAGCTTTGGCGGGGCGATGGTCGGGGCCTTGGAGGCGGCGGGGTGGGAGGTGCGGCGCTATGCGCGCGGCACGGATATGTCGGTGGCAGCGCGGGGGGCGGAGGTAATCGTGAACGGCCTGAACCCGCCCGGTTACCACGATTGGGCCCGCCTGATTCCCGAGATTACCGGCGCGGTGTTGGCGGCCGCGAAGGCCAGCAGGGCGCGGGTGTTGGTGCCGGGGAATGTCTATGGATACGGGGTGCAGCCGGGAATTTGGGGCCCGCAGACGCCGCATGTGCCGGTCTCGCGCAAGGGGCGAATCCGGGCGGAGATGGATGCGCAGTATCTGGAGGCGGCAGCACGGGGCGAGGCGCGGGTGTTGAACCTGCGGGCGGGGGATTTCATTGCGCCGGGGGCAAAGACAGGGACTTGGCCTCAGGTCGTGCTGAAACCCTTGGCGAAGGGACGGATTGTGGCGATGGGCGATCCGGGGGGGCGGCGGGTGCATGCCTATCTGCCAGATATGGCGCGGGCAGGGGTGGGTTTGCTGGAGACCGAACTGGCGCCGCATGTGGATATGCCGTTTCCGGGGCTGTGCTTTTCAACGCTGGATCTGGCGGCGGCGATTGGGCGGGTGACGGGGGGCGTGCCGCGGGTCGTGCGTTTTGGCTGGTGGCAGATGCGGTTGTTGGCGCCGGTGTGGGAACTGGCGCGAGAGTTGCTGGAAATGCGGTATCTCTATGATCTGCCACACGCGTTGGATGCGGGGCCATTGACGGCGGCATTGCCGGGATATGCGGGGGCGGGCTTAGATGCGGTGGTGCGGGAGTTCTTGGGGGCACGCAGGATCGGTAGGATGGGCAATATTGCCCATCCTACGGGAGGGTAATGTCGATCCAGACGGGGGAATGGCGCGAAGCAGTGGCGAGGGTTTCGGATAACGGATCGGTTTCAGGGGGCCAGAGGACGCCTGCGCCGGTGACGGTCAGATCGGCGGAAGGGATGACATAATCCACGCGCAACCCACCAAAATCATACAGAGCAGTATCAAGCGCCGGGTCGCCTTTCTGCGCAGGCTCTGCCCGGCCATGGGTGCCTTTGGGCAGAGGATCTTGCAGCTGGGGATGGGTCAGCAGGCTGGTTATGCCACCGGGTAGACCATCGCCATCAGCGGGGTCAAGGTTGGCATCACCAAGGACGATGAAGGGCGCAACTGGCGGAGGAAACACTGTTTCGCTGTTCAGCAGCAGCGCCCAAAAGGCGGATTCGTCATGGTTGCGGCGGCCATTGCGGTCTTCGGGCCCGTCAAACACCGGTGGAGTCGCATGATAGGCCAGCAGGGTCAGCCGCCCGCCGGACGCCGTGATCAGCGGCACTTGCCAATGGCCCGTGGTGGAGAGCCGCAGAATCGCGGCAACCTCTGGCGCGGTATCGGGGGGGATCAGGCTGCCGGGCAGATCGGCCCAGAGGAAGCTGGAGTAATCCTGCACCGCGCCCTCATCTATTGGCAGGCGTGACAAGATCGCCATGCCGGATTGACCGGAGAACTGGCCCCAGCCTTGCGCATCATCCGCCTCTCCCATCCGGCCATCGCCATCCAGATCGAGGCCGGTTTGCAACCCGGTATTGGGGCGCAGGGCAAAGCGGTGCGGATAAAGCGCGCCTGCCTGCGCGAGTTGGTCGGCCAGCAGAGTCAGCGCGATCAACCCCCGGTCATAGTCGACCGAGGTCAGCACGATCACATCGGCGTCCAACGCCACCAGCGTGGCAATGGCGGCGGCAATTTGCGGATCTTTGCCGCGCGACAGGGCATCGGCCAGAAGTCCGGGACCATTGCGCGACAGATCGGAATTCCAGGTGGCGACACGCAGCGTTTCGGCCTGCCCAAGGGCGGGCAGAAGGGCCAACGCAAGCGCAGCAAAGATCAGGCGGGTGCAATTACCCCAACAGGCGCGCTGCCATTTGCCTCGCGCTTGTGTTTGATCATCGCGGCGATGCGGCCCATCGCGATCCCGCGCATCAGAAGGCTTGCCGGTAGAAAGGCCCATGCAGTCATCGTCCAGATCAGGGTTTGCGGCGAAGTCAGGGTCAGCGGCTCGAACCCGATCGAGGCCAGATTGACCATGGCAGGGATCAAGAAGGGCAGCAAGACGCCAAGGGCCAGGTTGACGCGGGCGTCGCGTTCCAGCCGGTCAACGATATCGCCGCCTGCCGTTGGCTCGAACGTGGGCAGGTTGACCCAGACGTTGAACGTGGCACGGCGGCCGGGCCAGGAGCGGAGTTTGAAGATCAGGACAAAGAACGCCAGCGACATCAGCGACAGGATATAAGCGGTGCCTGCGGCGGTGCGCACCGCCATCACCTGTTCGCTTGACGCGCCTTCGGCCATCATCAAAGTGGCCAGACGCACCGGGGAATAGGGAAAATCCATCCCATGGCCGATGATCAGACCCAGCGACTCGAACAACCGGGGGAAAGCGGCGTCAGAGGCTTTGGCCGAGCAGATCACCGACAGGCTGAAGACGATGGCGAACAGCATCAGATAGCGCACGCGGTTGAAGGGTGGCGCATCGCGGAATTCGACAAGTCCAGGGTAGACGGCGCTATATTCGGCAAAGGTCAGGGCCCCCGCGAACAAGGCGACAAGGACCACCATCTGTTTGGTATCAGCCCCGATCCCCGGCAGGATCACCGAAGGCGTGGCGACAAGCACCATCACCAAAAACGCACGGACAGCCGCGCCGGTAATCCGCGAAATCACTGCTTTTACATCCTCGATACGGACGGACGCGATACGATGCCACGCCCTTGTTCCAACGATACTCCGCACATTATGGAGGAATACCTCAATCTTGCCCAATTTGTGCCTTCTTTCGTGATCCGTAGCAACCTGTCAGGCCGTTAGACCGCAGCGGCATGGCGCTTTCGGGGCGAAGGTGTTGCAGGATTGAATCAAAGTCGCGATGGTTGTGGGGCGGGTTCAAGGCAAACCCAAGGCAGGACGCAAGATGTTGTGGTGGCGGGGTTTTTTGGCGCTAGTGGCCCAACACGCGCGCAACGCGAATATCTGAATGACCGTTGGATCAGGACGATGTTTGAATTCACCATGGAAAACTTCCCCCAGCAAAACCTATCGGTTGCGCGGGCGACCATTACCCTTTTTGCACAGGTGCTGCCCTGGCGCGACACGATCGGGCTGTATGTTGAAATCACGACCCACCGGTCAAGGCTGAGTATGACGATGGCGAAGGATATCCGTACCGGATTGCGCCAACCTTTTTCACCGAATTGCTGGAAATTCCGGTGGCAACACTAAAGACGCGCGGGCTAAATCTGCTGGACGGCTATTCGATGCGCCATGATGCGGCGACCGAAGTTGCAGATGGGTTTGAGCAATATCCGGGCGCGATTCATCAGAATGGCCAATTGGGCTTTCAGCGCGCGGCCCTGTGCTTGACCTATCCGAGCACGCGCTTGCGCGGCGTCGCCAAAGGGGTGACGGAATTGCGCTGGCGGTTCCGGATTGAGACCGGGGCAAGGCCCGACGGGGTGATTGTAAAGTCAGGCAAGGGGCCCCTGCCCTGCCGGAATCAGTAGCGCATCTGCCAGCTGATGATCTGGCCATCTTTGACCACCATCAGGAAATTCGCAGCACTGCTGTAGCCGTTTGCATTGCTATATTGCCCAGTGACGACAACTTCGTCGCCATTGGCGGCGACCAGAGGATATTCGACCCGGCCCTGCGCCGCGATAATGTCAGACTCCAGCCATGCAAAGAAGGCGGCGCCAGACTTGGGTTGGCCGTTGCCATAGGCCTGCGGGGCATTCTGCGCAAAGGCCGCGCGAATGGTGGCAGCGTCCTTGGCGGCCATGGCGGTGATCAGGGTGGCGACAGTGTCTATTGGCATGGCGCTTGAGGAGCTTTCTGCAAGGGTGGCTATCGGCAGGGCAATGAAAAGCGCCGCAGTTGCAAGAACATGCCTGCGGGTCGGCGTATTGCCTTGGAGGGGCATGGCCTTCATATGAGCATCCTTTCTGGTCAATCGGATTGGATCAGGCTTTGGGTTGGGCCCAGCGCAGAATAAGCAGGGCTGCAAGGGCGGGAGTGCCAAAAACCGCCAAAAGGATGGGCAGTTCTTGTGCGACGGTATAGCCCGCCTTCAACACCCCTACGCTAAGATTGATGAGCGAGGCGACAAGCCAGACCGGCAAAAACACCTTTGCCGCCCGGACCACTCCCGGCAGACCAGCACGGGCCTTTCCGAAGATGCAAAAAATCCCAAGCACGCCGAGCCCGACCGTGATGATCATGAGGGCGTGCATCGTCAGATCCTTTTTCCGGGATGGCCGTGTCGCAGTGCAGATCAGGCGTGCATCGGGACAATTCGGCAATCATTATCGGATCAAGATAGGCGCTGCTTTGCAAGGTTTCAACTTTGGGATTGTGAAGACGCGAGACGGAGAAAGCACTTCATTTCGGGTGCCCCTTCGGCAATGTGCCGGGCAAGCGATGGTGCCTGAGTTAGCACATGTGGGTTTTTTCCAGCTTCTGAGGGCACTGGAAAACGGCGGGTCTTGCCCTGTAAATGGGCCATGAAGGTCGGCGGGGCGGCACAAAGCCGGCGCAGAAAAAGCGGGCCCAATTCGGCCTCTCTTGATCGCCACCTGTCCCTGATTGAGAGGCATTAAGAGATTTTCAGCCTTTACCCCCCTTTTTTGCAGCGGGGGTGCAGCATGCTTGTCAGTTCGGGTCCAAATCTTTCTCCGATGAGTGGCGCACAGGTGGCCTTGCGGCTTCTGGCTGCGGGCCCCTCGGGCACGCAACAACTGTCAGAGGGGCGGGCCAGACCCGTGGGTGCAGGGCCCGCGGGTGCAGGGCCCGCGGGTGCAGGGGATGTCAATTCCCTGCTGGCCTATGCGAAAACGGCAAAGGCGCTGGCAAACCCGGTGCCAGCCAAAGAGGTTCCCTATGACCCGGCCGCTGACGTGCCGCCCGGATACACGATGGGCGCTCTGGTCTCTGTTGATACGCTGGAACCGGCCTATCGTGAGTTCGCCGAAAGCGTCGGGGCCACCCATGTGCGCGTGGTCACCAAGGATCCCGTCACCGATGAGGCGTTCTTGAAAGAGGTCTCTGGCTATCTTGACTCGGCCTACGGGGGGGATGCGGCCTACCAGGCGGCCAAATCGGCAGGGCAGGTCAGCATTCGGCGGCAATCAGAGGTCATGTCCGAGATTGGCGATACGGGCTCGGTGGATATCTCGATGGCCTTTTTCAGAGGGGCCAACGGGTCAGAGCATTTTGGCGGCGGCTACACCGGACGGGTTTCGCCCAGCTTTGAAAGCTGGTGGTTCGGGCAGAATGCAGCCGGGCAATATGTGGTGCCCGGCGGGTCGAATGGGATGAACTTTGTCGCGTCTTGGGCGGCGGCGTGAGGCTGCGGCGGTGATGAATTGCCTGCCAAAGGGGAGTGGCGAAGAGAGGGGGAGGGGTCCGCACGACCCGCAAGTGACAGGTGGGCTGCTGCCTGCAGCAGGTCGGTTAGGCCTTCGGCGTCGATCTGATCAAGGGCAGCGACATTGACGTGGCGGCGCAGTTTTCCGGTGCCGGTCAGGAGGCGCTTTGGGTCTATGAGGGCGGTGCCGTTGCTGATGGCCAGCTGGACGTGGTCTTTGTAGGCGAAGACGCCGCAGAACTGGCCTTCTTTTTCCTCGGGGCGCAGAGTGTAGAGGGTGCCACCGTATTTCGGCACGCTCACCGACTGAGGCACGGATTGGCGGATCAGCTGATCCAGCCGGGCGATGATCGCGTCCTGCTCTGGGCTGTTCATCGCAATATTGGTCTCCTGTAGGCCCAGCCCTTGCGGGCCGGGTTTGGTTTCAGGCCCAGGGGCGCAGGGTGGCGTTCTTTGCCTCATACGCATCGATGCTGCTGGCCTTTTCCATCGTCAGGCCGATGTCATCCAACCCATTCATCAGGCAGTGCTTTTTGAAGGCATCGACTTCGAATTTGAACACGGTGCCATCGGCAGAGGTGACGGTCTGGGTTTCCAGATCAACGGCGATGCGGGCGTTTTCGCCTTTGCGGGCGTCGTCCATCAGGTGATCGACGGCCTCTTGCGGCAGCACGACCGGCAATATGCCGTTCTTGAAGCAGTTGTTGAAGAAGATGTCGGCAAAGCTGGTGGAAATCACGCAGCGGATGCCGAAATCCAACAGCGCCCAAGGGGCGTGTTCGCGCGACGAGCCGCAGCCGAAGTTGTCGCCAGCAACAAGGATCTCGGCGTTGCGGTAGGCGGGTTGGTTGAGGACAAAGCCGGGGATCTCGGCGCCACTTTCGGTAAACCGCATCTCATCAAACAGGTTCTTGCCAAGGCCGGTGCGGGCGATGGTTTTGAGGAACTGCTTGGGGATGATCATATCGGTGTCGATATTGACCAAGGGCATCGGGGCAGCGATGCCGGTGAGGGTGGTGAATTTTTCCATTCGTCAGACTCCACGTGACTGCATGAGCCACTCTTCGGGGTTCCACTGGGCGACACGTCCACCCAAGTTTTCAATATATGTGACGGGATCCGTCGTATGAACGAAAGCCAGCAGCTTTCGGCCAAACAGAAGATGATCCCGCGACTGGCTTTCGATGATGTCGAGCACTGCATGGGCTGCGTCTTCGTTACGCTGGCAAAACGCTTGGAAGTGCGTCAGCACCAGAACAACGCTCGGACAGTCATCGCAGGGCATGCCGCGCAAGGCATCGTTGAGCGCATCAAGGTTCAGCACAGTGGGTGCGTAGCCAAACTGCTCTTGCCAGCGCAAAGCGACTGTCAAATTCTGCAGCATGACTTCGTCGGTTTCGCAATCGATCTGATGAACGGCGTAACCTTCACTGGACACCATCTTTACCGCTGATTCCAGCACAGGCTGTTTCAAGAACAGCGTAACAGCGCCGTTCTGAATGAAAGGCCAGTCAGCGCTGTCATGGGGCGCGGTCAGTCGCATTATCAGTTTACATCACGTCGCGCACATCGGTCAGGTGGCCAGTGATCGCGGCGGCTGCGGCCATGGCGGGGGATAGCAGGTGAGTGCGGCCCCCCCTGCCCTGACGGCCCTCAAAATTGCGGTTGCTGGTGGCGGCGCAGCGTTCGCCCGGCGCGAGTTGGTCGGGGTTCATCGCAAGGCACATGGAGCAGCCTGCGAGGCGCCATTCAAAGCCTGCGTCGATGAAGATCTGGGCAAGGCCCTCTTCTTCGGCTTGCGCTCGGACTAGGCCGGAGCCGGGGACGACCATGGCGCGCAACCCGTCTTTTTTCTTTTTGCCCTTCAGGATGGCCGCCGCCGCCCGCAGGTCTTCGATGCGGCCATTGGTGCAGGAACCGATAAAGACGGTGTCGATGGCGATGTCGGTCAGTTTCTGGCCGGGGGTCAGGCCCATGTAGTCAAGCGAGCGCTGAACGGCCTCAACCTTGCCGCCGGTGAAATCGGCAGGGTTGGGGACCACGCCGGTGATGGGCAACACGTCTTCGGGGGACGTGCCCCATGTCACGACGGGGGCGATATCTTCGCCCTTGATCGTGATGGTCTTGTCGAAATGCGCGCCTTCGTCAGTGAAGAGGGTTTTCCAATGGGCGAGGGCTGCTTCCCATTTCGCGCCTTTTGGCGCGTGGGGGCGGCCCATGCAGTATTGGAAGGTCTTTTCATCGGGGGCGATCAGGCCTGCGCGCGCGCCGCCTTCGATGGCCATGTTGCAGACGGTCATGCGGCCTTCCATCGACAGCTCGCGAATGGCCTGGCCGCAATATTCGATGACATAGCCAGTGCCGCCTGCGGTGCCGGTGGCGCCGATGACGGACAGGGTGATGTCCTTGGCGGTGACGCCGGGCATCAGGCTGCCAGTGATCTCAACCTTGAAATTCTTGGCCTTGCGCTGAATCAGGGTTTGCGTCGCCAGCACATGTTCGACCTCTGACGTGCCGATGCCATGGGCCAATGAGCCGAACGCGCCGTGGGTGGCGGTGTGGCTGTCGCCGCAGACGACGGTCATGCCGGGCAGGGTCCAGCCTTGCTCTGGCCCGACGATGTGGACGATGCCCTGGCGGACGTCGGAGACGGGGTAGTAGTGGATGCCAAAATCCTTGGCGTTCTTGTCCAGCGCTTCGACCTGAATCCGGCTGTCTTCGGTCATCGTCGCCGCATTGACGCGGTCAAGCGTTGTGGGCACGTTATGGTCGGGCACCGCGATGGTCTTTTCGGGCGCGCGGACGCGGCGGCCGGTCATGCGCAGGCCCTCAAACGCTTGCGGGCTGGTGACTTCGTGGACCAGATGGCGGTCGATATACAAAAGGCAGGTGCCGTCATCGGCGGTGTGGACGACGTGGTCATCCCAGATCTTGTCATACAGGGTGCGCGGAGCGGTCATGGCTCATCTCTCGATTTGAATGTGGGGGTTGGGCAGACGCGGACAGGGGGCGTCAGGGTAGCCGTGCGAGGACAGACCGGTTTTCACGGGTAAAGCGCCAAGGCATGCGCACGTGGTCGGCCATGTCGAAAAAGCGGATCATGGGGTCAGGAATACGCTGATTTGCGCAGGCAGGCAAGGTCGGAGTGTGATTGCCGGGATGCGGTTAAACTGTTGCCATAGTGGCATGTGATACACGGCAGGATTGTAAGAAAAGGGGCTGGGGCATGTTTCGAATTCTGGTGGTGATCTGTGGTCTGGTTCTGACGGGCGCCCCGGCGCTGGCCGCGCCTGAGGTGCATGTGGTGGGCATCTATGAGGGCTATGGCCGGAGCAATGGCGAGGTCCATGGCCCACTGGCGAAGGTCGTGTTGGACCGCCCGGGCGCAGAGGTGCTCCTTGTTTTGATGTCCCAGAGCGCTGTGCGCTGGGATGTGGAGGTGGCAGAGGGCAGAGGGCACGCCTGAGCCGACCGTGGTTCCGGCACAGGAACAAGAGGGCCGCTCTAGCGAAGTTTTACTGAATGGCGTGGCGGTGAGCGTGGCAGTGCGCAAGGATTTCCCCTTTACCCACGACACGGAGGGAAGGAATTTTCGCGCGCTGGTGACCTTGGTGCCAGAGCGGTTTGACGTCGCGCGTTTGGCCAGTTTTTCCGGGGCCTATGCTGCCAAGGAAAAGCCGTTTGAAGTGACCGAGGTGTCAGATGATGCCACCTATGACGTGGGATATCTTAAGGCCGAAGTGGGGGTTGTGGATGTGCCTGAAAGCTTGCGCCACCTGATTGGCCCGGTAAAGGGCAAGGCGCAACCGCCGGTAAAGCTGACCGCGCAAGGGTTTGAAGTGGCCGGCAAGATCAGCGGGTCGCGGCTGATCCCCCTGCCCTTGGACATGCCCGAGGTCAGCACTGCCGCCGAGGCCGTGCGCGATGCCACGACGGGAACGTTGTATGGCGTGACGAAAGACCGCGAAGGGCTGATAATTGCCTATTCCGAGGCCGATAAAAGCTGGCGCGTTGTGACCAGTATGGACGAGAATGATGCAAAAACGGTCTTCATGGATGAGGTCGGGCGGCGGTTGATCATGCCGATGGATCTGGCCCAAAGAACGGGTCTGGCCATTCTGTATCTGGACGACGGAGACGATGCGCTGGTCGATAGCGTTGATATGGACGAGCTGATTGGGTTGAACGATATCTATGATCCGGCAAACGAGCTTCCCCCAACTTTGGTGGCCGTGGGAATTGACGGTGACATGCTGTTGCTGATTGCGACGAAGGATCAGGCTCTTGTCCGGTTGGATCCCAGCGTGGCGAAACATTGGCGCGCTTATCTGGTGGATGTCACGACGGGGGAGGTGGATCTGGTGGGTTATTCCGGCGCGCCGTATATTGGGAAGGCGGGTGAGGCGGTGGTGCCCCCCTGCCCCAGCATCCGCACTTCGCGTTGCGGGAAGGGGATGGTGATGCCGTTGTCTTTGAACGTGTCCCAGAGCGCCAGATAGACATTGCCGCGGATGTTGGTCAGGCCTTCGGACGGGTCGGAAATCCAGAACCGCAGGACGTAGTCGACAGAGCTGTCGCCAAAGCCGGTGATGTGGCAAACGGCGGCGCGGTCTTTCAGCACGCGGCCGGTGGTATAGGCGGCTTTGATCGCCAGTTCGCGCACCAGATGCGGGTCATCGGCGTAAGAGGTGCCAAAGGTCAGGTCGATGCGGACGAATTCGTTGGAATGCGACCAGTTGACCACTTGGCCGGTGATCAGGTCTTCGTTCGGGATCAGGTATTCTTTGCCGTCGCGGGTGACGACCGAGACGTAGCGGGCGCCTAACGATTCAATCCAGCCGAAAGTGTCGCCGATGCTGATCACGTCACCGGGCTTGATGGATTTATCCAACAGGATGATGACGCCGGAGACAAGGTTGGAGACCACCTTTTGCAGGCCAAAGCCAAGGCCCACACCCACAGCACCCGACAGGACGGCAAGGCCGGTCAGATCAAACCCCACCGCTTTCAACCCGATGAAGAAGGCCGCGCCATAGGCGGTGACTTGGGCGATTTTCACCGCCAGCACCTGCACCGAGGGGCTGATATCGGCGTTCTTTCGCACCCGGCTGGCAAAGACCGTGGTCAGCAGGCGGGCGGCGGTGACCAGCGCGCCGGTAACGATCAGCGCCTTGATCACGGTCAGAGCAGACAGGCGGAAATCGGCAAAGCTGATCGCCATGCTGTCAAGGAATGCGGTGAAATTATCCAGAAACCCCAGATACATCAGGGTGACATAGATCCACGCAGCCCAAGAGACGATCCGCCGCAAAAAGCGGTTGCGGATCAGGCGGGTGACAAGGCCGATCAGCAAAAGGGCGGTGGCGATGGTGGCACCGAGTTCGACAATATAGCGCCGCGATGTGAAGGGCGAGATTTGCGCGATCACCAGAACGGCGGTCCAGGCGAACAGAGCAAACAACAGCCCGCGCATACGTTTGCGCAGCAAGACGCCCGCCCGGACCTGACGCAGCGAAAGACCGCGATGTTCTCGCAACCAAGCATCCAGCCGCGCCGCCAGCGCCCGGCCCAGAAAATGGGCCAGAAGGGCCAGCACGAACAGGATCGCCACCTGCCACAGCCGATAGGGCTGGGTCAGGGAAACCAGAAACTCCAGCACTTGTTTCCACAGCCCATCGGCAGTGGCGATGACAGAGGGGTCGATCAGATCCATTGGGTTCCTTTGCGTCTGCCCTAGGGTCGCATGTTGCGGCGGGCAGGGCAAACGGCGGTTAGCTTGGGTCTGCTTTGGCCTCTAGCAGATCGCCGAGCTGGCAGTTCAGCGCAGCACAGATGGCGGCAAGGGTTTCGAATCGGATGCCTTTGACCTTGCCGGATTTCAGCAAGGACAGGTTTTGTTCGGTGATGCCGATAATCTCGGCCAACTCACGAGAGCGCATTTTGCGGTGGGCCAGCATGACATCAAGACGGACGATGATCTGCATCAGACGAAGCCTGCATTTTCTTCGGCCGCGCGGGCGGCATCGGCCATTGCCCAGTCAATCACGATCAAAAGCCCGCCCGTCAGCAGTTGCCCGATAGCGGCGGAACAGGCGGCGCATATGTATCAGCGCGGCCACGCCCGGCACCAGCAGTGTGGCGCCCATGCCGACCACCAGCAAAGCCTTGATGGGCGTGAAGGTGGTTTCGGGCGGAAGGTCGGGGAAGGCCTGCGCCAGCAAGGCTGGATCGGCCCAATAGCTATAGACCATTATCAGCACCAAAAGCAGCAAGATCACGATAGCCGCCGTTGCGTCCACATGCAGCCCGCCGGACAAGCGTTCGATCTGGGGGAGGATGACACGGGTGAACCTTTCATCTTTTCAAGTTAAAAATTAATGTATTACGATAATTAATCACTGTAAAAAGTGATTCAAATACTCAAAGCCTCTTTTTGCATTCTGGCGTTGACCCTTGGCTTGGCCAGCCTGCTCGCTTGTGCGGGGCTTGCGCCCTAGAGCATGGCGCAGCTGGAGGCGATGAACCCGTTTACGGTGGACCCGGCAGAAATTGAAGTGGCCCCAATCTTACCTAGGGGCTGGATATGGTGCGCGGCAGCGTGCAGTCGGTATTGAAGGCGTCACAGGTGGATCCTGCAGACAATGATCGCGCGCGAAGTGTTTACTTTGCAAGCACTGCCCGGCGCGCTGGTAGGCTTTTCCGCATCCAAAGGCGCGTTAACGTGGGTGTTCAGGATTGCCGAAGCGGACCGGGGACAGATGCGGGCCAGAGGTCTTTGCGGCGTTACGGCCTTGCGACGGGGCGCAATAGGCGTTAGGTGGCCGCCTTTGCGGTTGCAGTACTGTGCCAAATCTCCGGGCTTGCCGTTGAGATTGCGCGCGCGCGGTGATAGCTTTGGCCGCAAAAGACCCGGCGCGGGGTGTGCGCGCATCTACGGAGGACGTTGTCCTGTCTCATTCAGATCCAGCAACCGGATTGCCGGTTGGCCCACGCGACGTGCTGCGCGCAAATCGCGCGGCAGATCCGCAATACACTTCAGAGCAATTGTTGGCGGCGGTCTTGGCCTCGGTTGACGATGACAAGGCCGAAGAGATCGTGCAGATCGATCTGCGCGGGCGGTCGGAAGTGGCCGACTATATGGTCATTTGTTCGGGCCGCTCTTCGCGGCAGGTTGGCGCGATTGCTGAAAAGCTGGCGGACCGGCTGAAGGAGGCCTTCGGGATCACGGTGAAGATGGAAGGCAAGGACGCAGGCGACTGGGTCTTGGTCGACACCGCCGATGTCATCGTACATGTGTTCCGGCCCGAGGTGCGCGACTTTTACCAGCTGGAGAAGATGTGGCAGCCGGGCGGCGATACCACGCCGATGCTGCCCCCCACCGAAGACTGATGCGCGTTCACCTGTGTGCCGTGGGCCGGTTGCGGTCTGGGCCGGAACGGGTGTTGGTGGATGAGTATCTTGACCGATTTGGCAAGACCGGGCGGGCCTTGGGGCTTGGCCCGGCCACGTTGCATGAGGTTGAGGACAAGCGCGGCGGCGGAATGGCGGCCGAGGCCGATCTGCTGGCGCGGGCGGTGCCTTCGGGGGCGATGTTATGCGTGATGGATGAGCGCGGGCGGGGGCTGTCCAGCCCCGAGTTTGCGGCCCAACTGGCGCAGTGGCGCGATGCGGGGCGGCAGGATCTGGCCTTTGTGATTGGCGGCGCGGATGGGATTGATCCGGGGCTGCGGGCGCGAGCAGATTTTGGCATTAGTTTTGGCGCGATGGTCTGGCCGCATATGTTGGTGCGCGTGATGTTGGCCGAACAGCTGTATCGGGCGGCCACGATCCTGGCGGGTGGGCCGTATCACCGGGCGTAAAACACGATTTTTCTGCGAAAAATCGGAGTTTCAGCCTTTCAGTTCCGCTGACACCCGGACTGGCCCGACCGACCCACGCAATTTGGCGCGGTAGATCACCACCCCTTCGACCACGCGCATCACATAAGTGCGGGTTTCAGAAAACGGAATAGCCTCGACCCAATCAACGATATCGGTCTGCTCTAGACGCGGATCGCCGTATTCGCCGATCCAGCGGCGGGGCCGCCCGGGGCCTGCGTTGTAGCCAGAGGCCACAAGCGCGATAGAGGGGCCAAATTCATCGATCATCTTGGTCAGATAGCCCGCCCCCATCTGCACGTTGAACGCAGGGTCGCTGAACAGTTTGCCTGCCTCATACTCCACCCCCAATTCAGCCGCGACCAGTTTGGCGGTGCCGGGCAGCACCTGCATCAACCCGCGCGCATCGGCGCGGGATCGGGCGGCCGGGTCAAATTCACTTTCACGCCGGGCGATGGCCAGCGCCAAGGCGCGGCTGACCTTTAGCCCATCCGGCACCATATCCGGCACCGGGAAATAGGCACGCGGGATGATGATGCCGCGTTCCGCTGCCGCCTTGCCGATCAGAACGGCGATGTGCGGCTCATTCATGCTCAGCGCCAGATCGGCCAGCTGTGCCATCTGGGTGGCATCCAGACTTTCGCCCAAGTGCAGAAAAAAGCGTTTGGCCAAGGTGCGATCACCGGCCTGAACCAAAAGGCGGGCCGCGTCCAAGACCGAGGATTGGGCAAAGGCCGACCCGCGCCAATCGGCGGGGCGGGTATTGTCCAGCAGGGCCGGGTCCAGCGACAGGCCCAGACGTTCGGCCGCCATCAACCCGTAATAGGCAGTTTGGTGGCGGGCGGCGGCTTGGTAATGCTCGGTCGCTTTTGCCTCGCGGCCTGCAGCCTCTTCGGCGCGGCCCAGCCAGTATTCGGCGCGCGAGACCGAAATGGGGGTTGAGACCCCGGCCTTGAGATGGCCGAAATGGCGCAGGGCGGTTTCGGCATCGTTCAGTTTGCGAAGGGCGATGAAGCCCGAAAGGAATTCCAGATCGGCGTAGTCGCTGCCGCCGTTCAGCCCGTGGCGGGAGGCGGCTTTATAGGCATCGGACGGGCGGTCTTGGCGCACCAGCCAGCGGGCAAGGGTGGCGCGGCGGTCGGCCCAGGCATCAGGATTTCCCAAAGCATCGGCGGGGGTGGCGATCAGCAGCTCTGCCGCTTCATCATAGAAATCCTTGCGCATGCGCCAGACAAAACGCTCATAAGCCAAGCCCGGGTCGGATTGCAGGGCGTTCGGCACGGCTGCGATCAGGGCGTTGACGCCATCGGATTCGGCCCGCAGCGCCAGCCGGGCGGTGGCCAGTTTCTGCCAACCTTCGCTGACGCGTGGCAGCATCCGCAACGCCTCGGCCCGGCGACCGTCCCACAAAAGGTTATCCAACCGCAACTGATGCACGCGGGCCAGCGCTTCGGGTTCCAACGCCAGCAGGGCAGCTTCTTCGCTGGCGGAAAACGGCAGCTCTGCCCATGCGCGCATCGCCTCGGTTTCAGCCCGCGGGTCTTGGCCCAGCGCTTTAAGCGCGCCGACAAGGGCGATGGCGCCTTCGGCGGTCTCTGGCGGTCGGTCGCCAAAAAAGGCCTCGACCCGCGCGGGAGCGGTGGAGCGGACGACGGCGGTTTCACCTTTTTCCCGCATCAGGGCCAAGCCCGGCCAATCGGGGCGACGGCTCAGAAAATCCTCATATTCCGTCAAGCTGCCCTGCCCGTCGCGCAGGCGCTGCCATTCGATGACATCGCGGCCCACGCCTGCGGGGGCAACGGCCAAGGCCCCGTCCCAATCCTTGTCGGCCGCCAGTTGCAGGGCGGTTTGCATCGCCTGCACCGTATCGGCGCGGGCGGCGGCAGGCAAAAGAAGCGTAAGGCAAAGGATCAGGCGGAAAATCTGTTTCATGCTCCTGAATCTGCCAAAGCCGCGCGCGGGCCACAACCCACGATGATGTCATCGTGGCCAATCAGCAGTGCTTGGCAATTCTACGCCGCCCCGCTAGGAAGGCCAGGCTTTCACCTTTGGGCGAATCCAGCCCCCACCGCATAGGAGTGCGTACCATGATCAAAGGGTCAATCCCTGCACTGGTAACGCCGTTCAAGGACGGCGCTGTGGATATGGAGACGCTGAAACAACTGGTTGACTGGCAGATTGCCGAAGGCTCCGAAGGGTTGGTGCCGGTTGGCACGACGGGCGAAAGCCCCACCCTGACCCATTCCGAGCATCGCGCCGTGGTGGAAGCCGTGGTGAAATTCGCCGCTGGCCGGGTGCCGGTGATTGCGGGCGCAGGGTCAAACAACACGGTTGAGGCGATCGAGTTGATCCAGCACGCCGAAAAGGCGGGCGCGGATGCGGCTTTGGTCGTGACACCCTATTACAACAAGCCGACGCAGGCCGGGCTGATCGCGCATTTCACCGCTTTGCATGATTGCTGCAAGCTGCCGATCATTATCTACAACATCCCCGGCCGGTCGGTTGTGGATATGCTGCCGGCAACTATGGGCGAGTTGGCCAAGCTGCCGCGGATCATCGGGGTCAAAGATGCCACGGGCGATCTGTCCCGCGTGCCCAAGCAGCGCATGACTTGCGGTAAGGATTTCATCCAGCTTTCGGGCGAGGATGCCACGGCGCTGGGGTTCAATGCCCATGGCGGCACGGGCTGTATCTCAGTCACGGCGAACATCGCGCCAAAACTGTGTGCGGAATTCCAGCAGGCGACGCTGAAGGGCGATTACACCAAGGCGCTGGAGTGTCAGGACCGCTTGATGCCGCTGCATGAGGCGGTTTTCATCGAGCCGGGGTTGATTGGCGCGAAATACGGGCTGTCGTTGTTGGGCCGTTGCGGGCCAGAGGTCCGCTTGCCGCATGTCGGCCTGACCGAAGGCACCAAAGAGCGCATCAAGGCGGCGATGCGCTACGCGGGTCTGATCAACTGAACCGCGACGCGTCCAACAATCTGCGCGGGGCGATCCTTATGGTCGTCTCGATGTCTGCTTTTGCGGTTGAGGATGCGTTTTTGAAATCGGCGGCCAAGCATGTGCCATTGGGCCAGGTGATGCTGGTGATGGGCCTGTGCGGGATGCTGGTTTTTTCCGCGATGTCGTGGCGGCGCGGAGAGGCTGCGGTGCCGCGCGCGGTGCTGGCGCCGGTTTTGCTAATGCGCTCAGGGTTCGAGGTGGCGGGGCGGTTGTTTTACACGCTGGCCATTGCGTTGACGCCCTTGGCGACAGCCTCGGCGATTTTGCAGGCGACGCCGCTGGTGGTGATTGCAGGGGCTGCGGTGTTGTTTGGTGAGCGGGTCAGTGCGGCCCGCTGGGCGGCGGTTGGTCTGGGGTTTGTGGGCGTTTTGATGATCTTGCGGCCGGGGGTGGATGGCTTTTCCGCGCTGTCGCTGTTGGCTGTGGCCGGGATGCTGGGCTTTGCGGGGCGCGATCTGGCGACGCGGGCGGCACCAAAGGTGCTGAGCAACCGGCAATTGGGGGCCTTGGGCTTTGCCATGCTGGCGGTGGCAGGGGCGTTGATTCTGGGCTGGACCGGGGGCGCGCATTGGCCCGATCTGATGGGGGCGGCCCAGATGGCCGGGGCGACGGTGTTCGGAATTGCGGGCTATCACGCGCTGACCGGCGCGATGCGGACCGGGCAGGTCAGTGCGGTCACGCCGTTTCGCTATACACGGCTGGTCTGCGCATTGGCGCTGGCGACGCTGTTCTTTGGCGAGCGGCCGGATGGCTGGACGCTGGCCGGCGCGGCGCTGATCGTGGGCGCGGGGATCTTTGGGTTGACTCGCCGCCGGTAGCGAATCACAGCGGGAAAGCCTGTTGAATTGCTGCCAATCAGTTGAATTTTAATGAATTTATTGGCTAACCAAGGGTTAGCGCCGGGGCCTGTTGGCGACAGTGCGGCGGGGGATTGGCCGGGCGTTTCCACCGTCGCGCCAATGCCGAAATTTGGCCTTTTTTGCGGCGTGAAAACGGCCCTTTTGGGGTTCGATCTAGGCATAGGGCGTCACAAACCGCCACAGACCTTAACGCAACCCCATCGGAAAAGGACCACCCCCATGTTCATGCAAGACATCACCCGCTTTGCCGCCACCCCGGTCATCACCGTTAACCCCGTGCTTTCGAAGGGTATTTTTGGCGCCACCTTGGTCGAGACTGCAACCGGATGGCGCAGCGCCGAGACGTTGCGGATCGGCGATCATCTTCATACTTTGGACGGCGGCTTGCAGCGGATTGCCGCTTTGTCACGCCGGATCGTCACCCCCGGCGAACAGGTGGTCCAGGTCTCTGGCGGGTATTTTGACGCCTGCACCGATGTGATGTTGCTGCCCGGGCAGGGCGTGCTTCTGGACACAGTCGGGCTGACGGTGGCGCCCTATGCCCGGGTGCGGGCCGCGGCGCTGACGGCCTGTCTGGGCGCGCGCCCGGCAGCAGCGGCCCGCCGGACCGAGATCGTCACCCCGATTTTTGCTGAGGAAGAGGCGATCTGGGCGCAATCGGGCTTGCTGCTGGTCTGCCCCGGCCTAAAGGGCGCCAGCGCCTATACAGAGTTGCACGACCGCGCTGCAAAGCTGTTCGTGACCGAGCGGATGCGGCGGTTTGCCTGAGGTCAGAGGTGCGACTGGCCGTCTTTCGACCTGCGGCGGGTTTCCAGCTGTGCCAGCCGGACTTGCCGCAGGGTCTCAACTAAAAAGGCGGCTAAAAGGCCAAAGGATAGAAAGCCCTTTGCCGCCTCCATCCCCGACAGAATTCGCCATTCTTTGCTTAAATGCACGTCGCCAAAACCCAAGTTGGTAAAAGACACCAAAGAAAAATCGACCGAATGCTCCAAATATGGCAACGCGCCAATCCCCCAATAGGCCAGCGCCCAAAGCCAGACGCCAATGGCGATCTGAAGCAGAATGCGCCTGCCTTCTGGACTTGCGCCCCTGCGCCCCTTATCTGAGGGGCACCATGATGCATAAATCCGATCCCAATTCCAAACTGATCGCCGAAAACCGGCGGGCGCGATTTGATTACCACATCGAGTCTGATCTTGAGGCGGGGATCATGCTGCTGGGGTCCGAGGTCAAGAGCCTGCGGCAGGGCGGCTCAAACCTGTCCGAAAGCTATGCGAACGTCGAGGGCGGCGAGCTGTGGTTGATCAACGGCTATATCGCCCCCTATGCTCAGGCCAAGACCTGGGGCCATGATGAGCGGCGGCGGCGCAAGCTGTTGGTTTCCAAGAAGGAACTGGCACGGCTGTGGAATTCCACCGCGCGTGAAGGCATGACGATTGTGCCGTTGAAGATGTATTTCAACGACAAGGGCGTGGTAAAGCTGAAGATCGGCGTCGCCAAGGGCAAGAAGCTGTCGGACAAGCGCGAAACATCGGCCAAACGCGACTGGGACCGGCAGAAAGCCCGGATCATGAAGCAGGGCCATCAGGGCAACTGATTCAAAAATAGTTAATGCCCGAGCGGACATTTCTTGCCCGGATGGGAAGACTCTGGCACCTTTCCCCCTGCCCGACCTGCAAGTTGTGGGTCACACCTAGGGCGCAACAGCCGGGGAACCGGTGGAACAGGGAAAGATTTCGTTATTGGTATGGAACTTATCATCCAACTGATCGCTGGTGCTGTGGGCGGCAATGCCGCTGGCGGCGTTATGAAGAACCTCAGCCTTGGCACGATCGGCAACTCGATTGTCGGCCTGTTGGGCGGCGGCATCGGTGGCCAATTGCTGGGCATGCTGGGCATGGGCGGCGCTGGTGAGGCGGCGGCTGGCATGGATATCGGCAGCATCATCCAAAGCGTTGTTGGCGGCGGTGTTGGCGGTGGCGTGCTGCTGGCCGTGGTCGGCATGGTCAAAAAGATGATGGCAAAGTAAGCCACTCCTCGTTGAAGACTCGAAAGGCCCTGGCAGAAATGCCGGGGCCTTTTTGCTGGGCCGCCCCGCAACCCTTGCGCGCGGCCCCTGCCCCGCGCTATGGCGGGGTATCTGACCGAAAGGCCCGAATTCATGACCCCTTCCCCCGTTGACGACCCCAAGACGCTGGTTTCCACCGACTGGCTGGCGCAGCATCTGAAAGACCCCGATTTGCGGCTGCTGGATGCCAGCTGGTTCATGCCCGACATGGGCCGGGATGCCCGGGCCGAGTATGAGGCCGGGCACATCCCCGGCGCGCGGTTCTTTGATATCGAAGACATCTCGGACCAGCGGTCTGAGTTGCCGCATATGGCGCCACCAGTGGAAAAGTTCATGAGCCGGATGCGGGCGATGGGCGTGGGCGACGGGCATCAGGTGGTGGTCTATGATGCGCTGGGGTTGTTCTCTGCGGCGCGGGTGTGGTGGACGTTTCGCCTCATGGGCAAGATGGATGTGGCCGTTCTGGACGGAGGTTTGCCGAAATGGGTCGCCGAGGGGCGCGAGGTGGAAGACCTGCCACCGATGGTGCGCGACCGGCATATGACTGTGTCGCGGCAGGCTGGGTTGGTCAAGGATGTGACCCAAGTGGCCCATGCCGCCAAGCTGGGTCTGGCCGAGGTTTTGGATGCGCGCGGCGCTGCGCGTTTTGCCGGTGGGGTGGCAGAGCCACGGCCCGGGTTGCGGGCGGGGCATATTCCGGGATCAAAGAACATTCCCTTTGCCACGCTGCTGAACGGTGATGGCACGATGAAGGATGCGGCCGGGTTGCGGGCTGTTTTCAAAGCGGCTGGGGTGGATCTGGGCAAGCCCGTGATCACCTCTTGCGGCTCAGGCGTGACAGCGGCGATCTTGTCCTTGGCTTTGGAGCGGATCGGGCATCGCAACCACGCGCTCTATGATGGCAGCTGGTCGGAATGGGGCATGTATGACGATCTGCCGGTGGCAACCGGAAACGCATGAGGAATCGAGATGTTAGAGACCCTGAACCCGCAACCGCAGGACAAAATCCTGGCCTTGATTGCCGCCTACCGTGATGACACCAGGGCCAACAAGATCGACCTTGGCGTGGGGGTTTATAAGGACGCCACCGGGCTGACACCAGTGATGCGGGCAGTGAAGGCGGCGGAGAAAACGCTGTGGGAGGAAGAGCGAACCAAAACCTATACCGGTCTGGCCGGAGAGCCTGCGTTTAACGCGGCCATGGTGCAGATGATTTTGGGGGATGGCTTTGCCGACCGCGCAGCCTCGGTGGCGACGCCGGGCGGGACGGGGGCGATCCGGCAGGCGTTGGAGTTGATCCGGATGGCGTCGCCTGCGGCAAAGGTTTGGATGAGCGGGCCGACATGGCCCAACCATCCCAGCATCGTGAAATATCTGGGCATGCCGGCGGCGGAGTATCGGTATTTTGACGCCACCACGCAGGGCATAGATTTCGCCGGATTGATGGCGGATCTGGGTGGCGTGGCGCGGGGCGATGCGGTGCTTTTGCACGGCTGTTGCCACAACCCGACGGGGGCCAATCTGAATGCAACCCAGTGGGATCAGGTGATTGCGCTGTTGGTGGCACGCGGTGCTGTGCCCTTTGTTGATCTGGCCTATCAGGGCTTTGGCGACGGGCTGGAAGAGGATGCGGGCGCCACGCGCAAGGTGGCGGCGGCCTTCCCCGAGGTGCTGATTGCGGCGTCTTGTTCCAAGAACTTTGGCATCTACCGCGAGCGGACGGGGGTCTTGATTGCGCTGACCTCACCCGACCGCCGCGCGGTGGTGCAGGGCAATCTGGCCTTTCTGAACCGGCAGAACTTTTCCTTTCCGCCCGATCACGGCGCGCGGTTGGTGACGATGATCTTAAATGATGATGCGTTGCGCGCCGATTGGAGGGCGGAACTGGAGGAGGTTCGGCTGAACATGCTGGGCCTGCGCACGGCCCTGACCGCCGAATTGCGGCGCACCACCAATTCGGATCGTTTTGATTTCGTGGCCGATCATCGCGGGATGTTCAGCCGCTTGGGGCTGACCAAGGCGCAGGTGGAAACACTGCGCGCCGATCATGGGATCTATATGGTTAATGATAGCCGGATCAACATCGCCGGGTTGAACGCGCAGACCGTGGCGGTGCTGGCCGCGGCGATTGCGTCGGTGATCTGACGCCCGCCCCTTTTGGAATGACAAAAGGCCCGCGCAGATGTGCGGGCCTTTTGCCTTTGCGATAGGCTTAGCTGTGATAGGCCTGTTCCCCATGCGAGGCCAGATCAAGACCTTGACGTTCCGTATCGGCATCAACGCGCAGGCCGATGGTCATGTCGATCAGCTTGAACAAGACAAACGACACCACACCCGACCAGACGATGGTGATCAACACGCCTTCGGTCTGGATCCAAAGTTGGGATGCCATGTTGTAATCGTCGCCCTTCACCCCGCCAAAAGCGGCGGCTGAAAACACAGCCGTCAGGATGGCCCCGATGATGCCGCCAACGCCGTGGATGCCGAAGACGTCCAGGCTGTCGTCATACTTCAGTTTGTTCTTCACCACGGTAACGAAGAAATAGCAGCCCGTCGCGGCGATGGTGCCCAACAGGATCGACCCCATTGGCCCCAGCGTGCCACAAGCCGGGGTGATGGCAACCAGACCGGCCACCATGCCAGACGCGGCCCCCAGCATCGACGCTTTGCCGCGCTGCATCCCTTCCAGCGCAGACCAAGCAAGGGTTGCGGCTGCGGTGGCGACAAAGGTGTTGATCATGGCAAGGGTCGCGCCGCCGTTGGCCTCAAGGTTGGAGCCGACGTTGAAGCCGAACCAACCCACCCAGAGCATCGACGCGCCGATCATCGTCATCACCATCGAATGCGGGGCCATGTTGTCGCGGCCAAAGCCGATCCGCTTGCCGATCACCAGACAGCCGACAAGGGCGGCGACACCTGCGTTGATATGCACAACCGTGCCGCCGGCAAAGTCGATGGCACCTTTGGCGAAAAGGTAACCATTGGCGTCCCAAACCATATGGGCGATCGGAAAGTACGAAAAGGTGGCCCAGAGGACCGAAAAGATCAGAACGGCCGAGAACTTCACCCGCTCGGCAAAAGCGCCGATGATCAGGGCGGGAGTAATGGCCGCGAAGGTCATCTGAAAGGCGATGAACAGGTGTTCGGGGATCACATATCCCGCGCTGAAGGTGCCGATCATCGTTTCGGCGGTGATGCCCGACAAGAACAGTTTGCCAGTGCCGCCCCACCATGGGCTGGTCGATCCGCCAAAGGCAAAGGAATAGCCATAAGTGACCCAGACAATCATCATCACACAGGCGATGACAGTGGTCTGCATCAGCACCGACAGCATGTTCTTTGACCGCACCAACCCGCCATAGAACAGCGCAAGGCCGGGGATGGTCATAAACAAGACCAAAACGGTCGAAGTCATCATCCAGGCGACATCGCCCTTGTCCATCACGGGGGCCGCATCCTGTGCGGCAGCGGGCAGCGCGGTCAGCGCCAGTGCGGCCAATATCAACGCCGCGCGGTTTTTCATCGTCATCATTTTTCTGATTTCCCCTTTTGGCCTTTAAAGCGCGTCATCATCGACCTCGCCGGTGCGGACCCGCACAGCGTGGGCCACATCCAGAACGAAAATTTTGCCATCGCCGATCTTGTCGGTTTTCGCGGCTTTGCAGATGGTTGCGACGACGGCATCGGCAAGGCCATCGGCCACAACAATCTCCAGCCGCAGTTTCGGCACGAAGTTCACGGCGTATTCGGCACCTCGGTAAATCTCGGTATGGCCCGATTGCGCGCCGAAGCCCTTGATTTCAGTGACCATCATGCCGCGCACGTCAATGGTGGTCAGCGCCTCGCGGACTTCGTCCAGCTTGAACGGCTTGATGGCTGCTATGATCAGTTTCACATCTGTCCCCTTTTCTATGGATTGGGCCCGGGGGTGGGCCCTTGGGGGAACGAGGCGTTATTTCGCAGTTGCAGCACAAGCAAGGTTCGGCGGTTCAACGCCGAGGCGTGTGCGGAATGTCAAAATTCTTGCACCATCACTGGCAGATGCCTGTTTCTTGTGCGCAATTGATCTGACAAACGGGGTCAGGCCGCCTTCGCATTGCGCAAAATGCGGGTTAAGGTTGCGCCCAATCAGATCTCGCGGCGTAAGGCGGACGGCAGGCAATGGTAACAAGTGGCAGGGGCAACCGCCCCTTGGTGGCAGACAAGCGCTATAGCAAGGCTGCAACCGCAGCGCCGAAGAAGGCTGCGCCCAAGGCGAAGAAACCCATTCGCAAAGCGCGCCCACCGCGTCGCAAGCGCGGGCTGCTGGCGGGGTTTTTCTTCTTTATCTGGCGGATGATCTGGGCCGTTCTTTGGCGGGTAACGGCGGTGGGCGGCATCGTTCTGGGCTGCTCGGTGATGTATTTCTATGCGCAACTGCCGCCCCTGACCGACCTTTTGGATGGCCGGGCACGCGGATCGGTGACCATGCTGGACCGCAATGGCAAAGTGTTTGCCTGGCGGGGGGAAACCTTTGGCGGGCAATCCACGGCGGAAACCGTCAGCCCCTATTTGCACGACGCGGTGGTCGCGACCGAGGACAAGCGGTTTTACTGGCATCTGGGCATCAGCCCGCGCGGCATCGCCTCGGCGGTGCGGATCAACATGGCGGCGGGGCGTGGGCCGTTGGAGGGCAATGGTGGCTCTACCATCACCCAACAGGTGGCCAAGCTGATCTGTCTGGGCGTGCCGTTTGATCCGACCGTTTGGAAATCGGAAGCGGAATACGAGCAAGACTGCCGGGGCGGCGGCATGTGGCGCAAGATCAAGGAAGTGCCGTATTCCATCGCGATGGAGGTGAAATACTCCAAGGAAGATATCCTGACGATCTATTTCAACCGGGCCTATCTGGGCGCAGGCGCGCGCGGGTTTGAGGCGGCCTCGCAGCGCTATTTCGGCAAATCGGCGGCGGATGTGACGCCAGCGGAGGCCGCGATGCTGGCGGGGCTGCTGAGAGCTCCTTCGACCTATGCGCCCACCGGCAACATCGGGCGCGCACGCGACCGCGCGGCTGTTGTGGTGGGGCTGATGTTGGAACAGGGCTATCTGACCAAGGCCGAGGCCGCGGACGCGCTGGCCAATCCGGCGGAACTAAGCGTGGCCGCCAAGCAGAAATCCGGAGGGTTCTTTGCCGATTGGGTGATGGAGACGACGCCGGATTATCTGGCCCGCGACACCACCGAAGACGTGATCATCGAGACCACGCTGGATCAAAAGATGCAAGCGCAGGCCGAAGAGGCGCTGGCGGCGGTGTTTGACAGCAAGCTGTCCAAGGGATCAAACGTGCAGGCCGCGATTGTGGTGATGAGTGCCGATGGCGCCGTGCGCGCCATGGTCGGCGGGCGCGACATCCCGCAGGCGGGTGATTTCAACCGCGCCACGCAGGCGCTGCGGCAGACCGGGTCCAGCTTCAAGCCGTTCATCTATGCGGCGGCGATGGATCTGGGCTATTCGCCGTTGGATTATGTCGAGGATGCGCCTTGGTCGATCAATGTGCCCGGGTCGGGCGTCTATGCGCCCAAGAATTATGACGGCAAGTTCAAGGGCATGATCACCTTGACCCAAGCGCTAGCTGAAAGCCGGAACATTCCGGCGGTGAAGATTCAGGAATTGGTGGGCCGCGATCTGGTGAAGAAGGTCGCGACCGATTTTGGCGTGGCGCAGAATCTGGCCGATGGGCCGGCGCTGGCTTTGGGCGCGTCTGAATCGACCTTGATCGAGATGACGGGGGCCTATGCGGGCATTCTGAACGGCGGGTCATCCGTGACGCCTTATGGGCTGGTCGCGCTGAAACTACGGGGCGATGATGAAGAGCTGTTCGGCCAAGGCGGTGGGATTGGCGAGAGGGTCATCTCGGAAACCGCAGCGCATGCGCTGATCTATATGATGGCTGAGGTGGTGGAAAACGGCACCGGCAAGCGCGCGCGGCTGGAGGGACGAGAGGCTGCGGGCAAGACCGGCACGACGAATTCATCGGTGGATGCGTGGTTTGTGGGCTTTACCGCCGATTATGTCGTGGGCGTCTGGATGGGTTATGACAAGCCAAAGCCGATGAAAGAGGTCACCGGGGGCGGCTTGCCCGCCGAGATCTGGCACGCGGTAATGGTGCGGATCAACGAAGGTCTGCCCGCCACGCCTTTGCCAAAAGAAGTGCCGGAAAGCCAGTTCTCGCCCACGCCATCGGATTATGTGCCACCAGAGGGCGCGATTGCGGCCGAGGATGTGCCGTATTTCGACGGCACCAACCCGAATTTGCCGGGCGTGTCAGAAGAGCAGTTTACCGATCCGAATTTGCAGGATGCGCTGGATCAGATTGGCAACTGACCAATTGGAAAAGGCAAAACCCGCGCGGGTTTTGCCTTTATTTGCAGAGCGATGTCGATGGGATCAGGCGTTTTTCAGATCTTCGATCAGCGCATCGATATTGCCTTTGCGCTTGTCCAGCATGGCGCCGATCTCTGTCCGCTCACTGGCCAGCATGTTGACGCCTTCGATGATGATATTGAAAAACAGGTTGCGACCGGATTTGTCGCTGACATGCCAGCGCACCTCGAACGGGCTTTCGCCTTTCAGATAGGCGGTCGAGATCACCTCGTAATAGCTTTTCACCGTGCGGGCATCATTCACTTCGATCTTACCGCCGATGAATTCGCGGAAGCGGCGGCCGTATTTGCGGCTGATGTAGACTTGGAAGGCTTTGGTAAACGCCTTCATCTGCGCACCCGAAGCGGAGCGCGCAGCCACGCCCAGCGCTGATTGGGCAATGGTGGGCACATCGGCATATTGCGAGAACAGCTTTTCAAACGCCGGGAGCATCTGCGCTTCTGATTTGCCAGAGCTGATGATGGCATTGATGTCGCCCACAGCCTTGCCGATCAGGGTTTTGGCCTGATCGACGTTCAGCGCGGCGGCGGGCATCGCGGCCAATGCTGCGGTCGCACCAAGGCCAAGGCCGAAACTGCGGCGCGAAAGGGAGAGGTTATTGCGCATAAGGATCCTCGTAAGGGTCGATGAAATCGTCGCCGCCATCGGCAGCGGTGCCGTCAGACTGGCCCAGCTCAAACCGGCGGTTTTGCAGATACAGCAGCCTCGCCTGCGCATAGCTATCTGCACTGTCATACAAAAGGCCATCGATGGTGTTGGAATACCGCTTGCGATCACCAAGTTTTGACAAGATCGCGATGACCGTGACGGCGGTGGCATCTTTGCCCTTGGCCACTTGCCCCATCGGGTTCAGGACCAGATCGACGACCGAACCCACAGCATCGCGCTGGGTCGAAGGGCCGCCAAAGGGCCGCTCGACATAGCGGCCTTCGCCGACGCCCCAGACATGCAGGGTTTCGCCAAAATCAGTTTTGGCGCGGGGAATGCCCGCCTCGGTCGCGACATCCAGCAGGCCACCAAGGCCAAAGACCACGTTCACCGTCATTCGGGCAAAGTTCGCGCCGGCGTCTTCGACATTGCCTTGCAGCAGGTTGTTCATGAAATCGCCCGGCTGATCCAGCGTGTCCGCGACGTTTGACACACCCTGACGCAGCGGTGCGGGAACGACGGCACCATAAACCTGCGAGCCGGGCCGCACCAGCGCGGTATCCAGCCCTTTGTTCAGGGTATGGATCTTGCGGTTGAACTTTTCACCCGGGTCATTGATGCCAGAGGGCTGCGGCGCAGTCGCGCAAGCCGACAAAGTCAGGCAAACCGCCACTATGCCAAAGATTTTCCGGCCCGGGGCCGCAAAAAGGAATGGAAAATTTACCGTCATCTACCTAACGTCCACTCGCATCCGGTCTGGGTTTGTCCCGACGTTTCCCCTTTGTTTTGGGAAAATGGCGGGCTACAGGGTTGGCTAGACTTACGGGCAGGGCCACGACAAGACAACCGCCAAACGCCGCAAATGCGGCAGTTCCAGCAAGAAGCAGCCGGACGATTTGGTCAAAAACAATATTGAGGATACCAAGCGGACATGGCGGATCGGGAAACGGAAAAAGGCCGGCGAGAAATGGCCTTGGTGCGGGATCGGTCGCGCAAGGCGCTGCTGGCGGCCTTTGTCTTTTCGGTCTTTGTCAATTTGCTGATGCTGACCTCTCCGCTTTACATGTTGCAGGTTTATGACCGGGTGCTGGTGTCGCGGTCAGAAGAGACCTTGTTGGCGCTGTCTGTGCTGGTGGCGTTCTTGTTTCTGGCGATGGGGGTTCTGGACCATGCGCGCAGCCGGGTGATGGCGCGGATTGGCGCGCGACTGCAGGTAGAGATGGAGGAGCGGGTGCTGTCCGCCTCTTTCCGCAGGCTGATTGTGGCACCGCAAGACAGCATCGCCCATAATGCCCAGCGCGATCTGGATACGGCGGCGCGGGTCTGGACATCGCCCGCATTGATGGCGCTGTTTGATCTGCCGTGGACACCGATTTTCGGGGCGGCGCTGTTTGTGTTTCATCCGCTGATGGGGTGGACGGCGGTTGGAGGGATGGTGACGCTGATTTTGGTCACGCTGATCAACCAACGCTTTACCGAGACCAATCTGAATGAGGCCGCTATGGCCGGGATGATGGCCGATCGGCAGGCCGAGAACCTGAAAGCGGAATCCGAACTGGTGCGGGCTTTGGGCATGACCCGGGCCGCTTTTGGCCGCTGGCAAGTGCTGCGCGGGCAGGCGCAGGTGCAGGGGTTGGCGGCCACCGATACGGCAGGCGCGTTTACGGTGATCACCAAGACGTTTCGGATGTTCTTGCAATCGGCCATGCTTGGGCTTGGCGCGTGGCTGGTTTTGCGGGGCGAATTGTCGGCAGGCGCGATGATTGCGGGATCAATCCTGATGGGCCGGGCCTTGCAGCCGATTGAGGTGGCCGTGGGCCAATGGTCGGTGCTGACCCGCGCGCGGCAGGCCCGCGCCCGGCTGGAACTGCTGCTGTCACGCGTGCCGCCAGAAGTCGCGCGCACCGCCCTGCCCCGCCCGCCTGCAAATCTTGAGGTCCGCAATCTGACCTTGATGGTGCCGGGCAATTCCAAGCCCGTTCTGCGCGGCGTGTCGTTCAATCTGGCCCCCGGTCAGGCGATCGGGATCATCGGGCCTTCGGGCTCGGGCAAGTCATCGCTGGCGCGGGCGTTGATAGGGGTTTGGCCCCCAGCGGGCGGCACGATCCGGCTAGGGGGCGCGACACTGGATCAGTATGATCCCGACACTTTGGGCAGCTATATCGGCTATTTGCCGCAACGGGTGACGCTGTTTGATGGGACGATCGCGGCGAATATCGCCCGGCTGGATGGATCGGCCGATGATGCGGCCGTGACGGCAGCGGCGCAGCAGGCGGCGGCGCATGGGCTGATCACCGCCCTGCCGCAGGGCTATGACACCGAAGTGGCGACGATGGGCAACCGCCTGTCTGGCGGGCAAATCCAGCGGGTGGGTCTGGCGCGTGCGCTGTATGGCGACCCAGTGTTTTTGGTGCTGGATGAGCCGAATTCCAACCTCGACAACGACGGCTCAGTCGCGCTGAATCAGGCGATCAAGGCGGCTAAGGCCAAGGGTCGCGCTGTGTTGATCATGGCGCATCGCCCGGCGGCCATTCAGGAATGTGATCTGTTGATGGTGGTGAATGATGGCGCGGTGGCCGCCTTTGGCCCGCGCGATCAGATCTTGAAAGACATGGTGCAGAACGCGGGTGAGATTTCTCGCGCCGCAACGCCCGGAGGTGTGGTATGAGCGCGCGTCCCTTTTGGTCAGCCCGCAGCCCGGTGATATTGGGGGTGTTGACCATTCTGATCCTGGTGGGCGGCTTTGGCGCCTGGGCCACGCTGACGACGCTGTCAGGCGCCATCGTCGCCTCTGGCCGGATCGAGGTGGAGTTGAACCGCCAGATCGTGCAGCACCCCGATGGCGGCGTAGTGTCCGAGATCAATGTGATCGAAGGCGCGCAGGTGGCAGCGGGCGACGTGCTGATCCGGCTGGACGGGTCTTTGCTGCTGTCCGAACGTGTCATCGTGGTGGGCCAGTTGCACGAGTTGATCGCCCGGCGCGCGCGCCTGATGGCCGAACGCGACGGGCTGGAGGCGCTGGCGGTGACCGACCCGGAGGTGGCCGAAGTGATCGACGGCCAAACCCGGCTGTTCTTTGCCAAGCTGGAAACCGCCGCCCAAACCGCCGAACAACTGCGCCGCCGCATCGCCCAGATTCAGTCGCAGATCGACGGGGTCGATGCGCAATCGGTCGCCGTGCAGACACAACTAACGCTGATCGCCACCGAACTTGCCAGCCAGCAAAGCCTGCTGGACAGGGGTCTCGCGCAGGCCACCACCGTTCTGGCGCTGGAGCGTGAGCAGGCCCGCCTGTCCGGCATCACCGGAGAGTTGACCGCCAGCCGCGCCCAAGCCGAAGGCCGCATCACCGAGACCGAATTACAGATCAGCCTTCTGACCAGTGGCCGCATCGAAGACGCCGAGAATGAATTGCGCAGCATCGGCCCACCCCTGATGGAGCTGGCCGAGCGCCAGCGCGCCTTGGATGAGCGCATCGCCCGGCTGGACGTGCGCGCGCCGGTCTCTGGCGTGGTTCTTGGCCTTGCGGTCACGACGCCGCGCGCGGTGATCCGACCAGCGGATCCCTTGTTGTATCTGGTGCCGCAGGACCGGCCCTTGGTGATTGCCGCACAGGTGCCGCCCATTCACATTGATCAGGTGCATGTCGGCCAATCGGTGGAGCTGGTCTTCTCCAGCTTTTCCAGCCGCACCACGCCACATCTGCGCGGCAAGGTGACAGTGATTTCCGCCGATGCCTTCAGCGACAAGACCAATGGCGCATCTTATTACCGGGCCGAAATTATCTTGGATGACGGCGAAGTTGCCAAGCTGAACGGCCAGGCCCTGCTGCCCGGCATGCCGGTCGAGACCTTTATCCAGACCGAGGCCCGCACGCCGCTGGCCTATCTGCTGAAACCCTTTACCGATTATTTCACCATGGCCTTTCGCGAAAGCTGAGCCGCGAGCCTTGCCGCCTATGGGCGTCCCCGCTAGGGTCACCTTTTCTTTTGAACGGAGCACATGATGTCAACGATCGAAGCCCGCCTTGCCGAACTGGGCGTCACCCTGCCCGACGCCCCCGCCCCTGCGGCGAATTATGTGCCCTTTGTTGTGACGGGCAATCTGGTCCACATCTCGGGCCAGATCAGCCAGGATGCGAACGGGCTGATCAAGGGCCGTCTGGGCGAGGATATGGCGGTTGAGCAAGGGGCCGAGGCCGCCAAGCGCTGCGCCATCTCGCTTCTGGCACAGCTAAAGCGGGCTTGCGACGACGATTTCTCGCGGCTGGTCAAAGCAGTCAAGCTGACCGGCTTTGTCAACTCCACCCCCGATTTTACCGATCAGCCAAAGGTCATCAACGGTGCGTCCGATTTTCTGGTGGCGGTGTTGGGGGATGCGGGGCGTCATGCCCGCTCGGCCGTCTCGGCCGCCTCTTTGCCTTTGGGCGTTGCGGTAGAAATCGAAGCGATTTTCGAGATCAAGTGATGTCGCCCTCCCTGCCCCCCGGCCTTTTGCGCCTGCCTATCGCGCATCGCGCCTTGCATGATCGGGCGGCGGGGCGGGTCGAAAACTCACCTGCTGCCATTCAGGCGGCGATTGATGCGGGCTATGCGATCGAGATCGACCTGCAACTGTCATCAGACGGCGTGGCGATGGTCTTTCACGACGATGATCTAGACAGGCTGACTGCGGCCAAGGGTCCGGTTGGGGCGAAAACTGCCGCAGAATTGATGCAACTGACCCTGACGGATAGCACCGAGAAAATCCACACTCTGCCCCAGATCCTGGCCCAGATCGCCGACCGTGCGCCCTTGCTGATCGAGTTGAAAGACCAGACCCGTGCCATGGCACCCAGCGATGGCCGGCTGGAAGCCGCGACAGCCAAGGCGTTGCAAGGCTACACCGGCGACGTGGCCGTTATGTCCTTCAACCCGCATATGATCTACCACATGGCCCGGCTGGCCCCGCAAATTCCGCGCGGCCTGACAACCTCAGCCTATGACGAGGCCGACTGGCACCCGCTGCCCGCCGCCACCTGCGCCTCCTTGCGCGAAATTCCCGATTACGACGCCACCGGATCTTGCTTTATCAGCCACGAAGCCGCTGATCTGGCCCGCTCCCGCGTGGCGGACCTGAAAGCCAAAGGGGCGGCCATCTTATGCTGGACCATCCGCAGCCCGGCTGAGGATACGCAGGCCCGAAAAATCGCCGACAATGTCACCTTTGAGCAGTACATGCCCCCGCACTGCCCTTGACCCAACGCCCCACCCTCCCACCTTCTTCTCTGAACAAATATCCTGCGGGGGGTCCGGGCGGCGGCACACGCCCCCCGGCGCTTTGCCAAGAGGGAGCCGGAATGGCCGATATCACCCTTTATGAATCCATCGCACAGATCGACCCTGCGCAATGGGACGCCATGGCCGCCCCCGAACAATCCACGGGCCGCCCGTATGATCCCTTCACAACCCACCGCTTCCTTGCTGCGCTGGAAATCTCCGGCTCCACCGGCCCCGGCACGGGTTGGCAGGCAGCCCCCTTGGTCTTGCATGAGGGTGGCCAGCCCCTTGCCGCCCTGCCGATCTATGTGAAATCCAACAGTCAGGGCGAATACATTTTTGATCACTCCTGGGCCGAGGCCTACACGCGGGCGGGCGGGCGGTATTATCCCAAGCTGCAAATCGCCGTGCCCTTCACCCCGGTTCCCGGCCGCCGCTTTCTGGGGCCAGACGAACACCGCCAAGCCCTTGCCAGTGCGGCCATCGGCCTTGCCCGCAGCAATGGCCTGTCCTCCTTGCACATCACCTTTTGCACCGCAGGCGAAGCCGAAGCCCTGGACGGCCACGACGGGTTGATGCGCCGCGTCACACAGCAGTTCCACTGGCAGAACCAGAATTACAAAACCTTCGACGACTTCCTTGCCCAACTGTCCAGCCGCAAACGCAAGATGATCCGCAAGGAACGTGAGACGGCCCGCAGCCATGACCTAACGATCCGCGCGCTGACAGGCGACCAGATCGAGCCCGCGCATTGGGATGCCTTCTGGGCGTTTTACCAAGACACCGGCGCCCGCAAATGGGGCCGTCCCTACCTGACCCGCACCGCTTTTGACGCGCTGCATGCCACCATGCGGACAGATATGCTGCTAATGCTGGCCTTTGACGGCAACCGCCCCGTTGCGGGCGCGCTGAATTTCATCGGCCGCGATGCACTTTTCGGCCGCTATTGGGGCTGCACCAAAGATTACCCCGCCCTGCATTTTGAGATGTGCTATCATCAGGCCATCGACTGGGCCATTACCCACGGCCTGACCCGGGTTGAGGCCGGCGCGCAGGGCGAACACAAACTCGCCCGCGGCTATCTGCCGGTAGAGACCCATTCGCTACACTGGATCGCCGATCCCGGCTTTCAAAAGGCCGTCGCGCGGTATCTGGACGAAGAGCGCGCGGCAGTAGGACAAGAGATTGATATTTTAACCAGCTATGGCCCCTTCCGCCGCACCGGCGAAGACGCCTGACCACAGCACCGAAAGGCCCCAAGATGACACCAGCCCTGCCCCCCGAAGACCGCGCCACCCTGCTTGCCCCTTTGGGCGAAACCGGATGGGCCGCCGTGCCGGGCCGCGATGCGATCCGCAAGATTTGGGCCTTTGGCAGCTTTTCCCAAGCTTGGGGCTTTATGTCCCGCGCCGCCCTTTCGGCGGAAAAGTTGAACCACCACCCAGAATGGTCCAACCGCTATAACATCGTCGATGTCACGCTGATCACGCATGACTGCAATGGCCTCAGCAAACTCGACATCGACCTTGCCACCGCGATGGACCGCTTTGCCGGATCAGCCGAGGTCAAACGCGACCACGGCGAGCCGATCAGTTGCCTGTGCGAGGTCCGGGCCACAAGACAAGCCTAGGCCCGCCCTGCGCCCTTTCAATCCGCCGGATGCGTACAGCTTTAGATCGCCGCCAGCAGGGCCTCGCCCCCCGAGACTTCACAGACACCGGGGCTTTCTTCCAGATGCAGCACTTTGACCACGCCATCGTCGGCCATCAGCGCATAGCGCTTTGAGCGGTCCAGAAGGCCAATCGCCGGCACGGTGAAATCCATCCCGATTGCCTTGGTGAACGATGCATCGGCGTCGCCCAGCATGGTGATTCCGGCGGCAGTTGCCCCCGTCGCCTCGCCCCAGGCCTGCATCACGAAGGGGTCGTTGACCGAAAGGCAGATGATCTCATCTACGCCCTTGGCATCAAACCCGGCCTTGGTCCGCATGAAACTGGGCACATGCGCGGTGGTGCAGGTGCCGGTATAAGCGCCCGGCAGGCCAAAGATCACCACTTTGCGGCCCGCCAGCTTATCGGCCAAAGCCACGCCCTCGGGGCCTTTGGCGCCCATCTGATACACGGTTGCGGCGGGCAGCTTGGCCCCTGTTGAAATGGCCATATCGTGAATTCCCCTCTGTCGGCGCGTTGCGCCTGTTACCCCGTTGGTTATAGGGTCTGCATCGCAACATGCCAGAGGGGGCGGGTTATGAAAGTCGTGATTATCGGCGCGGGTCAGGCGGGGGCGGCCTTGGCGGCCAAGCTGCGGGGCTTGGGTCATTCAGGCCCGATCACCATGATTGGCGATGAGTCCGCGCCACCCTATCAGCGCCCGCCTTTGTCCAAAGCCTATCTGATGGGTCAGATGGAGCAGGAACGGCTCTGGCTCCGCTCGGCCGAATTCTATAGCGAAAACAAGATTGAGCTGCGGCTGGGCCAGCCGGTGACCGCCATCGACGCTGCGGCGAAAACCGTCACCCTTGGCGACGAAAACATCCCCTATGACCATCTCGCCCTCACCACAGGCTCCAGCCCCCGCCGTCTGCCTGCTGCCATCGGTGGCGATCTGGACGGCGTTTATACCGTGCGCACCTTGGCCGATGTGGATGCCATGCGCGCCGAATTCGCGCCCGGTCGCCGGGTCATCATCGTTGGCGGCGGCTATATCGGGCTAGAGGCGGCTGCTGTGGCCGCCAAGCTGGGCCTGGATGTGACGGTGCTGGAGATGGCCCCGCGTATCTTGCAGCGCGTCGCCTCGCCCGAAACCAGTGATCACGTGCGCGCCCTGCACCAATCGCATGACGTCAAGATCATGGAGGACACCGGGCTAGATCGCCTGCTGGGCGAAGGTCGCGTCACCGCCGCGCGCCTGAAAGATGGCCGCGAACTGCCCGCCGATTTCGTCATTGTCGGCGTTGGCATTATCCCCGGCGAAGGCTTGGCCAAGGCCGCTGGCCTGACCATCGACAACGGCATCGCAACCGATGCGTTCGGGCGCACCTCTGACCCGGCGATCTGGTCGGCGGGCGATTGCGCGTCTTTCCCTTGGGCTGGCGGACGCATCCGGCTGGAATCGGTCGGCAATGCGATTGATCAGGCTGAATGCGTGGCGGCCAACATGCTGGGGGCAGACACCCCCTATCAGGCGAAACCTTGGTTCTGGTCGGATCAATACGATCTGAAGCTGCAAATTGCCGGGCTGAACACCGGATATGACCACATCGTCACCCGCAAAATCGATGGTACCTCGTTTTGGTATTACCGGGGCGAGACATTGCTGGCGGTAGATGCAATGAACGACCCGCGCGCCTATATGGTCGGCAAGCGTTTGATCGAGGCGGGCAAAAGCCCTGCGCCACAAGCCATCGCCGACAGCCCCGATCTGAAAGCCCTGCTCAAGTGAGGATCATTGGCGGCAGCCGTCGGGGCCTTCATCTGGCCGATGTGGGCATAGGAGACGCGAGCGCCCATCTGCGCCCCACGTCTGACCGTGTGCGCGAGGCGATCTTTAACCTGCTGATAAACGGCGGTTACGGCAACCCCATTGCCAATGCCCGCGTGCTGGATCTGTTCGCAGGCACCGGCGCTTTGGGGCTGGAGGCGCTAAGCCGAGGCGCCGCCCATGCCAGCTTTATAGATGACAGCAAGGCGGCGCAGGCCCTGTTGCGCAGCAATATCGACAAGATGCAGGCCAAGGATGCGACCACCGTCCTGCGCCTTGATGCCACGCGCCTTGGCCCAAACCGCGGCCCCGGCTCTGACCTGATCTTTCTGGATCCGCCCTATGGCAAGGCGATGGGCGAAGCGGCCCTGTCGGTGGCCCTTGCCGGCAGTTGGCTGGCCCCAGGAGCCTTGGTGATCTGGGAGGAAAACACCCCCCCCTTGCCACCGTCCGGTTTCACCCAACTGGACCGGCGCAAATACGGCGACACGATTGTTACCGTGCTGACCGCCCCCCAATGACCGCTGCGAACACAGACATGGATCACCCTATGACCAACCCGATCAGCCTGACCATCAACCTTCCCCCGGCACAGGCCATTGCGGCAGGGCAAGCCATGGCATCGCGCAAAATGGGGCCATTGGGGCGCTTGTCCGTGATGATGCTGGCGCCCTTGGCCGGGGGAATGATCGTGGTGCTTGGTTTGGCATGGCTGATGGGCGAACGGCTGGACGCGGCCGCGCTCCTTTTCCTATACGCCTATTTCGGCATCATGGCCGGCCTGATCATTGCACAACGGATCTGGGGGCGCCGCTATGCCCGGCTTTATGGCCGCTCGCAGATGCGCAATCTGCCCGCGCCGATCACCCTGGATGACAGCGGGATCACCTTTCACCCCCGCCACCTGCCTTGGGATGCGGTCTCGAAAACGGCGCGGTGGAAGGATTGCACCTTGGTGCATTTCTCGTCCGTCGATGCGTTGGCTATCCCAGACGCTGACCTCCCCACGGGCGAGACGCCCGAGACCCTTGCCGCCCGTATTGCCAAGTGGAAATCCCAATGACCCCTGATGCCGTGTTGTTTGACTGCGATGGGGTGATCATCGACAGTGAAGCCATAACCCTGCAAATGCTGATCGATGATCTGGCGACCTATGGCCTGTCGCTGACAATGCTGCAGCTGGAAACCGATTATATCGGCGGCACGATTGAAACCGTCGCCACCCGCGCCCGCGCCGCAGGGGCCCGCCTGCCCGAGGGTTGGGTGCAAGATTTCTACCCGCGCATGTATGCCACTTTGGCCCGCGGCACGCCTTTGGTGCCGGGCATTCTGGGCGTTTTCGACGCATTGGATGCGGGCTTTATCCCCTATGCCGTCGGCTCCAACGGCACGATGGAAAAGATGCAGATCACGCTTGGCCAACACGGGCTGATCCCGCGCTTTCACGCCGTTCTGTCGGGGCAAGAGATCGGCCGCCCCAAACCCGCGCCAGACCTTTACATCCTTGCCGCCCTGCAATGCCACGCAGACCCCGCAAAATGCACGGTGATCGAAGACAGCCCGACCGGGGCCGAAGCGGCACTGGCCGCAGGCATCCCCTGCCTCGGCTTTGCCCCGCATGGCCCGGCCACCCCACAAGCCGCAAAGATGGCGGCGATGGGTATCCCGCTGTTCCACTCCATGGCTGCCCTGCCGGGTCTTTTGCACCTCTAACCCTTCCTCTCTGCCAAAGTATCCCGGGGGACGGCGCAGCCGGGGGGCAGCGCCCCTTCACCGCATGACGCCGCGTTGCGGGTGACATCCGGGCGCGCCTTCGTCATCCTTGCCCAAACCGGAGACTGCAATGACCGCTTATCCCCATCTCCTCGCGCCGCTCAAACTCGGCACCAAAACCCTGCGCAACCGTAGCCTGATGGGGTCCATGCACACCGGGCTGGAAGAGACCGGCGATTGGGCAAGGGTCGCCGCGTTCTACGCCGCGCGGGCAAAAGGCGGCGCGGGGCTGATCGTCACCGGCGGCATGGCCCCCAACCGGGAAGGCGGAGTTTTCCCGGGGGCGGCGGGCCTGTTCACCGATCAAGACATCGCCAACCACTCCAAAGTTGCCGATGCCGTTCACGCCAAGGGCGGCCATATCGCCATGCAGATCCTGCATGCGGGCCGCTATGCCTATTCGCCCGAATGCGTTGCCCCCAGCCCGATAAAATCCCCGATCTCTCCCTTTGCGCCCAAGGAACTGGACGAAGCGGGCATTGAGAAACAAATAGCAGACATCGCCACAGCCGCCGCTCGCGCCGTGCAAGCGGGCTATGACGGGGTCGAGGTGATGGGGTCTGAGGGCTATTTTCTGAACCAGTTTCTGGTCACCCATACCAACCACCGGACGGATCACTGGGGCGGGTCTTACGCCAACCGCATGCGCCTACCGGTTGAGGTGGTGCGCCGCACCCGCGCCGCCATCGGCCCCGACGCCATCCTGATCTTCCGGCTGTCGCTGATCGACCTGATCCCCGATGGCTCCACTTGGGACGAAGTCCTGCTGCTGGCAAAGGCGGTTGAGGCCGCGGGCGCCAGCGTGATCAACACCGGCATCGGCTGGCATGAGGCGCGAATTCCCACCATCGCCACCTCTGTCCCCCGCGCCGCCTTTGCCGATCTGACGGCCCGGCTGCGGCCAGAGGTTGCGATTCCGGTCATCACCTCCAACCGCATCAACACGCCAGAACTGGCCGAAAGCCTGCTGGCCTCGGGCGTCGCCGACATGGTGTCGATGGCGCGGCCTTGGCTGGCCGACGCCGATTTCATCGCCAAAGCCGCCGCTGGCCGCGCCCGCGATATCGCCCCCTGCATCGCCTGCAATCAGGCCTGTTTGGATCATACGTTCAGCGGCAAACTGACCTCTTGCCTTGTGAACCCCCGCGCCTGCCACGAAACCGAACTGGTAATCACCGCCGCCGCCCAACCGAAAACGATTGCCATCGTCGGCGCGGGCCCTGCGGGGATGGCGGCGGCCATCACAGCCGCCACGCGCGGCCACAAGGTTACGCTATATGATGCCACCCCGCGCCCCGGCGGGCAGTTGCATCTGGCGGCGACCATCCCGGGCAAAGAGGAGTTTCGCGGGCTGATCGATTGGTTCACCCATCAGTTGGATCACCCCAACATCACCCTGCGGCTGGGTAAAACCGCCAGCGACGCCGACCTGACCGGGCAGGATGAGGTGATCCTCGCCACGGGCGTCACCCCGCGCGATCCGGGCATCCCCACCGATCCCGGCTCCACTGTCCTCAGCTATCTTGAGGTGCTACGCGGCGCACCCGTGGGCCCGAGCGTGGCCATCATCGGGGCGGGGGGGATCGGTTTTGATGTGGCGGAGTTTCTGGTGCATCAGGGCGACAGCCCGACCGAGCATCCAGACCTGTGGCGGCGCGAATGGGGTGTCAGCACCCCTTGGGCCGCGCGCGGTGGTGTGACAGAGGCACAGCCCGAACCACCCGCCCGCGAAGTCTGGCTGTTCCAGCGCAAACCCGGCAAACCGGGGCGCGGCTTGGGCAAGACCACGGGCTGGATTCACCGCGCAGCCTTGGCCGCCAAGCAGGTGAAAATGATCGGGGGCGTGAACTATGAACGCATCACCCCGCAGGGCCTGCACATCAGCCACGGCCCGGACCGCATGGGGGCGGAGGTGATTGCGGTCGATGCCGTCATCCTTTGCGCCGGGCAAGAGCCGGCGCGCGGGCTGTCCGAGAGGCTCTCCTCGAAAGGCATCCCCCACCATTTGATCGGAGGGGCGGACGTGGCGGCCGAGTTGGACGCAAAGCGCGCTATCGACCAGGCCGTGCGTTTGGCCGCGCGCCTGTAGCGCGCAACCAAGGGGCCGTGCGTTTGGCCGCGCGCCTGTAGCGCGCAACCAAGGGGCGTCTTAGCCGTCAACAGGCTTCAGCACACCATTGTCCCAGGCGGTCTGCAACTCCATCGGATCGACAGAGCCATCTGCGTTGGTATCAACCGCCATAAAGCCGTCATCTGTCAGATCGGTCCAAACCGTCTGCAACTCTGCCAGCGACCAGGCGCCGCTTGCATCCGCATCCTCGATCATTGGCAGATCAGCGGCAAAGGCCGCAGTTGCGACTGCAAGAGGGGCAATCATCAGTGCAAGGCGTTTCATCGGGTGTCTCCTTTTGGTTGCATAAGCAGGGGTGGGCCTGCGCCACACCGTCCTGCCCCCCCTAGCTGGAGGTCGCGGGCCGCGCCGTCCAGAGGGCAGGCAAATCGGCGGAAAAGCCCCGCCGAAATGGGACCTCCTCCCTGCCGGAAAGCCGCCGGAACGGCCTGATGACCCTTTTCCCGCCTGCGAATCCAAAGGCTTGGGCGCTAATCCGCACAACCGGCCCGTGTTTCCGTGCCTTCAACAATCCCCGGTAAAACCCCGGATAGGACGCATCCCCGCCCCGATCCCGCCCAATTTGGGGATCAATAAGGGTCATGACCTAAGATCTGCTCGTATGGGATGAACAATGGACCGATTGACCGAAATGGAAGCGTTCGCCATGGTGGTGGACCAAGGGGGCTTCACCGACGCGGCCAAGAAGATGGGCATTTCGAAGTCTGCCGTCTCAAAGCATGTGTCAGCCTTGGAAGCCCGTCTGGGTGCCCGCCTGCTGAACCGCACAACCCGCCGCGTCTCTCCGACAGAGATCGGCCTTGCCTATTATGACCGCGCCCGCCGCGTTCTGAATGATACAGGAGAGGCCGACGCGCTTGTCACCTCGATGCAATCGGCGCCATCGGGGCTGCTGCGGATTTCCGTGGCCACCGATTTCGGGGTGAACCTGCTGTCGCCGATCTTGGGGGAATTCCTGCTGGAATACCCCGATATCACCGTGAATATGGTGCTGAACAACCGCTTTGTGGAGCTGATCTCCGAAGGCTTCGATATGGCCATCCGGGTCGGTGATCTGGAAGACAGCAGCCTGCGGGCCCGCAAGTTGACCGACACGACCAAGCGGATGATCGGCAGCCCAGCCTACTTTCAGAAATACGGTCGCCCGATGAAGATCGACGATCTGAACGAACACAAGCTGCTGCATTATTCCAACCAAGCCAATGGCAATGCGTGGAAAATCACCGCACCTTCGGGCGAAAAGCGGCAAGTCCGCTCGGCTGGTTGGCTGACGGTGAATGACGGGCAATCGCTGTTGAATGCGGCCGTTTCCGGCCTTGGCATCGCCTACCTGCCCAGCTTTCTTTACGCCGATGCGCTGCGCAATGGTCAGATCGAAGAGGCCATTCCCGGCCTGCCGACCGAAGCGCTTGGCATCTATGCGGTCTATCCTCCGGGCCGGTTCACCCAGCCCAAAGTGCGCGCCTTTATCGACTTTCTGGCGCGGCGCTTTGTCGGCAAGGGGCCTGACAACTGGTGATCGGATCACCTTAGCGAATCCCGGCGCTGGCCGGGTGCCTTCAGCGGCTGCACGCACCCCCCCGCTTAGCAGCCGCCTACTGGGTCGAAGTCATAACGGCTTCGACCCGCCTGTTTTTCGTGCGGCCTTCATCGGTCAGATTGGTCGCGCGCGGGGCCAAGGGGCCAACGCCTTCAGCCGCCACCTGCCCTGCCGCCACATCCCGCCGCATCAAGGCCTGCCGAACAGAGGCGGCCCGTTGCTTGGACAGCGCGATATTGGCCGCCAGCCCACCGGAACTGTCGGTATGACCAACCAGCACCACACTGCGGGCCGGATCCGCGCGCAACCATGCCGCCAATTGATCCAATGAGGCGAAATCCCCCACCGCCAGCGTGGCCGCCCCAGAGGCAAAGACCAGATCGTCCAACGGCACAGAGCCCAGTGCGACCAACCGCCCTGCGATGTCTTCGGGCGGCGTCGGGGTCTGAGGCAATGGTGCAATCTCTGGCGTGACTGCGGGCAGGGTTGTCGGGGCCGTCGCGCCTGCCGCCATGGCCAAGGCCCCTTCGCCCACGCGGGTCATCTGCACAAAGCCCGATGCGGCAGATCGGCTGATCAGCAAGGTAAGCGCCTCATCCCCGCGTGTGGCGGACAAAAAGCGAAACTCGCCCAGATCAACATGCATGGCGGGTTCGGGCATCACATCAATGGCAAAGCGGAAATCAAAGCCGCCGCAAGCGCGGGCTTCGCAATCGAGCAGAATGGTAAAGCCCTGCGCTTCTAGCTGTGCGCGCAAAGGGCTGGAAAGCTGGGTCAGGGACAGGGTCGCGCTGTCCAACCGCCAAGCGCGCTGATCGACCGCACCATCAATCCGGCGTTGCGGCAAGCTGCCATTGGCAAAGGGCCCGGTCGGCAAGGACAGATAGGCCGCCGGGTCACTGCGGGTCTCAACCTCTGCGATGGGGGCGGGCATGGTCAGATCCAGAGCCCAAGCCGAGGGGGCCAGGCAGGCCAAGGCCAACGCCGCAAGGCCCGCATTGCGAACAGCACGCCCGGCGATCATGGTTTGCGATAGTGGTATCGACCCACCTCCGTCATGCCAGCCGAGGCGTAAAGCGCCCGGGCGGCAATGTTCTTTTCAGTCACAAAAAGCGCCAGCGATGTGGCCCCCTGCTCTGCCGCCCAATTGGCCGCTGCACGCAAAAGATGCCGCGCGGCCCCCTGACGGCGATAGGCGCTGCGCACCTCTATTGCATGCACCATGGCCAGCGGACCATCGCAAGCGACATAGCAGGCCCCTGCCGGGCGGTCCCCCGCGCGGGCCAGAATGGCGGATTTCGGGCCAACGGCGCGGTCCATCACCGCCAGACGGGCCGGGCCAATCCCACCTTCCGCCCAAACCGTGCGGGCCACTTCCAACGGCGGCCAATGGGGAAAGGCGGTTAGAAAGGGCAATTCGCCCGTCAGCAGCGCCACAGGTGCGCCGTAAGCCACAACCGGATCGTGGCGCTGATACCTGCGCGCCTGCAAAGCCGCATCCAAAGCCTCATCCCCCGGATAAAGCACGAACAACGGCTCCGACATCGCCGCAATCGCCGCTTCCAGTTGCGGGCCAGTAAAAGCCCCTGTAACCGAAGCCGCCGCAACCCGCTGCCCGCCCCCCGCGCCATCGCGCAGGGTAAAAGGGCCAAGGGGCCAAGAGCGGGCCGGGGGCCAAGTGGCCTCAATCGCCGCGATAAGGGCGTCGGGCGTCATCCGAACAGCTTTGTCAGTTGGATCATCGCCGCGTCCAGCCGGGCAGGATCGGTGCCCCGGATCACCAGATTGGTGCCAAACACCCCGTTCATGTTGAACGGATAAGACCCCATCGACAGATCAGGATACTCAGCCGCCAAGGCCCCGAACTCTGCCGCTATCTCGCCCTCGCCCCGCTGCACCCGCAGGGTTTGAGACAGCAAAGGCGCGCCGCCGTTCAGCGTGGGCAGAACACCCGCCAACATTGCCTCGAATATCTTCGGCACCCCGGCCATCACATGCACATTGCCAATGGTAAAGCCGGGCGCGATCGACACCGGATTGTCTATCAAAATGGCGCCATCGGGAATGCGCGCCATGCGCTGCCGCGCCTCGTTAAAGGGCAGGCCCTGACGATCATAATGCGCCGTCAACAGCGCCACCGCATCAGCGCGCTGGCCGATGGCCGCGCCCATCGCCTCGGTCACAGCATCAGCGGTGATGTCATCATGGGTGGGGCCGATGCCGCCGCTGGTGAACACATGATCATGCGCCGCTGACAGCGCCCGGACCGCTGCCACAATGGCCGGGTGATCATCGGCCACCATCCGCGCCTCGACCAGATCAATGCCCACGCGGGTCAACTCCCCCGCCAGATAATGCATGTTGGAATCGCGCGTGCGGCCCGACAGGATTTCATCACCGATCACCAGCATCGCTGCGCGTGGATTTGCCATCTGCCGTCTCCTGCATTGCCCTTGCATTTTCTATAACCGCGCGCCTCGGCGTTTCCAACCGCCCCTCTGGCCTTTCGCCAATCCTCCGCCTATGAAAGGGCGCGAAAGGATCCTGACCATGAATGACACCCGCGCCCGCATCACCCGTGACGGCATCCGCATCTACGAAGACGCGGATTTTGCCGGAATGCGCGCCGCAGGGCAGATCGCGGCTGACATTCTGGACAAGGTCGCCCCCTTGGTTCAACCCGGCACGACGACGCAGGCGTTGGAAGATTTCATCCGGGCCGAGATCGCGCGCCATGGCGTCACCTCGGCCACGATTGGCTACAAGGGCTATCAGCACGCCTCGTGCATTTCGGTGAACCATGTGGTTTGCCACGGCATTCCCGGCAACAAGATGCTGGCCGATGGCGACATCGCCAATATCGATGTGACGGTGATTGTGGATGGCTGGTTTGGCGACAACAGCCGAATGTATGTGGCGGGCAACCTGCCCCGCAAGGCCCAGCGTCTGATCGAAGTCACGCATGAAGCCCTGATGCGCGGCATCGCCGCCGTTATTCCGGGCAATACCTTTGGCGATATCGGCCATGCCATCCAATCCTACGTCGAGGCGCAACGGATGAGCGTGGTGCGCGATTTCTGCGGCCATGGTCTGGGCCGCGTGTTCCACTCCCCGCCCAATGTGCTGCACTATGGCCGCGCAGGTTCCGGCCCGGTTCTGGAAGAGGGCATGTTCTTTACCATCGAACCGATGGTAAACCTTGGCCGCCCCGAAACCAAAGTGCTGGCAGATGACTGGACAGCCGTCACCCGCGACAAATCCCTGTCCGCGCAATATGAGCATTCCATCGGTGTCACCGCCACGGGGTGTGAGATTTTCACCCTCTCCCCCGCAGACACGTTCTTTCGTACTTGGGAAAAAGACGCGTAGGATAGGCGGTTCTGGGCCACTTTGGCCCGGGTTCGCCCATCGCCCTTAGCCCGCCGTTTCCAGACAATGCCGCCGAAACGCGCGTTTCAGCATGTCCAACTCGGCCCGCAACAGATCAATCTCGGCCCGCAGATCATCTTCCATCGCCACGCCGGTGATCACGGTAAAATGCGCCAATTTCTGCCCAGCGGATTGAATCAAAAACGTCTGCACCCCTTCTGACAGCACATCCACCGGAATCGGCACTTTGACCGCATAATCACCAGCCCGATCAGACACCGGCGTCACAATCACCCCCGTCAGCGGCCGCTCAAGGTGCAACACCTCCAACTTTGGCGCGGCCTCCCCCGCACCGGTCAGGATGCCTTCCCAGACCCCCGCGCGAATGCGCGTTTGCGTCAGTTTGATCCCGTCCGCCATGGCTTACGTTTCCCTTGTCACAGTTCGGCCCGAGGTCTGCGGCTGACAGTCACGTCGCGCAGGATGATCTGGTTCATCTCGGGGCCTTCAAATATCAGATCCAACCACAGCTTTTCAATGCGCTTCTCATTCACCTTGGTATAGGCAAGGTCGAATTCGACCATCACCTCTTCCTCATTCAACGGCAATTCACGCACGATTTGCTCAACATTCGGCCCATGCTTGATGTTCAGCCGGGCAAAGATTTCCAGCGGCTTTTCCATCTCAACAATCACGTCCAGACGGATCAGATGGCGCAGCTGCAACCCCTGAGCAGCTTCTGGCGGCAGGTCCATCACCAAACTGAGAAAGCTGCCGTCAAATTTGAACACGTCCATCCGAAAGCCAAAGGGCGCGACATCGGCTTCGCGGGTGTTGCGGATCTGGCGCACGGTCAATTCGCTTCGGCGGCAGTCGTGAAACACGGTGGCCCCGTCGCAGATCTGCGTCCGGCCCGAGACCAAGGACAGACCGGGCACCGGGATCTGCCCCTTCCACAAGTCAGGTCGCCAGGCCCAGTCAGAGCCCATAGGTTTGCGAATCGCAGTCGCTCCGATCACCGGCAGGGCAAGGCGGTATTCAGACTGGTTAATCACCCGGTCCAATTCGCGGCGCAACTGGCGCGCCCGGGTCCGCAACCCACGCAACGCATCCAGCCCCATGCCCGGCGCATTATCAGCCTGCGCCCCCCACCGCGCCAAGGCGCGCCGAAAGGTCAGCCGATCAAACAGCTTGCTCAACTGCCCCGCCATTGTTTCCCTTGCATCAACAAACACATTAGAACCCGCGATTGTTGCCAATGCGGAGACGATTCCGTTATCGCCCCAAAGCGGTTGCGATTCCAACCCATTCCGAACAGATCCTTGCAGATTTAACGATTATGTCGCCGGGTTCGCCCGGCGCATCGTCTCGACCACCCCAGACAGGATCTTTCGCCCCTCTGCCAAAGACAGCGCGCCCCCTTCGGGCGCTGAGACCGAGATCATGACCAGTCGCCCATTCAGCCCGATAGCCGCGCGCCAATACGGGCCCACGGCGCGGTCTTCCAGCCGGATCAGAAACGCTCCATCGGCCACCAAGGTTTCGCGGATGACGACCGATCCGGGCTGACCATCGCGCGACAAAGCGGCGCGGCCGCCCGGGCTGCGCGCCCATTCGGTCAACACCCGCGCGCCGGATTTCAGCACTGCCGAAGACCCATCCGCGCCAATGCTGATCGTGATTGCCGCCGCCGGAACCGGGCGCGACGCGGCACAGCGCCCGCCGATAACCACGGCGCCACCGCGTTCAGAGTGGAGGGATTTCGGGTCAAGGCAATAGCCCTGCGGCACCGCCGCGACCATGGCCCCGCCCAGGATCCTCATTATCCCCGGCCCGACGTCGGTGGGTCCGGTTGCCACGCAACCGGACACTGCCAGAGTCAGAAAGAGACTATTGATCCATGTAAACATGGGTTTCCGCTTTTGCACCGGGGTGGCTTACGGCGCCGTAGCGGGCCCCTCCCACAAGCTTGGCAAACTTCCAGATCGCCCCAGACGTGTATTCCGTCTTGCGCGGGCCTTTCCATTCGGCGCGACGCTTGGCCAGTTCTTCGTCCGACAAGTCCACCGACAATTCACCGGTCAGGGCGTTCAGCGTGATCATATCGCCGTTCTTCAGCAAGGCAATCGGCCCGCCATGGGCCGCCTCTGGCCCCACATGGCCGACGCAGAACCCGCGGGTCGCCCCCGAAAAACGGCCATCGGTGATCAGCGCCACCTTTTTGCCCATGCCTTGGCCCGACAGGGCCGCAGTGGTCGACAGCATCTCGCGCATCCCCGGCCCGCCAGCGGGGCCTTCGTTGCGGATGACGATCACTTCGCCTTCCTTATAGCTCCGCGCCTTTACCGCCTCAAACGCCTCTTCTTCGCATTCAAAGACACGGGCCGGGCCAGAGAAAACTTGCTCGTCTTCGGTCATGCCCGCCACTTTGACGATAGCGCCATCGGGGGCCAGATTGCCCTTCAAGCCCACCACGCCACCGGTTTTGGTCAGCGGCGTCGCAATGGAATAGATCACCCGGCCATCGGCCTCTCCGGTGATTTCCTCAAGGCTTTCGCCCAAGGATTTGCCCGAAGCCGTCATGCAATCCAGATGCAGCAGGCCTGCCTTGGCCAACTCTTTCATCACGACAGGCACGCCGCCAACTTCGTAAAGATCCTTGGCGACGTATTTCCCGCCGGGTCGCAGATCAACGAAATAGGGCGTGTCGCGCATGATGGCGGCCACGTCGAACAGATCAAAATCAATCCCGGCCTCATGCGCCATTGCGGGCAGGTGCAAGGCCGCATTGGTGCTGCCACCAGTGCAAGCCACCACACGGGCGGCGTTTTGCAGCGATTTCAGCGTCACGATATCCCGCGCGCGGATGTTCTTTTCAATCAGGTTCATCACGGCCACGCCGGACGCCTCACCATATTGATCGCGCGATTCATAAGGCGCAGGGGCACCCGATGAATTCAGCAGCGCCAGCCCAATCGCCTCACTTACGCAAGCCATGGTATTGGCAGTATATTGCGCGCCACAGGCCCCCGAGGATGGGCAGGCGACCCGCTCCATAATCTCCAATTCAGCCTCAGACATCGTGCCGGCCTGAACCTTGCCCACGGCCTCAAACATGTCCTGAACGGTGATATCTTGGCCCTTATAACGGCCCGGCAGGATCGACCCGCCATAGAGGAAAACCGACGGCACGTTCAGCCGGATCATCGCCATCATCATCCCCGGCAGCGATTTATCGCAACCGGCCAGACCCACCAGCGCATCATAACAATGCCCGCGCATGGTCAACTCTACCGTATCCGCGATCGCATCGCGCGAGGCCAGCGAAGAGCGCATGCCTTCATGCCCCATGGCGATGCCGTCGGTGACGGTGATGGTGGTGAATTCGCGCGGGGTTCCGCCAGCCTTTTTCACCCCATGCTTCACGATCTGCGCCTGACGGTTCAGGGCGATGTTGCAAGGGGCGGCCTCATTCCAGCAAGTGGCTACGCCGACCCATGGCTGGTGAATCTCTTCATCCGTGATGCCCATCGCGTAGAAATACGACCGGTGCGGCGCGCGTGCGGGCCCTTCGGTCACATGGCGGCTGGGCAACTTGGATTTGTCAAAGCGTGTGTTCGTGGTCATGGGTCATCCTCCACGCAGATTTGCTTGCAACGGGGATACTGACTTGGCGGCCAAGGGGCAAGCCGCAAGCACAGGCTTAAAGCACCTGCACCGCCAGTGCGAACACGACAGGCGCGCCGACCCAAAGCGTCAGCAAGGTCACAGCCATCATCACACACAGCCGCCACGCAGGGATGCCACGGCGACGCGGAGGGATTTCCAGCCAATCATCCATGCGGCCAGACATACAGGCAAGAGTCAGGCTTTCCTACCCTTCAACCCGGCAACAGCCCGTTTCCAGATTGGCAATGATTGCCCTCCCCTTTCCCTTGGCCCGCCTTTGCGCTAATCCCCTTGGCCAAACCTTTCAGGGACTGCCGCAGATGAAATTCACCCTTTCCTGGCTTACCGACCATTTGGACACCACCGCCACCGTCGATCAGATCGCCGAGGCGTTGACCGATCTGGGGCTGGAGGTGGAGGGCATCGACAACCCCGCCGACACTTTGGGCACCTTTCGCATTTGCCGCGTGATCGAGGCCGTGCAGCACCCCAACGCCGATCGGCTGCGCCTGTGCCGGGTGGCAACCTATCCGAACGGGCCGGGCTCGGCGATGGAAGAGGTGCAGGTGGTGTGCGGCGCGCCCAATGCCCGCACTGGCTTGGTGGGGGTGTTTGCCCCCGTTGGCACGCATGTTCCGGGCACCGGGGTTGATCTGAAACCCGGCAATATCCGCGGCGTGGACAGCAACGGCATGCTCTGTTCCGAACGCGAATTGATGCTGTCAGACGACCATGACGGCATCATTGATTTGCCCGAAGATGCCCCCTTGGGCGCGCGTTTCATTGATTATCGGGGCCTGAATGACCCGGTGATCGAGATCAAGGTGACCCCGAACCGCCCCGACGCTTTGGGCATCCACGGCATCGCCCGCGATCTGGCGGCGCGGGGCTTGGGGAAATTGAAAGCCATCAAGGTTCCGGCCATTTCCGGTGACTTCGCCTGCCCGATCACCGTCAAGATTGACCCTGCCTTGCGCGAAAAGGGCTGCCCGCATTTCGCTGGTCGCGTCATTCGCGGCGTTAAGAACGGCCCTTCTCCGGCCTGGCTGCAAGCACGGCTGCGGGCCATTGGGCTGCGGCCCATTTCCACGCTGGTCGATATCACCAACTTCTTCACCTTTGCCCATAACCGCCCTTTGCACGTCTTTGACGCGGACAAGGTGCAGGGCGGCGTTTTGCATATTCACCCCGCCAAGGGTGGCGAGGCGTTTGCGGCGCTGGATGGCAAAACCTATGCCCTTGCCCCCGGCCAGATGGCAATTTCCGATGCCAATGGCGTGGAATCTCTGGCCGGGATCATGGGCGGTGAACACTCGGGTTGTTCAGACACCACCGTCAACGTGTTCGTTGAATCCGCCTTCTGGGATCCGATCACCATCGCCGCCACCGGCCGCGCGCTGAAAATCAATTCGGATGCCCGCTACCGCTTTGAACGCGGCGTCGATCCGGCTTTCACCCTTTCCGGGCTGGATATGGCCTGCCAGATGATCATCGATCTGTGTGGCGGCGAGGCGTCTGCGATTGCCCAAGACGGCGCGGCGTTGCAGACCAAACGCAGCTACCGCCTGAACCCGGCCCGCGTGGTGTCTTTGGTCGGGATGGATATCCCCGAGGCTGAACAGCGCCAGACGCTGACGGCGCTGGGGTTCAAGATGACCGGGAATGAGGCGACCCCGCCAAGCTGGCGCCCCGATGTGCTGGGCGAGGCCGATCTGATCGAAGAGGTGGCCCGCGTGGCCTCCCTTGCCAAGTTGAAAGGCGCGCCGTTGCGCCGCGTGGTGCCGGGCGTGCCGCGCCCGATCCTGACGCCGCTGCAAGCCCGTGAAAAGGCCGCGCGGCGGATGCTGGCCTCCTTGGGCTATAATGAATGCGTGACGTACAGCTTCATTGACGGGCCTTCTGCCGCTCTGTTTGGGGGTGGCACCGATGCTGTGCGGATCGACAATCCGATCTCGTCCGAGATGAGCCACCTACGCCCAGACCTTTTGCCCGGCTTGCTGGCCGCCGCCGCCCGCAATCAAGCGCGCGGCTTTATGGACCTGGCCCTGTTTGAAGTGGGCCCGGTGTTTCAGGGTGGAGAGCCCGGAGATCAGCATCTGCAAGCCACCGGCCTGCTGATCGGCGCGGCTGCCGCGCGCGGTCCGCATGGCTCGCGCCGCATGAACGATTTGTATGATGCCAAGGCCGATGCCGAGGCGGTTCTGGCCGCTTTGGGCGCGCCGGCCAAGGTGCAGATCAGCCGCAAGGCCGCCGATTGGTGGCACCCCGGCCGCTCTGGCGTGATTGGTCTTGGGCCGAATGTGATGGCAACCTTTGGCGAAGTTCACCCCCGCGTCTTGGCGGCGATGGATGTCAAAGGCGCGGCTATCGCCTTTACCGTTCTGGTCGCCAACGTGCCCTATCCAAAGGTAAAAACCCCCACCCGCCCGGCGCTTTCAATAAGCGATCTGCAAGCGGTAGAGCGGGACTTTGCCTTTGTGGTGGACGCAAACGTCGAGGCGTTGACGGCGGTGAACGCTGCCCTTGGGGCCGACAAGACCCTGATCGAAAGCGTGCGCCTGTTTGACCAGTTCACCGGCGACAAGGCCGAAGCCCAGATGGGCGCTGGCAAGAAATCCATCGCGCTGAGCGTGCGGTTGCAACCTACGGAAAAGACCCTGACCGAGGCGGAAATCGAAGCGGTTTCTGCCAAGGTGGTGGAAAAGGTAGCCAAGGCAACAGGCGGCACGTTGCGCGGCTAAAAGCGCTTAGGCGGCGGTCAGCACTTTGGCCTCATATTTGCGCAAGGTGGGGCGGGCGGCGGCATAGGCCGTGCCCGCCGCCAATGCGGGGAACAGCGCGAACAACTCGTCCCGGGCATCGTGATCAAGACCCGCCAAGGTGCGGTCGCCTGGCTGAAAACTCTCGCTCCATGTGCCATCTGACAGCACGACTTCGTGCTGATCGAACAGAAGATGCAGATAGGTCACCTCGGTTTCCGCAGCCAAGGCGACGCCGGGCAGATGGGTCAGATGCTCGGCCCGGATCAACACCTCGTCCGATCCAAACAGCAGTTCCGCCCGCGGCCCGGTGACCAACATCCGGTGCTGGCGGCTGACCCGCATATCGCGCACCGGCCACCCGGCACCCAACGCTCCGGCAGATATCAAAACCGGCTGCAACCGCGCATCCGCCGTCAGATCATCCCGCGACAGAACCTTACGCCCGATCCAGCGCAGGACTTGCAGCCCATGGTCGCGCGTCATCACCCGGTCGCCCGCCCGCAGATCCTCAACCGCGATTTCGCCGGTTTCACAGGCAATCCGCGTGCCGGGGGTAAAGCAGGGGATGACCGTTTCGATATTCGCAAAGCTCATCGTGCCGGTCGGCATGCCCAGAGCGTTGTAAAAGGTCACAACCCCACTTTCGGAGTTCAGCGGGTCATAGGCAATCGACAACGGACCAAGCCCGGTCAAATCCAGCACATCCATCGCGGTATCAACGTCAGACCCGTCGATCACCAAGCCCGCGCCACCGACAAAGGTATCAGCCCCACCGCCGCCGATCAGAGTGGCCGCCCCGGTGCCGGTAAAGACATCATCGCCCGCACCACCAAAGACGGTATCACCCGCACCCGAAGTGATGCTGTCATTGCCGTCCCCGGCATAGATCAGATCACTGCCAGCGCCGCCATCAAGGCTATCGTTGCCGTCGCCGCCATCTAGCGTGTCATCGCCACCGCCACCCAAAAGGGTGTCATTTCCAGTGCCGCCATACAGGCTGTCATTGCCATTGCGACCATCAACATAGTCATTGCCCGCACCGCCGTAGATGACATTGGTGAAAATGTCCCCAACCAGCCCAACCTGATCAAACCCGACCAGCGTATCGTCAAACGCCGACCCAAAGATACCATCCACGCCCTGCAAAACGTCACCCGCGGCGTCCCCGCCCGAGGTCGCCCAACTGGTCAGGTTGACGTTTACTGCCGCGCTTGAAGTGCTGTAGTCAACGTAATCCAGCCCTTGACCGCCATAGAGCGTATCGGCCCCCGCACCCCCGCGCAGGGTATCATCGCCCTCGCCGCCATTGATCAAGTCATTGCCGCTGCCACCGTCAAGGACGTTTGCGGCAGCGTCGCCCGTCAGGGTATCGGCAAAGGCAGAGCCTGTCAGGTTTTCAAACCCCGACAAACTGTCACTCGCCGCGTCCCCACCCGAGGCACTACCAGCGGCCAGATCCACATTCACTCCGGCGGATGAGGTGGAGTAATCGGCCGTATCCACGCCCGCGCCGCCGACCAGACTGTCGCCACCTGTGCCACCGGCCAGGGTATCGTCGCCATCACCGCCAATCAGCGTATCGGTGCCTGCCCCGCCAAAAAGCTGGTCCGCCCCGTCGCCGCCATCAAGGCTGTTGTTGCCCGTGTTTCCGGTCAGCGTATCGGCAAGGGCCGAGCCAACAAGGTATTCAATCCCCGTCAGCGTATCGCCCTGCGCATCGCCGCCGGTGCCTGCGCCTGTCGTCAGGTTGACGTTCACCCCCGCCGAAGACGTGGCATAATCAGCCGTATCGGTGCCAGAGCCGCCATCCAGCAGATCCGCGCCCGCGCCGCCCACAAGCGTATCCGTGCCACTGCCGCCAAAAAGCGAATCCGCGTCTGCCCCACCATCCAGCAGGTTGGAGCCGGTGGTGCCGGTGATCACATCATTGAAACCAGACCCGATCGCCCGTTCGATAGACACCAGCGTGTCGCCCGCCGCATCCCCGCCCGATCCTGTGCCCGTTGACAGGTTGACCGTCACCGCCGCCGTCGAAAGCGAATAATCCACCGTGTCGGTGCCAGAACCACCTTCCAGCCGATCCGCACCCTGACCGCCATCCAGCGTGTCATTGTCATTGCCGCCGTAAAGGGAATCGTTGCCGGTGCCGCCGTATAGAAAATCAGCGCCACTGCCGCCGACAAGCGTATCATTTCCGGCCAAACCCGAGATCAGGTCTGCGCCGGTGGTTCCAGACAACGAGTTATTTCCGGAATTTCCGGTGACCGTCGCCAACGCCTGTGTCCGCCTCATGCCCGGCGGGGTTCAAGCCCCACCTTATTTGACCGATCAGAAATGCGGTCAAATTGTGGCAAAATTTAGACAGCGGCCCCGAAGCCCTCGGAATAGGGCGATTTTTTCAGCCACAATTGAACGGAGACACGTCCTACCTACCCGGTTTGCCGCGCCAGCTGCCCAACCAACCGGTGAACCGGCCCCAAACACCCTTCACCTCGGAAGCCGCCGCATTCGCACGGGCATCCACCGCGCCCCAGGCATCCCCGGCCCGGTCCAACGCCGGATCGACCATCCTTTCGCGAAACTGCAACCACATCCGCCGGATCATCAACACACAGAAACCAAGAAAGCTCAAAATCGCTATGTTCAGCCAAGGGATCAGCGTCACGTTCGGATTGTCGATTGGCTTTAGCGAGATCGCATTGGGATAGACCGTGATCAGGATATTCCGCCAGCCATAGTGGGTCATGATCGCCCATTCAGACGGCGATTCTTTCGCCAGTTTCGCCGCTTCGGCCTGTAGATCTGAACTGTCGAACTTGAAATATGGCGGCCATATCCATCCAGTGTCCTGATTGCGGTAGACCATAGTCTCCTCTCCCCGATCAATCATACCGAAAAACCATGTCCGTTTTCGGACGGTTTGGATCAGCCGCAAGCTTACGGACTCTTGCGCCGTCGTCCCTTGATCGGCCTGCGCGTAAAAGATTGGCCAATCGGTCTGGAAACCCGAAATCTGTTCAACCCCCGTAACCCGAACGATGTCGCGTTGTGGCAACACATAGTGCAGGAACACCGCTACGATCAGGATCAGCACGATCCGGATACCCCATTTGACCTTTGTCCACATAGTGCAGCCCCTACCAGTTCACGAAGAAGGCGATGGCAATGAAAGCCACCATCGGAAGAATATAGATAAGCCAAAGCAGCTTCTTTTTCAGCCCCTTGTCATAGGCTTTCATCCCAGTCTCTATCCAGGTATCCCGGTCGCCCTCCAGCTCTTCTTTGACCCAGCGGTCTTCCAGCTTTTCGCGCCGAACAGACCGCGAATAGATCCCGACGATGACATAAACCACCGTCAACCCGATCAGGGCCATAACCCCCAGCCTTAACCATGCCATGATCGCCCCTATCCCCTTGTCCGGCCCCAAGGGCCGCTTACCGCGCCATTGGCCGCCCCCCAAGGCCCCACAACCCCGCGCGCAGGCTTTGGCCCGGCCACCATTTCCGGGCGCTGCAATTCATCCATCTTCGGCTCTGACCCGAACAATGCCTCACGCGCACCCTCGCGGTCCACCTGATACTCGCGCGCCAGAAAATCGGCCACATAGGTTTTCTTGATATCAGACCACTGGGCATAGGCCTCATAAAACCGCTCTTTATGCGTGATGAACATCTGCCGCACATCCATCGGTGCCAGTTCGGCCAGCAGCATATTGACCAGATCGCGGTCGCGACCCGCCTTGGCCCGCAGGGTGTAGAAATACGCCGGATGCTCGGAGGATATCTTGGGCCAAGGCCCGGCGCCTTCCACCCAAGCCAACAGCGCGGCCAGCGCCAGAAATTCCGTGGGCAAGGCCTCTCCCAGACGGTAAGCCAGCTTGCGCAATTCCGTGCGCCGCCCATCGCCCACGGTCAGGCCCAGCGTATCGGCGGCATCGACCAGAATGAAATCCATCTTCTGGCGCAGAATGGCCCCCGCATCGGTGCCCCGCGCCTGCACGATCGGTTCCACCAACTGGTTACGCTCCAGCCAATCGGCGATCTTGTTGCGCTGGGTGAAATCCATCGACTGCGCAATCGGGATCTTGCCCAAGGATTTGATCCCCAAACTGGCAATCGCCGCCGGGAACCGCACATCGCGAAACACATAGATGCCACCGAAAAAGCTGGTCCAGAAATTGCCCGTCTCAAAACTCATCGCGGGCAGCGCAATCGGCACGCGGGTCACATCGCCGGTTTTCTTGGCCAAGCCAATCATCTGCGCAATCAGCGCCTCATCCCGCCAGCCATCGGGTTCGCGGCGAAAGCGTTCGATCAGCGCCGCCAGCTTTCCCGCATCGGCAACATGGCCGCCAATCGTATCGGCCTCAACCGTCACCCGGCGGATATCAAACAGCTTGGCCGGCGTATCCACCGCATAAACGCTGCCCTGCAATTCCCCCGCCACCGCATCGCGTGCGGTCAATGCAAACAACTGCGCTTCATTCTTTTCAATAAACTCAGTCAAAATCCCGCGAGAGGTGGAGAATTTGATATTGAGAAGCGGCGCTTCCTTCTGCGCCGTGGTCAGCAAAATAAACTGCCGGTTCGCCCCGTTGGGGTTCAGATAGAGCGGATCACCCAGTTCATCACCAATCTCGGGCGAATAGCCCGACAGATCAATATGAAAATCCGTCAGCTTGGTTTGTTTGCCGCACAGATGCTGCATCGCCCGATTATAGCGGTCGATCAACTGGGGCGAGGACACCTCGACCAAGTTCCCGAACATCAGCCCTTTTTCAATCAGACGTTTCACGGCACCGCCCTTTTCCTGCGACCCCTCGCGGCGGCGATGCTGGTCAGAATGGCCGAGATGATCACCGCCAGAGTGCCCGTTGAGACCAAAATCGCAAACCCCAACCCCATCCCCGCCTGCGGATCGTTCGAGCCGCTGATCGACATCGCCCAAAACGGGATAGACACCCCATACCCGATGGCCGCCGACAGCGGCAACAGCAAGACAAAGCTGATGAGCCAGACCAGCGCCACGATAGCGCCAGTCCGGTCCCGCGCCACACGGTAGATCATTGTCAGCGCCAAGGCAGCCGCCAGCAAGGCCAAGCCGCCCATGAGCAGCGGGGCGAGGTAGTCGGCCGTGGTGGAGCCGATGGTATAGGGGGCGTCAGTCTCCATCAGGTGGGGGCTTTCTGGCGGTCGGGGGGTTGGGGCGAGGAGACCTTGGCGGGGTTGAAGATCATCGCACCGCGTTGGGAGCGGCGTTTCATTTTCGGCCTAGCTTGGATCTGAGTGTAGCTTCGATTGGGACTAACTCTCGGGCGTAGTCCGTACGGAACTCGTCGGTTTCATCATGCATATCGTACAGTATGTCTCTTTTCTCTCTGTGAATTTTGCTCATCGCCCGTCGCATATCTGCAGAGGAGTTCCGATCCATCGAGTCCAAGTAGGTTCTTACGACTCCAAGCAACTCAACTTCCAACTTCCAAAGTGGCAATAAAAGGTCTTTAAATGAGTCTCCCCAAAGAGCCTGAGCTTCAAGCATCTGCGAATAAAGTTCCGCTCTAACTTCGGCGACTTTCGACCAACGCTTCTCGTAAACGGCAGCAGTCTCAATGAACCGCCGATGATCACGATCATTGGGAAGCTCTTTGCCCTTGACGGCATCAACTGTTTCTCCAGACCAAATTGCCGGATGCCGGACTCCTGCCAAGGCGTCCTTGTGACGATAAATTAGCACCAAGATTCGGTGCGCCAGTTGGGTGTCGAGGCTCCACTTCTGCTGTACTTGCCAGGCATTCAGTCCTTTCCATGCAGTCAAAGCGCCTAACCCAGCTGCGGCGGCTACGACCCAATCAGCTATTGCGCTCCAAACCTCAGCGCCCATCACCCCTTCCCCTCCAGATACCGCCGCTTGGCCTCTTCCATCCGCTGCATATCCCGCACCGCTCCCTCAATCGCCACCTCATCCGACTTGTCGGCATAGCGGAATTCGGAATCGGCGTAGCGGTTCACTTCCTGAATGACCATCTCAACGGTGATCGGCGTGGTCAGATCCTTGATCATCGCCAGCTTGTCGTCATAGGGTTTGAACAGGAACAGATCGGGGTTCTCCATCCATTCATCCGGCAATTCAAAGTCCATCGCGCGGACCTTGACCGCGTCGGTGATGTTTTTGATCGCGCGGCCCGTAAACCGCTCATCCGCTTCTTGAATGGCCTTCAGATAGGCGCCCAGCTTGGCGATGGTATCCAGCGCGCCAATCTCCTTGGCCACCCGGTCCCAGACTTTTATCAGCCCCTCTTCATGCGGGCGCGAATGCCCCTCAAAACTTGCCGCCACCGCGCGTTTGATCTCTTGGGCTGCAAACAACGCATGATCCCCCACCGGAATCTTGTGGTTCTTACCCATCAACAGCGCCAGGATATCAATATAATCCTCGCGCGTTTGCGGCCCATCCACCAAAAACCGCGCCCCGGCCCGTTGCCGCAAAGCATCATCCACATTCTCAGGATAATTCGAGAACATCCCAAAGGTGCAATTGCCCCGCACCACCGTCCCCGCGCCAGCAAAGGCCTGCATGAACACCGCCGTCACCTCTTGCTGACCGGCTGAGGATTGCCGATCCCCGCGCTTGCCCGCCACCTGATCAATGTCGTCGATGGTGCCAAAGGCGATCACCGAAGGGTCCAGCACCGCGTCAATGAACCCCTTGGCATTCTGGCCAGATTTGCCCTGATAACTATCGATCTGATCAATCGAAAAGTTGCTGTAGCGGAAAGGGTAGCCCGCCGTCTTGCAATACCCATCCAGCAACCCCGCCATCATTTGGATCAAGGTTGTCTTGCCCGTCCCCGGCTTGCCATCCCCCATAAACGTGAAAATAAACCCGCCCAATTCGGCAAACGGATTCAACCGCCGCTCAAAGTCATAGGCCATCAGCATCTTGGCCAGCCGCAGGCTCTGATACTTGGCGATATGGTTCCCGACCACCTCATGCGGCTGCTTGAAGGCCATGGCGATGCTGCCGCCCTTCGCCGCCTTCGCCGGTTTGAAGCCCGACAGGGTCAACCCATCCGCCTCAACCTTCCACGACCCAGCGGTAAACACCGACACCCGCGCGCCGTTCTCAGACCGGATCTGCACCTTTTTCATCAAGGCCTCGGCAAAGGCCGACACCACCGAGACCAACCGCGCATCATCCGACGCCAAAGCGGCAATATCCTGATCCAACTCCCACAATACGCCCTGCAAAGCCAAAGGCGCGTTGTCGGTCAAAACCTCTTCAACCTCGCCAATTTCCACCGTGGCAGAGCCGACATGCGGCGCGATCAGATAGGCCGTTGCATTGCCAAAGGTGAACAGAACCACCAAAGCCTCTGCCTGCAACAACTCGCCAAATTCGGCCCGCTTAGCCTCCGGCACCCGGCCTTCAAGGTTCGCCCTCTTCAACTCGGCCAAGCCCGATTGCGCGGCAAACGTCTCGCCCATCGCCAAGGCAATCGCCACTGCACGGCGCAACGCGTTCAGGCAGGCAGCTTGCGGCAGAGACAAAAGCCCGTCGCCCAACCCCTCCACCCGCTCAGCCAACCGCACCCCCCCCGGACGCGCTGCCACAGACCGCGCCGCCAACCCCGGCACTGTGGAGCGAAACCGCGGCCGCACCCCCACGCCCGGTGAGCGCTCGGCCTCCGCCACCACTTCCAACGGCTTGGCCAAGCGCGGCGCATGATCAAATCCGGTGATCAACCCAAGGCCTGCCTCATACTGCGCCCGGATCGCCTCTTCCTTCAGTTCCATCGTATCGCGCGTGCTCATTTCAGTCCTCCAACCGCTTAGCTAGGCCCACCGTTCGCCTCCGGCGGGAGTATTTTGAAAAGGGCAAACCACAAGCAACCCAGCCTCCCATGATTTGCCCTTTTGGAAATACTCCGGGGGTCCGGGGGCTGGCCCCCGGCCTTGGCAACCCTTCAAATGCCGGGAATAAGTCGCCCCCCGGCGCCAACCACAAATTTCCGTATCCCGCGCAGACCTGCCGGGTTTTGCTCCACCAGCACCTGATAGGGCCGCTCGGGCAGGATGATCATCCGCTCCAGCGTGGTCGCCCCGGTATCCGCCCCGGTCAGCGGGTCCAGCCGATACACTTGCTTTTGGCGGCTAGAGAACCAACCGTCCTTGATCTCTTCTTCTCGGTCCGCGACAAGATCCTCGACCGTCCAGACCAGCGCCCAGTCCTGCCCATCCGGTGCCTTCGCATCCTCCAACACCTTGGAAATCGGCCCCGATTGCAGCGTGAACCCCGCCGAATACATCGGCCCCAAGGTGATCCGGCGCAGGCGTTTAGGGTGCAGCCCCTCAGAGTCCGCATCAAAGCCGGTGGCGATGGTCAGCAGCTTCAACCCTCCCACCGATTGCGCCAGCAACTTGGCCTGCGCCTGCGGCCAGCGGTAATCGTCGTTGGGCAAGGGCTTGCGGCCAGAATCCTCCACATCCATCAGATAGACCACCGGCAGGTTGATCTGAGAGTCCCAGACCGCCCAATGCACCAGATATTTCCGGCGATCCCCCTCCTGCCCCAGCCATTGCAGGTCCGGATCGTTGCGCGCCCAAAAGAGGCCCCCCGCCTTCAGCGCCTCATAATACAGCCGCTGCGACAGCGCGAATTGCAGACCCGCCGGGATCTTTAGATCGCCCACGATGGTCCGGATCATCCGGTCCTTCAGCTCTGCCTCAGAGGCCATCCCGGCCAGATGCTTATCCACCTGCTGGGCATCCACCGCCATCATCAGCAGCTCTTGTGCGACCGGAAAGCCCGACTCGTGCCGGTCGATGGTCAGCCGAGACGCCGCCTCGGCCTTGCCGGTCATCAGATACTTGTCGTTCAGCGCCCGAAAGGTCGCAATCACCCCGCCCAGATAGCCGCCCATGATCCGCGCCTCGGTGCGGGTCAGGCGGCCTTCGGCCTCCATCTCGGCGGCTACCTTTGCCAGATAGCCGCCAATGGTCTGGAACTTGGCAAAGTAGCGCCGGGCCACCGCCGCGTCATACAACTCGGCATGGTCCGAGACCAAAACGTCCTTGATCTGGTCGGCCACTTAGCCCCCGTAGGTGTTCTTGTCGTGCTTCTCGACAATGGTGGCAAAGCGGCGGGCAAAGCGTTCGTCCGCCTTGGCCTTTTCTTCCAGGATTTTCCGCGCAAAGACCATGTGGCCTTCATGCGCCTCCAGCATATCGGCCATCTTGGCGTTGGTGGCAGCGCCAATCCCGGCCATCGCGGCTTGCGCCTCTTGATCGGTCTTCACGCCAATCTCATTGATCCGGTGGGCCACATCCTGCTGCTGCGCGGTCTTCAAACTACTGGTCAGCGCGTCATAGAGCACCACCCGCTGCTTGGTATCCGTCTGCAATTTGTTGATCAGCACCAACTGCGTCGCCGCCTGATTGGTCAAGGAATCAACCCAAGTCTTGCCCTTTTCGATATAGCGCTCCAGCGTCTGGCTGCGGGCCAGCTTGACCTGCTCATCCTGGATCATCGCGTTGTGCTTGGCGTTCAGCGTCGCCAGTTCTGTCTCCAGCTTGGTCCGCGCCGCCGCGTCCATCTCGACCGAGATCTTGTTCTCCAACTCGATCAACCGCGGGTCCATCGCCGCAATATCGCGGCGCACGGCCTCCAGCGCGCCCACAGTATCTTCGCGGTCGGTCAGGGTGCTGGCAAGGTTGGTTTCCACCTTGGATTTCTGGGTCTGCAAAAGATCCAGCTGACCCTGCAACAGCTTAACGATCACGTCGGATTTGGCGATCAGATCTTGCAGCTTGTCGTCGATGGTCGCATCGCGCATCCGCTCTTGGCGCATAGAGTCCGCCTTGGCCGAGGAAAAAATGCCAATAAAACTCTCCATCCCGGTCTTCGAGCGCATCTCGTCGAACTGCGTCGAAAAGCCAGCGGTCACATCATCCAGCCCCATGATCAGCTCGGCGATATTGGCGTTCATCACGTCAGTATGCTTGTGCACATCTTCCAGCGTAGCGTTCTCGACATCAATCTCGACGCCCTCATCCACTTTCAGGCGGGCGGCTTCGATCGTCGCGGTGATCGAACTGATCTTGGCCTGCGCCGCGCGCACCTGCTTTTCGCTTTCCATGATCTGCGTCTCAAAGTCCGCCATCGCATCCCTCCAATCAGGTTTCACAAAAATTCAAATGGAGATGTAAATCAAAATTACATCCCCTGTCCCGCTGAATTTTGATCGCATAAGCCGCCGCGCGCAAGGCGGCTTTTCCAGATGGCTTAAATCGTTCCTAAACCGGGATATTGTCGATCAACCGTACCCCATCCAGCCAAGCCGCCGCCAGCATTCGGCGTGGGCGGGCGGGGTCGTCTGATGGCATCAAACTCTCGGCATCGCGCAATTCGATGTATTCCACACGATCAAAGCCCGCCGCGCGCACCATCTCGGCCGCCTCGCGGATCGCCATGCGGTCCGATTGCCCAGCGCGGATATCTTCCGCCGCCGCTGTAATGGCCGCAACGAAAACGGGCGCCTTGATCCTGCCTGCGTCCGTCAGCCGCGCATTGCGCGAACTCATCGCCAGCCCGTCGGCCTCGCGGATCGTCTCACAGCCCACGACCTTCACCGGCAGGTTCAGATCGCGCACCAGCCGCTGCACCACCTGCAACTGCTGCCAGTCTTTCTGGCCGAAATAGCCCCGGTCGGCCATGCTCATGCCAAACAGCTTGGTCACCACTGTGGCCACCCCGTCGAAATGCCCGGGCCGCATCCGGCCTTCCAAAGGTTCCGAGACACCGCCGACAGAGACCGTGGTGATGAACCCGTCGGGATAAACCTCTTCGATGGGCGGCGCGAACAGCACATCCACCGGCACCGTGGCCAACAAGGCCGCATCCGCAGCCTCTGACCGCGGATACAGCTTCAGATCCTCGGGGTTGCCGAACTGCTTTGGGTTCACGAAAATCGTGGCAACCACCCGCTCACACTCGCGCCGGGCGGCCCGGGCAAGGCTAAGGTGCCCGTCATGCAAAGCCCCCATTGTCGGCACCACGCCCACCATATCGCCCGCAGCTTTCCAGCCACGCACCAGTTTGCGCAAATCTGCGACTGTCCGAACGATCAGGGTCATTTCTTTACGGGCGCCGCATCGGGGAAGGAATGCTCTGGCCCCGGAAAGGCCCGCGCCCGCACATCGGCGGCAAAGGCCGCAATAGCCTCATCCGCAGCCTTGCCCAACTCGGCATAGCGTTTGACGAATTTGGGGCGGAAATCGGTGAACAGGCCCAGCATGTCATCCACCACCAGAACCTGCCCGTCACAATCCACCCCGGCGCCGATGCCGATGGTGGGAATGGCCAGCGCCTTGGTGATCTGGCCCGCCAGGCCTTCGGGCACCTTCTCCAGCACCACCGAAAACGCTCCCGCAGCCTCCACCGCCTTTGCGTCGGCCATGATCTTCGCCGCTTCATCTCCGTGCCCGACCACCTTGTAACCGCCCAATGTGTTCACCGCCTGCGGGGTCAGCCCGATATGCGCCATCACCGGCACACCGCGCGCGGTCAAAAACGCAATCGTATCATGCATATGCACCCCGCCCTCCAGCTTGACCGCTGGCGCCCCGGTTTCGGCCATCAATCGGCTGGCATTGGCAAAGGCCTGCTGCGGGCTTTGTTCATAACTGCCAAAAGGCATGTCGATCACCGGCATCGCAAGCGCCGCCCCGCGCACCACGGCGCGGCCATGCAGAATCATCATCTCCATCGTCACACCCAGGGTGGAGGGCAGCCCATGAATGACCATCCCCACCGAATCCCCCACCAGAACCACATCGCAATGCGGATCCACCAGCCGGGCTACCGGCGTGGAATAGGCAGTCAGCACCACCAAAGGGGCGCCGCCCTTGCGGGCACGGATTTCCGGCGGAAGCACGGACCTGACGGGGGAACTGGCGCTCATCGCAACACCTTTTTCGGCTTTTGCAAACTGCTTGGCATAAGGCCACAGCCCCCACCGCCATGCAAGAAAATTACGCCGCAGCGCAGCACCGGCGCGGGACTTGACGGCCCGCCCGCCTTTGCCGCCAATGACGCACCCAACCAAGGAGACCGCAATGACCCTGACCCAACGCGTCACCCGTGACGGCACCCCGCCCGAGGTGACCCGCCCCGATCCGGCCAAAGTGCTGGCAGGTGACCCTGTCCACACCACATGGAACATCGAAGAGGTGGACGGGTTGTTTTGCGGCTTGTGGCAATCCACCCCCGGCAAATGGCGGATGAGCTATGCGGAATGGGAATACGTCTATAGGGCACCTCTATAAATTGCCCCACCGCCCACACTGCGGTATGGTGGGACAGTGAACTGGCGGTGGGGATGCGGCGATGGCGCAGATGGGTTTTTTCGATCTTTCGGACCGTTACGCGAGTCTGGATGCCAAGAAGGACCCGCTGGTCGAGATTGACACCGTCGTGCCGTGGGAGG
>Ga0209491_10000413_pt1 | contig 85089 bp, 72 predicted proteins | sample BON02_FD_187213 | JGI IMG/M metagenome (GOLD analysis project Ga0209491, IMG submission 187213) | Freshwater microbial communities from Lake Bonney liftoff mats and glacier meltwater in Antarctica - BON-02 (SPAdes) (version 2) | ecosystem: Environmental > Aquatic > Freshwater > Ice > Glacier...
ACCACTACTACCGAGATGTGACTTTGGCCGAGGATGACTTACGAACAAAGAGTCAAACCGTCAGTCAGATAATGAGCAACCTGAGGACTCTGGTAGTCAACTTATTAAAGCGCCTAAAACCTAAAAATATGGCTGCTCAAATTGATGGGTTTGCCGACGATTTCAATACGTTAATCCAATTTATGACTCAACAAATGGTTTTATAAGAAAGCCCTGGTCCCCAAGTTTATCGCCTCTAGGGAGAATCCATTCGTTTTCAAATGCCTGAAAAGAGTCTCAATTTTCCATTGCATTCGGTAGAGGTCGGCTATCTGTCGGGCGGGTTGTTGCAAATTGGTTACCGTGTGGGGATTACTTCTACTTTGTTAAATCAAGTTTTGTATTTCCGTCTGAGTAAATCTTCTTTTCGCTTCCTGTGCCTATTTTTAATTGCCTCCCATATTCCTTGTGAGGTATCAAGCTTATTGATCAGCGAGCGGGCGATGACCAGCTTGACATCGGGGCATGAAAGCAAGGGCCAGTCCACTTGCAGCTCAATACGGGCCTGCAGTATGTAGTGCAGAGCCATCATCGTCAGGGCGATGTGATGGTACCAAGCCTTACAGGATCGAACCTGGTACTGACGGTGCGCCGCTGCGATGCATGCCCAGTTGCTCTTTGGCTTCCTGAAATGCTCTCTCGACGAAGTATCGTTGCATCTGGCGTGTCAGTACCACAGGCAAGTCCACCTGACCGCTAGGTTGGTAACACAGACTAAACTTGACTTCTGTACCGTCCATCTCACGACTGATTAGCAGCCAGAGCTGCTCGGGCGGCTTGGGGCGATCCGGCTTCCAGAGCCAGATTTTCACTAACGCCGCTTGTCTGACAAGCGGCCCCTTGGTGCCCTGCCGGTGAGTCACCTGCTGCCATCGGGCGGCGGACACTATCGAGGCCATGCCTGCCAAGGCAATGGGCCTGATCGTGTTTCGGGAGTCATTGAGCTTTTTATTCATCCTGCCTTTGTCGGCCAATAAAGGGGAGGGGTCGATCAGATAGGCCTTCATTTCTGGGGTCACATCCATGACGAACGCTTGCTGGACTTCAATTAGCGCCTGGCGCAGTACCGGCGAGTTGCCGTACAGCGCGTCACCGCCCACCCAGTCAGCCGTGACTCCTTGTTGGCTCAACTGGGCCAATATCTCCGCTGCCAGCTGGGGCTTAGTCTGGTACTGCTGTGCAGATAGGGGCACGCCTGCCTCCATACAGCGCAAGGCGTCATTTGTCCACTCTTGGGGTAGGTACAGCCGCGCACCTGCCAACCCCACCAGCCCGCCCCGCGTTAGGGCTGCGAACACGCCTACCTGCCCGTTGGCCACCTTCCCCACTTGGCCTATGTACTGCCGCGCCACTCCGGCACTTTTCTTGCCCGACTTCTCCCAGCCGCTCTCCTCTAGGATCAGCCCTTGCTCGCCCCGCTGCCCAGACAGGCTCGCTTGGGTGCGACGGGCCACCTCCATCATCACCCCCTGGGCATCCCAGTCGGATTCGCTGATGAAGTACTGCAACTGTTGGTAATCACTGTCGGGAATGCGCTCCTGCATACGCTCTGCGGGGTGGCCCGTGCCATTGCTTTTACACTCGTGGAAAAGGCCTTTCAGGTACTGGGTGCAACGGGCAATGCTGTTCTTGCGCCCGCAAGTGAAATACCCATCGTAAGACTGGGTATAGTCCTCAATTTTTTTTCGTTCAGTAGTACTTGCTCAAAAGAATACAAGCTAAGCCATGTTTTTGATTTAACAAAGTAGAATTAGTTGTTGGTGAAAATACTAACAATGGCGTCAACACCAACAATCGCGTATGATCGAAAGATAGATAAAACTGTATAAATATCCGAATTTTCTTCTTTATCTTTAAAAGACATTAGAAAATTTAAATACTAATTTCATATAGGTCAAAATACATGTGATCTTCATCATACTTATTCGATAAATTTTGTATCATTATACCTTTTCTCGAAATTAGCAATAAACCCTTAAGGTAGTTATTTGCTAAATTTATTTCATCTAAGATGTTAAAACCTTTATCAGAAATAATTATAGAATACCGTACGTTTGGAGAAAATTCATTTATATTGAAGTCACGGTTTTTCATCTCCGGACTTGCACCATGTTTAACTAAACGATAGTAAAGTTTCCTATACGGATCGTAATACAGTTCTTCATAAAATGTATTATTAATAAAATGTAAAAATTCTTGAATAGGATCATTAACCCAGGTCCAATAGGGAAGTTCTTTTAATTTTTTAGGTGTAAACTTGCTTTTCATCAGGTTCGTACTTGATAGCTTTCCATCTGATGTATAGGAATAAACAGCATGATCGGCATTAAAAGAATAGATACGTTCATTATTGTCAATATTGTCTATACAAAAAGGAGAAATCAGCCGTGGCGAGTATACACTATTTTCTAACAATTCTTTATTTGGAAAAGGAATCTGATAAGTAGTTAGTCCTGATTTTAAATCGAGTACTATACTCAGCATACCACTTGATAAGTAATTTTTTTGGTCTTTGTAATAAAAGATTCCTGGAAGCGAAGGTATAAATAATTTGTTATTATGTATTGATAGTGAAGAGCCAAGCTGATAGAATGGAGAAGAGTAGTATTTGTTATTATCGGGAGGGGGCAAAATGTAAGTATTTAATATTGTTCCCTTGTTCGATACTCTGTACATACGATAGCTGGACGTATTTAGAACATAAAGAGAATCAATGCCACAATATAGAAAAGAAGCTATTTCTCCCACTCCATTAGGGCCTTCTTTTTCACAAATAATTTCCAACTGTTTTTTACCATCTAAACTATACAATTGAACAGAGTTAGTTAATGAATTCAAAGTGCAAACTAGTTCTTTTTTATTTAAATCGTCGGAAAATATATGACTACTGTAAGGAATATTAGAGGTTGCTTCATCAACCTTTATTTTAATATTTTGTATTAAGTTAATTTTTATATTTGAACTCTCTGTGGAATTTGATTCAAACACATTGTCAGACTTCTTTTGACAAGAGTATAGTAGTAGTAGAAATCCAATTATATTACAGATATATAGCTTATTTTTACAGTAATTATAATATTTCATGGCTTGTTGTATAATTCTATTAAAATAAGAAAATATTTTATTTTGGAGTAAGTCAGAATAAAATTATGGTTCTAGGATAATTTCGTAAATCACATAGAACCATAATTCAAATATGCAAAACGTAAAGATATAATTACTCTTCGTTAGAAATGCACGTCTTGCATGTATCACCTGATCCATCACATACTCCATGTACATGGCCTCCATACCACCTATAATGATAGTTTTTATCCATTTCGCCTGGGCAATCAGCTAATGCACTATTGTAAATTGACTCAGCAGCTACCAATGCAGTACCTGTCATTGCAGCGAGTAAAAACATCTTCTTTACATTGTTGGTTTTCATTTGATAGAAAATTAAGTTGGATACTTGTTTTCCTTTCTGTATTGGTCGGGCCCTGACCGTAAGAGGGTTGTCTCAAATATCCGCCCTAAATTCACCAAAGTCAATAGCCCCTCCACCCCAAAAAGTGATCATTTTTCAATAAAGTGATCATAAATCAGCATTTATTTTCAAAATCCCCAAGTACAAAAAGTACCGCAGTCGCTCCTCGACCCGTGCGCTCAGTTCCTGAGTATCAATGTTAGGTTGGTGCTCCGCTATGGTTTGGATAGTTTGGCGCACGATGTATTCCCAACTGCCTCCCTCTTCGATCTCATCTAATAATAGTATGGAGAGTACATCCAGCGGTTGCTCGCGCACGCGGCCCAGGTGAGGGGTATAGTAGAATAGCGTTTCGTAATAAGCCGGAGCGAGCTTCTGGTTCTCCACAAAGCTGCCTGCTTCAGACAGTGCCCGGAACTCGCCCGCTTCGGCCCAGTTCCACGATGAGCCGTGCCGCATGCAGCCGGGGCCAAATTCCAGGGTGGTCTCCTGGTAGCATACGAGGCCAGACAGTAGGAGGTCATTCACGCGGGCAGAGCTTTCTTTCCACTGGTCGAGCATGGTCATGTGGTCAGGCAATTGCTTTTCAAATTCCATTCTAGCTTTCTCGTACTCGTACGCATCAAGCAGGCAGTCGTTTCCGGATTCGGTAGCCAGCGAATCCAGGTTCGCCTGCTCCGAGTCCAGCGTGGTGGCTTCTGGCAGGGACGTTACCTGCTTGAGGGCTTCCCGGGTTCTGGCGAAGTCATCCGGCGGATCTTGTGAAAAGTAGACCCGGCTCTGCGAGGCCCGGCGTGCGGCTTTCTGGCAGCGCTCGTGCAGCTGTGGTGCTTCCAGCCACAGGCGCTGGGCCAGTTGCTCGCACACGGTTGGGTTCTGCTTGTAATTCATCAGGTGCAGGTAGCCGATGGCCTCCGGGAGCATGGCAAATTTATCGAGACCGTAGGTATATGGGTACCCTACAGGGTTTGGCAGCAGAGGGGTGACGGGGGTATGGGTAAAGTCCGCTAGCTGTTTGAAGAGGTACTGTTCCAGGTAGGTATTGAGCGCAAGGCCGTCCAGCCGGTGTAGCTGAGCGGAATTCTGGATCAGGAACGCCTCGGCTTCGGCGTAGAGTTGCGTGAAGAATTGAATATTTTGTCCTCCGATCAGCCCGGCATTGACGGCCCATACCGATGCACCGGCTTTGGGCCGGGCCCAGTGGGGTACATAGGGAAACCCGTCGGCAACGGTACGTACCGCATTCAGGTAGTAAGGGTGGTCGTATTCCAGATTCTGGGCCAGCAGGGGTGCCTCGGTCAGCGAAACCGGGAGGGGGGCAAACAGGTAGGCATCGCCGTCGAGGTGGACGAAGGCTTCGGTTTGCAGGGCGTAGGTGTGCAGCTTGCGCATGACCCAGGCTTCGGCATGGGGCGGTTGGTAGCCTTCCTGCGAAAGCTCCACGGCCCGGTAGGGCAGGTCCAGCTCGCCCAGCAGCCAGTCGGCTCCGCGCGCGGTGGTGTGCAGCACGGCCCCTCCGGCGTGCGTAGCCAGGCTGTGTGCGCTCAGTGCCCAGCTATAGGCGTGGAACTCTTCGCTGAGCCAGCCTCCTGCCGGGTCGTGGGTGGTCCAGAAGGTTTGGAGGGGGAGGGGCATGGATTTAGAAAACCAATTACGCTATTGCTTTATTCTTGCTTTGTAAAAGATTGTTTCCTTTGGGGTCTCAGTAAGTGCAGCATTGGTATTTAAGATAATGCTGTTATCCTTTTTCAGTACGGCCACTCCTGAGCTCCCATAAGGGAGTTCTGTATCTTTGGCAAACTTTTTTCCATTTTTAATGACTACTAAATAATATTTCATATATTTTTTAAATAAGTTTGGAAGGTTATTTTGGGAGTTTCTCGAATATTCACTTTCAGGTATCCCCGAACGATACGATACAAGGGTCATATCGTCATTGGAGTTAATATCAATGAACTGACTATTTAGAAATAGCTCTGCACGGTCTTCCCTTACATTTTCTCCAAGTGTGTATTGTACTGGTAATTTGAAGTATTGGGGAGTAAGAAGGATCTTTTTCGCTACACTTCTCAAATTCTTTTGACTATATACATAAATAACTGGTTCCGGGTTATTTATAGAATATACAGACTGGCTATCCATGTCAAATATATTGATAGGATCACCAAAGTGTATCCAGTCTTTGATGAATATACTTTCTGGATTGTACCCTCCAAATAAAGATATTTTTTTACTTTCCAGATCATAAACTGTAATGGGATTATAAGTATGATAACTGGATTTGGTGAACATATCTCCTTCAACAGAAGATTTTAAATGCAGGATTACTAGTTTGGATTTTTCTTCCTGTATAAATTTTAATCTTGGAATTGTGCCTGCCCCATACCCCATTAATGGGGTAGACTCTGTTATTTTTTTTTGTAACAGGCCTTCTTCATTGTAGAAAAAGAACCCTCGATTACTGTTTACAACGATCGTAGAATCAGCATAGCCTATGTTGTGTATTGCGGTACCCGGTTCGTCGGGACCTTCGCCTTCGAGACGTATAATTTTCTTAATTCTACCAGAGGAATCGGCAACAATCACCTTGTTTATTAAGGCAATATCACACAGAAGATAATTTCCATTGTGAGTATTATAATCAATGATTTTTACAAGCTTACCGGAGTGTTTTATTTTCAGTGTATCTATAACCTCAATAGTTATGAGTGGTAAATCTTTGTCATTTTTTTCTTTGTCGGTACAAGAGTATAAAAAATATGATATAGCAACAAAAAAATAGCAAATAATTCTCATAATCTGGTGATTTTAATACTATTATATAGGCTGTCTTGTATCATGATGTGAAGATACAAGACAGCATTATTTACAAGCAAAACTACTCTGACAATTTTTATGTAGTAAGTCAATTTTTGTGGAATATCACACAACGATCATAAAAATTGTCTAAAAACCATTAAAAATTAAGAGACACAAAGGCATTTACTTCCTGCTTTGTTGCAATAACATATATTAACACCATCTTCCCCAACAGCTTGATATCTATTAGTGCCTGTTCCTCCTCCGGTTGCCTGTGCTCGATTAAAAATAGAATCACCTGCGGTAAGAGCAATGCCTGCCATTGCCGCTAGTAAAAATGCTTTTTTACTTTGTTATTTTTCGTTTTCATAGGATAAGAATAAAAGTGAAAATCTCTATATCCCTTCTTGCTCAGCTGGGCTCTGACCAAGTAAAAAGGTTGCCTCAAATATCCGCCCTAAATTCATCAAAGTCAATAGCCCCTTCACCCCAAAAAGTGATCATTTTTCAAAAAAGTGATCATGTTTCGGTATTTATTTTTACAATCCCCAGGTACAAAAAATACCGCAATCGCTCCTCGATTCGTGCGCTTAGTTCTTGCCGATCAACGTGTGGTTGATACTCTAAGATGGATTGGGTGGTTTGGCGCACGATACTTTTCCAGGTACTTCCTTCTTCCACCTCATCCAGAAGCAGAATAGACAGCGCATCCAGCGGTTGCTCGCGCAGGCGGCCCAGGTGAGGGGTATAGTAGAACAGCGTTTCGTAATAAGCCGGAGCGAGCTTCTGGTTCTCCACAAAGCTGCCTGCTTCAGACAGTGCCCGGAACTCGCCCGCTTCGGCCCAGTTCCACGATGAGCCGTGCCGCATGCAGCCGGGGCCAAATTCCAGGGTGGTCTCCTGGTAGCATACGCGGCCAGACAGCAGCAGAGCATTCACGCGGGCCGAGCTTTCTCGCCATTGGTCGAGCATGGTCATGTGGTCAGGCAATTGCTTTTCAAATTCCTTTTTGGCTTTCTCGCATTCATACGCATCGATCAGGCAGTCGTTACCGGATTCGATAGCCAGCGCATCCAGGCTAGCTTGTTCCGAGTTCAGCGTGGTGGCTTCTGGCAGGGATAGTGCTACTCTAAGGGCTTCGCGGGTCCGTTCAAAGCCATTCGGCGGATGTTGTGAAAAGTAGACCCGGCTTTGCGAGGCCCGGCGTATGGCTTTCTGGCAGCGCTCGTGCAACTGCGGTGCTTCCAGCCACAGGCGCTGGGCCAACTGCTCGCATACGGTTGGGTTCTGCTTGTAATTCATCAGGTGCAGGTAGCCAATGGCCTCCGGGAGCAGGGCAAACTTATCGAGGCCGTAGGTGTAGGGATACCCCACTGCGTCGGGTAGCAGAGGGGTGATGGGGGTATGGGTAAAGTCCGCGAGCTGTTTGAACAGGTACTGTTCCAAATACGTATTGAGCGCAAGGTTGTCCAGCCGGCGAAGTTGCGCGGTGTTGTGCCTCAGAAATGCCTCGGCTTCGGCGTAGAGTTTCTTGAAAAAGGATACGCTTTGTCCTCCCATCAGCCCGGCATTGACGGCCCATACCGACTCTCCGGCTTTGGGCCGGGCCCAGGGGGGTAAGTACGGAAATCCGTCGGCAACAGTATGTACCGCATCCAGGTAGTAGGGGTGGTCATATTCCAGATTCTGGGCCAGCAGGGGCGCCTCAGTCAGCGAAGCCGGCAGAGGTGCAAACAGGTAGGCGTCACCGTCGAGGTGGACGAAGGCTTCGGTTTGCAGCGCGTAGGTGCGCAGCTTGCGCATGACCCAAGCTTCGGCATGGGGCGGTTGGTAGCTTTCCTGCGAAAGCACTACTTCCGTGTAGGGCAAGTCCAGCTCTCCCAGCAGCCAGTCGGCTCCACGCGCGGTGGTGTGCAGCACGGCCCCTCCGGCGTGCGTAGCCAGGCTGTGCGCACTCAATGCCCAGCTGTACGCGTGGAACTCTTCGCTGAACCAACCTGCTGCCGGGTCATCAGTGGTCCAGAAAGTTTGGAGAGGTAGTGGCATAGATTCAGAAATCTATTGAGTAAAGTTGTAAGATTGGGTTGTCACCGCTTTTGGTGCGTTGAATAATTTCCTTCAATTGAGGGTTTAGTTTTGGGTAGAATATGATAATCTCTTTTTTGGATTTTGATAATTTGCCTTTCAAATCCATTGTTAAGATTTTTGAGCTTATGGAAAATAATATCTCTTCTTGCTCAGCATTTATCTTATTTAACCATCATTATTTTGTTTTACTTTTCCTCGAAATGTCAAGACAAAGCTCCCATTTTCTACGTTGGCTTTTACCACCACGGTGTGTTGGAAGGCACCAATGGCCGAATTGTCATAGGATGCAGTTAGTAGCGTAGATTCTCCACTGGGTATTTCTTTTCTGCTCATGGTAACAGTGGTGCAATAGCAATCAGGCTGAACATCCAATATGGTAAGCGTGTTGGCCCCAATATTTTTGATTAAAAAATATGCCTTAGCACTACTATCTTCCGGGTACAACCCTAGATCTACTACCTTATCGGGGATTTCAATTTTTGTTATTCCTGAGCAACTTAAATTACCGATAAGAAGTAACAAATATAATCTTTTCATTACTTCTTTAAAGAATAAAAGATCAATACGGGGTTATCCCCTTCTTTACAGGCAGACAGCAGGTTGTAAAGCGTTTTGTCTTCTTTCTGAACCTGATCAAGAATCTTTTGCCGGTCTTTTTCCATGTAAAGAAAATAATCCGTAAAGAGATGAGATATGAAGGCTTCTCCTTCGAAAGCAATAGGTTGTTTAAGATAGTGAATGGCTGAGTAGGGATTGAATTGAGCGTCATACAGGGTATTGTTCGTAGTGGGCTGGTAAAAAAACTTACTCTCCCGGCCACGATGCACCAGTGTAAAGGCCAGCCAATCATCCGTTTCCAGGTAGCCTGATTTTAGAAAATAGTGATTGCCTAGCTCCTGCATGATTGCCATAGCGTCTTTGTTCTCAAATTCTTTGAACTGAAACTTGTCAAGATTGAGTACATATTTTGGAGCAATACTCGCCCCACTCAACTGAAAAATAGTATCTGAGAAAGCCGGGGAAACGAGTGCTCCGGCTGTATTTTCGGCTACATAGCCTGTAATATCAAAAGAGGGCGTACTTTTGTTTGAGTAGGGGAAGTACTTCTCTTTGACGCTTCCTGATGGATCGGTAATCAATACATTGTGCATCGCATTCGCTTCACTTGTATTGTAGTTGACGTAAAATGCCAAATCACCCCCCGGAAGTATAGCCATGCTAGAAGCATAAAAGGGAATCTTGACTCTTTTTAAGAGTCGGCCCTCGGGGGCAAATGTGTACAAAGCGTGACTTCCGTTAGAAAAAAGAAGAAATAACTTCCTTTTCTGATCAAAGACGACATCGCTCAGGTCTAGGTACTCTCCCTCTCCCTCACCTATTTTTCCTATCGAATGAAGATAGTTCCCGGTAGAATCAAATGCGGATAAATTAGAGTATTTTTTATCGAAGACGTAGAAGTTTCCATTGTGTAAATATAATTTATTCACTTCTACAAATGGAAATTCCTTTGGACTTTTAAGTGCTATAGAACGTACAAATTCAAATTTATTATTGAAAGAGGATGTGTCTGTGCTAGTTAGTTTTTTTGCAACTTCAATTGTATGCAATTTTTGATCTTGTTCCTTGTAACTATTATTACAAGACGTAAGTGTAATTATCCCTGCCAGGAGTAAGTACTTAGTAGCCATTTTTTAGAAATTTTAATTGAGTGAAAGATAAGTTTAAACATTTCTTTCACTCAGTAATGACTGAAAATTTTTCTATTTATTAGCAATCTGTATCATAGCATATATCACTTCCACTGTCACACCCAATACGCCATGATCCCACAGGGAGTCCACAAGAAACTATTTTTGCTTTTTTAGTGCGTCCTGTTGCTTGCACCTCATTGAATATTGACTCTGCTGATACCAATGCAACTCCTGTCATAGCGGCTACAATAAAAGCCTTCTTTAGTGTACTATTTCTCTTTTTCATTGTTTTTAAATTTAGAATTAAATAAAGTAATCGATCCCTTACTTCCTCAGCCGGGCCCTGACCAGGAAAAAGGTTGATCCGAATCTCAACTTTATTTTCACCAAAGTCAATAGCCCCTCCATCCCAAAAAGTGATCATTTTGCAGAAAAGTGATCATGTTTTTGCAATTATTTTTTGTTTTTTCCAGTTAGCTATTGTGAAGTTGTGTCATTTCGCACAACTTTATGAACTGAGTAAGTCGCGCCGGGCCGTCGGTGAGCCTTGTTTTTTTCTAAATGGTGTCAATAGCAGGATTAGAAAATAGGATAGTTTCATGGAGTTCTACGGTTTCTGTACTCGGGCTTTTACGGCTGAGCTGTAAAATTTATAAATACCAGCGTACTCTTCGGGTGATACAATGCTTTTGTTGCTGTTGGATTCAAACTGATTTTGTAGGGATTTCTCACCTCCTAAATCTTCGATCAATCTTTGATCAATGAATGGATAGTTTTTCCAGAATTCGGGACGATAGGCGGGAAAGCGTTTATCTGTCTGTTCGCTTAGTTTAATATCATGGAACTGCTCAATACGACCATACGCACGTGTTATTTCATTAGTCGAAAGAAACCGGGTATTCAGCGTAGTGACGATAAGCTCGCCCATAACCCGGATTTCCTCCGGTGGAGCAGGTTGAGTTACCCAGCCCAGCTCATGGTACGTTTTTTCGTACCCTATTTTACTTAGGTAATATTTATCGCCGAAGCGCTCAAACTGAACCGTGACCGACCCGCCCTTCGGTTCGGAGATGTGGTTTGTTCTTGGGTGTATGAACGGCTTTTTGTTCGCGGCATAGGGCACAGTACTCAGCTCGATTTTGATCGGAACGTACCCGTTTTGTACCTGAACATACACCCGTCCACTATATATCCCTTTGAATAGCAGTGGGTACACATCCGGCAGTTTACTTTTCTTTTTGAGATACGAAGCTTTGGGTTTGAAACTGAGCAGATAGACGGTCTCTCCGTGCAGCAGGGTTTTGTCTTCCAGGGCCCAGTCAAAATAGTCGAATGATTTTTTACTGAAAAGATCGCCCTGCACAATGCCTTTTTTTAGCGAGAGCAACGCTGTCAGATCCACTCCTTTGCTGGGTTCTCCCTGTTCTCCATAGGGCAATGCATACTCGCTTGCCCTGGCTTCAATCATTTTCCCTATATCAGTAGGCAGGTACTTGTATTTATCGTCAGAAAAACTGGGGTTGTAACCCTGATTGTAGATGGCACAGTAGCTTTCCCGAAAACCCGCGTACTTGCCTGATGCCCTCGTGGTGGTTTTGTGAATACCCCACTGTTGGTGGGGGGAGCCGGCATGCAGGCGCTGCAAAGCCTCCCGCATTATTGACACTATTTCTTTGATTGGTATTTCCTTAAAAACCGAAACCTCATCGAGCACAAATACCGCTGGCCGAAGTGCAATGTCGGGCTCCATCCGGAAATCTTTCCAGACAACAGTAGCCGTTTCGTAACCCATGCAGCTAATCGTGACGGTATCGGTTGTTTTGGGAGCCGATGTCAGGTAAAGCTGGAATAAACCCTGCTCATTGCAGATTGTTCCCACAGAAGAGCGGTTTATCCGGATACTGGCGAATGCGATCGCCGTTTTGGTTTTTATATTCGTCACCATTCCAGTAAGTTCGACCGGGCCTGACTGACTCAAACAGGTATAGCCCGACAGCAAGGCAAAAAAGAAGTAAAATAGAACCTGTTTCATCGGAGCGGTGGAAGTTTAAATCGGTAAAACCCCATTTTATTATTGAACTCATCTACGAGCCCGTCGGCAATAAAATAGCCGTCAGAGTAGCCTATGATTTTAAAACGGTCAGGTACCGGCACATCGCCAACGAGTTTTTTCTGGTGGTAGATCTGCATTCTTTTCGGAAAATATTCATCCGTAACGCTTTTGTTCTGGAAATCACTTTCTGAGGTTCCTGCCGTGTATATTCTGAATACCAATTCCTGCTCGCTAAAAGCCTTGATATCCGTGTAGTACCCGTTTGATGCCCGGTCCTCCGTCCATCTGTCCATCGCTTCTTCATAGGTGTCAGTGGCTAGGTAATTTTGTTTCATACCCTGCCCGGAAATGCCGAAACAGAAGGAAGGCTGTAATGTTTTTTTATCATAGACATATATCAGGGAGTCAGCCTCAAAATTCATGTATACCAGGTCAGGGGTGACATCCGCGTACCAATTGGCGTAGTTCGGTATATTTCTATTTTGGAAGACGTCCGGATAGTGACCAAAGAGCTTCTCTATTTTTAGTGATTTTCGGTTGACCAGGGCAAACGTAAAGGCGTTCTGGTAGAAATTTTGGGAAACTGTGGAAAAGTAGGCGTTGAATTTGGGGTGGGTACTTTCGGTATTGAGTATAAAGTATTCCTGGTCAAAAATCTTGTACATCTCAGGCTTATATTTTACTTCGTAAATACCCGCATCATCCGGCTCCGGATTGTTGATGAGTTCATTTTGACTTTTGTCTGACTCCCATCGTAATACCGCGTGTTTCACTCTCTTCCAATTTTTGTCAAAAGAGTACACCGAATAGCCTTTAAAAACTATATGATCTTTGCCATCAGGAATATAACCACGAATCCCTTCTACCTCATCGGGGCCTTCTCCTTTGCCCAAATGCTGACCATTATATTTACCATTCAGGTCAAATACCGTGGCCGTGGCAAACAATTTATCCAAAAAATAAACCTTGTTGCTGTATGCTTCAAAAAAGCCAATGTAGGAGCTATTGGGGTGATTCAGCAGAACAGTATCTATATCTAACGTATTGAGCTGGATTTGCACAATACCCGGCTCTCGCCGGAAACGCTGATTAGTATCAACATCACACGAGGAGAGCCAGGTAATCAATAGGCAACTATACAGTAGTCGCATGGATCAAAAATTAGTAGGTAACACAATGGCTGTATGTACAGAAACATTTTGCCCGAAAGGATATAAGGTTTCCTGATTCACAACTATTGTCATTGTAATGACACCGACAGGGATTGGCTTCCTCACCACCTGGTCCTTCATCTGATTGTGAATTTGCGTAGTTTGAAAAAGATTGACCAACAATAAGGCTGGCAGCAAGCAAAAGTATTAGCATGAGGGTCTTGATAAGTGTTTTCTCATTTTTCATTTTAAAATGTAGTTTAATGACAAGTTCGGATTATTAAAAACTAGTTAATATCTCCTTCCTCAGCCGGGCCCTGACTAAGTAATAAGGTTGCCTTAAACCTCCACCTTAAACTCATCAAAGTCAATAGCCCCTTTCCCCCAAAAAGTGATCATTTTTCAAAAAAGTGATCATAATTTTGTAATTATTTTTTACTTTTTTCAGTCAGGGATTGCGAAGCTGTATAATTTCGCACAACTTTAATAATTGATGGAGCTTGATCGGGCTGCCTGCTAGTCCTAATTTTTTCTTGATGTTCTTGCGGTGGTTTTTTACCGTGAAGCTACTGAGGTGCAGTTGCTCGGCGATTTTTTTTGCCGTCCATCCTTTGGCGATTTGGTCAAGTATCTGCCTTTCGCGCGTACTTAGCAGGCTTTTTAGCCGTACGGGAGAGGGACCGGAAGGTAGTAAGCTCTGGGAAATAAAGGGTTGCCATTCCTGACAAGCCCTTAGTAGCTCCTCTACCTGTTCGGGCTGGTCGTTGGGGTGCAGCAGCGCGTCGGCGCTCATGCGGGTACATAGCTCTGGGAGGGTATTCTTGTGGGTGATACAAACAAGATAGGTACGGGGAGCAATCTGATTCCGAATTTCGGTCAGTAGGGTAGCCGTATCCTCTTTTTGTTGATCTTCACCTAGTACAATCATTTCCGGCACGAAAACTTCCAAAGCCTTTGAAAGCTGCTCTAATGAGGTGCAAAGTCGGTATTCATGGGGTGTCTCGCCATTAAAAAGCAGGGAAATGGTTTCTATTTTCTGAGTTAGGATTAAAATACGCATGGTTGAATACTGGGTAAATTGGTATGGTTACTTAAAAAATAATTTTGTCTTCTTGAATTTTTTTAAAAGTGTGTATTAATTTTTGTAATAAATAAATAAACAAACAAACAAACAAATGTTCCCTATTTTCGTGAAACTTTCCATTACTACTCCCACAACACCATGCTTGTAAGGCCGTATCAGATACTTCTTTTCTTTCTGATAATAAGCTTGTTGGGCATCCTGTCCGTGCCCCGGATCGGGCTTCGGCTTGTTCCATTGCCGAAGGGTTCTACGCTACAAGTAGCGGTCGGCTGGCCGGGTGCATCGCCCCTTGTAATGGAGCAGCAGGTTACCGCGGCCATCGAAGGAGTAGTGAGTACAATCGGTGATATAAAATCGGTGGAGTCCACATCGGGCTACCATCAGGCTACCCTGTATCTGAGCCTCAACGACGGTGCCAACGCCGACTTGGTCCGGTTTGAAGTGGCGGCTCAGCTCCGAAGGTTGTACGCCCACTTGCCGCCGGGAGTGACCTATCCTGAGCTGAGCTTGAGCAGCGCCCGGGAGAATCAGAAACAACAGCCTTTCATGATTGTGCAGGTAAATGGCGCGGGCTCGGTGGCGGAGCTGTCTGCCTTCGCCGCAAATACCCTTACGCCCCGCTTTGCCCTGATGGAGGGCCTGTACGGAGTGCAGGTTCAAGGCAGGGAAAGGCAGGAATGGCGCGTGGCGTACTCGCCCGATTACCTGCACCGGCTGGGCCTTACCAAGAAAGAACTAGTGGCCGCCTTGCAACGGCAGGGTAACGACGAGCAGGTAGGCTGGCTACGCGACCGGGCTGGTCGGCAACAAAGCGTATCGGTGGTTTCGGGTAGCAAAGAGGCCCCACTTACGCAAGCTGTGGTAGGAAATAAAGGAGGTAGAGTGTTGTATGTGAGGGATATATCCTCGATAGAACAACGCAATCCGAGGCCGATGAGCTACTACCGCGTCAATGGCCGCAATGCCGTGCAGCTCGTGCTAACGGCCCGCCCGGAAGCCAATCAGTTGGCGTTATCGCGGCAGGTCAGGGAGGTGCTTGCTCAGGTGCAGCAGCAGGCCACCTTTGGCCTTAGGGTTGAGTACGACGCCTCTGACTTCATCCGCGAAAACCTGATGCGAATGGGTTGGCAGTCGGGGGCGGCGGCGGTGTTGTTGCTACTGGTACTAGGTTTTCTGCTGCGGGATATGCGCTATCTGTTGCTGATTACGGTCAGTCTGTTGGTAAGTTTGTGCGTCTCGATGTTGGTGTTTTATGCGCTAGATATTACCATGCACCTGTATACGCTGGCGGCGCTGACGGTATCGCTGGGCTTACTGATTGATAACGCTTTGGTGATGACCGACCACTACCGGCACCACCGCAACCGCCGGGTAATCACGGCCCTTCTGGGGGCTACCCTAACCACCTGCACGGCCCTGACGGTGATCTGGTTTCTGCCCGAAGCCGCCCGGCGTGACCTGCTCGAATTTGGGCAGGTACTGATACTGACGCTTGCGGTTTCGCTGGCGGTAGCCTACTGGTTTGTGCCGGCTTGGCTCGAAACCTGGCCCCTGCGCCGGGCTGATTCCCGGAAGGTCGGGCCCGTCATTGCCGGGCTTGACCGACAGTACGGCAAGCTCCTGAGCGTACTGTGCCGCTTCCCAAAGGTAATGGTTGGGTTGGCGGTGCTGCTTTTTGGGCTACCGGTGTTTCTGTTGCCGGCCTCCCTGCCCGATACATCCCCCTATACAAGTGGTTACAAAAATTTGATAGGAAGCGCCTTTTATCAGGAAGAAATACGCCCATTTTTGGACAAAGCGCTAGGGGGAACTCTCCGACTTTTTGTGAACTACGTGTACGAAAATGGATACTATGCCGATAATGAACGTACATTACTATACGTTATTGCCGATTTGCCCAATCAGAGTACCCCCGAGCAGATGAACGAGTTGATGAAACAAATGGAAGGGGTGGTGGCGCAGGATGCCTCATCCGAGCGATTCGTGACGGAAATCTATTCGGGGCAGCAGGCGATGCTGACCATTTATTTTAAGAAAGATGCAGAAAGCGGCCTGGCACCCTACCGCCTGAAAGCCCGGCTCATCAACCGCTCCACCAACATGAGCGGGGTAGGCTGGGATATTTATGGTGTAGGGCAGGGGTTCAATCAGCGGACGGACGAGAATCAGACGCCGAGCTTCAACGTGGTACTGCGGGGGTACAACTACGACCAACTGGAAAAGGTAGCCAATCGGCTGGCCGAAAAATTACTACCCCATCCGCGCATTCAGGAAGTAGACATTGACCGGGCGCCGGGGTTTTTCAGCCAGAAAAACCTGTACACGTATCAATTGCCTTTGGACGAAAGTGCCCTAGCCGGGGTAGGAGCTAGGCGCGCTGCCGTGGTGGCGGCACTCCGGGAGCGGTTTGCGGCTCGGCCCGAAGCAGACTTCTACCAGCTAACCGCCGATGGCTACGAGGCCGTGCAGGTGGTGCCCACCGAGCCCGGCGATGTGTGGCAGATCAACCACTTGGCGCTTGACCTCAACGACAGCACGGCCGTAAAACTGGCCAATACCCCGCCCGAACGCCGACGTATGGCCCCCCAAATCAGAAAAGAAGATCAGCAGTACATCCGTCAGCTAAGTTTTGAGTATTACGGTAACTATACCTTTGGTAACGAATTTTTGACCAAAACCCTGCAAGAGTTTCAGTCGGAACTACCGCTGGGCTACGAAGCCGAGCGGATTTCGCTCAACTGGTGGCAGCAGGACGCGCCCCGGCAGTATGGCCTGGTGGGCCTGGTGATCCTGGCTATTTTCCTCATTGGTACGGTGCAGTTTGAGTCGTTCAAACAGTCTTTCTGGATGATCCTGCAAATTCCGTTTTCGTTTGCCGGGGTATTTGTGGCATTTTACCTCTCAGGCTATAACTTTGATCAGGGTGGCTACGCTAGTTTTCTGTTGTTAGCCGGATTGGTAGTGAATGCCACGTTGTTTCTTCTGGATGAGTTTAACGTACAACTGAAACGTAGCCCTATTAACCCGCTCCTGGCTTACCGTCGGGCAGTTCGTGGTAAGCTGCGGCCCATACTATTGTCGATACTTACTACCATCACCGGCTTAGTTCCATTTCTGTGGTTAGGTGCCGGGCAACCCTTTTGGCCCGCATTGGCGGTAGGTACTTGCGGGGGGCTGCTGCTGTCTATAGCAATGCTACTAGTGGTGTTTCCGGTATTTATTCCGTCGCTCTCTAAACCAAACAAGTCTCACGATCGTAGGTTATAGGGTAGTAGCAGCCCGCGTTCTATTAAAATAGGTTGGAGAAACCTAGATTACAGAAAAAAACTGCAATCTTTTGGGGTCAGTAATGGTTATATAGTTATTGTCAATTACTTTATACTTAGCTATGGCAAAAGACTCTTTTACAGCGCGGGTTTTGCGTTCTGTTTTTTTTAAAAAAGCTACTGGTAAAGCCGGACAATACGCGTCTAATGGTTCCCTGCTATTTGAATTGGCCGGAAAGGTGCTAAAAAAAACGCAGGAAGGAGGATTTAAAGAAGAGTTGAGCGGTGCGCAGGGTAAAATTCAACTCTTAGTCAGGTTGGTAAAGGCCTACGCTTCGGGCGAGTACCGGAAGTTGCCTTGGAAAAGCCTGTTATCGATCGTGGGAGTGTTGATTTATTTTGTTTTTCCCATTGATTTTATACCGGATATTCTCCCGGTAGTTGGCCTGACGGACGACTTGGCACTGGTATTTTGGCTGTTTAAAACTCTGAATGACGACCTCGGTGATTTTAGCGAATGGGAAAAAGACAGAAAAACGATTAACATTGGATAAGGGTAATCCTTTGGTTTCAAAACAAAGATTAATTAAATTTGTGTTCATAATAAAACAATAACAAGATGGAATTCGGATCAATTTTCGCATTTATGGGATTAGGAGGACAGGAAATTTTCCTGGTGGCCCTGTTTATACTACTTTTCTTCGGAGCTAAGAAAATTCCCGAACTGATGCGCGGCCTTGGGCAGGGTATCAACGAATTTAAAAACGCAACCAAAGACGTAAAAGAAAATATAGAGAAAGGCATGGAAGATACACCTAAGCAGTAATTGTTGGGTTAGTATTCACTTTGCATTTCTCCTCAGGAGCCGTTTTGGGTTTAGACTATCAAAAGACCTACACCAAAACGGCTTTGTTTTCTTGTTTGTATCATTTCAAATTTTCCCGCATTGAAAGAGTACCTGACGCTTGCTGACATACAGCACGATCTGCGTGCAGGAAACACAACCTGTGTGGAGTTGGTGGGGTCCTATCTGATCCGTATCGACCAAAATCTTCATTTAGGGGCTTTCGTAGAGGTCTACGCGGAAGAAGCCCTTCAAAAAGCAAAAGATATTGATGTCCGTCTTGCCCGCAAAGAAGCCGGGCGACTCGCCGGAATGGTACTTGGCATCAAAGACGTATTGTGCCACACCGGGTATGGCGTGCAGGCTGGGAGTAAAATTCTGGACGACTACCGCTCGCCGTTTACCGCTACCGCTGTACAACGATTAATCGACGAAGACGCCATTATTATTGGTCGCCAAAACTGCGATGAATTTGCGATGGGTTCGTCTAATGAAAGTTCCTACTTTGGCCCGGTACGCAACGCTGCGGATACCTCGCGGGTACCCGGAGGTTCTTCCGGTGGCTCGGCGGTGGCGGTGCAGGCTGGTCTTTGTCACGCTTCCATTGGGAGTGATACCGGTGGCTCGGTCCGCCAACCGGCGGCATTCTGCGGGGTCGTGGGCTTTAAACCTTCCTACGGCCGGATATCCCGCTGGGGCTTGCTGGCCTATGCTTCTTCATTTGATTGCATCGGCCCGATTACAAAAAGCGTGGAGGATGCCGCCCTGCTCACTGAAATTATGGCGGGGCCGGATGAATTTGATAGTACTGTCTCTGCGAGGCCGGTGCCAACGTATAGCCATAACGTACAGTGGAACAAGGGAACGGATATTCGTCGGGCCCGGGTTGGATATCTGCGCGAATCGGTAGAAAGCGAAGCCGTAGAACCGGCGATTCGTGAACGTACCCTAGAAGTAATGAATCAATTGCGGGAGCAAGGGCACATTGTAGAGCCCATTGAGCTGCCGCTATTAAAATATTGCCTGCCAACGTACTATATTCTAACTACGGCGGAGGCTAGTTCAAATCTATCGAGGTTTGACGGGGTGAGATACGGCTACCGGAGCGACAAAGCCGTTAATCTGGAAAGTTTGTACAAGAAATCGAGGACGGAGGGTTTTGGGGATGAAGTACGTCGTCGGATCCTGTTGGGAACCTTTGTGCTAAGTGCAAGTTATTATGACGCATACTACACCAAAGCACAGCGCGTTAGAAAGGTAGTCCGGGATGAAATAGGGCGCTTGATGACGGATTATGATTTTCTGATTTCGCCCGTTACACCCACCACGGCTTTCAAGCTCGGAGAGAAAACGGACGATCCTTTACAGATGTATTTAGCGGACATATTTACCGTACTAGCCAATGTAGTTGGGGCGCCCGCTATTTCGATACCTAATGGACTAGATACCAGTGGACTACCCATTGGATTACAGATTATGGGACACCCGTTTAAAGAGAAAGACATATTTGATTTCTCTTCATATCTTTCCGATCTTATCACCGTGCCAGCAAAAGTGGAATAGTATTTGTTTGATAATTAGCGCTTTGTAGCGTACAAGCTGAATAAACACAAGTATAAATTAACCTCTTCCTGACACTGATGAAAGTAGTAAAGCGAGTTGTGAGTCTAGTAGTAGTCACCTTAGGTATGTGTGCTGGTCTAATGGGGGCTATTGCCCAACAGGAGGTCGACTATGAAACAGACACACTCGGGAACATGGCAGATGCGATGCCCGAGATTGAATCCCCGACCAACCTGGTTTCGAGTGAATTAATTAAGGGACGTTTTGCATTATTGCAAAAAAATATCCCACTCGTCTACCACGAAGTTTCTCATCAATTTGTGGAGTACTTCATCTATAAGAAGCCGGAGTTTACCCAGCGAATGATGGAGCAGAAAAATCTTTATTTCCCGATCTACGAAAAGGCATTGGCCCGGAACAAAATGCCCGACGAACTGAAATACCTGTCGATGATTGAGTCGGGGCTGAACCCCCGGATTATCTCCTACGCCGGAGCTGGCGGACTGTGGCAGTTCATGCGGGCAACGGGACGGGAGTTTGGATTGCGGCAAGATGCTTACATCGACGAGCGATTTGATCCGGAGAAATCTACCGAAGCCGCTTGTAAGTACTTTCGTCAGTTGTATTCGATATTTGGTGACTGGGAAATGGCCCTTGCGGCTTACAACACTGGTCCTGGAAATGTAAAGCGTGCCATGCGGCGTAGTGGCGGCACTACCTTCTGGACTATTTACAATGCACTCCCCAGGCAGACTCGCAGCTACGTACCACAGTTTGTGGCTATCATGTATATGATGCATTACGGAGAAGATCATGGTATCGTACCCCAAAACATCGAATATCCCACGGTATCCGATACGCTTCACATCAATGGTTTTCTGGATTTGGCAACGTTTGCATCTTTGAGTGGTGTGTCGATGGAGGAGATCCAAAAGCTCAACCCCCAAATCATTAATACTGTACTTCCAGATCATACTCGTAACTTCGTTTTGAAAGTTCCTTCCCAGAAGTTTGCGATTATGAGTCCTAATCGACTCGCTATTCTCGATTCAGCCTCGGAGTATTCAGCCCCGACGGTTCTGCTTGCCTCGGGTGACAATAGTGACTATAACTACGTTCAAAAGCGTGTGAGCCATACGGTTCGATCCGGTGAAACGCTTACTTCGGTGTCCCGTAAGTACGGAGTAAGTATCTCAGAAATTAAGAGCTGGAACCGTATGAAGAGTAATAGGTTGCTTCGCGGGCAAAGACTGACGATTGTACGGGAGGTAAAAGTAGCATCACCACGTCCGGTGGAGACAAAAATAGTACTTGCTAAGGCTACCACCGATGTCAATAAAGAAGAAAAGAAGGCTGCAACGATTATAGCAACTACCGATACTACGGATGTTATAGTAGCCGAGGCTAAGGATAAAGAAGAATCTATTGAAGTAAAACCCAAAGTAACTAAGACAGCAATTGCGGCAAAGCCGATGGTACACGTGGTACGTCGTGGTGAAACCCTAACGGCTATTTCTCAACGTTATGGTGTTCGTGTAAGTGAGATGAAAGAACTTAATGGATTGTCAAGCGGGAAGATTTTATTGGGACAGAAGCTGAAAGTTTCAACAACTGCTAAATCTAACACCGAAGTGGTAGCTTCCCAAAAGTCAATTCCGGCTGCCAAGCCCCGCTACCATACGGTGCAGCGTGGCGATACCCTCTGGACAATTTCCCAACGGTATGGCCTGACCATTGACAAAATAAAGGCAGCTAATAAGATAAAAGGAAATAGTATTAAAGCCGGTATGAAGCTCTTGATTACGGGCTAGTCGTACGACAAATTTTAGTTACCACCCGCAATGTATTGTGGGTGGTATTTTTGTGACTATTTTACCAAAAAAACAGTACTTGAATGATTGCTTACGTAGAAGGGAAACTCGCATACAAAGATCCGGCTTATGCCATCATTGAAGCGCACGGAGTTGGTTACGAAGTTCGTATATCACTGCAAACCTATTCGGCTTTACCGGAGCCGGGTCAGAAAGCCAAGTTGTTTACATTTTTGAACATCCGGGAAGATGCTCATGTTTTGTTTGGATTTGGCGAGCTCGATGAAAAAACACTATTTCTGGACCTCGTTGGAATATCGGGGGTAGGACCGGCCACGGCCTTGGTAATGCTCTCGTCATTGTCTTCCTCGGAGATCAGGCACGCCATTATGAACGAGGATGTGAAAGTAGTACAATCCATGAAAGGAATTGGCTCCAAGACGGCACAACGGGTTATTCTTGAACTTAAAGATAAAATGCGCAAAGAATCTCTGACCTCGCCGGTGCCCTTTCTGGGTGGTAGTGTTTCGGGTAATCAGGTGCGTAGCGAGGCACTTGCTGCGTTAATTACCCTGGGTATTCCCAAGCCCACCGCCGAGAAAAGTCTGGATTTGATCATCAAGCGGGAAGGCAATGACCTTACCGTGGAGCAGTTGATTAAGTTTGCCCTTCGCTGAGTTTGGATTTATTTTTACCTTCCCGATAGAATATTGGCAAGGTTTTAGCCGTTTTGTGCATAGCACAAGACAGGTTAACTAACCGGACCCTCTTTAACCAAGTGTCATAGGCTTTGTCAGGAACTATTTACCAATTTCTTTTTCGTACTCTTACCATCACAGCCGGGGCATATGTCCTTGCCAGCGCTACGGGTGGTTTCACACCTCCACCTTCGGGAGATGCAGGTCCTCTTGTGACCTACGAAATGGATACAACCGGTACTGATACCACGGGTGAAGCATTAAAAAAATCGGGTAGAAGTGCGATCATTCGCTGGCAGGATTATTACCGTAATCGCTTCTCAGAGCCTCGGCCCCGCTCTTCAATCTACCTGAAAGATCCTAAAAATATTACCACCACGATCCGCCTGGACAGCATGGGGAAGGTGGTGATTTCGGAAGATATTATCACCCCCAAAGGAAGTCTGGAGTATAGGCCAACCGAAAGTTTGAGCCTGTCGGAGTACAACGAAGTGCAGGGTCAACGGGCGTTTGAATCATTGATGCGAGAGTATTCGGCCCGGCTGGACGGTAAAAGCGCCATGGGGGGCAGGGGTTTACTACCAAAGCTTGATCTGCCACCAGCCCTGGATAAGTTGTTTGGGGATAGCTTCATGGACTTTAAGCCCAATGGATTTGTGGCACTTGACTTTGGAGTCTTGCATCAGTTTATCGATAACCCGGCGGTACCCGTTCGGCAAAGGCGGAACACCAACTTTATCTTCAATGAACAGATCAACATCAACTTCAACGCAAATCTGGGCGACCGGATGGGCTTCCTTACCAACTTTGATACGAAGGCTAGTTTTAACTTTGAAAACGCCTTAAAACTTAACTACAAAGCACCCGAGGAAAGCTTGGTGCGGAAAATAGAAGCAGGAAATATCAGCTGGGCCCTAAATAGTCAGTTGATTCCGGGCGTTCAGAATCTATTTGGATTGAAAACGGAATTTCAGTTCGGAAAGCTCAATGCTACCGTGGTGGCCTCTCAGCAACGCTCCCGTAAAGAAAGAATTGTACTGCGTGGCGGGGCTCAGACCAAGGATTTTGAAATTCGGGTTGATAACTATGATGAAAATCGTCATTTCTTTCTCTCTCAGTATTTTAGAAATCAGTACGAAAGTGCGCTGAAAAACCTGCCGATGATTACGTCAGGTATTGCAATCACCCGCTTGGAGGTATACGTAACCAACCGTACCACAACAACTGAATCACTCCGAAACCTGGCGGCTTTCACGGACTTGGGAGAACCCTCTCCTTACAACACGGCTAATCCCAACCTGCAACCGATAAGCCCCAGGCAGCCCGCCGGAAACGAAACGAACGGGCTGTACCAGAGCCTGAGAGATAATGATGGATTTCGGCAGGTAGACCGGACCAACTTTGAACTTAGCTCTCAGCTTGGGTTGCAGAAAAGCATAGATTTTGAATTGCTACGTGGAGCCAAACGATTGATTGAAGAACGCGAATATAAGTACAACCCTCAGCTTGGATATATCTCACTTACAGTACCCCTTCGTAATGACGAGGTCTTGGCCGTCGCCTATGAGTATAGCCTCAACGGGCGGGCGTACAAAGTAGGGGAGCTTACCGAAGATTATCAGAACCGCCGCGATGACGAAGTTATTGCGCTTAAACTATTGAAGTCATCTACGATCCGGAATAACACGCAGCTTCCGATGTGGAACCTGATGATGAAAAACGTGTATTCATTAGGCACTAACCAAATTGATAAACATGGTTTTCAGCTACGGGTAATATACAAAGATGACCTGACGGGTATTGATAATCCCAATTTGCAGGAAGGCCGAAATCTGCAAAATAAACCATTGCTCCGGGTTGTAGGACTTGACCGACTTAACCCCGTCAATGATCTCCAACCGGATGGTAACTTCGACTTTGTGGAAGGGATTACTATTGATCCGCGTACGGGTCGGGTGTTCTTCCCGGTACTGGAACCTTTTGGCTCCAACCTCGCCAAGTATTTTGATGCGGATGAGGATATACTGAAAAATAAGTACGTATTTAACGAGCTGTACCGCACCACGCTGATCGATGCTCAACAGGTATCGGAACGCAATAAGTTTTATCTCAAAGGAGCCTATCAGTCGGCTGGTGGTACCGACGTGCAGCTACCTTTTGGTGTTTCGGAGCAATCGGTCACCGTAACGGCCGGCGGGGTGTCGTTGGCGGCGGGTCAGGACTTTATCGTAGAAGCGCAGATTGGTAGAGTACGGTTGATCAATCCAAGCGTTCTGAACTCCGGAAGAGAAATCATCATAGAGTTTGAACGGCCTGATATGTTTAATAATCAGATCAGAACTTTGTTGGGTACTCGTCTTGACTACCTGGTGAATAATGATATCAGCATTGGTATGACCGCCATGCGGCACCGGGAGACGCCCGCTGGTTTTTTGACCCGGGTTGCCATTGGTAACGAGCCTACCAATAATACCATTCTGGGATTTGACGCCAACATTCGGAAAGATGCGCCCTTCCTGACCAAGTGGCTCGATAAGCTTCCGCTGATTCAGACCAAAGAGCCATCTAGTATTCAGTTTAAGGGGGAGGTTGCCAAAATTTTCCCTGGGGTAGCTCCTCGAGTCAATAACCGTTCGCTGGTCGATGACTTTGAAGCCACCCGTACCATCTATGATCTTACCCGTCAGCCTACCCGCTGGCGTTTGGGCGCAACGCCTCAGCAGTACCCACAGGGCACCCCCGATAACCCGCTTGAATTTGGTTTCAAAAGGGCTAAGATTGCCGCATATACCGTGGATAATATTTTTGGTTTTACCGGGCTAGGTGTTGGTGGCGGATCGCTGCGGCCTCCAACCATTACCGATGAAGATCTCCAAAATTACTACGAACGACTCTTCAACCCTCGAGATTTGTTTCCTGGTCGCTCGGTACCACCGTTGAACCTACCCCAGAATATTTTGGATATAGCCTACTACCCCAGAGAACGGGGTATGTACAATTACAACGTAGACTTGGATCAGGACGGGCGCTTGAAGGACGCGCGCCGCAACTTTGGGGCTATTACCCGGGCGGTAACTTCCGATATTGACTTTGATAACGCCAACATTGAAAACATCGAGTTCTGGATGATGGACCCGTTCATTGGAGGGGTAAACGGAGTCGTGCGCGACGGTATCGAAAATAAAAATAATACAACGGGCGGTAAGCTGGTATTTAACCTCGGTGATATATCAGAAGACGTAATAAAAGATGGTCGGTACAATTTTGAAAACGGATTACCGGTAGGTCCGATAAAACCGGGCGTGAATGTTGACAGCACAGCCTGGGGACGGGTTTCGAAGCAGCAGTTCCTGATCAATGCGTTCAGCAATGAGCCGGGCGCGCGCGCGAAGCAAGATATCGGCCTTGACGGTTTGGTCAACGATGACGAGCGTCGTTACTTTAAGGAAAGATTTCTGGACCGCCTTCCGGCTATCCTCACAGCTGCGGCAAGAGAACGAATTCTGGCTGACCCCTCCGGAGATGATTTTCAGTTTTATCTGGGTGCTGAACTGGACGCAGCAGATAAGAAGATTCTGGAACGTTATAAGGATTACCTTGGAATGGAAGGTAACTCCCCCGAAAGCACCGCCACCAATAGCAATAACACCGTTACTCCTGCGGCAACCAATATCCCGGATGCGGAAGATTTAAACGTAGATAATACCATCAACGACAATGAAGCTTACTACGAATACGAAATTAACCTGAAACCCAATCGACTGGAAATAGGCCAGGGGCATATCGTTGATAAAACGGTAGCAAACGGAGCTAACTGGTACTTATTCCGGATGCCGGTGCGGGAGTTTACCCGTAAGGTAGGGCAGATCAATGGCTTTAAATCCATCCGTTTTATCCGGGTATACCTGACCGACTTTGAGCAGCCCGTTGTTCTTCGTTTTGCGCAACTACAGATGGTGGGGCAGCAGTACCGCAAGTACTTGTCTGACTTGGACTCGCCTGGTTTGCAGGAAGTACCTGAGCCGTACGATGCGCAGTTTACGGTTGGTACCGTAAGTATCGAAGAAAATAGCCAGGCCAATAATTCTAACAAGAAATACGTATACGCCGTACCTCCGGGTTGGAAACGGGACCAAGACTTTACTCAGCCGGCGGGTAATTTCCAGCTCAATGAGCAATCCATGAGCTTGTGCGTGACGAACCTTCGCGACGGCGATTCGAGAGCGGTATTCAAGAACGTAAATCTTGATCTGCAATTCCGGAAAAGACTACGCATGTATATCCACATGCACAACGACGACAACGAGAGTGGGCAGGTAGGGGGCTTTTTACGCCTTGGTACCGACCTTACCCAAAACTATTACGAAATAGAAGTGGCCAACTTACGGGCAACGCCAGAAAATATAAGCCAATCCGAAGAGGTATGGCCCCTGGAAAATGAGCTTAATGTTGCTTTTGATGAATTGATCAGGGCTAAGTCACAGCGAAACCGTAGTGAGAACAGCGCGATCAGTTTACCCTATTCCATCATGACGGCTGATGGCCGCTACAAGGTGACGGTGGTCGGAAACCCTGACCTGAGTGCGGTGCGCGTACTGATGATTGGGGTACGAAATCCAAAGACACCGGATGAACGCTCGAAGAGTTTTTGCGTGTGGGTAAACGAAATGCACGTGGAAGGCTTTGATGAAACCTCGGGCGAGGCGGCTATTGCTCAGCTGAACGCTAAGTTGGCTGATTTTGCCACCGTGACGGCATCGGGTAGGGTGGAGACATTTGGCTTTGGTGGTGTGCAGATGCGGATTGGGGAGCGGGCCCGCTCTACCACCACCGAGTTTGGTATTTCATCCAACATTGCGGTGGATAAACTACTGCCGCAGCAGTGGGGGTTCAGTATACCACTGTACATCAACTACGACAACCGCCGAATAAGTCCGCACTTTAATCCACTGGATCCGGACATGCCCCTGACTACTTCACTAGAAAATTTGGACAACGCCGAAGAACGAGATCGATACCGCAGGCTGGTGGAGGACAACTCCGTGCGGCGGGGTATCAACTTGTCCAACGTCCGGAAGGTAAAAACAAAGCAAGGAGCAAAGAACCATTTTTATGACTTTGAAAATTTATCGTTTACCTACGCTTTCAGTGACTTAAAAAGAACGAATATTCTGACGGACGAGTACTCCCAGAGAATGTACCGCGGGGGCGTAGCCTATACCTATACCTCCCAGCCGAAGGCCTTTGAACCGTTCCGTAAATGGCAGACCGAAAGCCGTTATCTGGGTTTTGTGAAAGATTTCAACCTGACGTTACTGCCTTCTTCCGTATCGCTAAGAACGGACGTAGATCGCAGCTTTACCAAGACCCAACTGCGTAACTCAGATCTGACGACGTCGGGTATGGAACCGTTCTACGAAAAGTATTTCTGGTTTAATCGGTATTATGACCTTACCTGGAACCTGACAAAGAATATCGTACTGAGCTATAATACCGTAGCCAATGCTATTATCGATGAGCCCATGGGGGATATCAATACGGAGGTAAAACAGGATTCCTTGTGGAGTAATTTTAAGAAACTAGGCCGGATCAAGAATTTTGATCAGCGGATTCGGTTTACGTACCGATTACCGTTGGATAAACTTCCGCTTACCGACTGGATGACCGCCGATTATAACCATACCATAGCGTATAATTTTCAGGCTAATGCACTCGGGATCAAAGATTCGCTGGGAATACCGTTTGGTAATATTATCCGGAACAGCCGCGAGCGAGGCATTAGTGGCCGCGTAGACTTCGTTGCTCTGTACAATAAGCTGAAATACCTGCGCTTTGCTAACTCGCCTTCGCAGCGGAAAAAGAATTTTGCCCGTAGCCCCGGAGATATAGAAGAGTTACCACCACCACCGAGTAAAGTACTTAAAAACATCGCCCGGGTACTGATGACCGTTCGTGGCATCAATGTAAGCTATACCGTTTTAGAAACAACGGCCTTGCCGGGTTATCTCCGCACGCCTAGGTACTTTGGTCTCGATGATGCCAACGCCCCCGGTCTGCCCTTTGTGTTGGGTAGTCAGGATAGGCTGATTCACGTGAAGGCAGCCAATAACGGCTGGATTACGTCCAGTACGGTACAGAATCAGCCGTTTCAGCAGACCATTCAGAAAAATTTCAATTTTCGAACGACCCTGGAACCCTTCAAGGATTTTAGAATGCAGATTGAAGGGCGACTGACCCGGCAGGATGCCTATCAGGAGTTCTACCGACCGGAAGAACCCGGTGGAAACTTCATTAGTCAGAGTCCGGTGCGGAACGGTCAGTTCAGTATGTCGTTCATGTCGTTCCGGACGGCCTTTGCCAAAGTGAACCGGGACAATAGCTCCCCCGTTTATGATCGTTTTCGGAGCTACCGCGAGATTCTTCGTCAACGACTCAATTCCGAGAATGGTAGCGGCGGAGAATACAACGAAAACTCGCAGGACGTACTGATTCCGGCCTTCTTTGCTGCCTATACCGGCAAGGACCCCGAGACGGTGAAGGTATCGCCCTTCCTCGGTTTCCCGATGCCTAACTGGCGGGTTGACTACAATGGCTTATCGCAGTTGGCCCCTTTCAAGAAGATATTCAGTTCTTTTACGCTGACGCACAATTATATTTCCAATTATAGCGTGGGCAATTTTACTTCTTCGCTGGACTACGAATCGCTCTACGTGAATCTGGCCGTGACGGGCTATCCGCTCTCGGGGCGTAGTAACTACCTGGGGCAGTACGTACCGGTATTCGTGATGAGCACTATCACGATGTCCGAGAAGTTCTCCCCACTGATTGGAATTAATTTCCGTACCCAAAGCAGGATCACGGGCCGTATCGACTACAACCGTGATCGCACGGTGGCGTTAAACTTATCCAACTCGCAGGTAGCGGAGTTATTCAATCAGGATTTGACGATCAGTATTGGCTTCACGAAGAACAATGTGCCCATACCGTTTAAGGTGAATGGAGTCAAAAAGAAACTGAAAAATGATTTGACGGTGCAGGTCGGATTGTCTTTCCGTGATACCCGTTCAATTCAGCGGAAGTTTGACGGGCAGAATATCCCGATTGCGGGTAATATCAACTTCCAGCTTCGGCCCACGGTCAACTACGTCGTGAGTAATCGCCTCAGTCTGCAATTCTATTTCGATCGTACCTTCAATGATCCTTTGGTGTCCAATTCGTTCTATCGTTCTACCACCGCGGGCGGGGTGCAGGTGAAATTCAATTTGGCGGAGTAGGAAAATGCCCAACCTAACAGGTTTTAAAACTTGTCAGATTGGGATTGAATTACTACCTCTTAGCACGAACGTACTGCAACGGCCAGGCTATATCCTCATCTAATTGTTTAGCGGCGTACAGTGGGAAGTAGGGATCACGCAAAAACTCCCGGGCCATGAATACCATATCAGCTCTACCCTCGGTAATGATTGCATTAGCTTGGTCTGCTTCCACGATAATTCCGACGGCTGCTGTTTTAATACCCGCTTCTTTCTTTACTTTTTCTGCGAAAGGTACCTGGTAGCCGGGCCCCACCGGAATTTGCGCCTGCGCTATATTTCCTCCCGTTGAGCAGTCGATCAAATCTATGCCGTGTGGTATGAGTTCTTTGGCCAAAGCAACGGAGTCATCGGCGTTCCAGCCGCCTTCGGTCCAGTCCGTGGCCGAAATGCGCATGAATAAAGGAAGCTCCTGCGGCCATACCTGTCGGATAGCCTCGGTTATTTCTACCACAATCCTGATTCGGTTCTCAAAATTGCCACCGTACTGATCGGTGCGCTTATTACTGATGGGCGATAAGAATTCGTGCAGTAGATAGCCGTGAGCGGCATGAATTTCCACGACCTTAAATCCGGCTTTTAAAGCCCTTGTGGCAGCGCCCTGGAATTTGTGAACGATGGTCTTTATGTCGTCCGTAGTTAGTTCTTTCGGGGTAGGTGATGTCTCAGAAAAAGGGAGCGCGCTCGGGCCAACGGTTTTCCAGGCATCCGGGTGATCGGCAGGTAAAGGCTGTCCTCCTTCCCAGGGCCGTTGGGTGCTGGCCTTCCGGCCGGCGTGAGCTAACTGAATGCCCGCCACGGCCCCGTGTTCTTGAATAAATGCCGTGATTCTTTTCAAAAAGCTGATGTGTTCATCTTTCCAGATACCGAGGTCATTGGGGGTGATTCTACCTTCGGGAGTAATGGCGGTAGCTTCGGTGAATACCAACCCCGCACCACCCACGGCCCGGCTACCTAAATGTACTAAGTGCCAGTCGTTGGCAAACCCGTCGATGCTGCTGTACATACACATGGGCGATACCCCAATGCGGTTTCTAAACTCTACCCCTCGAATCTGTAAAGGAGAAAATAGGATATTTTCCATGAAGTTTGTGATTATTATGGTGGTTCAAAAACAAGAAATGGGAGCATGTCAGAGATATCTCTCAGATTACTCCCATCTACAACATGTAGTAGGTTTCGCAGGTTTCCTCTAGCCTTTTACCAATTCATCGTAGGTAGGGCTTAGGCTGCGTTCAATGCCGGCTCCCTGCATGTAGGTTACGCCCGGAATATTCTTGGTTAGTAAAATCTCTTCTTTGGTTTTCCCAGCTTTGATTTCCTTACCAACGTAAACCAATAGCTTTTCCAGATAATCCTTAAAGAGCTTTATCTCTTCTTGACCACCGGTGATCTTTTCGGGATCAAAAGCGTGACCAAACACAAAAAGAGTATCCTTGTCAAACGTTTTGAGGGTCTTATCGAGTACCTTCACCCAACTGGTTACGCTGGCTCCGGCGGTGGCATCTATGAAAGGATAGCGTCCGTTAAAAAGTAGGTCACCCATGTGGGCGATATTGGTATTCTCGAAGTGGACGATGCTGTCTCCGTCCGTATGGCCCGCTCCGAAGTAGTGCATCCGGATACTCTCATTGCCAACTTTTTGTTTCCATTTTTTAGTGTAGATCGTATCAGGAAATAGATTCTTATCCACCGCGTTTTGTTTTTCGGCCACGCTGCGCTGGTTAGCGGCCGAGTTTACGTGCGCTACCACGTTTTGGGCTATGCCTTTAAAGGAAATATTTCCACCCGAGTGGTCGCCGTGGTGGTGGGTGTTAATAAGGTACTGTATGGGTTGTTCTCCTTTCTTCTTCAAGGCTTCGATCAGATGCGTAGACTGCTCCGGGAACTGCGTATCCACCACGGCTATTCCGTCCTTGTTGATCAGGTAGGCAATCGTACCCCCACGTTCGGTAAATATACCTACTCCACCACGGAGGTCCTGCATTTTGTAAGGATCTTCGGCCAACAGCTGGGCGAGGAGAGATTTACTATTCAATATGGTTAAGCCTGTTAGGGCCGAGGCTTGGAGGAATTGTCGTCTTTGCATTAGAAGTGGGGTAAGGCTGGAAGAAATAGTACGATACTATAACAAATGATTAGAGAAATGTTCACGGATCATCTGTTTGTACGCTGTTTCGGCCGGATAAAAAACAAGGTAAAAACATAGTAATTCTATGACTTAGGGTAGTTATTTGGGTACATCAGCTATGAGCATTTATAAATTTACAAATTAGATTAAAACTAGGGCGCAGCAGAAACTATAAAATTCAGAGGCGGTAACCGTTATTTTTATACGTCACTGATAATGGAATTATATCGTCTAAGCACACCAGAAGTAATTGATAAGCGGCCAAAAACTTATTTGGAAAATATACCTGACATCCTGTAATTTGCGGTGCAAATTTAATATTACTTCACAAACTGACAGATCAGAGCCGATATGCAATATCCAGAAGAATTGAAATATACCGAAGATCACGAGTGGATTCGCTTCGACGGCGATGTAGCTACCGTAGGAATTACCGATTATGCGCAGGGTGAGTTGGGCGATATTGTGTACGTGGACGTAAACACCGTAGGCGATGCTCTGGAAAAAGGGGAGATTTTCGGATCAGTGGAAGCAGTGAAGACGGTTTCGGATCTTTTCTTACCCATTAGTGGTGAGATTCTTGAAATAAACCCTGCTCTGGATGGCGCTCCCGAATTGGTCAATAATGATCCTTACGGCGAAGGCTGGATGATCCGTTTTAAGGTTACGAATCCCGGCGAGGCAGACGATTTGATGACAGTCGATGCGTACAAAGAACTCGTGGGTGCCTGATCAGGTGTCCCGAAGCTCCGAAAGGAGCTTTTTTTATGGTACTCCTAAGCATAGAATTGAATGAAATTACTCTTGCGCGCGGTTCGGATCATTGAAAAAAACTCCCCCCACAACGGGCAGGTACTAGACATACTGGTGGAGGACGGAATTATCGTGCAGATCGGGGAGTCTTTATCTGCGGAGGGAGCCCGTGAAATAGAAGGCAGGCAGTGGTGTGTATCTCCGGGCTGGCTCGACATGCGGGTGGGATCGAGCGACCCCGGTCGGGAGCAAAAGGAAGATCTGGACACAGTCCGGGAAGTAGCCATGCGCGGTGGTTTTACGGAAATTGTGTTGCTGCCAAATTCCCGCCCGGTGGTTGATGCCAAAGATACCCTCAACTACGTCCGGCAGGAGCGGCGGGGTGGAGTAGTGCAAATCCACGTAGCGGCGGCCGTTACCAAAGATGCCGAAGGTAAGGACTTTACGGACATGATCGACCTGCATACCGCCGGTGCCGTAGCTTTCACCGACGGGGAACATCCCATTCAGAATGCTGATATTCTGGTAAAGGCACTGCTGTATCTGCGCCCATTGAATTCACTGCTGATTAACCGGCCCGAAGACCGGCAACTGACCCTATTTGGGCAAATGAACGAGGGGATTACGAGTACGATACTCGGGATGAAGGGTATGCCATCTTTAGCCGAAGAAATGATGCTGATGCGGGACCTGAAATTGTTGGCCTATGTACTCAGTCAGGAAACATTACCCATTAAAGGAGCGCCGTTATTGCACGTATCACTGGTCTCGACGGCCGGTGCGGTGGAGTTGATCCGCGAGGCGAAGAAGGAAGGACTCCCCGTAACCTGCGATATAGCGGCCCATCAGTTGGCTTTTAACGATACCGCATTACTTGGGTTTGATACCAATCTGAAAGTAAATCCACCGTTCCGCGCTCTGGCCGATATTATCGCCCTCCGGGCAGGACTAGCCGATGGTACTATTGACTGTTTGGTGTCAGATCACAGCCCGCATGACGACGAATGCAAAAACCTTGAATTTGACCACGCTGATTTCGGGATACTGGGGTTGGAAACGGCCTTTTCGTTGGGTGTCATGCACAGCGGATTACCCCTGGAAGAGCTCATAGAAAAACTAACGAGTCGTCCGCGCGCTATTCTGCGCCTGCCCTCGGTAAGAGTTGCCGAAGGACAGCCCGCAAACCTGACGGTTTTTTCTGCGGATGAGGAATGGACGTATAACAAGAGCTACTCAAAATCACGCAACAGCCCATTTCTGGGGCAAACTCTCAAAGGGCGGGCGGTTGGTGTCATTAATCAGAAAAACGATCGCTGGTTTAGCTAGTTAGTAGTAAGGGTTCACCGATGCGTGACCCATTCATATTTTAAATCAGTAGAACTCTTCATGAATAAATTAATAGAATATTTTAATAAACCACTCTTAAAAATCCCCATGCAATTCGGGGCCGCCACGGGTATCGTGGCTTTTTTGTTCTTTCTGGGATTGTATTCAATGGATGTGATGCCTTTGGGCAACAAACGGTCGATGGACCTCGGAATATTCATTATCATGATGGCGGCATCCTGCTGGTACTACCGCAAGAAAATCGGCGATGGGTACATGCACTTTTGGGAAGCGCTAACGGTCTGCTACGTAGTTAATACGGTAGCTGCCTTCATCACGGGTTGGCTTATTTACCTGTTCATTACTTTTGTTGACCCTACTGTTTTTTCGGCTTATCTTGTGGAAATGAAACAATTACTGGTGCAGGGTAAAGGCGAATTAGTGAAAAATATCGGTGAAGCTGAATATCAGGTCATGCTCAAAAGTATAGGGGAAACCAAACCGGAAGAATTAATAACCGATGAGTTAAGTAAAAAAACAGTGATGGCGGTGCTACCTATTCTGATCATTTCGCTTATCTTACGGAGGCAAAACCCGAGCGAGTCTCAGCTGAGACCCTGATTTTATTCCTTTTGCAATCAAGTACTTATAGGTTTATTTTTACTTTGTACAGTAATAACTACTTTCCCATAAACCCGATCTGATTATGCAAGAACAAGTATCTACCACCCGCGTTGCCCTCAAATACGGAATTATTACGGCTGTTGCTGTTATAGTTTATTCTACATTAATTAACGTGACCGGCATGACCCAAAACCGGGCCTTGACTTCCCTGGCTTTCGTTATTCTGATCGTCGGCATAGTGCTGGGCATGAAAGATTACCGTGCTCAGAATAATACCTTTATGTCGTACGGACAAGGGCTGGGTATTGGCTCGCTGATATCGGCGATAGTGGGGCTTATCGGCTCAATGTTCTCGATGTTCTACCTGGAATTCATTGATAATACGATTATTAAGCAATCGATGGATAAAGCGCGGGAAGATATGGAAACCCGAGGTATGGACGATGCGCAGATAGACCAAGCGATGTCAATGACCGAAAAATTTATGACGCCGGGCATTATGTTTGCGATGGGTGTTCTTTCGTATGTAATTATCGGCTTCATCATTTCGTTGATCATAGCAGCTATCATGCGCAAGGATAAACCCGTGTTCGAATAGTTCGTTTTCCCTTACCTTATTCCCGTAGGTTGTGTTTACTATCTTCCAGAAAGAAGTCAGTAGTTTTTTTAATTCCTTAATCGCCTACATCGTCATTGCCGCTTTTTTGTTGGCGGTGGGTCTTATTGTGTGGGTATTTCCTGATTCCAATGTACTGGATTATGGATACGCCGACCTGAGTGCTTTTTTTAGCCTGACTCCCTTTGTGTTGGTGTTTTTGATTCCGGCCATTACGATGCGCTCGCTGGCGGAAGAAATCCGGACGGGTACCCTCGAACTTCTACTGACGAAGCCCCTGAGTGACGGTGCACTGGTGGTAGGCAAATTTCTGGCCAACTGGCTGTTGGTAGCCCTGATGCTTTCGCCAACGTTGTTGTATTACGTCAGCGTATACTGGTTAGGAAACCCTCCGGGAAACGTAGACTCCGCCGCCGTTTTTGGCTCGTATATTGGTCTGCTTTTACTGAGCGGGGCCCTCACCGCGATGGGCCTATGGGCGTCTTCGCTCAACGAAAATCAAATTGTGGCCTTTGTGATCGGAGTTTTTCTGGGCTTTGCGTGGTACAGCGGTTTCGGAGCACTTTCACAGTTGCTAGGATCAGGAGATTTGGCGCTGTTTTTCTCCGCCGCCGCCCTCGATCAGCAGTATCAGGCATTAGGCCGAGGTTTGGTAGATATCCGTAACGTCATCTATCTCCTCAGCCTAATGGCCTTTTTTCTGGTACTTACCTACTGGCGCGTGGGACAGTTGCGACGGTAGTTAAACCTTGCCGATGGTAATTTTCTTCCCGCCTTTTCGTACTGATTCGTAAATAGCATCAATGACCAGCATGTCTTTCAATGCCTCTACACCGGTCATATTAGGATCCGGGACATTATTCAGGATACAATCTGCCAAACCGTCCATTTGGTAGGTTTGGTGCGTCACCACGGGCTGATCGAGCGGTCCTATGTGGGTACTTCCTTTAATCGGACCGTAGCCAAAGGCGGGGTCTAGCTTGGCAAAGCCTTTACTGCCAATCAGGTGCAGGCTGCCTTTTCCGTTGAAATTGTAGGTCGTAGAGCAGGTGGCAATGGCCCCACTTGGGAAACCAAGCTGGAACGTCATGGTTTCGTCCACCTCTTTAAACTTAATCGGATCAGTCTTTACTTCTTGGGCCGTTACCCATAGCGGTTCTTCGCCCGTGGCGTACCGGGCGCCATTGATGCAGTAAATCCCGACGTCCATCAGAGCACCACCACCCGACAAGGCGTGTTTGAGGCGCCATTGGGTAGGATCACCTATCTTAAAACCAGAAGAGTTCTCGACAAACATTATATCCCCAAACTCACCTGCTTCCCGCATCCGGATGATCTCACGCGTATGGGGCTCAAAGTGCATACGGTAACCTACATAAAACTTTACGCCGGCCTTCTTGCAGGCGGCAATCATTTCACGGGCCTGCTTGGAGTTATCACCCACGGGCTTTTCGCTTATGACGTGCTTCCCCGCGGCTGCCACTTGCAGGACGTGTTTCCGGTGTAGGGAGTTAGGGGTAATGACGTATACTACATCAATATCCGGGTTGTCCTTGATTTGACCGACTGTTTCGTAGTTATAGACATTCTTGTCGGGGATATTGTACTTACTCTGCCAAATGGGTATTTTGGATGGAGTACCCGTGACGATACCTACCAACTCAGCCATTTGGCAGGTTTCCATGGCTGCGGCCACTCGGGTGCCGTAGCTCCCCAAACCCATAATGGCCACCCTGAGTTTGCGGGTGGGTGGGGCAGTGGCTTGATTTTGACCATTAGTGGCCGCTAATAGGTTTGCACTTAGGGTAGAAAAACCTATGCCCAAACCCAGTTTATGAAGAAAGTCTCGACGAGTGTTCATGATGGTAGTAAATGATTTATGTAGTAAGTAAAGAACGTTTGGTGGAGAAAATACTCTTTTGAACTATCAACGCTCGTCCCGATTCGTAATTGGTGACGGGTTCGATTTTACGCTTAAAACGCAATCAGAATCAACTTCCAATTACGAATTGAGGTAAACCGGTTTCTTATTCATTCTTATAAAATATTTTAAAAAGCGCTCTTCTAAAAGCTAGGTAAGTAGCTAACAGCTATTAGTTTGTAGCGGAACACCGCCCGGCCGTCAGCTTTTTTTAAGTATTTGATAAATAGAACATTAGCGATGAATTTAGCCAAATTAATAGTGCAAACTAATTCTGCGTTAGAACTTAACCGAGGCCAATCGCTACTAAGAAGCCCAAAATAGTCATTGGCCAGTCCTCAATTAAATCCCTTGCTCCATTATTTATTGAAGTAAAAATCAAATGAGGAGAACCCAATAAAACTGTGAAAATCTGCGGAATATATTTTTTCATAGAAAGGTGATGATGTTATTTTTCTCGCCGTGCGAGAATCAAGTCCTATTTACAAATTGGGGTTAGCTGGTTATTTCCATGAATCCGAAAAACTTTCAGCCAGACTTCAAATTTCCTGCACTTCGACCGGCTTCATTTCCGGTGTAAGCGTATGAATAAGGACAAGGGCTACTGCGTAGACAACACTGGCGAAAATAAAAATGGGAACGTACCCCACCCGGCCAATAATCAGTCCGGAAAAAGCCGCAAATATAGCTCCACCAATGGCCCCCATCGTACCGCCGATACCCGTGACGGAAGCTACCGCCTTGCGGGGGAATAGGTCAGAAGCAAACGTGTACAGATTAGCAGACCAGCCCTGATGCCCCGCCGTGGCAATGGCGATGAGGGCTACGGCTACGTAGAGACTATTGGTGGTTGAGGCTAGAAAAATAGGCAGGATACAAAATGCACACAATGCCATGGTCGATTTTCGCGCCCGGTTGATACTCCACCCGGTTTTAACCAATTGAGATGACAACCAGCCAAAGAAAACGCTGCCGGCGTCGGATACCAGATAGATGATTAGAAAAGGTAGTCCAATGGTTTTAAGGTCTAACTTTTGGTTAAGGGCCTGATGACTATTGAAAAAGTCAGGTAGCCAGGTAAGATAAAACCACCACACCGGATCGGTCAGGAATTTTCCTATGGCAAAAGCCCAGGTCTCGCGGTAGGTGAGGAGTTTTTCCCAGGGTACCTCCTGCCCCCGGATTACATCCTGATCACTGTGGATATACGCAAGCTCAGAGGCGGAAACTTTGGAGTGGTTATGGGGACGTTGGTAGGTAAACCACCATAAAATAAGTAGCAGAAATCCGAGAAGTCCGGTAATGATGAAGGATAACCGCCATCCATAGTTCAGGGTAAGGTAGGGGATCGTGAGGGCCGTCAGGATGATTCCGATGTTAGCCCCGGCGTTGAAAATGCCATTCGCAAAGGAGCGTTCTCGTTTTGGAAACCATTCAGCTACGGTCTTAACGGCGGCCGGAAAGTTGCCAGCTTCTCCCAAACCCAGCATAAAGCGGGTCAGGCTGAGGCTACGAACCGAGCCAACGAATGCGTTGAGCACTCCGGCGGTACTCCATAAGAAAATAGAAATAGCGTACCCGCGACGAGTACCGATGCGATCAATGAGCCAGCCCGTAAAAATATAGCCTAACGCATAGGCCCATTTGAAAGCAGAATCCACGTAGCCCATCCATTCTTTATAATGCGCATTATCAGCATCCGTGATGGCAACGCCGGGGGGCAATCCGATCATTTCACGCTTAAAATCTTCGTCTATCATCGAGAATGATAGCACATTTCGATCAATATAATTGATGGTCGTGGCTACAAGAAGTAGCATTACGATCCGCCAACGGTAATTACCGATGCCTTTGACCATAACTTAGTAGGGGTATTAAGGGACGTTGTTTAGGAATATGCTCCGCTAAATTAAAGAGTTAGGTCCGGAATGTTGCAACGGTCTCAGGTAATTAGCCAAAAAAGGGTTCGTAGAAGTAATTCCACGAACCCCAAACCCCCTTCAAGAGGAAACACGCCCTACTTAGTCTTGTATACGGTACCGTCTTTCATGACAAAGGTCACGTTCTGCAACGTTTTAACATTCTGCAAAGGATTAGCGTCTACCGCAATAATATCAGCAAACTTGTTGACCTCGATGCTACCAATGGAATCACTCATGTCAAGAAGCTTCGCGTTGGTAACGGTAGCGGCCTGAATCGCTTCAATGGCTGGCATACCACCTTCTACCATGTACTCAAACTCCTTGGCATTATAGCCATGTGGGTATACTCCGGCGTCGGTACCAAAAGCAATATTTACGCCGGCCTTGTAGGCCTTGGCAAAGGTGGCCTGTAACTTGGGGCCAATGGCTAAGGCTTTCGGAGTGACAAGTGGGGGGTAGTACCCCATAATGCGGGCCGAATCGGCGGCCGTACGTCCGGCGATGAGCGTTGGAACGTAGTAAGTACCGTACTTTTTGAAAAGCTCGATGGATTCATCATCCATGAGGGTGCCGTGTTCGATGGTTTGTACTCCTCCCCGAATGGCGCGGTTGAGGCCCTCGGCACCGTGCGCGTGGGCAGCTACATGGAAGCCATAATCTTTGGCTGTCTCCACAATTGCGCGTACTTCTTCTTCGGTAAACTGAGGTCCTTGCCCGTCTTTGGCGTTGGACAGTACCCCTCCGGTGGCGGTAATCTTGATTACGTCAGAACCATCCTTATAGCGCTGCCGAACGGCCTTACGCGCATCATCAACACCATTTATCACTCCTTCTAACGGACCGGGATCGCCCATCAGGTCTTTACTGTAGCCATTGGTTGGGTCGGCGTGGCCACCGGTGGTGGCGATAGATTTGCCCGCCGTAAAAATGCGGGGGCCATCTGTAATACCCTTATTGATGGCATTGCGCAGGGCTATGTTCACTCCCGTGCCACCTAAGTCACGAACGGTAGTGAAACCAGCCATTAGCGTTATTTTGGCGTAGTGGGCCGCCTGAAAAGCGACGTCGGGCGGGTTTTGCACAAAACGATCATAAGAACCACCCCGGCGGGTTTCGTTTTCGATGTGTACGTGCATATCGATGAGGCCGGGCAGTACGTAGCTGTTTTTGAGGTCAACTACCTTGTCGTTACTCGTGGCGCTGGCGTAACCTTTTTCGACGGCGGTAATCTTGTTTTTTGCGACGATGACGGTCATTTGTTGCTGCATCTCGCCTTTTTTTACGTCGAGGAGATTACCACAATAAATGATAGTACGTTGCGCAATAGCCTCGCTCAGACAGGAAAGTGCGAGCAATAGACTAAGTGCCAAAGAATATTTTTTCATAGGATTAGTTTAGGTAATTATTCGGAATACAAGGTAAACTCTTTTTTGGATAAAGCTAGTTACATGTCCAAATTTACAATAGCCGTATCAATGGGAAGTAGTAGCCCGCGCCAATAAATACTACCAGGGTTTGAAAAATTATGTAAGATTGTATAATCTAAAGATGTTTGTATTACGTATGTAATCATAGAAACAGGGTAGAATGTGAAGCGCAGTCCACTCAGAGCCAACGAATAAACGATATGCCCACTCAGGTGGTAAGAAAAAAGGAAAAGTATTATCAGGTCCCGAAATTGGCTTTCTGTAAAATTCCGTGAAAAGAACCATACCTGATAATCATTTACATAAATTATTATCTGTACGAAGCAGAAATCAAGGTTAGTGTTCTACGGGCATAGCTTGCCGCTTTACTGATCTGGTGTAGGTATATTTATTCTGAATCATGCATAAACCGATCAGGAGAAAATGCTTTTGGAAGGATAAATCCTCCCAAAAAAATGATTAGATTGCCCCCCTCTTGAAAAAAACATTTATACCCCTTGGCGACCCAAAAACCTAACTATTCGGAAGAAGACCTGGTAGAATCGCTGAAACAGAATGATCGTGCAGCGTTTGAATACCTGTATGATCGTTATTCCGGAGCTCTGTTCAGTGTAATCTGTAAGGTCTTACGAGACGATGAGAAAGCGGAAGACGTTATGCAAGACGCTTTCCTGAAAATATGGAAGAGTATAAAATCCTATGACCCGGCCAAGGGCCGACTGTTTACCTGGATGCTCAACATCGCACGAAACAGTGCGATTGATGCAGTGAGATCGGAAGGCAGAAAGCCTGGAATGGATGATATCTCGGAGAATCTCGACCGCACTGAGATAAATGCTTCGTACCAACCCTCCACCTCTACGTTAGATCTGAAGGCCTTAGTGGACACACTAAGGCCTGAGAGGAAAGTACTCGTTGATATGGTTTACTTCCAAGGCTACACGCAGGAAGAAGTATCCAAAAAACTTGACATTCCTCTAGGGACAGTTAAATCACGCATTCGGACCGCGTTGCAGGATCTTAAACTTTACTATAATATATGAATACCCAAGCCTACATAGAGTCAGGCATATTAGATGAATACGTTCTGGGCGTAGTTTCTCCTCAAGAGAAACAGGAAGTGGAACGCCTGTCCAAAATATATCCAGAAATAAAGGCGGAATTGAGCCGTGTCGAGGCCTCTTTGGAAAGTTATGCCATGGAGCACCAACGGACTCCCCCCGCCCGACTAAAAGCGGATATTTTTGCCCAAATGAACTTTGACGAACCCGTTGCCGAATCGCAGGACTTGGAAGAACAGGTTGAGGATGAAACTGCACAGGGCGGAGCACAGATTCCGTTTGGTCAAACTGTCTCGGTAGTGCGTCCTTTGTGGAGTAGAATAGCCGTGGCTGCCTCCATACTACTTGCTATTTTTGGTGGTTGGGCAGCTTTGCAGCTATCCGAAACTCGGCAAAAGAATGAACAGTTGGCTATTGAAATGAGTAATCTCCAAGAAACCGCGAAATATTCCGAAACTTTGGCCTCCATGTATCGTGACCCTAACTTTAAGGTGATCAGGATGCCGGGGCTCGAAAAATCAGCGGAAAGCTCGGTGGTTGCACTTTGGAATCAGCAAACCAATGAGGTATTATTGGATGTACAAAGCCTTCCGGCTGCTCCTACCGGTAAACAGTATCAGCTGTGGAGTATCGTAGAGGGTGCCCCCGTTGATATGGGGATGCTTGATCAGGACTTCGCCGGTAAGGTACTTCGCATGAAGGCTACTAACCCGAATTCAGTAGCTTTTGCCATTACGCTGGAAAAAGAGGGTGGAAGTCCAACCCCGACCATGGAAGAAATGTACGTGCTGGGAAAGGTATAATCTTAGGTAAGTAGGTGTTAGATTGTTAGCCATCAGGTCTTATATTATCCATACAACATAAAGCTCTGATTTACAGCTGAATGAATCCTAATACATAATGACCTAATTCCTGAAACTTACAAGTCCTATTATATTAAAATAATGCTAAGAGTCGGCGATTGTCGGCTCTTTTTTGTGGTATGCCCCCCGCTACCGCACCATGATTCGTTGGCTACTGCCACCCGAGGGAGTTGTGATCTGTAATAGGTACACGCCGGGTTCCAGTGGTTGGAAGGGATAAATCGCCGAAAGACCAATAATATCACTCTCCGATAAGCTTGCTTGAATGGGTTGTCCAGTGGCATTGAACAGCTGAAAATTTAGCAGTTGGGCTGGGTCAGTTCGGATATAGATTGGCTGACCAACCGATACAGGATTGGGGAAGGTAGAAAATACCAGCGGTGCATTCCCTCTGAAAGTAGCAATCCATTGGGAATACTGAGTTCCTCCGGATCGTTGATCTAGTCTGATTCGGTAATAAGTACTTTGGTCGGACGGCTGTGTATCAGTCAGTGTAAACAGGCCTGACTGACTACTACTGGCTATTTGTACGGTTTCAACGGCCTGTAACTCTATTAAATCGTCACTTCGCTCCAAGGTAATACGCAGATTTTCCGGGTCAGCCGCCAGCAAGGTATGGAGCAAGGTTTGATTTTCCAGTACCTGCATTTCCAGCGAGCGGATAGGCTGTGGTGCCGAAAGGCCTTTTCTTACCACGAAAGATGAAGATACACTACCCACCAAAACCGGATCTTGGGCTATCACCCGGACCGAATAATTTCCTTCGACGAGCGTAGGAGGTAAGCTAACGCGCAGTGGGTTTTGGGAACCGTTCCCGACGATCGCTATAAATTGTCCCTGCTGATCCAGTAAGTGAGCCTCCATTTTGCTGGTAGCGGGCAGAGAGCCTATGACTCGATAGGGAAGCAGGAATTGGTGGCCGGGCGAAGCTTCCCGCGGTACTACACCACTCATAATGGAAGAGCCGGATGTGTGGGCGGGGCGTTGGGCAAAGAAGGCATCCGGAAGTGATCGGTTCCAGGCTTGGGCCATCTGGGAAAGCCCCGGAATACCCCCCGGAATATTTTCAAAATGACCGTGGGACGGACGTGGTACTTGTATGGTATCGGTGTAGGGCCCTCCCCAGGCCATCAGTCCGGGAGTAGTGATCAGTTGTGCCTGGGCGTTCAAAACTGGAAGGTACGGTTCTGGGTTACTATTGTTATAGGTACATTGTCCGATGATCCAGGTCAATGGGTGCCCAAAATCAGCCATAGATTTTTCGATGACGTACCGAATATTAGCGTAGTAATCCTGCTGAGCTATTTTCAGGTGTCCGGCGTCATTTTCTCCGTGAAACCAAAGTACACCTCTTATACCGAGCCAGGAATGATAATACCGTAGCGTATTAATCAGATTGGAGTAGGGCTGGCGGTTCGGCCAGTTTTTTCCTACGTAGATATTGAGTGTATTACTACCCTGAGCAGCCTCCCGCCAGTTAACTGAATTAGCCGCCGCCCATCCGGCATTCATAAATAGGACGGGTACTTTTAATCGATCCGAAATTAGTTGACCAAGCTCGCTCCAGTACCAGGCAGATTCTCCGGAAGGAAAGGCGAAATTTTTGGCATCAAACGGAGAGAAAGTAGGGGAAGGCATGGGTGCGTTTGGTGCCACGGTAATATTTTCGACGTTGAGTATCTTATTAAGCGCGTTAAACGAGACAACCTGATTTGATCCTCCTTTTGCTCCCAAATCGGGTAGTCCCATCGCGTTAGAATGCCCGGCTACCAAAAATACTTCTCCAACCCCTATCGGAAAAACGGAGGTTGTATCAGCTTCTTCGCCCTCCTTGATACCCCGGAGTTGCAGCTGGTACCAACCCCCTTTGGCGGTCAGTACCCCATAGAAAACACCTTTCCTGGCAGGTACGTTTAGGGAAGTCCAGGGGCCGGAATTACCTTCGTTTTGAGGTATGGATACCAGCCGTGCCTCTATTTTCTGGTAAGGGAAAGTACAGATTCCACCCACCGGAATTTGACCCTCATTCGCCTGATTTCGCTGAAAAACGGTGTGTTTACCGGGGAATTCAACCATGATTCCCCCCCAAACGGTAGAGGGAATAAGAAAAGAAAGGAGTAGGGAAAGTCTTGTTTTGGTACACATAGCTGTTCTCGTATGGATTCACACCCTTCGTGTTGCTCACCGCAAGCTCGTTAATAAATGGTAGGACTATGGTGAAAAAATTGGTTATTTCTTAAACGGCTGGGGAAGGGTAGTTGTTGAATAAATCAAGCCCAATGGTGCAGCCAATTGATCAAAAATACATAACAAGTTTACTGTTTTTTTTGTACTATACCTGGATACTTCATTTGTAATAGTCCGCAAAAGGACCAAATTGTATGAGCAACGATTGTACTATTGGTATGGTGTTTTTAAATATACTGTGACTAATAATGTGGATATTCGCCGCATTATATCAGAATGAACCGTAGGTAAGTTACGGTTCGGAATCCATTTTGAACCAATCGTTAGACTATGAGAGTCGGCTTCTCTACCTCTCCTTTCTTGATTATACTTTTTTTGATCGTTTCTTCCCGTGTAGCAATGGCGAGCGATGATTCGACGGCTACGGCTATGTCAAAACTATTGCGTTGGAAACTACACATCGATACCCGCTATTCGTTGGTCCAAGGGCAGCTGCTAACGGTTCGGGGAGGTAGCATTGGCTATACCTGGGGGCGGTTTCAGCGCGAAGTAGCGGTAGGGTACTACTGGCTTGGTACACTGGGCTCCCGGCAATTGAGTCATATTGGGAAGTTAAATTCCCGGACACTTGAACTGGCTACTTACTCACGGTCGGAGGTTAGTTTTGTCAATGTGGGCTACTGGCACATTATTCACAACTCAAAAAGGTGGAAAATGGGGGTACCAGTGGAAGTAGGCTTGGGTAGAGCTAAAACTCAACCCTACACACTAATGGATGTGCCGCTTTCTTCCTTGGAACCAGTAAAATTCACTATTGTTCCGGTGCACATCGGTGGCTATGCCGAATGGAAAGCCACCCGTTGGGTTGGATTTGGCCTGCAAAGTGGATATCGTCTTAACTTGAAATCGTCCGCAGAGATCAACGATTTGCAGGGCTTGTTTTACCGGATACGCATTATTGTCTACCCGGCCGCTTTTCGGGATGGATTTAATTTCGTGTTTAAACGTAAACCCCTACCTTCTTTCCCAAAGAGTAGACTGTTTGTATTACGTGGCGCTAACATTTAATAACGTTTTGCAATGACCGATTCTACCTCCAACTATTTAACAAACCAATACCTTACTACTCCCGGCCTGGGTAGCTCAGGAGCTGAGCACTGGCAAACGTTGTGGGAAAAGAATTACCCTCATCGGTTTAAACGGGTAGAGCAACTTAACTGGGATCTGCCTGATTGTACAGAGTGGGTGGAAAAGTTACAGGATCGAATTAGTAAACTAGATACGGAGGTGGTAGTAGTGGCGCATAGTTTGGGCTGTATTATGGTAGCTCACTGGGCGGCGCGGTATACTTCTCCCATGGTAAAGGGAGCATTTCTGGTAGCTCCGGCTGACGCCGAAGAATGTAGTCGCCTCAACTTCGTGGAAGGTTTTAGTCCTATTTCGAAAGTGCCTTTTGCTTTTCCAAGTACGGTCGTTGCCAGTACCAACGACCCCTATTGCTCATTTGAACGAGCCACCCAGTTTGCTTATGACTGGGGTAGTGAGCTAGTCGATGTAGGCGAGCAAGGCCACATCAACTCCCTATCCGGACATGGAGCGTGGCCCGAAGGGTTGGAGTTGCTTTTCCGAATTGATAGCTAAACTGTTTACGAGGGGCAAATTTTAAATTCGGATGACTATCTTGCAACCTGGTTTGATGTAAAATAGATACCTTTCCATATGTCCATTTCCCGAAGAAATTTCCTCAAAAGTACCGCTTTTTTGGGCGGAATAGGCGTATTGACCGGCCTCTACACTTGGCAAGTAGAACCTTTCTGGCTCGAATTTGTCCGGGTCAGGATGCCCATCAAAAACTTGTCGGATCAGCTAGTAGGTAAGACACTCATGCAGATTAGTGATGTGCACGTAGGCAATATGTTTGACCGACACTATCTAATCGATTCCTTCCAGAAAGCCCAGCTTCTGAACCCAGATTTAGTGGTCTATACCGGTGATTTTGTCAACTATGAATCTACTGAGCAGTTTGACCAACTCGATGAGGTTTTTGATCATGTCGTAAAAGGAACGCTGGGTACAGTGGGCGTTTTGGGTAATCACGATTACGGTAAGGACTGGCAGGAACCGGAGGTAGCGAAGCGAGTCATTGACATACTTACCCAGAAAGGGATTCAGATATTGCGAAATCAGCAACAGGATCTTCACGGCCTCCATGTCATTGGCCTCGACGACTTGTGGGGAACTAACTTCAAACCCGAGTTGGTGATGGATAAGGTAGATGCCAGCGCCCCCCAGCTTGTACTCTGCCACAATCCCGACGTAGCTGACCTCCCTCTTTGGAATGGGTACCGGGGCTGGATCTTGTCGGGGCATACGCATGGCGGCCAATGTAAGCCGCCTTTTCTGCCTCCACCGATGCTGCCCGTGCAAAACCGCCGCTACGTGGCTGGGCAGGTGGACCTGGCCGATGGCCGTACACTCTACATTAACCGTGCCCTGGGGCATTTGATTCAGGTGAGGTTTAATGTGCGGCCGGAGATTACAGTTTTTGAGCTGGTGAAGGGGTAAAGTATAAGCCAATGTATCGGCTAATCGTTGTGAGTTGTTTTTAATCAAATGATTAAAAAATGATGTTAATCATTTGATTAAAAAGATAGATTGTCTTACATTTGTAGTGTTAACGAACGAGTGTCATGAAAGAAAAGACTGGGAAGGTAGAAACAGATCCATCTACGGAGGAGAAAATTAAAAACGCGGCGCGGACTATTTTTCATAAAAAGGGGTTTGCCGGAACCCGTACTCGGGATATAGCCGAAGAGGCCGGGATAAACCTGGCCCTACTGAACTATTACTTCCGTAGTAAGGAGAAGCTGTTTGGCCTGATCATGATGGAAACCGTGCAGGGCTTTTTGAAGTCTATGACGGATGTTTTCAATCAAAAAGATACGACCCTTGAAACCAAGGTGGAGCATCTTGTGAGCAACTATATTGATTTACTGACCGAACACCCCAACATACCTATATTCATTTTGAGTGAATTGCGGAATAACCCGGAAGAGGTGGTCTCCAAGATGAAAATGAAAGAGTTTTTGATGGGCTCATACTTTTTTCAGCAGATGCAGGAAGCGATGCAGGAAAAGCGGATTGCGCAGGTTCACCCGCTGCACTTTATTATGAATATACTGGGAATGACGGTTTTTCCTTTCATCGCCAAACCTATGCTGACGGCCGTAGGCGATATGCAAGAGGAAAACTTCAATGCTCTCATGCAGCAGCGTAAAAAGCTGATACCGCAGTGGGTAAAAAGCATGTTGGCCACGGGCTGATATTTTTTTGACTTATTAGTTAATCAATTGTTTAATACAATTATTTAAAATAGATGAACAACGTTAAACTTCCCCCCGTACCCTTGCGGCGAAGGTACTATTGGTTGCTGTTGGTGAGCCTACTAGTCTATACCGATTCGATGGGTCAAACGGCAGATGCCCTTACGATTGAAGCCTGCTACGACTTGGCCAGGGACAATTACCCCTTGATTAAACAAATGGCGCTGCTTGAAAAGTCCAAGGAGTACTCGCTTGAAAATGCCTCCAAGGGTAATCTCCCACAGTTTAGCATGGGTGGGCAGGCTACCTTGCAGTCGGCGGTGACTACCGTGCCTATCTCATTCCCCGACCGTACTATCCCGTCGCCCAATAAGGACCAATATCGGATTTTTGGGGAGGTGAATCAGTCACTGACCGACGGAAAGTAATTAGGCAGCAGAAAGAGTTGCTGGAAGCCACTACGGTGGCCGAAAAGCAGAAGCTTGAAGTCGAGTTGTATAAACTGCATGAGCGTATTAATCAGCTGTTTTTTGGTATGCTGTTGATGGATGCTCAGCAGCAGCAAGTCACGCTGATGAAGAAAGATATTCAGGTAGGACTGACCAAAGTAGAAGCCTCCATCGCCAATGGGGTAGCGTTGAAAAGCAACGCGGATATTCTGCGGGCCGAGTTGCTCCGTGCCGATCAGCGTACGATTGAATTGAAAGCCAACCGGCAGGGGTTTGCCGCTATGCTAAGCCTGCTGATCAGTCAGCTGGTAGATGAAAACACCCAATTACAAACACCCATCGCCCAGGTACTTTCGTCGGAAATAAGCCGACCTGAGCTGAGTCTCTTTGACTTGCAAAAAAAGAGCTTTGAGATTCAGAAAAACATGACGTCAGCCAAAAGGAACCCCCGGCTTAGCCTGTTTTTACAAGGGGGCTATGGTAATCCGGCCCTCAATGCCCTGAGCAACAAGTTTGATTTGTACTACCTCGGTGGTCTTCGTTTTAACTGGAACCTGTCGGGCTTTTATACCGAGGATAACGACCGGCAACTACTTGCTATCAGCCAAAATGCCGTCGATATTCAACGAGAGGTGTTTATGTTTAATACCAGGGTAGCAATGCAGCAGCAAAACAGCGAAGTAGAAAAATACCGGTCGCTGATTGACTCTGACAATCAGATCATCGCGCTTCGGGAAGAAATCAAAACCAGTGCTAGTGCCCAGCTGGAATTCGGAACCCTGACATCCAATGACTACCTCACCTATATCAACGCGGAGGATGCCGCCCGGCAGAATCTATCCCTCCATCAGATTCAGTTGCTGATGGCGCTTTATTCCTATAAAACTACTACCGGTAATTAAAACTTCTGACTGATACACAATGCACAATTTTAAGCAAACCTATACCATGATCGTACGTAAGCAAAGATCAAAGTCTGCCAGAGCGATAGCCACGGGTTGTACCCTATGGGCCGTATCCTTCTTTTTGTTTTCCTGCACTAAGGGCGAAGATCGCTTCGATGCTTCGGGTTCTTTTGAAGCCGTAGAAACCATCATATCAGCGGAGGCCACCGGCACTATTCTGAAACTGGATATTGAAGAAGGAACTGCCATTGAGGCGGGGCAGGTAATTGGCTACATCGACAGCACTCAGCTATACCTTAAAAAGAAGCAATTGGAGGCGCAATTGGGATCGGTAAGAACCCGCCAACCCAACATAGCCGCCCAAACCGGCTACTTTGCTGAGCAGACTTCCGTAGCCCAAACCCGCCTGAGTACCCTACTGAATGAGCAAAAGAGGGTGCAGAATTTGGTAAAGGCTAGTGCGGCCACGCCCAAGCAACTCGACGACATCAATGCTCAGGTCGAAGAAGCTCAAAAACAACTTGTCGTGATCAAGCGGCAGAAGGAGGCGCAGGTTTCGGCGCTTCAAACCCAGTCGTCGTCGCTGAGTAGTGATTTGTTGCCGGTACAAGCACAGATTGATCAGATCAACGATCAATTGTCAAAATGTAAAATTGTGAACCCGATCAACGGTACAGTATTGACGCAATACGCCGAAGCCAACGAAATGACCGCTCCCGGCAAACCACTTTATAAAATAGCCGACCTCTCCACGATCATTTTGCGGGCCTACCTCACCGGCGACCAGCTCCCACTCGTGAAGCTTAACCAGAAAGTGACCGTCTTGACCGATGACGGAAAGGATGGTTTTACCGAAACGGAGGGTGTGATTACCTGGATCAACGACAAGGCAGAGTTTACCCCCAAGACTATTCAGACCAAGGACGAGCGGGCCAATAAGGTATACGCTACCAAAATCAAGGTAAAGAATGATGGTACTTATAAGATCGGAATGTACGGTGAAATTCTTTTTGCGGCTCCGGGACAAAGCGCAGCCCCAACCGAAAGCAACTAGTGGTAAAGTACCCTAGTAGCACATTTTTTATCAACACCTAAGTCATGGTTGAGCTAAAAGAAATTACAAAAACCTACAATAAAGGGCAGACCGTAGCGGTAGATAAGGTTTCCTTTTCGGTGGAAAAAGGCGAACTCTTCGGACTGATCGGTCCGGATGGGGCGGGCAAAACGAGTATTTTTCGTCTGCTGACCACCCTGCTCTTGCCGGATGGCGGCTCCGCCCGCGTGAATGGCCTGGACATCGTCAAGGACTACAAAATCATTCGTAGTCAGGTAGGGTATATGCCGGGTCGGTTTTCGTTGTATCAGGACCTGACGGTTGAGGAAAACCTCAATTTTTTTGCGACGGTTTTTGGTACTACCGTAGCCGAAAACTACGACCTGATCAAAGACATTTACGTTCAAATAGAACCCTTCAAAACTCGCCGCGCCGGAAAGCTGTCGGGGGGCATGAAACAAAAACTGGCGCTTTGCTGCGCCTTGATCCACCGACCCACGGTGTTGTTTCTGGACGAACCCACCACCGGGGTTGACACGGTGTCGCGCAAGGAGTTTTGGGAGATGCTGAAACGTCTCAAACAGCAAGGCATCACCATTCTGGTATCGACTCCTTACATGGACGAGGCTACCCTCTGCGAGCGCATTGCGCTCATTCAGGGAGGGAAAATCATGTCGATTGATACCCCAACCTCCATTGTAGAGAAGTATCCCGATCCTCTCTATGCGATCAAGGCCGAAAGCATGAGCGCCTTACTCCATGATTTACGGATGCACGAGCCCATTAAAAGTTGTAATTCATTTGGCGAATACCACCATATATCGTTCCACGAAGATAGCGCAGTGATCCGGGAGGAGCTACTGACCTACCTTCACGGAAAAGGCCATCTTACTACCGAACTAAAATTGACGAAGCCTACCATTGAAGACTGTTTTATTGACCTGATGAAGACCGCCCAAAACTAACATCCCCCATGCAATGAAAGAAGTAGTAATAGAAACAGACAAACTCACGAAGCGCTTCGGGGACTTTATCGCCACGAACGAAATCACCTTCAAGGTATACGCCGGGGAGATATTCGGGTTTCTGGGGGCCAACGGAGCGGGCAAAACTACCGCCATGCGGATGCTGTGTGGTTTGCTGGCGCCTTCTTCGGGTAGTGCTACCATTGCGGGCTTTGATGTGTACGAGCAAACCGAAAGTATCAAGAGGAATATCGGCTATATGAGCCAAAAATTCTCGCTCTACGAAGACCTCACGGTGCAGGAGAATATCCGTTTTTTTGGGGGGATTTATGGGTTATCTAACAAGCAGATCAAGGAGAAAAGTCAGGAATTGATCGGGCAGCTTGGGCTACAAAAGGAAGCAAACAAACTGGTAGGGTCGCTGCCATTAGGCTGGAAACAGAAGCTGGCTTTTTCGGTAGCGGTACTACACGAGCCTAAGATCGTTTTTCTGGACGAGCCCACTGGTGGCGTTGATCCCGTGACGAGGCGACAATTCTGGGATCTGATCTACGCTGCCTCTAACCGGGGTATTACCATTTTCGTGACAACCCACTACATGGATGAGGCTGAGTACTGCAACCGCATCTCGATGATGGTTGATGGAGTGATCAAAGCGCTGGATAGTCCCACGAACCTGAAAAAGCAATTCAATGCCCAGTCGATGGACGAGGTGTTTTTTGAATTGGCCCGTGGGGCCGTGCGGGGGGAGTAGGTGTTTTTTGAGCTAATTAGTACAAAGCCCCAGCGGGGCGTCACCTCAGTAGCACCTGAGTCCGTAATGTGTCACCCCGCTGGGGCTACGCTGGAATGTCGTCTATTTTCTACTGAGATATTACCCCGCCGGGGCAACCTTGTTGACAATTTATTAGTAACCAACAATGAAACAATTCTTCACCTTCGTCCGAAAAGAGTTTTACCATGTATTCCGGGATCGGAAAACGTTGCTGATGCTCTTTGGACTTCCTATTGCTCAGATTATCTTGTTTGGTTTTGCACTTACCAATGAGATCAAGGACTCGAAGATCGTGATCTGCGACTACGCCAAAGACGAAGCTTCGCAACGGATCATTACCAAGATTGAGGCTAACAGCAGCTTCTTGATCGAAAAGAACCTGCTGAGTCAGCGCGAAATTGAGGCTGCTTTCCGGAAAGGTACCGTCAAACTCGTGGTGGTATTCCCAGGGCAGTTTAAGAATGACCTAATGCGGCAGAATAAAGCACAGATACAGGTCATTGCGGATGCCTCCGACCCTAATACGGCGACTACTCTTACCAACTACATCACCAATATAGCGGCCGACTATCAGAAAGAGATAGGTCAGACCGGGACTATGCCCTATCAGATCATACCCGAAACCCGAATGTTGTATAATCCCGAACTAAAAGGGGCTACCAACTTTGTGCCTGGCGTGATGGCCCTCGTGCTGATGCTGGTGTGCGTACTCATGACTTCTGTATCGATAGTACGAGAGAAAGAAATGGGTACTATGGAGATTTTGCTGGTGTCGCCCTTCAACCCTTTTCTGGTGATTATCTCGAAGGCAGTACCGTACTTTTTGCTGTCCCTATTGAACCTGGCCATTATTCTAGTATTAAGTGTATTCTTACTCGATATGCCGATTCATGGTAGCTTGGTGCTGCTGTTTGCCGAGAGTGGCCTACTGATCCTGACGTCGCTATCGCTGGGTTTGCTCATCTCCAACGTTACCGACTCTCAGCAAACCGCCATGTTGATCTGCCTCATGGGTATGCTTATACCTACCATGCTCTTTACCGGCTTTATGTTTCCGCTCGAAAATATGCCCCTGCCTTTGCAGATAGTGTCTAACATTATTCCGGCGAAGTGGTACTACATCATCGCCAAATCAATCATGATCAAAGGCCGGGGATTTGCTGCTATCTGGAAAGAGACGCTGATTCTGGCCGCTATGACCGTCTTTCTACTAACGGTTAGCTTCAAGAAATTCAAAATCCGGCTTCAATAAAGGAAGAGCAGGTAGCCCTAAAAAATCAACTCATGAGAACTATCCTATTTTTACTACGAAAGGAATTTCGGCAAATATTTCGGAACAAGTCATTGCTGCCGATGATTTTTGCGCTGCCCATTATTCAGCTACTGGTAATGCCGATGGCGGCTGATTATGAGATCAAAAATATCAATATCTCGATTGTCGACCACGACCACTCGGCCTATTCCCAAAACCTGGTTTCTCGGATTACGGCTTCGGGCTACTTTCGTTTGGCAAGTTTTGATGATTCGTTCAAAAAAGCATTAGAACAAATTGAGAGCGATAAGTCTGATCTGATCCTGGAAATACCGAAAGGTTTTGAAAAGAATCTGGTGCGCGAAAACAGCCAGCAACTCTTCATCGCCGTCAATGCAATCAACGGCACCAAAGCTAATTTGGGAGGCGCTTATCTGAGCCGGATTATTGCGAATTTTAACGGCGATATTCGTCTCGAATGGATACAACCCCAGCGGTTCAATCCCCAGCCCGTTATTGAGGTAGCGTCTTCCAATTGGTACAACCCCAACCTGAATTATAGCTTCTTTATGGTGCCGGGTATTCTGGCTATCCTCGTAACAATGGTGTGCACGTATATGTGCTCGCTCAATATCGTGAAGGAAAAAGAGATCGGTACCATTGAGCAAATCAACGTAACACCCATTAAAAAGCACCACTTTATTCTGGGCAAGCTTATTCCGTTCTGGGTCATCGGCGTAGTGGTATTCACCATCGGACTTTTCGGGGTGGGTAGGCTAGTCTACGGTATTATTCCCATGGGTAGTATTCCGCTCCTGTACTCCTATCTGGCGCTGTTTCTGGTGGCTATGTTGGGGTTTGGGCTATTGCTTTCTACCTACGCCGATACCCAACAGCAGGCCATGTCGGTTGCCTTCTTTTTTATGATGATCTTCCTGTTGATGAGCGGGCTGTTTACCCCAATCGATAGTATGCCCGAGTGGGCCAAAGTCATTGCCTACTCCAACCCCGTCACCTATTTCATTCAGGTCATGCGGATGATCGTGCTCAAAGGGAGTCGCTTCGCTGACATTCAGATGCACTTCATCGTCATGGTTGGTTTCGCTTTTCTTTTCAACGCTTGGGCTATTCTCAATTACCGGAAGGTGAATTAAGAATCTATTCCCTCGCTGTTTTAACTTTCGGACACCTACTCTTCGAACTATTCTACTACGATCCTAGTTGTGTAAGTGATCACTCACTTATCATGACCGAAAAGAAAGAATTAATCCTCGAAACTGCGCTTCGTCTCTTTGCGGATGAGGGTTTTGATACGACTTCAACGAGCAAAATAGCCCGGGAGGCCGGGGTATCCGAAGGACTCATTTTTCGTCACTTTTTGAATAAGGAAGGCTTGATGGATGCGGTTCTCGACTTATGCGAAGTTCGGATGAACCCTCATATTGAGGCTATTGCGGAGGAGATCGACCCACGAAAAAGGATTCAGAAGATAATTGACCTTACTTACACGCTCTATCAGGAGGAGCGTGAGTTCTGGCAATTACAGTTTACCATCAAGTGGCAAAGCAGCTATAAGCAAGATCATAAAAAGAATGCCCCCTACTACCAGAAGCTAATGAAGATTGGGGTAGATTCATTCCGCGAATTGAAATACTATGAACCTGAGAAAGAGCTGGCGTTGCTGAGCCTATTGATGGAAGGATTTGGCACCATGATGATTAAAACCTCTGATCCTACTTCGATCGAAAGCTCCCTCGAATTTATCAAATCCAAGTACTGACAATCACAAATAACACGTATTCTACATGGTTTACTTCCTTGCTCTTAGTATCATCGTTGCCCTCAGTATCTGGCTGTTTATGCAACAACCTCAGTTTGGTAGAAAGGCGAAAGGTAATCGCCTGAAACGTATTCAGGAGTCTCCGAACTACGCCAATGGTGCCTTCCAGAACCTTAACCATACTCCAGCCTTGGCCGAGGGAGTATCACCAGTGGATATTCTTAAATCATACATCAATCCTCCGAAAGACCGGAAGCCAGCTAACCTGATGCCCTCAGTGAAGACCAATTTGAATGCACTCCCCACGGAAAACCCCGTGGTTGTGTGGTTTGGGCATTCGTCCTATCTGATCAAGATCGGAGGAAAAACCCTGCTCATTGACCCGGTGTTCAGCGGCACTGCCTCACCGGTTTCTTTTTTTGGAAAAAACTATGCGGGTACTAATGAGTATGGGGTAGATAGCTTGCCGGAAATTGACATCCTGATTATTACTCATGACCATTATGATCATATGGATTACAAAACGATCAAGCAGCTGGTACCACGGGTAGGACAGGTAGTTACCTCGCTCGGGGTAGGGGCGCACCTCGAACGCTGGGGCTTTGAGGCTTCCCGGATTCAGGAATTAGACTGGGGACAAAAAACCGAACTACCCGACTCGATCAGCCTGACCGCAGTACCTGCGAGGCACTTTTCTGGTCGTGGGTTCAAGCGCAATCAGACTCTCTGGTCTTCCTTTGTGTTTCAGTCGGCTACCCATAAAATATACGTGGGCGGAGATTCCGGCTACGATTCTCACTTCAAGGAAATTGGGGCCGCATACGGTCCTTTCGACCTGGCTATCCTGGAATGTGGTCAATACAATGAATTCTGGAAGTACATCCACATGATGCCGGAACAAACCGCACAGGCGGCCCTTGATTTACAAGCGAAAAAGCTCATGCCGGTACACTGGGCAAAATTCACGCTTTCCCTACATGCCTGGTACGAGCCGATTGAACGTGTGGTAAAGCACGCCCAAATCTTGAATCTGCCTTTGGTAACTCCCATAATTGGACAACCTGTAGAAATAGGGAAAGATTACCCCAACAACGAGTGGTGGCGGTAGCGTTTTACCCAGATAATAAGAAACAATAGGTAAGCACAGAAGTTTAAACGGAATAGCTAAACCATTTTAGAAGGAAATTCGTATTTGTAATTGTCTAAAACCGGGTGTTGGGAGAAAATATTTAAAAATAGGCTATTCCTATTCCAACCTTGGCACGATCATTTAACTCGTTAGTTTCAAACACCATCACTCATAAATATCTAAAAGCATGGAAAATAAGAGAAAAAGTAAGTTTAAGTTAGTTTTCTATCGCTTTTGGATAGAATATAATCAGTATATAGCAAAAAGCTCAACGACCATACGGATGAGAAAAAGAGCTATGCAACGTAGATTGCTAGTAGGTGGTAGTCAGAGTCTGGGTTTTTGGGACCTTGCTTAAATTTTAAAACCGACGTTATGAAGAATAAGGAAATTAACGTAACCAATTCGGATACTTTTCGAATTGGAAATGATATAGAAATTAATCGGCTCGGGTTTGGTGCTATGCGCATCACTGGTAGTGGTATATGGGGACCTCCCGAGAACAAGGAAGAGGTGCTCAGAGTACTTCGTGCCTTACTCGGTTTGGGGGTCAATTTCATTGATACGGCCGATAGCTACGGACCTAATGTTTCGGAAGAGTTAATCGCCGAGGCACTACATCCCTACCAGGAAGGGCTATTGATTGCTACCAAAGGAGGACTTACCCGCTCGGGACCAAATCAGTGGAAGCCCAAAGCAGATCCGGCCTACCTGAGGTCAGCCCTGGAAGGTAGCCTCAAACGACTGAAAGTAGATTGCATTGACCTATACCAGCTTCACCGTTTTGATCCGGGAGTACCGATGGAGGACAGCCTTGGAGTACTGAAAGACGCGCAGGACGAAGGCCTGATTCGCCACATTGGCCTATCGGAGGTAAACGTAAGTCAACTCGAAAAAGCCGCTAAGATTGTTAAAATTACCACGGTTCAGAACATGTATAATCTGGCCGAGCGCCGCTGGGAAGATACCTTAAATTGGTGCGAGAGTAACGGGGTCGGCTTCATACCTTGGTACCCACTTTCGGCGGGTAATCTAAAATCTCAGGAGAAACTTAGCGAAGTAGCAGAACGTTACGAAGCCTCAGAATATCAGATTGCGCTGGCGTGGTTGTTGCAAGATTCACCCGTGATGCTACCCATACCGGGTACTTCGTCATTGGCACACCTGGAAGAAAACGTGGCCGCATCCAAGATCAATCTTCACGATGACGACGTAGAAATACTAAATGGTTTGGCGGGCTAATTACGTTTCTTAACCTACTAAAACAAAGAGCCCGGCTTTCGATAAGCCGGGCTCTTTGTTTGTGAATGCATTACCGAAAGTTATTTTACAATAACTCCCTCGGCTACAAAAGCAAGTTCGTTCTTAGGATCCGTAATTTTGGCAACTTCTTCCTTACTCTGACCGGCGTCTTCGGCGTAGTGACGAAGCTCCGAAACGGGAGTTACCTTCTTTTGGGCAAGGCCTTCGAAAACTACCGTCTTACCGGCAATATCCTTCGGTACAAAAAAGCCATAATCCTTAAAAGTTACGCGCATGGTTTCGCCGTTGTCAAGCTTCACGGTCATCCAGCAACCTTTGGCCTGGCATACTTCTGCTACGGTAGCACTTACTTTGGCGCTCATGCTTGGCTTTGTTCCCATTTCGTTAGATAATTTGGCGACCGAGATGGTCGACTTATCGGTGATCTTTTTTCCAAAATTATCCTGAGCGTTTGCCTGGAATACTAACGTCAAGCAGAAAAGCAAGGTGAGTAGATTTTTCATAGTTTTAAAGTTTTGTTTGGAAACATAAAGGTGAATGATAAATACAGTTGTAAAAAAGTAACAGCTCCCAGGAGTGCCCCGACCTAAGAGAAAGCAATTTGTTAAATTAAGTTAAATACAAAAGCACTTTGAGGGATCTCAGTCCGATTTAGATAGATTTACTTAATCATGTTAGCTATAAGCGAGTTAGTCAATTCTCCAACCCTACTTAAATACATTTGAATTCTCTCGGTAGCATAACGAAAGCGAAGCAACAGAAGTTGCGGTTGACGGTACGATATGTTCGTTCGCATGGCTTGACCACCTTTTTGGTAGGATGCCCGGTATTTTATTTTCAGGTGACCGAAGGAGGCTTTGCGGCAGGACTAATCTGGTATAAAGTGCTCACCTCAATCGGCTACATCTATTGGCTTACGGTTTATTACAGGCATGAAATGGTTTTCTATCAAAATTTTGGCCTAAGTGTCCGGTTTTTGAGCATAACTCTACTCATTATTGATCTTTTTGTCTGGTTTTTGATCGTCTATGGGATACACCTTGGAAGCCGATAGCATTCAGCTATCCTACGAAAACCGACGCATTCTCGGTGACGTATACCTCAAATGCGAAGTAGGTAGAATTGTGGGTTTACTTGGCCGCAATGGTTCTGGTAAATCCAGCCTTTTGAAAGTTATTTTCGGAGCGCAAACAGCCGATTGTAAATCGGTTCGACTCAATGGAAAGTATTGCGCCAGCCCCTATAAGGTACATGGACTTATTTTCATGGTACCGCAACGCCAATTTTTACCCAACCACTTTCGGGTTGATTGGTTATTTCAACTGCATGGGGTGCTTTGGGATGAATTTGTCCATCATTTTCCCGACTGCTCTCCCATCATAAATCAGAAACTACATGAATCATCTACGGGTAAAAAAAGACTGATAGAAGTGTATTTGGGGGTAATGAGTGCTTCTAGATTTACCTTCATGGATGAGCCATTCGCCGCGCTTGACCCGAGAAGTATCGAAAAAATAAAGGAATTGATCCGGGGACAACTACCTCGCAAAGGGTTTCTTATTTCCGACCAGCGATGGGAGGAAGTATGGGAAATGAGCGATGATCTGTACTTTTTGAAAAACGGCAAAGCCTATCCCCGAACCGAGGTACTTAGGCTCGACGATTGGAAAGCATACCTGGCCATTTAGATTTTTTACTCCAATACTTGTACCCACCCTTTGCAGCGATTGCCCCGCCGGGTTGCTATTTCATAGAAATAAGTACCATTACCGACGCCCTTACCCCAGTTGTTCTGGTAGTCAGGGGAGTTAAGTACTTCTTTACCCCAGCGATTATAAATTTGTAGCGAGGAGTTTTGTACCGGCACCACGAAGGTATCATTCTTACCGTCGCCGTTGGGGGTAATAACATTAGGAAGTACCAACGGCGGCGCGGCGCTGAGTAACCGGGATACCGATAGTGCACAGCCCGCCTGATTGTAGGCGGTCAATGTAACAGCGTATTCTCCCGGGGTATCGTAAACTTTATCGCTTACATTATTACTGGTAAGCCTAGCTCCATTCCCTACATTCCATTCGTAGCGGGCCGCATTTTTGGTCAGGTTCTGAAACTCATACTTTACAGGTTCGTTACAGGCCTCTCCCGACTGGATAATCTCAAACAGAGGCTCGTAGGTCCGGTCTACCTGCACGATAATCTGCTTTTCGGGTTTACAACCATCGGCATATTTGGCCTGCACGGTATAGGTGGTAGTTTGGCTGGGGAAGGCCGTTATCACGGTTCCAATCGTTGCATTCAGGGAGCTATCTCCCTTCCAGATAAATTGGGCAGCACTTCCGAATGCCTGCATGTCTACTTTTTGACCCGCGCAGACCAGTAGCCCGGGGCTGACGGTAAAGTCGGGTTTGTTGTTATCAACGGTGATGGTCATCGTTTCGGTAGGCGTACAACCATCGTCGTATTGCCCTTTTACGGTGTAGGTAGTCGTTTGGGTTGGCGTTGCTGATACCCTCGTTCCGGTGGTATCGCTGAGGCTGGGGTCGGCGGTCCAGATGTAGCTTACCGCCGAACCGGCACTAGTGAGTACTACGGTTTGTCCGGGACAAATAGTGGTATCCTTACTGGCTAGGAAATCCGGTTTGCTATCATCCACGGTAACCTTTACGGTTTTGGTCACTACGCAGCCTGCCTCATCTTTTACCTCAACTTTATACTCGGTAGTTTTATCAATCCGGGCAATTGGATTCGTGCTTTTAGGGTTATCCAGTCCCTCGGCGGGGGACCAGGTATGCTCTTTTCCTCCTTGCACCAGCAGCGGAACGGGCACTCCGTGGCAAACGGTAGTATCTCCGGCCGCCACGACATTAAGGTTCGTCACCTTAATCTGTTTCGTAGCGATATCGACTTTCTTGCAGGTGAGGCGGTTAAATGCTCGCAGGGTAACGGTATAGTTTCCGGCCTTGGTGAAGTTATAATTGCTTTGGTTAGCCTCCCGCGAAAACCCGCCGCCGTCTATCTCCCAAATATAATCGACCCCACCTTCACTGGTATTTACAAAAGTTAGATTCAACGGAGCGCAACCCTGCACTACTCCTTTTACTGTTCCATCGTACACATCAAAATCGGCTCTAAGGCGGTCAATATCAAGTTTGAAGGCGGCATTGTTACAGTTATCGCTGTTGTTAGTTCGCGACCAGGCCGTGGGGCTAGTGGGAAAGCGCGTGCCGCCGCAGGCGCAGGTGGCGTGATATACTACGCCGTTTTTATCAAAGCGACTGGTACCTCCGTCCACGTGGTCACCGCGGTCTTCGAGCGGGTTGGCGGGGCTTACGCTACCAAAGTAAGTAGCGTACAGCATGGACTTGGCTCCGGCTTCCAGGATCGCGAGGTAGAAATTATTTCCGTTGGTAGTACGTCTGATGGCATCGTCGGTAACGGTCATGCCGTTCGTACTACTTTGGGTGTTGTAGGCAGTACGTTCATTGACTGTTCCACCCCAACCAGCGATGTAAATATTACCGCACTCATTGACCAGCAAGGCCGTAGGGGAGATGTCAGGTACTCCGCGCTTGGAGCCAATGACGGTAGAGAAAATGGTTCGGGATAGTGTAGGGTCCAGGGCATGAATAAACTGCCCGCTGTTGGCGTCGCTGTACACTCCCTGCGAAACGGGATAGGCTCCGCGGGTTACCCCAAATACGTGCACGTTGCCGGATGGATCCAGGTCGAGAAGGTAAGCACCATCGGCGGCGTCGGTACCCAGGTAGCTCACCTGCACAAACTGATCGTTCTTAAAACGGGCCACGTAAGCATCTTCGGCACCCCCTAGTCGGTCTTTGAAAGTACCTCCTTTGATCGGCAGGTTATTACTTTTGGTTAGTCCGGTAATATAAACATCCTCTCCATTGGTAGAAGGCTTGATGGAAAAAGCAGCGTCAAAATCTCCACCCCCAAAGTAGGTACTCCATTGGAGCGTTGATAAATCAGAAGAAAACCGGGAAATAACCGCATCCTGTCTTCCAGACAAGGTTGTTTGAAAAGCATTCTTTAAGGGAAAATTGGTGGAGTTGGTTGAAGAAACAATCAGTACATTTTCGTTCTTATCCAACACGATTTCCCCACGGAAGGTATCGCCGTAGTTTCGAATCTGAATGTTCGAAACACTGCTTAGCCCATCGTTGCCACTTCCTCCCAGGTACGTCGACCCCAATAATTGCTGCCCATTGGGGCTAATACGAAGTACAAAAATATCACTTCCGTTGGCCAAACCCAGCCCATCAATGGGAGTAATACTGGCCCCACCACCAAACGTGGTCTGGAAAGCATTGCCCGTCGTAGCAAAGTTGGTTGATGCCGTGGTACCGTACACAAACAGCTCACCTTTGCTGTTGGTGACCAAACTATTGGGAATATCGGTGGCGCTTCCTCCTACGAAGGTAGCGTAGAGTAGTCGTGCCCCATCGGGACTGAATTTCATAAGAGCGGTATCAACAAAACCGCCAAAATTTACCTGAAAAGCCCCAATCGAAACGGGGAAATTAGCCCCGAAGACCGTTCCTCCCGAGTAGAGATTCCCCTGGTTATCGTAGGTAGCCGTGTGGCCCCAGTTGTCTGACTGCGCCCCGGAAAAGGTAGAGAAAATTAGCTCCGGATCAATGGTCAGCGATTGGGTATGGTCATAGTCGTTGGGGAGGGCGAATTCGATCTGATTATCTTTCAGAACAAAATTGGAGGCAATCTCGCGGGTTCGTTGCTCTATTTCTTGGAAAGAGTAGGGTTTGGCTTCCTTGAAAGGTCCCACGCTAGTTTCAATTACTACTTGCCCCGATTTGTTGAGTTGTAGGCCCGCCGCTCCTTCGTAGTTGAGTCGGATACGGGAGGCATCCGCACCGGGATGCACAATAAACTCATACTTGATGGTAAACTTGTAGGCGTAAATCCGGAAATCAATTCCGGGGTAAAGATCTTTGTAAAGCACCTCCCCAAACCCACCGGCCTGGCTACCCCATCGATTGGAGTCATTGCCAATAAAGTAGTTGTAAGAACTACCATCGGGACTACTCTGGGATAACTTTACTTCGGGGCTACTTCCGGCAAACTGCACCTCTACTCCGTGCGCTTTGATGACTTGTGGAACTACCCTGCTACTTTCTTCTTGCAGAGGCTTACTGGCGTGCTGGGCCGATACCTCCCGGGCATCGTACAGCACGTATACCATCGATTGTTTTTTCAAAAAAAGGAACCCTCCGGGCAACTCCGCGCGGAACAGAACATCCTGTTGCCACTGTCCTTTATTTTGTATAAAACGCAGACCGTCGGCTGCTCCTGCCTCTCCATACCCTACCCACACCAAAACGAGCAGACTCAGACGTCGTAAAAATTGATTCATACTGACGAAGTAAAATATCTTTCAAATTATAAAAAAAGTCAGATTAGCTATACTAAAAGCAAAAATGCACTCCGTTATTTGAACGAGGAAACCGATATGATATTTTTACAAAATTCATATTCTTGTTCCTGGTTAGAACCTAATATGATCAGTTGATTAGCCGAAATACCGGTTACGTGGTCAAGATACCATTGAATACCTTTGGCGTCGAGGTTAGAAGTAGGCTCATCGAGTAGTACCACGGCTACGTCCGAAAGAAAAGCAAGCCCGAGCTTCACCCGTTGCTTCATCCCGGATGAAAAATGGCGGATGACTTTGTTCCGGGCGTGAGAAAGTTGGACGAAGTCTTCAAAATCAGGGGCCGAAAAACCATTTTTCAAGGGCTTGAACTTTTGATGAAACTCCACTAACTCACGAAGCGTGAATTCTTCAATTAATTCAAGGTAGGGAGCAGCCAAAACCATATGCTTGTACCATTCATCAATATCCAGCTCTTTTCCGCCCAACGAGTACTGTATAGTACCTTCGGTGGGCGGCACGGTACCCATGAGCAGTTGCAGTAAAGTTGACTTACCACTACCGTTCGGTCCCACCAAGGTGTAGCTTTCACCCGCTTTCAAATCAAGATTAACCTTTCGGAATATCCATTCCGATATAAATTTCTTTCCTACTTCTTTTACTGCTATTTGCACCTATGTCCTTGATTCAAAATGTATGGAGAGCGTTGGAATTGATCAAAATAAAAAATGATCCATCAAAAAAACGCCTGAATTTACACAGATTCCTTATTATTGAATGATAAAACCTAAACGGACTGTACGAATGTATACGCAAAAAAGAAAAGGATTGTTGCTTGCCGCGGCCATATTGCTGAGCGGAGGGCTTTGGGCCCAAACACCGCATGAGCGAATTATGAAGGAGCTGAATCAGAAAGAAATGATGTACGGTCAAAAGGCCAAAACTATTTGGAATTATGCCGAGGTAGGCTACCAGGAAGAAAAAAGCTCGGCCTTATTGCAGGAGTTATTGAGTAAAGAAGGGTTTACCATTCAGGTGGGGGTAGCCGACATACCCACCGCATTTGTGGCTACCTACGGGTCGGGTCAGCCGGTTATTGGCGTCCTCGGGGAGTTTGATGCCTTACCGGGTTTGTCGCAAGATTCTCTGCCCAGCCGGCATGTCGTGCAGGAAAATGGAGCCGGCCACGCTTGCGGGCACCATTTGTTTGGGGTGGGCTCGGCCGCAGCGGTTATCGCGGTGAAAAACTGGATGGTAGCGAGTAAGCAAAAAGGAACGATTCGTTTTTACGGTACTCCGGCCGAAGAAGGTGGTTCGGGTAAAGTATACATGGTAAGGGCCGGGCTATTCAACGACGTAGATGCCGTACTGCACTGGCATCCTGCCGATTCCAATAGCGCAAGTTCAGGTTCTTCTTTGGCGAATATATCGGCCAAATTTCGGTTTAAAGGTATAGCAGCTCACGCGGCGGCGGCGCCCGAGCGGGGCCGGTCGGCTCTGGATGGAGTAGAAGCCATGAATTACATGGTAAACATGATGCGGGAGCACGTGCCTTCGGACGCCCGTATCCACTACATCATTACGCAAGGTGGCAAAGCCCCCAATGTAGTACCTGACTTTTCGGAGGTATACTACTACGTACGCCATCCCCGTCGGGATGTAGTTCAAGATATGTGGGCTCGCATCGTGAAAGCGTCCGAGGGTGCCGCTTTGGGTACAGGTACTACCGTGGAGCACGAGATTATCGGTGGCGTGTATGAGTTACTACCCTTGGATGCTTTGGCCAAAGTAATGTATAAAAATCTAGCCGAAGTAGGCGGGGTTGCCTATGATGCCGGTGAAATGCAGTTTGCAAAGCAGATAGGCACCACGTTTGGAACCGTGGGTGGTACGCCCGCTCCGGAAAGCGCCAGTACAATATTGCCGTTTGAATACGAGCGTACAGGAATGGGCTCTACCGATGTCGGTGATGTAAGTTGGACCGTTCCGACGGTTGGCCTGCGCACGGCCACTTGGGTGCCTGGTACGGCCGCCCACAGCTGGCAAGCGGTAGCGACGGGCGGTACGAGTATCGGACGTAAGGGTATGATGGTTGCGGCCAAGACCATCGCTCTCACCGCCGTAGATCTGTTTCAGAACCCCAAAACGCTGAGCGATGCAAAGGCAGAATTTAAACAGAAAAGAGGCGCAGAATTTGAGTACAAAGCGCTGTTGGGCAATCGTCCGCCGGCTCTTGACTACCGAAAATAATTAGTAAATGAGTTGAAAGTAGTAGTTTGGGATAGCGATCTCCTACTTTCAACTCATCAACCTTTTACTCCTAAACTCATACCTATGGATCCAACCCAGAAAGTACTCAACACCATAAAAATAGATGAGTATTCAGCAACTCCAAAGTACCTGCAACTTAGCAACTCTATTCTTCGGGGAATACAGGCCGGGGTGATTGGAAAAGGAGATGTTATGCCCTCCATCAATGAGATAAGCTTTGAATTTGATATTTCGAGGGTTACGGCCGAGAAAGGATACAATCATCTGAAAAGTATTGGAGTACTTAGCTCGGTTCCGGGCAAAGGATACTTCATCAAGAGTACCGATTATACTCAACACCTCAAAGTATTCCTGTTGTTTAACAAGCTGAGTCCGCACAAAAAAATCATCTATGACTCCTTTGTAGAAACCTTGGGTACTCAGGCTACCATTGATTTTTACATCTACAACAACGACTTTGGTTTATTCAAACGACTCATCGAGCAAAGAAAAGAAGAGTATACCCACTTCGTAATCATTCCTTATTTTATCGAGGGAGAAGAAAAAGCTTACGAAATAATTAATACGCTACCCAAGGATCAGTTAATTATTCTGGATAAGATTATTCCCAACATTGGTGGTGAATTTGGCTCCGTGTACCAAAACTTTGAGCGCGATATTTACACCACTCTCGAAAAAGCCGGAGATGCTCTTGCGAAGTACAATAGACTCAATATGATCTTTCCGGAGAATAGCTACGCCCCCCGGGAAATTACCGAGGGGTTCATTAACTTTTGCCGTGACTATGCCTTTGACTATCGTATTATCTCTTCCATTCGCGACGAAACTATTTCAAAAGGAAACGCTTACATCAATATTATGGAGGATGATCTGGTGATTCTTATCGATAGAATTATTGCACAATCTCTGGTACTTGGGCGTGAAGTTGGGGTGATTTCTTATAACGAAACACCTCTTAAAAGACTGATTTTAAATGGGATAACAACCATATCCACTGATTTTACGGCCATGGGTCGTACTGCCGCGGAATTGATTTTAAAAAACTCTAAAGAGCACCAAGAAAACCCCTTTTACCTGACACTCAGAGCCTCTTTGTAGGGAAGATGAGAGAAATTATCGTCACTATTTGATAGATAAAATAATATCTTTTTTGAATCCTGTTTTCAATATTTTTTTGAATCAGGTAGTATACGCCTACGTATAATTACTTGAAAATGAGAATTTAATAATTTCGAAAGCTGCCTTTCTGTTACTTTTGAAGGTTGCACCTATGGTATAGTGCAGGACAGTTGAACTGTTCTTACCGAATACATTTGTGTATTAACTATCAAATTGAGTATTACTATTCCTCTACATAAAATCATTTGACCGATGGAACCAACCCAAACCTTTCAACACGTTAGTTACTTGTGGGATGAAGCGAAAGCTGCCGAGCTTGCCGGCGATGAACTAGCTTTGTTTTTATATCGCTCTAATATTTTAGGTGCCGATCTTCGTATTACCAATTACGGAGGTGGTAACACCAGTTGTAAAACCATCGAAAAAGATGTTCTGACGGGAGCTGATGCCGAAGTAATGTGGATCAAAGGCTCGGGAGGCGATATTGGCACCCTGACCAGAAAGGGGATCGCCGGGCTATATACAGAACGTTTACGTTCGCTGAAATCTATTTATCGGGGGCTCGAGCACGAGGACGAAATGGTTGGCTTATTCTATCATACATTGTATGACCTGGATAGTGCGGCACCGTCAATCGATACCCCGCTCCACGGTATGCTTCCTTTTAAGCATATTGACCACCTGCATCCTGACGCGCTCATTGCCATAGCGGCCGCCAAAGACAGCGAAGCCATCACGAAGGAAATCTGGGGTGATACCATGGGATGGGTAGCTTGGCAGCGTCCCGGCTTTGACCTGGGGCTACAACTGGAAAAGTGCCTGAACGATAATCCGGGTATCCGGGGTATTGTATTGGGTAGCCACGGGCTATTTACTTGGGGCGATACTTCCTACGAGTGTTACATGAATAGTCTCGAAGTAATTGAACAAGCTTCCCAATTCATCGAAGATCGTCTGGACAAAGATCGTCCGGTGTTTGGGGGTAAAAAGCTGGATGCCTTGCCCGAAGTCGACCGTAAGAAGCAAGCTTCTTTGCTGGCGCCTATTCTGCGCGGACTTTGTTCCAGCGAGAAACGAATGATCGGACATTTTACCGATGATGACCGTGTACTCGATTTTGTGGGCAGTCACGATCTGGATAAACTGGCTCCGTTGGGCACGTCCTGTCCCGACCACTTCCTGCGTACTAAAATACAACCACTGGTACTTTCGCTCGCTCCCGATGCCGATCTGACGGATGTAGAAACGATCAAGAACAGCATGGTTTCTTCTTTCGAGGAGTACCGTCAGCAGTACCACGACTACTACAATACTTGCAAACGCGATAATAGTCCGGCTATTCGTGACCCTAACCCGGTCGTGATTCTGTACCGCGGGGTAGGTATGTTTACGTTTGCCAAAAATAAACAAACGGCACGGGTGGCGGCGGAGTTTTATATCAATGCCATCAATGTAATGCGGGGCGCGGAGGCAATTTCTGAATATACCGCTCTGCCTCGTCAGGAGGCCTTTGATATTGAGTACTGGCTACTCGAAGAAGCAAAACTACAACGCATGCCGAAGGAGCAGCCTTTGTCACGCCGGGTAGCAATCGTGACCGGTGGTGGTGGTGGTATTGGTAAAGCTATTGCGGACAAACTAGCCGCCGAAGGTGCCAATGTGGTCCTTACTGATATTGCCGAAGATCGCCTCATAGAAGCAAATGCTACTTACAAGCGTGATGTTTCAGCCTACGCGGCCGGTGATGTCACCGACGCAGCGGCGGTAGAAGGTACCTTCGAAAAAGCCTGTCTGGAATTTGGTGGGGTAGATATTATAGTACACTGCGCCGGATTAGCAATTTCTAAACCCTTGGCGGATACCACGGAAAAAGACTGGAATATTTTGCAGGATGTACTCGTGAAAGGGCAATTCCACATGGCTCAGTCGGGCGTAAAGGTGATGCGGAAGCAAGGTTTTGGGGGTGATATCGTGAGTATTGCCTCTAAAAATGGACTCGTTGCCGGCCCCAATAATGTTGCTTACGGGACCGCCAAAGCGGCTCAGCAGCACATGGCTCGCTTGTTAGCCGCCGAGCTAGGTCCGGAGAAAATTCGGGTGAACACGGTTAATCCTGACGGAGTGATTGTGGGTAGTAAAATCTGGGAAGGTGCCTGGGCAGAAGGGCGCGCCAAAGCGTACGGCATCACGGTAGAAGAACTCCCGGCTTTTTATGCCAAACGTAACCTGATGAATGAGATTATTTACCCCGAAGATATTGCCAACGGAGTGTTTGCCCTGGTAGCGATTCTGGATAAGAGTACCGGAAATATTATAAACGTTGACGGCGGTATGGCCAATGCTTTTGTACGTTAGGGTGAAGGAGTAGATGAGGGGTCCGCCCCTGCGGTTTAAAGTTGAAAGATACCTGACAGGTTTTTAAAACCTGTCAGGTATGTTACCCTCACAAAAATCATGAAAATTACACAGGATCAAATACAGAATTTTAATAAAAAAGAGCTGGCTGATCATACCGAGGCGTTCAGTTTTATGAAACTCTCGTTGGATAAAAAGGGTATTGATGCTGATGCTATTGTAGATAAGTTAGCCGATTTTCAGGTAGCCATCCCTAGTTGGGCCTTAGGCTCAGGTGGTACCCGCTTCGGACGGTTCTCGATTGGTGGTGAACCTACTACCCTGGAACAAAAGATTGAGGACATCGGACTGATCCATGCCCTAACCCAAACTGCCGGGGCGGTGTCGCTCCATATTCCCTGGGATATTCCCGGCGACGCTGCGGCTATCAAAGCATTAGCCGATAGCCACGGCATCGTGTTTGATGCGGTGAATTCTAATACTTTTCAGGATCAGGTCGTGCAGGAGCAATCCTACAAGTACGGCTCCCTGGCCGACCGGCAGCAGGTGGTTCGTGAACAAGCGGTGGCCCACAACGTGGAGGTTATTCGCTACGGTAAAGAATTAGGCTCAAAATCGTTGACGGTTTGGCTGGCCGACGGTGCCAGCTTTCCGGGACAGAACAACTTCCGGAAAGCTTTACAAAATACCCAATGCTCCCTCCAAGATATCTATGGAGAATTGCCCGACGATTGGCGGATGTTTATTGAGTACAAGCCCTACGAGCCCAACTTCTATTCTACCGTTATTCAAGATTGGGGTACTTCGTTGCTATTAGCCGAAGGCTGTGGTGAAAAAGCCTTTTGTCTCGTGGATTTGGGTCATCACCTGCCAAACACGAATATTGAACAAATCGTTGCTACCTTAATGATGAAGGGAAAACTCGGTGGGTTCCACTTCAACGATAGTAAATACGGCGACGACGACCTGACGGTGGGTAGTATAAAACCCTACCAGTTGTTCTTAATCTTTAATGAGTTGGTGTACGGTATGAGTCATAACGAAGCCCAAAACCCACCCCTTGCCTGGATGATCGACGCCAGTCATAACATTAAAGACCCGCTGGAAGATCTGATTCAGTCATTGGAAGCCATACAACTAGCCTATGCCCAGGCATTACTGGTAGATACGCCAACGCTTGGCGAAGCTCAGGCCCACAATGATGTCGTGATGGGGCAGGAGCTATTGCAGGATGCCTACCGCACCGACGTGCGCCCGTTGATTCGGGAGGCTCGTCTACGTCGCAACGCTGCTTTGAGCCCAATTGCTGCGTATCGAAATGTACAGGTTCGCGAACAATTAATCAAAGAAAGAGGGCTAAAAACCATCGCTACGGGACTGTAAATTAATGAGTGAATGTTGGAATGACTGATTGATAGAATGTTTTGCTCTGGGGTTAAAAAATTGAATGAAGGAGTAAATCGTTAAAGAGCAAAGTCACAAGTCCATTTTTAACTCATAAACTTGAAACATTCAATCACTCATTTAAAATTGCCATGAAAGTAGGATTATTCATTCCATGTTACGTTGATCAGTTTTATCCTAAGGTAGCGATAGCTACGCTTGAACTACTTGAAAAATTCGGTTGCGAGGTTGACTTTCCGGCTAACCAAACCTGTTGCGGTCAACCCATGGCTAACTCGGGTTTTGAACACATGACGCAGGGGTGTAATGATCTGTTTGCTGAGAATTTTCAGGGTTTTGATTATATCGTGTGTCCTTCGGGTAGTTGCACGTTGCACATCAAAGAGCACCTGGGAGTACCCGAAATCACCACGCGTTGCTACGAGCTCACGGAGTTCCTGACGGATATATTAAAAGTAGATACTATAAAGGTAAAGTTTCCCTACAAGGTGGGATTACATCAAAGCTGCCACGGACAGCGGGGACTCAAAATAGCTCAGATGAGCGAACTGAATGCCCCCGCCTTCTCGAAAATAGAACAACTCCTCCATCAAGTAGAAGGAATTGAGCTGGTAAACCTTGACCGGAAGGACGAATGCTGTGGCTTTGGGGGAACATTCTGCGTGGCGGAAGAAGCTCTTTCGGCCCGGATGGGGCAGGATCGGGTGCTGGATCACGTTAAAAATGGTACCCAGGTACTTACGGCCGCCGATATGTCGTGCTTGATGCACTTGGAAGGTATCATTCGCCGCCAGAAGTTACCTATCCGAGTGATGCATCTGGCGGAAATATTGAACGGAGTTGAGGTAGAAGAGTTGCAGTCCCAGGTATAAACTATCGAAAGTCAGGCATGGGAGTGCGTGTAGAAAGTAGGATCCAATCGCTAGCCGTCATGGCGTAAATGATATAATATCAATGAACCACTCAGAATTAGCCGAAGAATTTATTAAAGACGCTGACCGTACTACTTGGCACGACGAAACACTTTGGTGGGTACGCCAGAAACGCGATAAGGCAGCCTTTCAGATTCCTGAATGGGAGGCACTACGGGAGGCGGCTTCCAGCATAAAAAATAATGTACTATCCAATATGCACGACTATCTGGTAGCCTTTGAGGCCAAAGCTACTCAGAACGGTTTTAAGATACATTGGGCCGCCGATGCAGAGGAGCACAACCAAATAGTACTAGGAATCATGAAGGATGCGGGTATAACCGCCATGATCAAGAGTAAGTCCATGCTGACCGAGGAATGTCATCTAAATGACTACCTGGAAAAAAACGGAATTGACGTAGTGGACACTGATTTGGGCGAGCGGATCGTTCAACTTCGGCACGAAATGCCCAGTCATATTGTACTACCGGCCATCCATTTAAAAAAAGAAGACGTAGGTGAAACTTTCCATAAATATTTGGGAACGGAGAAAGGAAACAAAGACCCGCAATACTTGACCGAAGCAGCGCGACAGCACTTACGTGAGAAGTTTGTGACCCGGAAGGCGGCTCTAACCGGGGTGAACTTTGCCATTGCCGAAACGGGCGAGTTTGTGGTCTGCACCAACGAGGGTAACGCTGATATGGGCGCGCACCTGGCCGATATCCATATTGCGAGTATGGGTTTTGAAAAAATTATTCCGGAACGGAAGCACCTCGGAGTATTTCTGCGTTTGCTGGCTCGTTCCGCCACGGGACAACCCATTACGACCTATTCGAGCCATTTTAAAAGCCCACGGCCCGGTCAGCAAATGCACATTGTGATTGTGGACAACGGTCGGTCACGGCAGTTGGGACGTCCCGAATTCAGGAGTTCCCTGAAATGTATCCGGTGCGGCGCGTGTATGAACACCTGTCCCGTGTACCGGCGGAGTGGTGGGCACAGCTACCATAGCGCCGTAGCGGGGCCGATCGGGTCTATTCTGGCCCCAAATCTGGACATGACCAAGAACGCAGATTTGCCCTTTGCGTCAACCCTTTGTGGCTCCTGCACAAATGTTTGTCCGGTAAAAATCGACATACACGATCAACTGTATAAATGGCGGCAGGTACTTGTGCAAGGAGGCCATGTACCTTTTGCAAAAACCGTTGCGATGCGCGCCATGACCTTTACGTTGTCGCACCCGGGAGTATTTGGTTTTGCGGGAAAAGTGGGGCGAATGGTGATGAATGTAGCGCCTTTCATGGTAAGTAATGGCCTGAATCCCTGGTATAAGCAGCGCGAAATGCCCGCTCCACCGGAGGAAAGTTTCAGAGAATGGTATTCAAAAAACAGAAATGGAGAGTCGAGCTAGAATTTTACAGGCAATAGCCCAGAATCAACCCGAGCATCAGCCGTTGCCGGATATATCTACCCTTGCTGTTGTGGATTACGATCCGAGGGAGAAGTTTATCGCTACCCTCGAAGGAATTGGCGGACGGGTAGTTGAAATTAGCACGCTGGAAGAGGTGAAAGCCTACATAACAACTGAATTCGCCCAGACGGAGCGCGTGATATCCACGCTTGAAGAACTCGCCCCGGTGGCCGAAATAAACTGGTTATCGGATGACCCGCATACGCTGGAAAATGTTGATTTATTCGTCATGAGAGCCGATTTTGGGGTAGCTGAAAACGGGGCTTTATGGGTAACCCAGGAGTATATGGGCCAAAGGGCCGCGCCGTTTATTACCCAAAATCTGGCCGTGGTCCTGAACCACTCCGAACTGGTACCCACTATGCACCACGCATACGAGCGCATCGGGCAGACCGACTACCCCTTCGGTATGTTTCTGGCCGGACCGTCCAAAACCGCCGATATTGAGCAATCGCTCGTGTTAGGCGCCCACGGCTCCCGGACGATGACGGTGTTTCTTTTAATGTCGGAATGAGTAAATGTTGGAATGATAGATTGAATAAAAGTTTTGTGCTTTTGTAGCAAGAATTAACACAGGTTTGCTTACCCCTGACCCCTTGATCTTTACCCAAAACCTTCCTCCTTTTAACCCTCTACTGAAAAATGAATACCGACGCAATCGAAGTACCACTAACTGGCGAAGTACAGGAGTTTGAGCGTGAACCCGTTCCCGCCAGCCATCAGAAGGGATGGAAGAGTTTTTTGGGTATGTATGCTGGTGAGCATGCCGCCGGTACTGAATTTGTGATTGGACCCTTATTCCTGACGGCTGGGGTAAGTGCGTTTGATCTTTTGGTTGGGTTATTCTTAGGAAATCTGATGGCGGTACTAAGCTGGCGCTACCTTACGGCCGCGATCGGTACTGATGTACGACTTACACTCTACTATCAACTTGAAAAAATATGCGGTCGAAATCTCGTAACGGCGTATAATTTGGCCAATGGAATTCTCTTTTGTTTCCTGGCCGGAGCCATGATTACCGTTTCGGCAACCGCCGTAGGCGTACCCTTTGACATGGCGATGCCAAAACTTACCGATACGATGCCAAGTGGTATTACCTGGGTATTGGTAGTGGTGGCAATCGGCGCTGTTATTTCCATCGTTGCCGCTCGTGGCTACGACACCGTTTCACGGTTTGCCAATATAGCTTCTCCTTGGATGGTACTGGTATTCTTGGCTTGTGGGGTAGTAGCCCTTAAGGGTTTGGGCGTAACTTCTTTTAGTGATTTCTGGAATATTTTTGGGGAGGGCGGAGAGCCTTTTCCCGGTCAGATAAAATACACCTTCTGGCACGTATTGATGTGGTCGTGGTTTTGTAACGCAGCCATGCACATAGGTATGTCCGATTTATCGGTTTTTCGCTATGCACGTCACCCACGAGCGGGTTGGACTACTGCGGCCGGAATGTACGTAGGTCATTACATGGCCTGGATTTGCGCCTGCCTGATGTATGCACTTTACATTCGTACGGGAGAAGCACAGGCTTTATTAGCTTCCGGCGTAGCGCCTACGGTAGCTCCGGGTCCATTGGCTTATGATGTAGTGGGTATTGCGGGCCTCATTTGTGTAGTCGTAGCGGGCTGGACTACCGCTAACCCCACAATCTACCGCGCCGGACTGGCTTTTCAGGCCATTGCGCCGAAGTACTCTACCGTAAAAGTAACCCTGATAGCGGGTGCCATTGCTACCACTGCCGGGTTATTCCCGGCGTTTGCCATGAAACTGCTTGATTTCGTGGCGGTTTACGGGTTTATTCTGGCGCCCATCGGGGCTATTATCGTGTTTGATCACTACCTAGCCAACCGGGTGGGAATTATACAGAATTACGCCGAAAAGGTACACAGTAATTTCAATGTATCGGTGTTGCTGGCCTGGTTGGCCAGCATGGCGATATTCTATTCGATATCCATCTATCAGGGTGTATTCTTGTCATTCCTAACTTTACCAGCCTGGCTTTTCTGCGGAGTACTCTACTTAGTACTAAGTAAACTTCTGCAAAAAAAAGATTTGACCCAAACCCACGGACAAACCTTCCTACTACGATGAAACTGATTCAATATCTTTCCTACGCCTGCCTGGTTACGGTACTAGTGGCGCCTGTTCTTTATTTTTCCGATGTGCTGACTAAGGATGTGATGAAGAGCAGCCTGTTAGCTGGTACCATCCTATGGTTTATAACGGCTACGCTTTCTGCCAAAAAAGGGGAATGACCACCGGTCACCCCCCTTTTTTTCTTCTCAAACCCTGGTAAGTGGGGTATTTATTCTATTCAGACTCTGAACTCTCGGTAAATTGGAGGGGGCTTTTCATGATACCACGCTCTGAGGTACGAACAAAGTTTACAATTTGATCGCGCTCATCCGAGGGTGGAAGTTCTAGTTCGATCAGATGTAAAGCATCCGAATTGTTAATGCCCTTCATGTAGACATACCGGTAAATATTCTGGATCTCGGCAATTTGTTGATTGGTGTAGCCCCTACGGCGTAGTCCTACCGAATTGATTCCGGCGTAAGAGATAGGCTCGCGGGCCGCCTTCGTAAACGGCGGCACATCCTTACGAACCAGTGACCCACCCGAAATAAAGGAGTGTGAGCCAATTTTGACAAACTGATGCACCGCACTAATGGCACTGACAATGGCCCAGTCGCCTACCTGCACGTGGCCGGCCATCTGCACATTGTTACCAATAATACAGTGGTTTCCTATTACACAGTCATGCGCAATGTGGGCATAGGCCATCACAAGGCAATCGCTGCCGATTTCGGTTTTCCAGTGCTGCTCCGTTCCCCGGCTAATGGTAGCATACTCACGGATCGTGGTATTGTCGCCAATGAGCGTGAGCGTATATTCATTATTGAATTTGAGGTCCTGCGGTACCGATGAAATAACGGCTCCCGGATAAATCCGGCAGTTTTTACCGATTCGAGCTCCTGGGTTGATCACGGCGTGGGATGCAACCCACGTTCCTTCGCCAATTTCCACATCTTTATGGATCATAGCAAAAGGCTCTATGACAACGTTATGGGCGATTTTGGCCTCTGGATGGATGTAAGCTAGTGGTTGTATCATTTTTTCTTGACTAAACTTGCGATCATATCGGCTTCGCATACGAGTTGCCCGCTCACGTATCCTTTTCCGCTCATTTTAACAATGCCTCTCTTCATGGGAGAAGTAAACACACACTTAAATATTACGGTATCTCCGGGCAAAACGTTGCGCCGGAAACGACAATTCTCAATGCCGATCAGGTAAGGCCAGTAATTTTCCGGGTCCGGTACGGTACTAAGCACCAGAATACCTCCCGTTTGGGCCATAGCTTCGAGTTGAAGTACGCCGGGCATCACTGGGTTCCCGGGGAAGTGTCCGAGGAAGAACTGCTCGTTCATCGTCACATTCTTGGTTCCTACTACGCTCATTTCGTCCAAGGCTATGATCTTATCAATCATCTGGAACGGATAGCGGTGGGGTAGCAGATTAGCAATCTGGTTGATATCCAGTACCGGAGCCTTGGTTGGGTCATATTGGGGAGCTCCGTCCTTTGCTACTTTCATTAGTTTCTTGATCTTTTTAGCCAAGGCAACGTTCGCGGCGTGGCCGGGACGGGCCGCCAGAATCTGCGCTTTGAGGGGCCGGCCTACCAGAGCAAGGTCACCGACGAGGTCCAGCAATTTATGCCGGGCCATCTCATTGGGGTAGTGCAGATCTACGTTGTTGAGAATCCCCCTCGACTCATTGACTTCTACCTTGGGCTTGTTCAGCAGTTTGGACAAGTAATCTAGTTCACCTTCTTTCACCTCACGATCCACGATCACGATGGCGTTGGTTAGATCACCCCCTTTAATCAGGTTTTGTTGGTACAATGCTTCAAGTTCGTGTAAGAAGCAAAAGGTACGGCAAGTAGCAATTTCCTGCTTAAATAGTGTAATATCGTTTAGCGAGGCGTGTTGACTGCTGATGACCTTGGAGTTATAGTCCACCATAACGGTAAGCCGGTAGTCGGTCAATGGCATGGCGGCTAGCTCAATATCCTTGTCGGCGTTCATATGATGAACGTACTCGGGTACTTCAAAATAGTTACGGTAGGCGTTCTGCATTTCGAAGCCGGCGTCTTCCAGGGCGTCAATAAACTTGATAGAGCTACCATCCATGATGGGGGGCTCGGGGCCATCCAGTTGAATAAGAACGTTATCAATCTGTAAACCCACGAGGGCGGCCAAAGTATGCTCTACGGTATTAATACGGGCACCGTTTTGCTCAATGGTTGTGCCCCGCGAAGTATCTACTACGTTGTCAACGTCGGCATCTACGATGGGTTGGTCAGGAAGATCAACCCTCTGAAACTTGTATCCGTGGTTCGCAGGAGCGGGAAGGAAAGTCATCGTAGCGGTAACTCCCGTATGGAGACCTACACCAGACACCGAAACGGCCTTCTTTATGGTTTGTTGTTTTTCGTTCATTTGTTACAGATAATACTAGCTATTAAACAGATCCGAAGAGTGTGGCACCGGGGCCAACTATTAGTCCTGATCGGAAGAGTCTTGTTTTTTTTCCAGATGTTGAATTCTTTTTTCGAACTCGGGTAATTGACGCACCAGCGACTGATTACGAAGATGGGCTTTCAAGTCGTGGGCGGGGGTCCCGTTCAACGAAAGACCTTCTTTCTTAAAACTTTTGGTGACACCGGCCTGTCCACCTACCTTGGTGTTGTTGGCAATTACCAAATGCCCTCCGACACCTACCTGCCCGGCAATTACGCACTGTTCTCCTATTTTGGTAGATCCTGATATGCCGGTCTGAGCAGCAATAACGGTGTTTTTTCCAATTTCTACGTTATGGGCTATCTGTACCAGATTATCAATCTTAACGCCCGACCGGATTACAGTTGAGCCTATGGTGGCGCAGTCGATGGTAGTATTGGACCCAATACTCACCCGATCTTCAATGATTACGTTTCCTAGCTGAGGAATGGCACGGTAGGTACCATCGGCCTGAGGGGCAAATCCAAAGCCATCACCCCCAATGACGCTATTAGCAAAAATTGTACACTGATTCCCTATTTGAGTATCATCGTAGATTCTTACCCCGGTATGGATGATGGATTCATCCCCAATCTGGACGTTGTCGCCAATATATACATTGGGGTAGATCTTTACTTTTTGGCCAATAATACAGTTACGACCTACGTATGAAAACGCGCCCCGGTAGCCTTGCTCGCCCATGGTACTTCCTTCGCCGAAGTGGGCGGGTTGCTCTATTCCCTGCTTGCCTTGCTGCATTGCTTTCTGATACTCTTCGAGCAAACGGGTGAAGGCGGCGTAAGCATTAGCTACATAAATAAGCGCAGCAGATACGTCCTTTTTGGGGGTAAAGGTGCTGTCTACCAGTACCGCCGAAGATCCGGTAGTATACAGGTAGGATTCATATTTAAGGTTTGAAAGAAACGAAATGCAACCGGGCTTACCTTCTTCAATTTTCGCAACAGAATTGATGATGGCGGAGGCGTCGCCTACCACGGTTCCGTTTAGTAATTGGGCTATTTGCCCGACAGTAAATTCCATATACAGAGAAAATGACTTGGACAATTACCGCTTTGTAGGGGTGTCGTATATAATTACAACAATTACTAAGCTCCAATGTCCCGAGAATCATGCGGCAAAAAACTATGCGCGCAAAGATACAGTTTTAGACCAACATACGTAATACTTGCGGACAATCTTACTCAACGCTTTAATCGTAGGTAGTTCGGATGCCTCGACAATATCGACCACCTTGCCGTTTTTTAGTTTTACTTTTATCTGATCTTCCCCGGTTACGTAAGCCGCATTGGTGGTTTGGCTTTCTACCATGAAGTAAGACAAATACGCTTCGTCGAGTCCCTGAGCCATTAAACCATTACGCAGCTTCGACAGAAACTCGGCATCGGCGGGGGCGGATAAAAACTGGATTTTGAACAGTTGGCGGTTGAGCAAGCGTTGACAAAGTGTCGAAAGAACGAAGTCAGAATGTTGTGCCCAAGCTTTGATGCAAGCCCATAAGTCATAGTCATCAAGCTGGGTGAAGATGTCAATCATCTTCGGATTGCTCTTGAACTCATCCAGCGATACCTTGTTTTTTAGAAAAAACGCCAGGTTGGGAGAAGCAAAAAGAGTTTCTCCTTCGTCGGTCAGTACACGGGCCCGCCGGATAATCTGCGTGAGCATAGCCTCGGCGCAGAGCGATGTTTTGTGCAGGTATACCTGCCAATACATCAGACGCCGGGCATTGAGGAAGTTTTCAATGCTAAGCATCCCCTTTTCTTCCACCACTAGTTCGTCTTTATGAATATCGAGCATCTTGATAATCCGGTCGGCCCCGATGGTACCCTCGGCCACACCGGTATAAAAGCAGTCGCGGTTGAGGTAGTCCATGCGGTCCATATCCAACTGACTGGATATCAACTGATGAAAAAACCGACGCGGGTAGGTACCCTCAAACATCTGAATGGCCATAGCCAGCCGTCCGTTCATTTGTCGGTTGAGTTCCTTCATGAGCAGCAGCGAAATCTCCTCGTGGGGTACACCGGCTAGTAACGTATTTTCCAATACGTGCGAAAACGGGCCGTGACCAATGTCGTGTAGCAATATCGCCACTTGGGCGGCTTCTACCTCCGGCTCCCAGATCAGGTGTCCTTTTTCCTGTAAGGTTTTGAGGGCTTGGCCCATCAGGTGCATCGCGCCCAACGCGTGGTGGAAGCGGGTATGCAAGGCTCCCGGATACACCAAATCGGCCAGCCCCAGTTGCCGGATACGCCGTAACCGCTGGAAATAGGGGTGCTCTACCAGATCGTACAGAAGCTCCGACGTAATGGTAATGAAGCCGTAAACCGGATCGTTGAGGATTTTGCGCTTGTTCAAATGCGGGGTGTTTTTTACAAAAATAGAAAAAGAAGTGTGAATTTATTTAAAAGATATGCTTGGTGGATACGAAGCTAATTGCTAGTTTTGCATCCCAAACTCTATTTTAGAGTCCGGGCCTATAGCTCAGTCGGTTAGAGCACCTGACTCATCGGGTTACGTTCTTTGGATTTTATGGAAAGAAAATGCGTCGTTTGCCAAACTGCAATTAGTGGCCAGAAAGTGAAGTATTGTTCCAATGCTTGTAAACAAAAAGGACATTATTACAGAGTCAAAGAACAGACTAATACCTATTTCTCTCAGACCATCCGGTCATTGAAAAGAAAGACGGAATTGATCAGTTTAATGGGTGGCGGATGCGCAAAATGTGGATATGATCGCAATTTATCAGCGTTACACTTCCACCATCTTGATTCTAATTTAAAGGAATTCAAGTTGGATATGAGAGTCCTTTCTAACAAGAAATGGAGTTTTATTCTGGAAGAAGCCAAGAAATGCGTTCTGCTTTGTTCCAACTGCCACGCAGAGGAGCATAATCCAGAACTTTTCCTTCCAGCGGTTCAACGAACTTTGCGCGGTGCCTCCGCTGAGAAATCAGCGGATGAGTAGGGGGTTAATTCAGGGAAACCTTCCGGGTAATGCCGATGGCAATCCTGAGCCAAGCCAGACAAAGGTCAAATTTTGTAGTCTGGAAGGTGCAGAGACTAAGAGGTGAGGAAGACCAACCAATACGCCTCTAACAACGCCCCCCACCCACACCCCTGCTCGCAGGGACGGGTGATGAGATAGTCCTACTACTCCGGGAAATCGGAGGAAAGTGAATCAGGTGGTCCCAGGTTCGAGCCCTGGTGGGCCCACGCTTTTAAGTCCCTCAACGTTGTTTTGTTGAGGGACTTTTTTCTTTTTAAGTAAAAAACTTTGGTATGTACTTATTTATCAACGCCGGGTACCCATTGCTGTTTCTATTGTACTCAAATCCTTCAATTCCGTGTCTGTGATGACTCCTTTTTGGAATAATTCCTTTCTAAATTCTTCGTCTTGCAAATCCTCCCAGGTAATATCGGAGTAGCGCTCGTGAAGCTTCACCTTTTCAAGCTTTTTTGACAAGTCGGGGAATTTGATGTTAGAGACCACCTTGATCGCTTCTTTGTATAATTGATGGTCGAAATCAGAACGCTGCTGGTGATTTTTAAGATTATCAGGGATATTTTCTTTAAAAAACTCGTGTAGCTCATTCTGGATTCGTGCCTCTGTATCTAACTTTTCGTTTTCTGCAAACTCAGCAAGCTGCTTACGGGCATCGTCGAGCTTCAGTCTTAGCAACATGATCCCTGCCTGAAATTCCATTTTATTGGAAACAGCCAATACATTTTTATTTGCCTTCTTGCTCTTCACAAGGTACTCCTTTCGAAGGGTATCCAATTTATTTCGAATATCAACCCAAACGTCGGGAAACTTATCCAGATTGCCAAAGAGTGGCAAACGGGCCCGAAGTTTTTCTTTGAGCTGGACATCTTTGAAGGGTAACACAGAATTGGGTATCTCTACCTGCATTTGTTCAAAATTGGCCCCTTCAAATTCCAACTCAACGTACTGGAACTTATTGGTATACACATTCATCTGCCGTTTAAGATCGGGATGAAGTGGCGGGTTGGACCTAATAGCAGATTCTACCTCCTCGAATTGCTCTTGATCCAGGGGAGGGACACCCATATTTCCTACGGCTCTCTCCACTTCCAAAGGCAGTCGCTTTAAATCCTCAGTTGCTTGCGCTGCCAGTTTCATGATTCTCTCCAAGCGTGGAGTAGCTTCCAGAACATTGGCTGGTGGTAGGTATTCGAGGAGTAGCCGCTCGCATAGTATCGGGTCTATCTCCACGGCGTTATTTCCGGTTCCTTCTACTTCTAGGACCCGGCTTTGAATAAATAAAAAGTAGCCTTTTTGATCCACGATTAAGAAGGATACTCGATTGTGAGGGGCCTGTCGTATCTGACAACCAGCCTTCTCCAAGCTTCGGATGCAGTTTACATCGCCAAATCCATTGCGATAGGCGTCCTCGCTAGGATCAATAATTAAGGTTATTGGAATGTTACGTTTTCGAACCTCAATGAGTGCTTGGGCGGCTTCTTCAAATAGATTGACCGTAGCCCAAATAACTCGTTCGCGGGCTGAAAAAAGAATATCAACGAGCTTCTCGTAGGAAAGTTGGTGCGTTAGCATAGAAAGGTTGAATATAGAAATAGTTAAAATTGTAACATGTAGAATGTTCACCCCTTTACCCGACTATCTGCTTCATTTTTTAGAGATTGGATAGGGTGACTGTACTTTTTGCGCGTCAGGATATCGGTGACAGAGGGCTTCCAAAAGGATACTCCCTTGGGTAGTGAACTCTCTTTGGATCAGTTCGGCGCGAACCATTGGTAAATATGGTAGCATAGCTCAATTTTTGAATACGCTGGCTTTTTGCCGACTCCTAAAATGGAATATCTGCCAATCACTCTTACCTTTTTTGAAACCCTAAATGTGTTTCAAATTGGTTCGGCAAAGTCTCAGAGGCCCGTCACTCGGTTTCCAGTTCTCCTTCCGACTGCCTACACGGGCTTTCTTTTTCAAAATCATAAATAATGATAGGGTTATAGCCATTTTGCTCAAACTCTATAAACTTCTTCTTATTGTACTCAATACAGGTAGTAGAGGGCAGAGCAAAGAGGAACTCCTTAAATTCAGAGTAGCCTCCAAAAATCTGTGGAATTAATGGGTCGAAAATATAGTCTTTAAAAACTTTTTCAGGATCTGTATGTGACCTAATTAGTCGTTGAACATACACTCTATGGTGATCTTTTAAATATTCTCTGAACTTCAAACAGGCATCATTTTCTAGTTTAACCCTTTGTGTCTCCTCATCTCGAGTACCCCAAGTTCTAGATAACATAAAGTATACGGTGGCTTCTTTTTTCTCATTTTTAGGCTCACTATCTAAATACTTAAAGAAAAGACTCTTCGAAATATTTCTAATTGCTTCCCCTTGGGTTAATTTATTTGTCTGAGTATTGCCTCTAAGTTCTTGAATTACTAACTCACTGGCTAAAAAATGCCTAATTTCTAATGATAGATTATTTGTTTTAAATACATCTTCTTTCAAAAATTTATTGAAGGGTTCTACATTGTCTCCATAAACTTTTTCTAAATTATTTTTTGAAAAATAGTAGAGAATAAACTGTAAAAGATTAAAATGACTAAAATATTTTTCACAATACAACAAACTTTTCAGCATAAGTTGATAGTGCTCAGGCGGCTGAGTATCCTTCATCTCATCCATCGTTAGAATAAAGGCTTCAATATCTTTTTTGTTGGGAGTAATATCTTTTTTCGCTAATTCATCAATAAATGCTTTCATACTGCTAAAACCTTTGCCCAGTCGGTTAAGAAGCCCGAATACGGAAATTCTGTTACTATAATTGAAGAAGACGGAGTGGTTTTCTCTCATTCTTACAGAGGTTGACCTGAGGTGGGGACTTGAAGAAGTAAAAAGCGTTTCAATAATTTGTTTGAAAACAGCTCGGTCAATTTTTGAAATGGATAAAGACTCAGCAACCGCTGAACTTTCATCTAAAATATTCTCAAATTTCTTTCCATTTAATTTCCAGTCTCTTTGACCATTCTTTGGCCTCTCAAAAATCACTTTGTTCGCAAAGAGGTTATAAAGACTAGGAGCTTTGAATTTTATCAACTCTAAAAGGAAAAATTCCTTCAGAACGGACATATCACCTTGAACACTTTCTTTGATCATTTCATAAACTATTCGAAAGCTATTGGCAAAACGATTTACATCCCGAATATTTGTTATGCACTGGTCTAATAAAGAATAAGAAAGTAATCCTGCTATTGGATATTTTGGATTATGAACAATCTCATCATCCCACAGGTCCTTCATAACCTCTTCTAACTCGCTGACAGGTATGTCTCCCTTATCTTTCTTAGCCTTATTTTCATCATTGATTATACTGGAAAAAGCCAAGAGTAACTGTTCCAGGACTATATTTTTCCGAATGGGTGGCAATACTATCTCTAACTGAAATATCTTTTCAAGGTACCTATCCCGGCTTTCGACCATGTTGCTTTCCTTCAAGGCATTGAGTACATAATTTCTGTCTAATGCAGCAACGAAGAAGGTTTGTTTAAAGTCAGCTGTATTACGGATGAGCCTCATAACATCCGATAGCTCCTCCCCATTAAGTCGATCCAGATCGTCAAGGAGTATCACAATACGCTTACCTATTCTGGTGATGATCCTGTTTATTGCATCCTTTTTTTCTTGAATTGTAGTTTCACCTGGAAAAAGGATATTGGTACCTGTCTTGGCCAACTTGGTCCATAGATTGTCTTCCTCTACGGGTTGAAGTAAATCGTTTGTGTATTGACTAATCTTTCTGGAAGCACTTGAATCATATTTTTGGAGTTCATTTTCGAGCACTTCAAAAAAGTATTTGATGGTAGATTGACTACGCTCCCCGATCCAGGGGTTGAACTCAATAATAATTGTTTCAGGGTCTTCCTCCAACCGATTTTTTAGTAGATTCATGAAGACTGTTTTGCCAAAGCCCCACTCTGCCAGGATGGAGATTCCTATGGCCCGATCAGCTACCGTGTGCTTAATGGCATCCCTCACCTTCTCAATATATTGATCCCGACCCAGCAAGTCATTTTCTACTTTGGAGGGATCGTCTGAAAATAGGGCGCTTGGTCCTTCCTTCAATGGCGACTGTAAATGGATGAAATCAGCGGTAAGTAGAAACAGACTGACAAGGAGAAGGTCAGTAAGGTAAATAGCTGTGGAAAATAGCTTGAAAAATACCCATGTTGGGTCTGACCGATAGCACAGCCAATAGTATATCCCAATGGATAAGAAGGCAACGATTGAAGTTAATGACGGCCAATTTTTTTTAAAGAAGACCTGTTCAGAAGCTTTGCCTACGGCATACAGGAAAAGAGCAACTATACATAAAGTCGTGAAGGTATCCTCCTCATCCAGAGGGTTAAATACTGCTTTTACGAAACTGACAATACCGGGTAAAATAACAGCATGAAAGATTGCCAGCACTGCAATTAGACACAGCAGCAGTATAATTCGCCTTTTGTTAAAGGTCTCTTTGTACAATTCCCACCTATGCTTCATAATCAATTGCGTTTATACATTTGAGCATCCCCTTTCACTCCACCCCCAACACCTCATACATCTTCCCCCCAAACTCCACCTTAGCCCCCACCTTTTGCCCCAGTAACGCCTCAGCCAGCGGGCTGTCGAGGCGGATGTTTTGGAAGCTGCCGGAGAAGCCGCCTTCGTTGATGCCTTTCAGCAGGCAGACGCGGAGGATTTTGCCTTCGACGGTGAGCGTAACCCGCGAGCGCTCGGCGATGACCGATGGCCGGGCGGCGCTGCCGAAGAGCGGGGAGGTTACTTCTAGCAAACTTTTTGGGCTGTGGTAGGCCGCTACCTCTTCGGCGGCCATTTGTGGGGCTCCCAGGGTTGTTGTGGCCGGTGCCGACAACGCCTTCGATTTGGTGGGCTTCTTGCCAGCTTTTTTGGCTTCTTGCTCTTCAGCGTAGAGGCGGTGGTTGAG
>Ga0209491_10000419_pt1 | contig 84738 bp, 64 predicted proteins | sample BON02_FD_187213 | JGI IMG/M metagenome (GOLD analysis project Ga0209491, IMG submission 187213) | Freshwater microbial communities from Lake Bonney liftoff mats and glacier meltwater in Antarctica - BON-02 (SPAdes) (version 2) | ecosystem: Environmental > Aquatic > Freshwater > Ice > Glacier...
ATTCATCACTTGCTGAAAGAGTCCGTCCTGATTCGCTTTCAACCCCAGAATGTAATGCCCCTTGCCGTCAACGATCTGTTCGGCGATCGCAACCTGAGTCCCCATCGCATCAATCGTAATGATGGAATCATCAAGATCGATAAGTTTCAAAAGCTCGGGAATCGCTGTGATTTCATTGGATTTGACTGGACGTCGCAACCTGAGCCAGCGTCAGTCCGAACTCTGATAACCAAGCACTCACCATGTGCATGGGACCAAGTCCCTTCACACGATTGTGGCTGCCCTTCATCGTCTTACCATCAATCGCCACGTGATCTTTTAACTCTGCGTCAACACCGGCCTTCTCTTTCGCGGCATCACGCAGCGAGTTCAACCAGCAGGCAAAGCACGATTGAAACGCATCGACCTTCAGGGCTGACAGGACTCGTCGAATCACGTCTCGCGAAGGAATCCCATACGGGAGGTCGAGCGCCTGCATCAGCAAGTCTTTCTTGGCAACAGCCCACTTGGAAATAGCTGTTGGTCCATCCGAACCGGCAAGGACTCCCATCAAAGATATCGTCAGAACACTCGGCAACGGGTGGTGTCGGTTAATAGGTGAACGAGGATCTTCGAGCTGTTCAAAGTGACAAATGACTTCACTAAGCCCAATACTAACATTTGACCGTGGCCTGAGTTTCACTCCATAGCATCCGATGACAATTCGTATGCTGCGGAGGTGTACTCTAAACCCCCCAAAAGCGCAACCCTCTATCTTGCCAAATTGCCCCAATGTGCGAGCTGGCCTTGCCACTGGCCCCGGCAGAAAAACGGAATCTCTTAGTCCCAGTGAGTCTACCATTGATTCAAGTCCGGGATGCGTACCCGCTTCGTCCGGCCCGGCAAGTACGAGCACCCAAGGTTTCAAATACTCAGGGTAGCGGCTAAATGTGCGCAGCAACAAACGAATTTATGTAGAACTTTTTTTGAACATATCAGCCATCTCTCAAAGGCCATTATGAGCTCGGCCAGGTTCGGACATATTAATTTTTTACACGTCAGAGATTCTGGCCCTAGAGTACGGTCACATACAATCTGCAACTAAATGCTTGGCAGAGCCCCTGGATTACGTTCGAAGAGATAGTCTGCCTGAATCAATTCGCCTTTGTGAAAAAGCTCGTTATGGCGACTTGCGCGTTGAAATCCCTGAGAGTTCAGGAACGATTCCACTTCCTGTCGCAAGGCCTGCCCTTCGTACAATTCAACCTCTGAACATTCTACGTAAACATAGAGGCACTCTGAAAGAAATCGCCTGGCTCCCTGCAATACCTTCAACTCAAATCCCTGCACATCCAGCTTCAGAAGCTGCCTTCGAGATAGTGGCCAATCCCGGGAAACTTTATCGAGAGTCCTTACGGGAACGTCGAGCGTGCCCACCTCGTCTGTTTGGCAGAAGTATTGCGATTGCTGCGTGATGGGTAGTAGCGATGAACTATCTGCGCTACGACTAAGGTGCAATGTTGCACTTGATTCAGACTCGCCAAGCGCGACCGCGATCAACTGCACATGTTGACATCCTTTATGAACAGTACGAAATACAGCGGCTTCATTCGGAATGGGCTCAAACGCAACGATCGGAACCTTCGGTAACGTAAGTCTGCACGCGAGGCTGAATTGACCTCTATTCGCACCTACGTCAATGATGCGATCTACGGTTAATCGGCGCAGGACGCCCACGTGTTCGATTGAAGGCGCAACGCCTGATGCAAGGGCTCTCCAGCACGACGGATGGGAAAGTGATACAGCAAGCTTCTGAAGGCGAGTTTTAAGCAGTTTGAAGTTAATAGCGTATCCCCAGTCATTCTAAAAGCATTTTCAATTATTGGTAAGCCGTCTAAGCGGATTGCCAGCGACCTGGCCGAGGATCAATCGTTTCCCAACTGCCAAAAATCTCTGTTGCATGAAGTGCAGCACGAGAATCCTCTGCCGGTGTTTGGGTCATTGACATAGAATTACTTACTTTCTAAGTCCAGACACAGAAGCGTCACGTTCTCTTCCGAGCAAGTGTTCGCTCAGCGATTGCAAGAAACTTCTCCGCAAATTGCTTTCTGCGCACCTCTAGTTCGATAGCGGAATTTCGTGTAATTTCTTCGCGAAGGCAGGAGTCCGCATGGCGATCGTCGATCCAAGCTTCCAGCAGCTTTGGTGCAATGTCTGCAGCATCATGTGGGTTAAAAAAATCAGCTTTACCACTGGCCTGTTCCCGATGCACGGGAATATCAGACAGCAACATGGGAATGCCAAGCGTTTTCGCCTCTTCGACTGTCGTACTCCAGCCCTCATAGAACGAAGGGTTAATCATGGCATGGGAAATTCGCATCAAGGTAAATATCTCGTCGTACGGGATCATGCCGAGCAATTTAATTTGGGACTCCAGGTTGCTGTCCCGCAAATAGTTTTTTATGCGTTCAATATGTCTCGGGTCCCGTGGGTCGATGGGGTTTCCAGAGCAAATTATTCGGATGTCGCGACCCTGTTGTTTAAGTATCTCAACTGCTTTGAACAAGCTCAGATGGTTCTTGTGCCTCCAAAACTGATTGGGCAGATAGAAGAACCTTTTGGGAAGGTCGTATTTCTCCCGAACTGTTCCGGCGGAATTTGAACGAGTCGCATCGGGAAGGCGAACAACAAACGGCAGAGATTCCAATCGACCTTCAGAAATTGGGAAATAGCGACGACATTCCTCACATCCCGAGTCACTGGATGCCATGATTGTCGTTCCGTGTTTAGTTAAAAGCTTGAATCCATATTCACGCTTCGCATAACTGAGGCGACTGAACATGTCAGGAAATTCACGATGCTGAAAGTCGCCAATCCAAACTAATGTCGGGATAGGAAAACGGCTACCAAACCAGCTAGCATGCACAAACGTGACATCTATTTTGGCCTGTCGAAAAAGCTTGAGTGCAATATGATCGTTCTGTGTTAGAAGTGTACTGAGGAATCGGTATCGATAAGCGAACGTACCTTTGGTCCAATATTCCGTGAGGATTGGCGCTTCCGACAAATAGGGGGCCATTCTCCCCAGGATCTTTGGATCGGTCTTTGGCGACGCAAACAAGACTGGTTGGATTGGTTTGCCAGGGAGCTCATTGATCGCGGAGAGAAGGTTTACCAGATAGTTTATCCCTCCTGTCCAGCCGCTTCCTCCAAATACTTCAAAGGCGATCCTCATGAGCCCAATACCGCCTTACGGAACCATTCCACGTATTCAGCCATGCCTGTTTTCCATTCTTTAAGTGGCTTCATTCCCAGTTGTGATGCGAATGTCGTATCAGCAATCAACTCTGTTGGATCGCCAGACCGACTTATCCCTGTAAAAGTTGGTTTGGGACGATCGTCCCACAATCGTCCCAGCTCCGTAACGATCTCTGCCACCGTTGTCGCTTTTCCTGTTCCCCCATTCACCGTTGTGTGGAGCCCATTTAACGTCGCCGCCTGTGCCAGGATGGCAACACCGTCGCTAATGTGGAGCCAGTCCCGTTTCTCACGTCCAGTGCCGTTGATTTCCAGTGGCTTATCACTTTCCGCGAGCCGGTGACAGGTATCCCAGATAAGTTGCTTTCGAAGTTCTGGCCCGTAAACGGAGAAGAGCCTGACTACACTCGTCTTGAGGCCAAAATTGTTAGAGTAAGACTCACATAACAATTCGGCCATTCTCTTGTGGTAGCCATAAGGTGAAAACGGAGCGGTTGTCACGCCTTCAACAATTGGGCCTGAATGCCCCGCGCCGTAAATCGCAGCACTGGACGCAATTACCACTGGCGTCTGTGTCGCATTCAATCGAACCCAATCCAGCAATTCGCAAGTCGACGCAACTGTTCTCTTGAAGTCTTCCTCGGGAATTCGCAGTGAAGGCCCGACAGAACTGCCACCGGCAAGATGATAAATCTCTTCCGGCTTTCCAAACTCATTCGCAATGCGATTTAAATTACTGAAGCTAACGTCGCCATTGAGACTGGCAATCATACCCCATGATGCTAGTTCATTCTTTGAATAGGCGCCGTGCCCAAGCCCGATGATACTCCTCTCCCCTTGCCGACTCAGATGTCTGGAGAGATGCCTGCCGATAAAACCGTGCGCACCTGTAATCAGAACCGTCTTCATCGGTTTCCCCATTACTTAATAGCGACAAAAGAGAAAACCCGACCCGGCCGTCGATCAATCTGTGAGAGTACTCTCAGGCAAAGATTGCGGACGAAATCAATTTTCAACAAGCTCGCGGGAATAAAGCCAAGCGGACTTTTCTTTAAACGTTTTTGCAATTCAATAGCAATCGTATCTTTAGTCTGCGGAGAATAGTTAATCGGACTATCGAACGGTTTCAACACTCGAACCACCTTTAGTCCGGCCCGCTCCATTGCATTAGTATACTGCTGCAATGTGAACGCGTTCTCTCCTTCGTATAGTTTATGCAATGGGTGTGAATCAAGAAATTCAGGGAGTTGTTTGGAAGATGAAATTACATGCTCACGACTGCCGATGAATGTTCCACCAGTCGCTAAGACACGGGCTATTTCCTTACAGAACTGCTCAAGGTCATTCGCATGATGCATGACCTGCCTTGCATAAACGAGATTGAACTCTCCATCGCCAAATGGCATCCTTTCGCCGAACTCCTGAATGACGCGAATACGTAAAGCGAAATTCTCCGAAAGCTTTCTGATGGCACCTGCTCCAACAAATTCACTGGGGTCTGGTTCTAATGCCGTGACGTCCCATCCTGCTTTCGCGAGAGCATAGCTCACAATCCCATTTCCGGCGCCGATATCCAACGATCGGCCTGCCGTTTTCGGAAGCAGCGCTAACGCCTCTCGCCATTCCTCACTGGATTCGTAACGCGCTGCGGCTACCGAGACGGGAAGGTCATAATAGCACGCTCGTACAAACTCCTGTCGATCGGGCTGCGCCCTCAGCCAAGCAACTGCGTCTTCCCATTTTCCTTTCTCATTCATGATTTCTTCTCGCATCGTTTGGAGAGTCCGGGAGGACTTGTTGGCGGATTAATTTTGCGGGATTCCCGCCGACAATCGACCAAGGCAAGACGTCATGCGTAACTACTGCCTGCGCTCCGACAATGGCCCCCTCACCTATAGTAACTCCCTTTAAAATCGTAGCACCGAAACCGATCCACGCCTTGTTTTGTATTGTCACAGGAGAAATTGACACATGCTCCCAACTCTTTCTCCCTTGTCTCCATTCCACCACGTCGTCAGCCCGTTTACTAAATTCAAGGCTGTGAGAATCGTGATCAATAATAGTTATACCCCAAGAAAGCATTACGTCGTTGCCGATTGAAACGCGAGCGGCCGAAACTATCGTCGATTTGCCAAGAAAGCAACGGTCCCCAATGGTGATCTCTGCTTCGGGACGATCAAAGAGAAGAACAGCGTTACATTCTGTATTCAGCCCGATAGTCACCTTCGCGGACCGAGGAAGCCGAAGCGCTGTTCGGACAGAGATCTTTGCCGTAGGGTGAATGCGTACCGCTCTGTGACGCCATAATAACGTCTTGGCAATTCTAATGTTAAAAACATTTCGCATATACAGAAATTCGCAACGCTGTTAAAAAACGGCGACGGTTCAATCACTACGTTAAGATTTTAATAGCTTCCTTGGCCCCAAATACCTTTACTCGAAATCCCGTAAAAAACTTATAGCAGACCTCTATCGCCGTTTCAGATGTCCGAAAACGCTTCTTGTACTTTCAGATCGCGATTGACGTCGGCGTAGATTGAAGCCGTTTGGAACAGCTTAAAGAGATGCATTCAGCTGACCTTCCGAATAAACTTTGCTGGATTCCCCGCGAAAAGTTCCGATTCAGGGACATTACCCGTAACCACAGAGCCAGCGCCGATTATGGCTCCTCTGCCGATCGTTACGCCCTTTAAAATAGACGAATTAAACCCAATCCATGCATCATCCCCGATTACGACCGGTGACGATGGCATTTCCGGAAAATCCTTTGGGTGTCCAGAGGTGACTATCTGAACAAAGTGCCTATGCCTGGCTAAAGAATCAATTGGATGCCCATCGCAGTCATGAATATTCACGTTATGGGAAATCAACACTCGATTTCCGATCTTGATTTCATTCGCCGACCAAATTCTCGAATGCTCACCAATATAGCAATAATCCCCGATGCTGATGCTTCCTGCATGAGGAAATGTCAACAACTCACCACGGATGTGAGAGTTGGAGCCAATCGTAATCTCTGTATTCAGATCCCGGAGGTTTAATACCCTTGCAGTTGCGTAGTACTTTGAATCCGGAGGAATATTGGTAATCGACCGATAATAAATCGATCTGGCTGTCCCTTGAAATGCATCGAGGGTTTTAGCGACAAGAAATGGCAATTTGAGAAGTTTCAAGAGTAGCATAAGTTTACACGTTCCGATCTAGGCCAGCTTTGCGAGACATCGTCGCCACAGCTTCCACCACCACTGATTCTCATGGCGAAGATGGTCAATCACCTGGCGAGTAATAACTGTGTTTAATGCCGCTGAGGGAAACCGATTGATATTAGAATCTGAAAAAACACTAAACGTTCTCTTGCTCGCGCAATGAGTTCCAGTGCCATCAAAACCTATATTTGACACCAAACTCGCTTTCGGGTAGAGCGTTATACCGCGATTAAGAAACACGCTTAGATACCAGCGAATCGCCCAAGAATCGATCCTGCCTTCCCTCTGATCGCAAATCATTCTGTAATAGGGATAGCTACCTAAAAGATCAAACTCATGTCTGAGAGACTTAGATCCGTCTAATAGACTTAGTTTTCCCATCGAAGGATCAAAATGATCCCAAGCGTGACGCCAGGTCGCCCATCCCCACGAAGTCGTCATTGGAAGAAAAAAAGCGTCATCTGCCGATTCGACGTCCACCGGAAACATGTACCCGGAAATCTGCATCACGCGATCGTCTTCTGAATAAGTATCCAAACCTCGATACATATAGGACAAGAATTGCGGACTCGTTATCAGGTCATCCTCCACCACTATCACCGTACCAAATCGCTCCGTTAACGCGTCCGCGCCTGCAATGACCGATTTTGCCAGTCCCCAATTTTCATCTCGAAACACAATCGTAGAATCACTCGACACCATCTCCCTGATAACTTTTCTCGTCTGTTCGACGAGTGGAACATCCTCCAATTTTCGGGCGCCGTCGCAAAAGATGTGGAGGAGCGACGGATCAAATCCAATATTATTCTGTAGTGCAGTCAACGCCTTTCGCGTATGTTCATGTCGCTTGTACGCGAAGAATGCAATCGGATGTGTCATGCTGAATTTGCTTTAGGATGGGAAATACACCAAAAATGGTGAAAGAGGTTGACATGTCTGTCCCTGTCATGCAGGGTGGCTTGAGCCCCTGCGATCGCTACCGGCGAGTTAACCTACGCCAATTGCACATCAAATTGGAACCCGAGTTCTGGAGTGACATAGAGAAAAAAGTGTTCTTGATGTCGGTTGCAATGACGCAACTGTCTTACCGAAATTTCGTATCCAAGTGCGCAGTTCGTACCAGGCTCTGCAGGGTTTCGAATGCGTTCTTTGCCTAATGTGCGATGCGCTTTCAAGGTTAACGTAAATATTGAGAGGTTGCAAATCTGGATACCGTCCACGATGCTTCCATCCGGGGCGCCATCCGTCTAAAGACGGAGTTTTGGTTAATCTGTGTAATTTTTCAACGTCAGGCGGGCGGATTCGCGATTTGTGGGCATCAGACCGCAAGTTCTGGCGTGACGGAAGTTGTTTTGTAGAAGAGTTCTTCGGCTCGCCCGGTTTTAATCCAGGCTCGGAAGCGGATGATGGTGTCGGCGTTTTCGTGAAGCCAGTAGGTGGCGTGCTGACTCGCAGGTTCTGTTTCCTCCCTCCGCGTTTTGCGCGGAACCTCCAACGCACGGCGCTTTTGATCGCACCTCTGCCAATTGGCAGGTGATCGCTCACGGAGAGCGAGTAATCCATCCGGCGGTGATTCAGACCAATAATTCGGCCATGTCGTTTGATCCTTTTGATGTTTTTTCACCGATCTGCTTCGGATCGCAATGATCACTGTGCCGATTTCGCTTTGGTACAGGCGGTTCTTCCGGGTTTTAAGCCATTGTGTTTTCGGCTTGCCTTGTGCAATGAGGAACTCTCAACGATCCTGCCGAGATATCCTACAACGTGCCAGTAGTCGATCCGCTGTTGAGCTTTTTCTTTCCTCAGCTTCAGCGACATGATCAGTGACGGCACTCGCCGCCAGATCCAAGCCGCGCCGTCCGCGACAAACAGGTTCTACGCGAAATTCAGTGCTCGAGCCGTTTTCGGTTTGATTTAGCCGCGGATGTGGCGACAGAAGGCACCGTGGGTGGAACCCACGGTTAGCATTGCCATGAGCGTCGGAGAGGCGACAGCTGATTCCCGTGGCCCTATTGCTGTCGCCCTATTTGGGGCTGTGTTTGGCGCATATGGGTCGAAGGCCCCACTTATGCATGTAACCACCTGCTGCCGCTGCTCCGTAGCTGAACGGACTTCATGAAAAGTGTCACTCGCCTACTGCAAGTTCATGTCTATTCCGACGAGGCATTTCTTTGCGTACATCATTTCGCGCAAAACCGATAAACCGAACTTGTGAGCCTGCCTTCAAATTGAATTCCTTCAGATACGACAGCATCAGCCGAAACAGTTGACAGCAGAAACCCAGAGAACCATCAATGATCGGGGAAAACTCGGGGTCCAGCTTGCCGTGTTCATCGGTCGCATAAATCATGCATAGTGGCGGTTCGCGCCACGCAGGCTTAAAACGTTTGTGACCATTCTTTGTCCTGCCACGTCGCTTCTCTCGCAGTCGTACCCGAACCCGCGGTGGTGGCAATGATGCGACGTCCAGCCGCATCTTCTGAGACTTTGACAGATCCCCGGCTTCGGCAGTCGAGCCAGCATTTCTCCCACGCCAGCGGTCACTTTTCGAAGCAGATTCACGCAGATTCTGATGCCTTCATCGGCCACATCTGCACAGCCTCTTCACACGATCCCAACAGCGCCGCGCATTTCATTATGCGTTGCCGCACTCCCGCCGTGAGGCCATTGGCGAGGCCGAGCAGGACCGCGCGGGATTCACCAAGTTCTTGTTCCGGAATCTGGACAATTTTCTTGATGATCGTTTTGACATCAGGCCTCTTCCAGGGGCTTGACAGAACCTAGCTCCCCGAACGAGGAGATTATGCCTTCACTTTCTGAGTCTGCACTCCTCTCTTCATGTTCCAGCCGACCAAAACGAAAGTTGTGGACTTCTTTAACTCCCCAGTAGCCCACAAACAGCCATAAACATCTGGCAAATTCGAGCATCAGATTGACCTGCACAACAAGCAAGGTGAAAAAGCCAACACTGGAGATCACCCACACTAATGCTCCGGATTGCGAAACGCGAAGGTTCTTCACTGCCCTGACTGCGCTATATAAAATTGCCGCTATCAGTCCAAAACCCACCACACCGAATCTCAGCACACTTTCCAGAAAAACATTATGAGGGTATTTGAAGTTGTACCCCCGCAGTCCGAGCAAAATCCATGAGTCTACAGAGCGATAATAAAACAACCTGCGTTGTTGGCGTTCAACAATGGACAGATCAATCTCGCCACGAGAAATAAACGCAAATCTGCTGAGCATAAAGTCAAGCTGGCTTCTGGCATAGTCGTTTGTCGCCAGGATCACCGCAAGCACAACGATGATGGTGAGAAACACGAGGCTGTATCGCAGTCCCTCATTGAGAGAACGCAGCCGCACAACGACCCCCGCACCAGCAATCAACAGAAGAAATACGGCTGAACCGCGAGATCCGGTTGAAAGGATTGCCAAAAAGCAGATGCAGTAGGCTATCAAATGTGGTGCTCTGAAAATCAAACGTTGTTCGTTGAACAGAAATGCTACCGATACGCAACCCAGAATTCCAAAGGAGTAGCCCACTCCGACTGGAGTCAGAATGTCCGATTCACCAACAAAACGGATCCCCCCTGCGCTTCCAGCAGCCCTCAGCCACAGTCCACCCACCAAACAGGTGAATCCCGCTACTGCGAGGTGAGCGATGCCAGGAAACCGCCGCGAATCGTCGGTGATTCTCTGGCCATAGACCATTCCGGCGGCACAAATCGCGTAGCAGATGTACCGCTGCACGAGCACAACGAACGCCATCGGCTCACGAAGATTCATGAGATTCAGCAGTTCAATGGAGCCAACCAGAGAAAAGTATACGGCAGAAGACCGCCAGTGAGGATTGGACGAGACCATTTTGAAAGCGGCTGGAAGCAACAAAAGCGTCAAACCACCCACGAGGCAGCCCGAGGAAATCATTGAAATTCCAAGAAGCTGCAGGGCGTAGGACGCGGAAACCAGCACAATACCGAATACGACCGACACATCGGAAGGTGCACACATGTCGTTACTTTGATGCACAATCATGGTTCCTGCCTCAGTTCGCAAAGTCAGCTTCCTTCTTCCTATCTTCGGAAGAAACCTGCTAACTCTTTCCCTTTTTCCACTGCCCGCTTGGCAACCCAATCGGAAATCTGATATTCAAAGTTTCCCTGCCGTCCAAGAAGCTCAATCCCAAAATCCACGATTCGCTGCTTTTCGCGTTCAACTCCCGGTGTCCCGCCACGTCGAAACACGGGGTATGCATGACGGGTCAAATAGTAGTTCAGAAATCGCGGCGCTTTTTCGCAAATATTGTGCCGCAAGGATTCTTTCTCGAACTCCAGCCGCAGCCTCTCGATATTTTCCAAGGTAAAATCGTCACTGGTGATTTCGACCGTGAAATAGTCATCACCATTCTCGGCAGGCCCATAGAATCGGGAAAACACGGTGACCCGCTTCCACGCCCCTTCAAAAGAAAAGTTGAAGAGGATTGACGATTGCGGGGAAATTTCCCCGCGATAAAACAACGAAATCAGACCTCGGGATTCAATATTCGTTTCCGGCTTCAGTCCGATCAGAGCCAGCATGTCCGAAATGGGAATGGTGGAAACAATTTTGTCGTAGAAACCAGTATGATTGCCCTCCACAACGAAACCTGATCCCTGTCGTCGAATACTCTTTAATTCGCTGCCGAGGAGCACGTTTACACCACGGGACTTCAGTTCGTTGAGGATCGGCCCATAAACGGCCGGAATCCCCTCTGCAGGTCTTACATAATACTGATTAGTTTTAACACGCGGGGTAGTACCAGGTAGGAGTTTTCTTAGCATCTTTCTAAGTGACAGCCTTGAGAGAAAGGGCATCCGTTCCCTAGCGAACTTCGCGTCAATCTCATCCCCTGATACATCATGCAGGCGATGAATGTAATTGGCTAGTCCACTTCGCTGGTAAATCGTGTCGCCAATGTAATATCTCGCGAATTCTGACGCTGAGGTGTCGCGATGACAGATGAGTTTTGATGCACAGAGATCAATGCCTGCGCGGATGGCAGCCAGAAGGCCATTGTCATTGAGAAACTGTCGAACGGTAAATGGATAGGCACCAATCTTTCCCGAAGGAAATATTGATGTCGGTGTATAGGTAATCGGGACAAACAATGGCTTTATTTGTGGAAATGCGTTGAACAATCCATGGTTGTCAAAATACAAAAATGTCCCTATGTCAAAATGAAGCCCTTCGCACTCTACTGAGTGCTGCAGACCCCCGATACGGGCACTCTTTTCGACCAGATCAATTTCAAGGCCCTCAACTCCAGCAAGGGATCCGGCAAGAGCTAATCCCGCTGGACCGCCGCCAAGAATCGCCACCCGTTTACGTTCCATGATTCCTGTTCCCGACTTTGTGTAAAAAATGGTGACTCCAACACGCGGTTCAGATCACCGAAGCGGGAGTGCACAAATTACGAATGCTTTTGGATAGCAACAATGAGCCCCTCAAAAAAAGTAAAGCAGTGGATGACAGTCTTCTGGTGTGCGAAGTGAGTCACCGATTCCCCGGGCGTGCAGGCCAAATCACCCCAAGAAAATTGAAGTATGGATGGGTCCAGACCCCGGAAATTTTTCTCGCGAGAAACAAAAGGGAGACATTGCTAATTATTTGAACCGAAGCCGTCAGAACAGCCAAACCATTGACACCATAATGTTCAGCCACGAACAGCCCGCCGACAACGTTCACAATGGCCGAGATCATATTGACGAGCAAAACCAGATTATGTCCTCCAGTGAGGACAAGTACCGTCGCACAGGGTCCCGTCCAGACGTAAGCCAGTCCCCCTACGGACAATGCCGCAAGTATTGGACCGGCGTTGTGGTAGAAGTCCCCGAAGAGCAACGCAAGGATAGGGCCCGGAATCATTATGAAGAGGAGGGAGAGAAGTGCGGTCGGAATGCCAGCAAATGTGGCGGTAGTCCGCAGGACTCGCTGCAACTCCCCAAGCTGCTGGCGGGTGTGAAGTTCCGGTATCGTTGCGGATATCGTCTGGCTCGCCAGAAAAAGTGGTGTGACCACCAGCGTAGTCAGTAGCCGTCCAGTGGCGTACAGCGACACTTGGTCGGCACTGCAATGCAGACTGGCAATCAGCACCTGCGACTGGGAAAGGCAGAACTGCAGCACGTCGGTGCCCGCAATCGACAGTGAAACCAGCAGCATTCCACTTGTTGTGAGATTTGCGTGGCCTGATTTTAAAGCGGGGTCTATGCAATCTACAACGAATCGTTTCGAAAACCGAAAAAGACTGATCAATGCCGGCGGAAGCAGAAGCGCAATCGAACCTACATAACACGCAACCATCGAAAACAGCGTAGGGCACGACCGAAACAGGAAGCCAAGGAAAAGCAGGAAAAGAATATTCAAAACAGGACCAGTCCCGTAGGGAGCGAGCAATGCGGGGATTCGAACCTCCTGGAAGGCTCGGTGTGATTCCACAACCACTTGGAGAATAGCCACGCACAGAATTCCCAAGGCTAAAAGTGAAGACAGGGAGGAATCAAGGCCAAGGCGTTCCAGGAAAGGCCCCATCGCAAAAAAGAAGATGGTCGCAGCTGTAAATGCACTGATTGTTGCCAGTGCGAGCCCCAGCTTTATCACCTTCAGACCAAGGCTCCGTTCTCCTGTCGCAAATGCCCGGCCAGAGAACTTGAGGATCGAGCGATCCACACCGACTCGGGCAATGAGTCCGCCGCCATTGATCACATTGAGTGCGACGACGAAACTGCCAAAAGCAGCCGGAGCGAGCATATGAGACACGACTACGTTGATCACGAACCCCAGAAGCGTCCCAATCACTCGCAACAATACTATCCACACACCACTTCGCAAAAGACGGCGATTCAAGGTGTTCCTTGACTTGGCCCCTACACTATCCGCCTGCATAAATTTGTCATCCGACGTCGTATTTGGAGAACACTCGCCGACTACTGGGCTGCTTGACTTCGCTGCTTTCGTGCTCATAGGGTTTTAGAGTTTCGACGTAGAGTCAACATTGTTATTCATCACTTCATCAGACACCAGGTCGGCTCGGCTCTAATCCTTACACGCTGTCTGGCTGCGCGGACAACTTTCCACCAAGAAGATCGCCTAGCTTCGCAATCCGTTTTTTCTATCACAAACCCAGCGGAGCACTGTGCGAATCAAAACAACGATTCAACAGGAAACAACTTCGCTTACCTGAAGGCCTTCAATAGCTGCCTTCTCGCAACAGTACGGTTCGAATCGTTCGAAGCAAGATAAAATAATCCAGCCAGAGTGACCAGTTACGAACGTAGTAGGAATCAAGCCGGACGCGGTCTTCGTAGCTCGTATTATTTCGACCAGAAACCTGCCAGAGGCCAGTAAGACCGGGGCGGACACGGAGGTAAAGGGGGTATTTTTCTTGAAATTTCTCAATTTCTATATCTGTATAGATCGGACGGGGCCCAACCAGACTCATATCTCCGACAATGATATTCCACAACTGTGGCAACTCGTCGAGACTGGTTCTTCTTAGGAAATGCCCTATCTTAGGGATAACTCGCGGATCGTTCTTGAGTTTCAGATCTTTAAGCCATTCCACCAGAGCCTCTGGGTTCGCAGCAAGATGCTGACGCAAAACTTCCTCGGAATTCGTGATCATTGTCCGAATTTTCAGAGCACCAAATTGTCGTCCCCCGCGGCCAATTCGCCCATGATGGCGGTAGAATGCCGGTCCCGGAGATACCACCTTGATCCACAGGGCAATGATTACCAATGCCGGAAGACTGACCATCAGTGCTATGATTGCGATGGAGATGTCCATTACTCGCTTGATCAACCGCTGCACAGGAAATAAAAGGCGATCACGAATGTGTATCCCTGGAAGACCTGCCGCGTCAAATGGTTCCACCCACATCGTGGGCATCATCACGTTGCTGTTCAGGACGACCAAGTTGTGAATCAGACTTCCTTGCGTCAAAATCTCGACAACATCCGATTCCTTTCTGTCAGCAATTGTGGCAATTACCCAATGACAGTTTCGCTGGCGACAGACTGAAACAAGATCAGAGGTTGTTCCCAGAAACTCAAACGGCTCAGACTGTCCGGAAAGCCAGTAATCGTTCGGATTCGAATCAACAATTCCCAGAGGCTTGAGACCCCGCTGAGGCTGTCGTTCCAGAAAATCGTAAACCAACCTGGCCTGTCTCCCGCTGCCCACGATAATCACACGTTCTCCCCACCAGCGGAATCGAGCGAACATTCTCCGGGATGTAAAGCGGGCCAAGGGAGCAAAAAACAGAGTCAGCGGAAATGCGAGACAGATGGTTAGAACTTCATTATTTGATACCTCACCAACCAGCCCGTTGAGAGCGATAAGAACCAGGAATGAGCCACCAACCGAGGTCAGCTGATTCCGAAGCTCTCGCACCGGATTAATTCCAGAGGCCGGGAAAAGTCCCAGAAAACTGCCCCACATTATGTGACACAGGCAGACGGCCGTCAAATTGTTCCAAACCCCCGGCGTGTGGTACCCCTTGCCAAGGAGCCAGGACGCAGCCAGTGACGAAACGACATAGCACGAGCTCAACGCCAAGACATCGCCGATCAGCAATGGTAGAGAAGTCAGAATGACCTGACGATAACGCGAAAGCTCTCCAGAACTTGCTGTGTCCTGAAGTTCGTGACTGTCACTGCCAGACTCATGACCAGGCACAACTGTCGTAAGAGTTGACATCACTTGAGTGCAAATCAGTGGTCGAATAAGTCGTGACGTTTCTTCCACAAGTCGCTCCTTGCTGAGCCAGCCGCTGGGCATGTACTGCAGACAATCATGGGGCATTCGGATCTATTCGGATCGTGAGCATAATCACATAGAACGGCCAACGAAAAAGAAAAATTCATGGCAATTTTGATATTGGCCGTCTGTGGAGAGAAATGAGCCACGACAGGACGCGAAAGTATCCATACGTACACATACCGCAGCCGTGTTGCCGTGTGCCGGACTGATAATTCTCCCAGTCAACGAAGCTCGAAGAACGCGTCTCTTCGTTATCACGGAAAAGAAGCGAAAGCCGCTCAACCCTGTGCAAACGTCATGCCAATAAATGGCGCCATGTGTTGGATAGTCCCAGCGATGAACAAAGAGAAAACCGGCATAACAGGAATTTGCGAGAAGATGTAACGACAAAAAGACCACACGGAGCTTAAAAAATTTCAGTACCCAGAATTGAGGCTCATTTATTCCATGGAAGCAGGCCGATCTTTTCCCTTCAGATAGTTCGAAGAGAAACAGGAGTCTCTTTCATGTGGAACACGTTTTTTGTTAGTGGACGCTGGCGCACTGCAGCTCTTTTTCTTTCGTTGTCAGGCTGTACTGCCTTAAGCGACTGCAAATATGAGGTCGGGCAGAAATACCGAACTAGCCAGGCGTGGCATGATTTCGACGGATGCAATGAGCAATGCTTCACGTGCGATTATCGTGATGGCTGGAAAAAGGGCTACTACGATGTTTTAACGGGTGGCGACGGCCGTCCGCCGTTGGTTCCCCCGAAGAAGTATTGGAAACCACCAGTCTTCACGGAGCACGATCCATCCGGACAGAACGACTGGTACACGGGCTACCAGGACGGAGCTTCCTGTGGAAAGTCGCAACCCGACTTTCACTACGTTCCAACGTTCCTCCCCGACTCGTGCCCTGACGGAGCCGAGGGTATTCCCTCAAATCCTGCGTACTTTCCGCTTGAGCATTCGGCGCAACAATCCGTCGAAGTCGAGACGTTTCCAGCTTCCCCGGACGACATGGCGGAAGGTGCAGCCCCGGTCGTCCCAAGGGCTGAGGCCTCGCCTTCAGGTCAGCCGGTGGATCCGTCGCCGAATGGTGAGTTGAAGTCCATGCCGCCGTCCGACGACTATGAAAAGGATCCGGAGCCTTCGAGCACGGCTCTTCCTCCCAATCCCGCACCTGTGAATCTCGTGGCGAAAAGCGCGGTATCTTCTTCGCTTCTCCAGCAGCTTGTCCTGAACGCAAACCAGGAAGCAGTGACAGGGGCAACTCGGGATCCGAGGTAGTCCGTCAATGCAGACGGATAGTTCGGCCCGACCAAAATTTTGCTGAAGTAATGGCACGACGCCATTCCAGCACACGAAGTCCAGAAATTGTGTCTTCTAGTGCGTTCCCTCAGGATGGCACTGGTTCCAAGGATGATACCCATGAACCGCACTTTTTTTTCGGCAAAGCTAACCTCATTCTGCCTCAGCGGTGTTGCCGCCCTGAGTCTGAGTTCCACAGTCGGTTGTCATGCCATCACTGATGTCCATGAGTCGATACCGGCCAGTCGCCTGCCCCGGCATCTTTGTGTAGAGCCTCGTGAAGGGCGATCGGTATTCCCGTTTACAGCATTGGGACAGCAAAAGCCTGATGCACATATTATTGGCGCCGGAGACCAGCTGAGCGTCTACGTCTTTGGGGTGATTCCCCCTGGGACAGAAGGGACTCCAATACTTCAGCGAACTCAGCCTATTAATCAGCGGTATTATCCGCCACACGGGAGTGTCATTGGATCGACAACTGGGCTACCTGTGCTCGTTGATCAGGATGGAACCGTGGAATTGCCATTCGTTGGCCCAGTTCATCTGGCTGGCCTCACAATGCCGGAGGCAACCACCGCGGTAAAAAACGCATATCGCGAAAAAGAAATCACTAAAGAAGAAACCGAACGGGTCCAGGTTTCATTGATTACGTCAAGAGTTCACCGAATTGTGGTGCTGCGCGAAGATACTCCCTCACCGCAAGTTCAACTTGTCAGGCCGGGGCAGGTAGAGCAAATTCATCGCGGCTCTGCGGATGTAGTTGACCTGCCAGCCTATGAAAATGACGTTTTACATGCCCTCTCAATCACTGGTGGTCTGCCAGGGACAGACGCGGCGCGGGAAATTTGGGTCTTCAAACGTGCGGGACTGGAAAACCCCCATGCGGTCTGTCCTGAGGAACTTGTAGCTCGAACCGCAAGTTTTCGGAAAGAAACGTCCGGAGGCAACCAAGTCGTACGGATCCCGCTGACGGGCTGCCCGGGTGAAGCCTTGCCGTTTACTGCTTCCGATGTTGTTCTGGAAGACGGTGACGTTGTCTTTTTGCCTCGGAGAGAAGAATACTTCTACATTGGAGGCCTAGTGGATGGGGCCAAGATTCCGATGCCTCGCGATGAGGACATTGATGTTATCGAGGCAATCGCGCTGGCAAACGGATCTGTCGGAGGGCCTCTGGGGCAATCCGGCTCGGCATTGCAAGGCGGAACACCCGGTTATGCTGTTCGACCGACTCGTGTGATCATTCTCCGAGAAATGCCCGATGGTCGGCAACTGCCAATTCGAGTCGATCTTGCTCGAGCCATGGTAGACCAAAAGGAACGAATCCTGATCCAGCCAAATGACGTCGTCATGTTGCAATTCAAACCGGGTCAGGCTGTATTCAATGGAATCATAAACACCTTTAACTTCAGCGTCCTTGTGGACCCTAAGAAGTTCTAGAAGGGTCTCGCCAGAGATTAAACCAGAACGCGATGCTGTCCTCCAGAAAGCATCGCGTTTTTTTATTGATACGACACGAGGGTTCATGTATTGCTGTGAGCTGACGTCGCACGGTACAGGTCGAGGCTAACACGACGAACGAGGTGGCGTGTGAGACAAACACGGAAACGGCCACTCCCGCAGAGAGCAATTGACTGCAAAAATCCATGAACCTACGATCATGATGGTGTTTTACTCTGTCCCTATCGACGGAGACTGCAGAAAGTTCGCAGGATCGGTAACGCCATGTAGATCGTGATCGCCACATGTTATGGCAACCAGGGACTTTTGTGGCCTGTGTCCGTCCCATTCAGGTCCAGTAGTCAGGAAAGACTTTCGGCTTGTTTCTCATGTAGATAAGCATGAGACGGCCCCCATCCAGCTCGCCTGGATCGGTGGATAAGATGGTGTGCTGGAAAAAGCCGAAAGCGGGCGTTGCATGACCCCATCCGCTTTATGCGGATGGTGAACCAGATCGGCTAGTTTGGCGACGATTTCCGTGGAACTTCGTTTCTTGATCTTGTCCACCGATCCGTACGAGGCGAATGGGGTTGAAGGCGTTTTTCTGGGTGGGTCGCTAGCTCTCCATCTCGGCTCACCAATCCGGGCGAGCCGGAGGGGGCCGCACAAAATGATTATGTCCACGCCATTGGGCATAAGGCCGGAGGGGGATCTTTTATGCAGTCCCTTGACGCAACATATCTCGACTCAATCAGTGAACGCAAAACCACTACTTTTGCGCAGCCCAGTCCCACCCTACGGCTGCAAGACGCCTTAAATCCCTGCTGATTAAGATTTTAAAATCTGCACGATCTCCCAGCAGGGGGTCTCGGCGGAAAACTTCAGGGAAGATGCCTCCCGAATGCGTTAGAGTGGCGAAAAATGCACTTCGGCCCTGTATCAGCCAGATTGAATTGGCGTCTTATTGACGCGGCTCTCGGGTTGGTACAATGATCAGCTTTCGATCCAGCGGCCCACAAAGGATTGCCCGCTCACTGCAGGGTTAAATTTCGCTGCCGTGCAACGACAAACGCCCATAATCGGCACATTCATTAACATCGTTCGAAATAGGAATGGCCGCTTGTTTCGGAATTGCTGACGTTTTCGGGGCTTACTGAGGGGGGCGGACGTTTTTTTTCGTGCGTTATGAGCCGTCTGGTCTAAGAATGCGGCGTTGGGAAGCCAGGAAAAGTTTTCCGGACGGGAAATCCTGAACAGATGATATGGTTGCGAAACTGCCGCCGCTTCATTAAACGTCATCGAGAAATTACGGATCATGCCAACAGGAACGCCACAATCTCGCCCTTATTTACTGCTGACCGGAGCAACCGGTCTGGTGGGCGGAATGGTGCTTGCGCTGTTGCTCAGGTGCAATATCCCTGTTGCCGTCTTAGTGCGGGGAACTCGCCGACAGTCTGCCGCCGAACGGATGGAATCGCTGCTGCTCCGACTGGAGGAGCGATTCAGCCGAACATTTGTTCGCCCGGTTGTTTTGTCCGGAGACCTGTGTTTGCCGGGCCTTGGTCTTTCTGAACCAGACCGCCGCTGGATCGCAGCCAACTGTGCCAGTGTGATTCATTCCGCCGCCAATCTGCTGTTTCGCCCAGCCAGCACTCATCCGGGCAACGAACCGTATCGAACCAACGTGGACGGCACCAAACGTCTCCTCGAACTGACGACTGAGGCCGGAATCAGAGAATGGCATTACGTTTCAACGGCGTACATCGCCGGGCTGCGTTCCGACCGGATTCTCGAAAACCAGTCTGACATGGGTCAGGAATTCGGAAACGACTACGAACGAAGTAAGACCATTTCGGAACAAATGCTCAGACAGTCCAAGGCGATTCTGTCGCTGACGGTGTATCGACCCTCCATCGTGATTGATCTGCATCCGACCACTTCCATGCGGTCCGACCAGACCATTAACAGTGCCTTTGCGATGTTTCAGGCGCTGAGCCAACGGTTCGGCCTGCCTGACAGAGGCGACTGGTTCCGGCGGCTGGGGTTTAGTGGCCACGAGCGAAAGAACATTGTCACTGTGGACTGGGTGGCCACGATGATTGCTCAGGTTTATCGACGCCCGGCCCTTCACAATCAGACTTACCATTTAACCAGTCCGGCCGGGACTGCTGCCTCAGAGCTTGAAGATGGATTCCGTGCGGCGGTGCTCGACAGCGGCATCAAATTGCCTGCCAGACGTGCTGAAGCAACCGCGTTGATTGACGAACAGGCGGCTCCATTTGTTGCTGCATTCAAACCCTATTTCAGGGACGATCCAATTTTTGACCGAGCTAACACGGTTCAGGCAATGGCGGTGTGTGGAGAGGCAGATTTGCCGACGCTCAGTGTCGACAACCTGCGAGACTTCTGTATGCGTCAAACACGGCCGTCGGGTCCCCCGGTGAACGTGAAAGAAGCCGCGTCTCCGTGGAGCGACTTTGTTCGAACCCGAACGTCCCAATCGTTTCCTCACGTTTTGCAGGGCAGCGGCAGTTTCCCGGTCATGAGCCTCGAACTCTATGGACCGAGCGGCGGGCAATGGCTAATCGAACAGTCTTCAAAGGGTCCAACTGTCTATGCAGCTTCGGCTTCGCATTCACGACTGCGTGTCGTGAGTTCATCCACTACGTTTCATGGTCTGATCCGCGGGCAGCTTTCGATCAAGGCGGCCCTGAACGCAGGCCTGGTTCAACTGGAAATTGACGATCCTGTTTCCGCTCATCTCAGGACATCTTCCAGCTCTTCCGAAAACTGGCTCACTAACCAGTTGACTCAGTTGATCTCTCAAGTTCAGCAGCACCCTTCCAGCCAGCCGGACTTCCGATCGGAGGTTGCGAATGTCGGTTGAACAGAATTCACGTGCCGAATTGAACTCACCTGTGGTCATCACTGGCATCGCGTGCCGAGTCCCCGGTGCTGATTCCGTCTCCGCGTTCGCGGATCTCCTGTTCAACGCGCGGACTGGTTACAGTGATTTGCCGGCCGACCGATGTGATCGTGCGCTGTACTTCGACCCTCAAAAAGGCAAAACCGGAAAATCCTACACGACGCTGGGCGGCATTGTTCCAGAGCGACCGCTCAATCGGGATGTGTGTCCTCTGGCAGTCGAAAAAGAATTGCTTTTCGATGCGGCTCACGTTCAGTTTGCTGAAGTGGCGGCGACGGCCTGGCGAAACGCCGGTCTAATTCCCAACGATCGGCGTCTGGAACGGACGGGTGTGTATGTCGGCCATTCCGGTGGCACAAAATCGGGCGGTGGGCTTAGCCTGGGGACGCAGATTGAAGAAGCGCTTTCGTTCGTGGATGACATCGACTCGTTTCGTCAGCTGCCAGCCGAACTGAAACGTGAAATTCTTTCCGAAGTGACAAACGCTGTCCGATCCATTCGCCCGTCAAGACGCAGCGGCGCGGTGCCCAGTTTTCATGCCTATCAGGCCGCCGCACTGGCAGCTCAGGTGCTGGAACTGGCGGGGCCTCGATCGGTCATTGATGCTGCCTGCGCATCGTCTTTGGTCGCTCTTTCGCAGGCCATCATGGCCATCAGAGCTGGTCGGCTCGATAGTGCGATCGTTGGTGGCGCGACCTATAACAACGTCGACAATCTTGTCCTGTTCTCTCACTCGCAAGCCTGCACAGCGACCGACTCCCGTCCTTTCGATGACAACGCCAGTGGTCTTGTCAGCTCGGAAGGCTACGTTGCAATTGTGATCACGACGCGAGACATCGCAATCCGTCATGGCCTGCCGATGCTGGGTGTGATTCGCAGCGTCGGCGTTGCCTCAGATGGAAAAGGTCGCAGCCTCTGGGCACCCCGCATGGAAGGCCAGGTACTGGCGTTGCAGCGAGCCTATACCGATATCGATCCGCTGGATATCGACTATATGGAGGCTCACGCAACCAGCACTCAACTGGGCGACGCGACCGAACTGGAGACACTCAAACGACTTGCATCCAGCAGCCCGGTCTTTGGCGACAAACGGTCCAAAAATGATCGTCTGTTGCTTGGCAGCGTAAAGTCCAACATCGGCCACACTCTGGAAGCGGCTGGACTGATTGGGCTGGTCAAGGTTTTGATTGCCATGCAGCGGCGAGAAATTCCGCCATCGCTGCGTTTTGAAAACCCCAACCACAATTACGACTGGTCCACAGCTCCCGTCAAAGTTGTCGCAAAGGCTGAACCCTGGCCGGAAGGATCATTGCACCGGCGCTCGCGTCGGGCGGCTGTGAGTGCCTTTGGGATCGGCGGCCTGAATGCGCATGTTGTGATTGAGGAATGCCCGAAATCAGCAGTAAAAAGTGCTTTTGGCAAAGCGTCTGATTCTCAACAGGCGGCTCTTGACCACACACGTTCCGCAGAACCGATTGCCATTGTCGGACGCGGAATTGTTGTGGCAGGAGCGAAAAATCTGCAGGAATTTCAGTCGCTGATCGAATCCACGAAGTCGGCCATCGGGGACGCTCCTGTCGACCGCTGGAGAAAGCAGGCGGGCGTTACGGCTGGCGCTGTACCACAGACCTACCAGACTCCGCATTGCCGTGGCGGGTATATCCGCGAATTCGAATTCGATGCGGCTCGGTATCGGATACCGCCGAAGCAGGTGCAGCAGGCGAATCCCGTCCAGATGATGCTGATCGATGCCGTAGCCCAGGCTCTGGATGATGTGAACAAATCCAGCAGCGAGGTTTCTTCTGAGCAGCCGAACCCGGATGCGCGGCAGAAAAATGAACCGGCGTGGCCGGTGGATCGGCAGCGAATTAGTGTCGTGATTGGAACAATTTTTGGCGGCGAGTTCGGCGACCAGCTCCAGGTCGGAATGCGACTGCCTGAAATCTGCGGCCAGATGATGGCTGCAATGCAGCGACGGGGTTTATCACCCCAGCTGGCTCAAAAAGCGGCGGACGAGTTCCGTCAGATTGTCCTGAAGAACCGCCCTGCTCTGCTGGACGAAACCGGAAGTTTCACGGCCAGCACACTGGCATCGCGCGTCGCAAAAACATTTGACCTGATGGGCGGTGCCTGTGCGCTCGACAGCGATGATGCGTCGGGACTGGCGGCGCTGACTGTCGCCGTGGACCAGTTGCGAGCCGGGACGAGCGATATGGTCGTCTGCGGCTCTGCTCAGCGATCAATGAGCCTTTCTGCGTTTGAAGCACTCGACATGACCGGTCGACTTCTCCGCTCCGGACGAACGGAAGACGTTCCTGATGATTGCCAGCAGATCATTCCAGGCGAAGGTGTGGTCACTTTGGTTTTGTGTCGCCTGTCGGACGCCAAACGCCTGAAGCTGCCAATCCATGGACTGATTGATAACATTGGCCAGGACCAGCCATCCGCTGAAGTCAGCGGTCAGCATCGCATTGATGCACAGTTGCCAGTTCTGAATTCCGCAGATGCCGCAATCGTGCGAAAAATCGGGTATCTTTCCGGAGCCCACTCGCTGATCAGGGTCGTAACAGAAACCCTTTCTGGAAAAATCCTGAGCCCCAACAAGACCCCGCAGAGTCCGGAAGCCGTCACAATTTCCGCTCGAACGAGTGACGGAATTCTACTTCAGGCAACTCTTCAGACTTCCCCTGAAACTCCGCTGCATCAGAATACGCTGCATCAGAAATCGACGCCCGCGAATATTGAGCCCGCAAACCAGATACCAGCGGCCACGTCCGCTATCACGAAACTTATTCCTTCGCCTCCTCAAGTAATTGTCACGATGACCAAAACAACTGCAAAGACTGATGGCCCGCTGAAACGCGTTCGCCTTGCAGCAACCTCGGGTACACTTCTCACGCAAGTGCTCAGAGAATCCATCAGCCGGGCGGATCGCCTTTTTGCTCAGGCTGAAAGCGGGATCGTCAGAAATCAAACGGTCGCCCCGGAGCCGAATTCGCGATACGCTGCCACGGACAGTTTCCGAGCCACCATTCTCGCGTCATCCGCCGAGCAACTGCAGGAGCGATTGACGGCTGCAGTGAAAGCCACAGAAGCCGGTCGATTTAGAACTCTGCTGGATCGCGAACGCGTCATTTTGTGGCAGACGAAGGACGACTGCGCCCGAGTCGCCTGGTTGTTTCCGGGTCAGGGATCTCATTACTCTGAAAGCCCGGCCGTGCTGTCGGTCAGCGAAGTTGCACGGCAGACAATGTCGCAGGTGGATGAGTTGTACGCGGCGAGCAACCTGCCGCGGTTAAGCACGGCTTTTGGCAATTCTTCCATCAAGCCTGGCGAAGATGTGTGGTGGGCTCAGGCGTGGGTCCTGGGTGTTTCGGCAGCGCTCATTGCATCTCTGAAGGCAGAAGGGCTGAGGCCCGACGCTGTCCTTGGGCATAGCTTTGGTGAGTTCACGGCGTCACTGGCATCGAATGTGACCACGCTGGCGCAGACAATCGAATTGGCTCGTCACCGAGCGAACGCGGTGATGTCCCATATGCGTACGGCGGGCGGGCTGTTGTCCGTGCGAGCAGCCGTGCATGAAGTGGACGCGATTCTTAAGTCTGCGGCCCTGCCGGTTTATGTTACGCATTTGAACTCGCCCCGGCAGACGGTCATCGCTGGCAGCCGCGACGGCATTACTGCGGCAAAAGCATTGCTTGATCGGCAGGGGCTGGCAGCAATGTCAATCTCCGTTCCAGCGCCCTTCCACACTCCGTTGCTGGCAGAAGCCGAAGTTGCGTTTGAAAGAATGTCGGCCAGCGTTCCTATGCGGCCGCCGGTCAGCGGGTTCCTTTCTGCAACCAGCGTTCAGTATCTCGCCGAACCGTCCGGGATTCGCCACAGTCTGGTCCGCCAGCTGACTCAGCCTGTCATGTACATGCCTTCGATTCAGCGAATGCTGGGCGAAGGTTTTCGCGTGTTTCTGGAAGTCGGTCCGAACGATGTGCTGACCCGCATGAATCGAGACATTGTGGAATCGCAGGCATTGTGCCTCAGCCTCGATGTTCCCGGCCAACCGTTTCAAGAGCGAATGGCTCTCGTCCATGCTGTCCTGGAATGCGTGCAGGGCAATGAACAGCCGCCCGGATTTGTTCGATCGCCGACCAGCTCGGTCGTTGCGCCCGTTGCAGCGTCCGTGGCATTGCCGATGAACTCAGTTATGACGACACCAGCAGAAAGTTCGGTCTTTGATGTCACACGATCGCGTCGCGCGGTTCGAAAAACGTCGGCAGAATGTTCGGACGAGCCCTGCAGTTCTGTCACCAGCCCAAACGTTTCAAATCCGACGTCAACGAGTTCGCCGCTGACTTCTCAGCCGACGGAGCAGCCACTTCAACTCCGGAGTCAGGCAGCTCAAACGCCGGTTAGCGTGCCCGCGTTTTCAGAGGCTCAGTTGCGCGGCTTTGTTCGTGATCTGGTCATTGAACTGACCGGATACCCGCCCGAGATCATTGATTTCGAAGCCGATCTTGAGGCCGATCTCGGGGTCGACAGTATCAAGAAAGCTCAGATTCTCGGTGAGATGGGCGAGTGGATGGGTTTGACCGTTCGGCCGGAATCGTTGCGGCTGGATTCTGTCCGAACTTTGGATGATGCGGTTCGCGTTGCCCAAAAGCTGGCCGCGGACTCCGAGGCGGCTGCGGGAACGCCAAACAAACCACTCGCGGCGGCGCCCGTTAGTCCAGCTCCAGTTAGACCAGTTCCAGTCAGATCAGCGCCCGTGGAATACACTCAGCCGGAACCCGTCTTCGCCGCTAATCCAACCGTACAGCCACCAGCCAATCGGATTCCCGTGGCCACCGCGTCTTCGACTCTGCTGCCGTCTGCCGATCGTCTGGACGCCTTGCTGATTGATTATGTGGTCGATCAAACCGGCTACTCACGCGATATTGTGGACATCGACGCTGACCTCGAAGCCGACCTTGGGCTCGACAGCATCAAGCTGGCTCAATTGATCGGCGAGATGCGCGAACAGTTCAATCTGGAATCGTTGACGCTGGATTCGATTGCACAGGCACGCTTCCGCACGCTGCGTGGGATTCGCGAGTTCCTGTTTACTCATGCCGGTGTTAGTTCCGCAGACCATCATCCATCAACGCCGTCCCATGCGTCGGCTAACAATCTGCCTGCTACAAATCCGTCCCCGAGTGCCCAGGCGACGACAGAGAACATCAGGCGCAACGGGCAACATTACAACGTCTCGCACGCAGGTGACCAGAGCTTTTCGATGAATGGGGCTCAATGGGCTGCAGAATTCCCGAGCCATGATCGGGTGTTTACAACGGCCAGTGATTCTGTCGTTCGAGGGATGGAACCCGTTGAAGAATTTACTCCGAAGTGGGCCGAATGGTTCAGTCTGCCGACGCATGAAAATCAGGCAACCGAACTCCTGGTTGAGTCAGGGATGAGGATCGGTCAGCAGCACCAGAACCAAATTCGAGCGGCCCTTCGTTCTCTGCTGATTCGTCCGATTCCCGAAGTGGCTGAACATTATTGGTCTGCCGCTGAAGCGGCTCAGCTGAAAGGTGTGGCTGCCGGAGCCGGAGTCGCTGAAGCTTCTGTCCGTCTCGCCGCAGCGATTGTTCGAAACCGACAATCAGGCTTTTATTCCGGAACCACGACCTCACTGACGACTTCAGACGCTACGTTACCTGCACATGCGACCGAAAGTTGTGCGTCCGAAGAAGCGTCCGCAAAGCAAACACATCGTTACGCCCTGCGAGTTGTGAAGGCACCCCGCCGAGCTGGCATGCCGTTGGTGCCGGAGCTGCACGGAGCGGTCCTGATCCTTGGTACGAATCCGCTGTCAGAAGCACTTGCCGATCAGATCCAGCAACTTGGCCGACGAGTGTTCATTCTCAGCACTTCATCGCCCATCGCGCAGATTGAGCAAACGTTGAACGAATTGTGGCAGCATACGCCAACGCCTCATTTATTCCTGACGATGGCCTTTGATGAAGAATCCGTGAAGTCACTGTCGGAAGGCGAATGGAAGAACCGCCGCGCCGCCGCACTGGAGGCTCCATTCCGAATCTGTCAGCTGTGGATGCAGAAGACAATTGACGCCGGTCTGATGGAAGATGCCAGCGTGATTTCTGTGACTCAGCTGGGTGGCGACTTCGGATTCAGCGGCCAGAATGTCCGGTCGATGGAAGCCATCGGTGGTCTCGTCAAGGCGATGCTGATTGAAGCGTGGATGCGAGGCTTTCGGACAACACCGATGAAGGTCATTGACGTTTCCTCAACGATGGCGCCACAGGAAGTTGCAAGTGGCGTTCTTCAGGAACTTGCAGTGCCTTCTTATGACATGGAAATCGCTTTTCGTTCTTCGTCGCGCGTTCAGGAACCCGAGCGATTTTCTGTGCAGGCAATCGCCGCTCCTCTGAAGCCGGAATCGCAGGCGATCGGCACCGTGAGGTCTTCCTCGCGATTGACTCGAGGCGGCACGTGGATTGTTTCCGGAGGCGGCCGCGGAATCACAGCAGTCATCGCAATGACCCTTGCCAGGAAATACGACCTGCGGCTGCATCTGCTGGGAACGGCTCCTGCGCCGGATCTGGACGACAACTTTGTCCACAGGGTTGCCACAGATCGCGGCGGTGTCCGACGCGCCATCATGCAGGAAGCTTCGACTCGCGGTGATAATCCGGTAGAAGCCTGGCGAAACACCGAAAAAGCAATCGAGATTGATGCGACTCTGAGAGCGTGCCGCAAGCAGGGAATCACGGCAGCCTATCACTGCTGCGACGTGTCGGATTTTTCGGATGTCGAAAGAACCATTCGCGGTATTCGTCAGCAGGCCGGGCTAATCAACGGAGTCATCCACGGCGCCGGTGCGGGCCAAGACGCGCGGTTCGACCGAAAGCGGCCGGACAAAGTCGAGAAATGTCTGAAGGCAAAGATCGACGGCTCGCTTGCATTGATGCAGGCAACGAAAAATGACCCGTTAGAATGCTTTGTCGCATTCGGATCGATCAGTGGTCGCTTTGGTGCCAACGGTCACACGGACTATTCGCTCGCCAACGATATGATGGCCAAGATTGTGGACCGCTATCGAAGTGAACGTCCGGAAGTCCGCAGCCTGACTTTCCACTGGCATGCGTGGGGTGACATCGGGATGGCCACCAAGCCTGAAGCCAAGCTGGCACTGGAAATGATCGACATGGAGTTCATGCCGGCCCGTGATGGCATTGACCACTTCATGCGGGAACTGGAACTGGGCGGTAATGAGCCCGAAGTTCTGATCACAGACGAAAGCTATTTTCGTAAGTTTTTCCCCGCGGAACGGCTTTCGGTCACTTCGTCTGAAAACGAAACAATGCCGTTACCGCTGATCTCGTCTGTGGTCACCCGCCATGACGATCAGGTCTGCTCCAGCGTCGTCACGCTGAATCCGATCACCGATCGTTTCCTGTCGCAGCACCGCGTGCAGGGTCGACCAACGTTGCCATTCGTCGTCGCTCTGGAACTGATGGCTGAAGCAGTTCGTGCGCGAACTGGTCATGGCTCGGCTGGAATATGCACAGAGGCTCGTGCACTTCAGGCGATCCGTTTTTCCACAGATGACCCGCTTGCTGTGACGGTCCAAACCCGTCCGGCCGCCAACGGAGGTATTGAGTGCCGTCTGCTGGCTGACGTACGACGGCGGGATGGCCGTATGGTGGAAGAAGACCGCGAGTACTTCCGGGCTGTCTTCAGTGCTGAATCCCAGGACTACAGTTCCGGCCAGCCATCGCTTTTCGAAAAGCCTCACAACGCGGTATGGAAGCGAACTGAGTATGTGTCTCCGGAAGGCCTGATCTATCATGGACCAGAGCTTCAGGAATTGCGAGAGATTACTGACGATGGCCAGACAGTGTTTGGTCGCATCGCAGCGTCGGCCCCTGTGCAATTGTTTGGCGGATCCCGCGCTCGAGGATTTACCGTCCCATGCTCAACAATGGATGCGTGTCTGTATGCCGTTGGCTACGCTGCGTGGCATCGTCATCAGAAACCCAGCCTGCCAGTTCGGTTCGATCATATTGAATTCGGGCGTCTGCCGGACCCGGGAGAGCCGTGTCTTGTTAAAATCCACCAGACACACGTTTCCGATTCCGGAGCTGTGTGGGATTTCCAGCTTCAGGGGCATAATGGCGATCGTCTGATGACAGTCACTGGTTATCGCATTGGCTGGCTCAGAAACAGTTAATGAAATCAACGTCGTGGGCAGGGAAACCTGTTTTTGCAGAATTGATTTATGTACCAGTCGCCAGTGGCATTCCAGGCACCGTTAGCTCCGCGAAATTACTTCGCGGAGGAAGCCCATGCACAGGAAGTGTCCAGCACATTTGAAACAACATGGCAACTGGTAGGCCTTAAGTCGTCGATTTCCAAAGCTGGCCAGTATCTTTCCGCGGAGCTCGGCAATGTGCCAGTTGTGGTGCGAAATTTCGATGGAGAAATCACAGCGCTGCGAAATGTCTGCAGTCATCGGCACTGCAGTCTTGTATCGGCGCGACAGGGGGAAAGTGAAAAGCTGAAGTGTCCTTTTCATGGCTGGGAGTTTGGCGTCGATGGACGGACACGTAAAATTCCTGCGGCGAAGAACTTCCCGGACTTCGATCGTGAACGCTACCGGCTGACGTCCTTTCCTTTGGAATTTTGCGGCGATCTGATATTTGTTCGGGCTTCCGACAATGGCCCGTCACTTAAAGAATGGCTGGGCGATCTTTACGATCGTTTCGAAGAATGGACCACACTTCCCCACTGGAAGCCGGCGGTTTCAAGAATATTGCCATTGCCCGCAAACTGGAAGATTCCGATCGAAGCTTCGCTTGAGAGCTACCACATTCCGGAGGTTCATCCAAAGAGTTTTGGTGAAGACCCGGGAGAAGCAAAAAGTGAACACGCCTTTGGCCGCTTCACAACTTCGTTCTTCACCTCGTTCAATACGCCTCGCCTGATCGACAAAGTTCTGAAGGTGTACGAAGGATTCATTTTAAAGATCCTCGGCGTGCCTTTTCATGAGCGATACGAACATCACCATGTGTTTCCGAATCTGCTGATTTCACACACGGACTCACTGACGCTGGTTCAGAACATTCGCCCAGTCAGTGGAACGACCTCAGCCACTGATGTCTGGCAATATGGGCGGCAGTCGGCCCGCAGCAATCCGTTTTCAAAACTGACGGCCAGACTTTGGGGTCAGTTTACGGGGTGGCTTTCTTATCAGATCCTCAAAGAGGACATCCGAATTTTTTCTCACGTCCAGCGGGGAGAAAAAGCGGCTGTGGATTATTCTCTGCTGGGACGATGTGAAGAGCGACTTCACGCGTTTCAGCTGTTTGTTGCGGAACGAATTCAAATGGCCGGATGCAGTGATTCGTTGCCGGGGAATCCGGCTGATTCAGCCTCATGTTCTTTTAAAGGGTCTGCTGTGATTGGTTCGGAGACGCTGCAATGATCGACCTCAATGGCAAAGTTGCGCTGGTCACCGGAGCATCGAGAGGAATCGGACGTGCATGCGCCGAATCACTGGCTGCGTGTGGGGCCTCCGTAGTTGTCAACTTTCTGAACTCTGCAGACGCAGCCAAAGAAGTCGTCAACACGATTCAAAATTGCGGCGGGCGCGCTATCGCGATCCGAGCCGATGTGTCGGAACGTGACGATGTGCAGGCGATGGTCGATGTCATCGGGGAGCACTTCGGGCGACTGGACATCATCGTCAGTAACGCCGCCGCTGGGGGCTTTCGGCCATTAACCCAGGTGACTCCGGCCAGCTTCGATTCCATCCTCCGCATGAACACGGCCCCACTTCTCTGGATCACCCAGGCTGCACTGCCTCTCCTGCAGGCCTCAAAGTCCATTTCGCGCGTCATCGCAATCTCCAGCCATGGCAGCATCCGGGGAATTGCGAATTATGGGATAATTGGAGCATCTAAAGCAGCACTGGAAAGCCTTGTGCGACATTTGGCGTTTGAGCTTGGTCGCTCAGGTGTTAACTTTAACGCAGTCATGCCCGGAATCGTTGCCACGGATGCAATTAAAACGCTGCCTGGATCGGCTGGAATGCTGAAATCCGTGCAGGAGCAGATTCTGGTCAAGGATCGAATGCTACAGCCGTCGGACGTGGCAGGAGTAGTACTGTTTCTGGCAAGCCCCTTCAGCGAACTGATCCAGGGCCAAGTCATTGTAGTAGACGGGGGCATTAGTATTCGAGTGTGAGTTCGTCTCGGAAGGGATGAAACAATGTCCGACCCGGTAGTAGGCAATTGCGGAGTCCCAGAGTGATTGTTCAGTCCCAGACAACTGCCTCGAAACCGAGCGATGATGCCCCTGACCGCGTAGGGGTTCAGTTGTCGGTTTTTCCGCTTCCACTGACTCCACTTGAACAATTCCTGATTCAATGCGATACGCCACGTTCGCCCATGATCATGCGGGTCGTCTTAAGATTCACCGGGGACTGTTGTGCACAGGTCCTGGTAGACACCTTCCAACGGGCCATCAGCCGACATCCGCTGGCCAGTTGTCGAATTGCGAGGAGGAAAGGCAGACTGGAATGGATTGCCGGTACTGCGGCGTCCGTTGTTTCACGGAGGATCACCGGTCGGGTATTTGAACCCCATAGCATTCCTGTGAGTGAACGGATTGACCTGACAACCAAAGCTGGTGTGCAGTCAGAAATTCTGATGCTGGACGATGGAGTCAAAGTCGTGATGAATACCCATCACGCGGTAGCGGACGGCAATGGCCTGCGACAGATCATCACGGACTGGCTCCATCTTTATCATTGTGAGATCACCGGAGAGCGCCTACGACTGCCTGTAGTTGACCTGGACCGCCTGCAGCAGCGCCATCAGTTTCCTCAGCCACCGTCAGTCGCACCGATTGGGTTGAGAGAAGCGATTCGCAACCTGTTGGTCACGATTCGTGGCCGCACCGCTCGCTTGAATCGAACGAAGGCAATTCGCCTGAATGATGCCGAAACATGGCACAGTCATTGTGTGGAAAAGATTGTGTCTCCGGAGCAGTTCGAACAAATCGAGCGGCGCCTCATTGCGTGGAAAGTGACTCTCAACGATCTGATGATTGCTTCCAGCATGAGCATCTTTTCGCAGATGGCCCCTGCCGGCAAAATGAATCATCAGGTAACGGTACTTAACCCGACGGACTTGCGGTTACCTTCGGATCGTTCACTGCCCGCAGCAAACCGCTTCGGTTTCGCCTTTATTCGCCGCGCGAGATCTGGTTGCCACGACCCGGCCGGCCTGCTCCGTGGCATTCATGACGAAATGGACTACGTAAAGTCGAATTACATCGGAGCTGAATTCATCAAGGGCCTTGAAGTGGCATCAAAGATCCCAGGAGGAGTGGACGCACTTCGCAAACTGGGACTATTTATTCCGTCGCTGCAGTGGACATGTCTGGGAGATGTGACGAGAGGCGCAAAACGCCTGATGCCCTGGAAAGATCGCATATTGCAAAGCGGTGGTCTTCGGCTGGAAACGGCAACCGCCTTTGCCCCCTTTGCAGAGAATGTTCCGCTGAGTATCGCAACGTGTGAAGCAGGAAAACAGATAACATTGACTGTCCGGTCCTCACAAGAGTACCTCAGTATGGAGCAAACCGAAGATTTCGCGACCTCTCTTCTGAATCTGGCGTGCCGATTTGAGTTACCAGCAACGACTGATGAGAAAAAATACACGGAGGTAGAATAATGCTGGCAGGCATGCAGGGCTGGCTTCTGGCAATTGTTTCCATCAGCGCGGTCTGGTTATTCCTGCTGTTTCGCAGGGGCCCTATGGCAGCGCTCGGCGCAGGCCTGGTCCTGAGTTTCGCCTTTCCAACGTGGGTCCGGGCCGACATTTTTGGACTTCCGTTCGGCATCAGCACAACGATGGCCTGCATCACACTGCTGGGGTATGTTTTCCATCGCGACGGCAAGATCCTTTCGCCTCTCACATTGCTGGACATCTCTGTCGCACTGATGTTTGTTACTCATATAGTCGCGGACAGCTTTGCGACGGGCTTTACGATTGCACTACCGTTTTCAGCTTACGGGGAATGGGTCCTGCCGTATGTCGCCGGGCGATTTGCTGTACGAAGTGACAAGGACGTTCGCTTCATTGCACCATGGGTCATCGGAGTGCTCATGGTTCTCAGTGTCGCCGCGGTTTATGAGTGTGTATCCGGGTTGAATCCGTTTGAGTCCATTTTGGGGAACCGACCGGTTGAACTGGCCGGGCGCAACGCACAACGACTGGGCTTTAAGAGGGCATTCGGGCCGACCACCCATTCAATTTACTTCGGTATGCTGATCGCGGTCCTCAGTCCATGGCTGGTCAGCTTTTGGCAGCTTCCCCGTTCCTATGCAATCAGGTCTCTGGCGTTTATTGCGGGGGCAATTTCACTGGCCGGAGCTGTCGGTACCGTTTCCCGCACTCCCATTCTCACGATAATGGCATCGGCAACCGGACTGTTAGTAGTCCGGTTCAGCGCGATTCGCTGGCCCATTTTCATCATGACTGTCGCTGCCGTCACCGGATTCCTGCTGTTCTCCAATAAGATCACTGACACAGTGAGTCAGTGGAGCGGGGGAGGTGATCGACTGCGAGTGATCGAAGTCGATGGGAAGGAAACCGAGTTCTCCAGCAGCCGCAGTCGTCTGGTCCTGATCACAGCCTACTCAAAAGTATTACTCAAGGGCGGACTAACTGGATATGGAAGTGAGGCAGTTTCCAAATTCCCTCCCAATATTCCGTATATGCAGGGCAAGGCCGAAACTTCCGAAATTTTGGCGGTCGACAATGCTTATATTTTGATCATGCTTCGCTTCGGATGGCTGGGCGCAGGCTGCCTTGTATTGATATTCGTAACCGCAATCTTCTCTGCAGCATTACTGCACAACAACAACCCGGATGATTTGTTTCCCGCCGCTGCTGCTTCACTGCTATTCGTCACATCAACGTTCTCTTTCTTTCTGGTGTGGATGAGCTACGATTTTGGTTTTGAAATTCTCTGGACCTGCGGAATCCTGTCTGGACTTGTTTCCTCACGTACGCGTCGTCGTCGCGCTGGAAATGCCATGGCATGATGGAGCACCACGTTCATGGACCGTTTGTTATACTTCGCAACTGCAATTTGTGGTTCTCTGAGTACCATCCGGGTACCTGCCCGGAACGAACTGATGATCCTGCCGCAGCAAGAATGGATGCTTGTGACCTGCAGCGGTGGATGCGATTTCGCCCGCCAGAAAAAAAGCGTCAGTTCCTCAGCAGCCGTCTGGCAGTCCGGACTGTGCTGGACCATGAGTTCGGCGTTTCTGAGGCAGGTGCACACTTCACCACAGACGACTCAGGACGTCCGGTGGTGAGGTCTTTGGAGGGACAGGAACTCTGCAGGATCAGCCTGTCTCATTCGTCATCACTAATAGCAGTGGCCATCGTGCGGGGAACAACAAAGGTGGGAGTCGACATCGAAGTCTTCGGAGAAGCCCGTCCGGCAGCTTCGAGCAGTCTTGGCATCAGCCCCCAGGAAGTCGGCCTTCTGCATCATCTGACGGGCATTAACACCGAATTCTGCTCCACAGCGGTATGGACAATAAAAGAAGCTGTCTGGAAAGCCTTCGACGGAGCTCCGTTTGTCTTACCTTCGAAGATAGGCTTTGAACAAAATTCAGGGGGTATGCTATCTTGGCGTCTCCAGGCAGCGGACACAGATGAACAAGGCCCACTCATGCTATTTATCCCACCCAAAACACTTGATCTGACGGCGTCAGCTGGAATAGTTACCAGACTTCCCACTAAATTCGAAACGGACTTCGTTGGATGCCTGGCATTACGGCCACAACCGGCTGCTGCAAACCAACGAAACTGAGACAATGAACAATCTGCCCCAGCAACACTGCGAGTTCAGCTGTCGCTGATAAAATGCGCCGCCGGGCGCCTTGTTCTTTCCACGGAAACGATTGTTTTCGAATTGGCACCGAACCTGCCGAAGCACGCCAGGATTCAATCGCGTTTAATCGCGACTAACCGTTACACTACTTTCTTCGTCGTTTTTCTGAAACAGCGCCACACGGACGGATCGCCATGAAACTCAACACTCTACTTATCCCGGTGACGTTCGGGGCAATCATCTTTGCAGCAGTGACCGTTTTAAGCCACTTCAGAAGTACTATGCAGTTCTCGGATGAAGCGACAGATTCCACCAGTGGCCAGGAGGACCTCCCCTCGTCTGAACGTTCGCTTCTTTCTGAGTCCAGATCACTCCTTGTCACTGGAGTTACCCTGAACATTCCAAAGACAGACGATTATTTGCTGCTTGACGAGGTGCCATGGAATCTTGGTGATGTCTCAAAGAAGTTTCGAGAAGCATCCGTGGAACGATCGTGCGAATTGTTGGAGGTAGGATCTGAAGTCATTCAGCCGCTGCTCGATGTGAAGCCCGATGTCGCTGGGCCACTGGGAAGGAGATGTGCATTTTCGATTCAGCTGCAACTTGGGAAAGAAGCAAGTGCGAATCTACCCAATCTCACTCGCGGAATCATCGAGGACTATCTCAAAGCCCATCAACTCACCATCCAGCCAAGTTACTATTACGATGAGAAAGGCCGGCTTATCCTTAGCCCAAAAATTCGAGCCTCGTTCGTACGACTGGACGCACCAAAGCAATCAACAGCGGCGGAGTCGATGATTGCAAAATCCATTCAGGAGCTGCGCACACTGGGAGCGTACTGGGATAAATCAGACCCCTTCACACCTGCCGATTGCCGAACTCTGATTGTCGGCTTTCGCTACACTTTGGACTCCCAGCCAATCGCTGGAAAAACCAATCCCAAACTGGATTATGAACTTGTATTTATCCACCTGCTGCCCCAGTCGACGCTGCAGAAGCCCAAGGTAGCGGTCTTCGCAACTTCAGACGCCAGGACGCAGTTTCACCTGCTGGAAGAATCAGACCCTGACTCCGAGCTGCAGTTGGCTGCTATTACCGCTGATGTTCGTTTTGCGGACTCAAAGATGATGGGCATGTACCCTGAACGACCGGTTGTGACTCGCGTTTACCATAAAGCTCTGCTGAGTGTGCCCGTGGAACTTGTACAGTCACAAATAGCAGGACTAACTGGCGTGCCGCCAGAAGGCGGGTTTTCAGGAGTGTTGGACACCCTGTATGAAACTGCTACGGGCGCAGATCCCGCTGCGGAAGGCGTCACTCCTGAAACTCAGCCCTCAGACGACAAACCGCCGGAACAATTGTTCCCCGAAGCACCACCAGCTAACTGAGACGGAGCCGAATTCAGACCCCCGCGCCTCAGAACCAGACAGCGGGGCTCTCAACGGCAGGTCGGCAACGCCCGCAGAGGAAGCACTCCGTGGTTCGCGATTACTTCCGCTGACGCTGATAAATCTCAGCGAGAACGTCTTCGACGGATTTGAATTTCTTGCCAGCGTTCATCACTGTTTCAATGCGTTCGCGTGCGTCCTGAGGATTGTGTCCGACGCTGAGCAGCGCTTCGTAGGTTTCGGACATCAGGTCAGAGACCGCGTCCGTCGAATCGGGGATCCGTGCCGCAATCATCAGCGCGAACTTCGTCATCTTGCGGCGGAGTTTGGCCACGATGCGTTCGGCCATGGCGGGACCGATGCCCGGTAGAGTGCTGAGCGTCTTAATGTCTTTTTCCTCGATGGCTTCGGCAATTTCCCGGACAGGCCGAATCATGGCCCTTAGCGCCTTCTTGACGCCAAGCCCGTCCACGGAACACACCAGATCAAAGAACTCAAGCTCCGCTTCATTCATGAAACCAATGATGCGAGGAGTCAGTCTTCCCTGTTGCGGGTTGCCTTCCAGGTACTCAATGGTCCGCAGGCTGACATCTTCATCAAGCTTTGACTGCAACTGACGGCGCACGATATCCGGCAGCAACACTTCATAGTCAAAGCCACCCACGCGGATGGTCGCACAGAATTCGTTCAGACCGACCAGCTTACCTGTTACACGAGTTATCAACGCACACCTCGAAGCAAAGTTCCGGATATCTGCTGGCATCAGCTTACGCTGCAAAACGGACCGAATGGTAAAGGCACAGGGCCACCGCCGATGCATCGGCAACGTCGTTTGGCTGAGGAAGCTCGGCCAGTCTAAGTTCAGCCTGAATGGCGTGCTGAATCTGGTCCTTGGGAGCTTTCCCGCTGCCTGTCAACAATCGCTTTATTTCAGCCGGAGTATAATGCACAACCGGGATTCCAGCATCGGCAATCATCATCAGAATGGCGCCGCGAGCATGCGCCAGCAAGAGCGCCGATTTGACGTTCTGAGCATTCGAAAACACCTTTTCGATGGCCACAATCTCCGGCTTCAATTCTGCCAGAACCTCACGCAGCCCTACACCAATCTCGTGGACTCGCTGATGCAAAGTCAGCTTTTGCGTAGACTGAATGACGCCTCCTTCGCGCAGCACGGGACCTCGCGATGTACGCTCGATCAGCGCGTAACCGGTACGGCTGAGTCCCGGGTCGATACCAAGATATCGAGTCTGCGAAGGCATAAGATTCTGAGTTCGAATGATAAATGTCATGCGCTTCCGTGCGGCTGAAAAATGTTTTAACGAACCTCCTGCCAGACAAACTGCCCGCCAGTTGAACAGCAATCCCAAAGACCTGCAATCTTCACTTCTCAGGCAGATCATCCTGATGCCTGCCGAGCAGCACCGCAACGTCCGCTGAAATCGACTCACCACGCCCCACGGGCCCGACTCTCTCGCCCGACTTGGCCTTCACATTGACGCGGTCACCCGAGATAGACAGCAATTCAGCCACCCGACTGCGGATCAGCGGTTTCCACAAACCCATCCTGGGCAGTTCAGCATGAATCGTACAGTCGAGGTTCACAATTCGCCAACCTCGATCCAAAACGCTGCGATTAACGGCCAGCAGCAAAACAGAGGAATCCGCGTCCTTCCATGTGTCGCTGGCGTTTGGAAACCATTCGCCAATGTCGCCCTGGCCGGTGGCACCCAGCAGTGCATCAATAATGGCATGCAGCAACACGTCCGCGTCGCTGTGTCCGTCCAGTCCAAAGTCCGCGTCAGTGATATGCACGCCACCCACCATCAAAGGCCGACCAGAAATCGTTCGATGAGTGTCGTGCCCCTCGCCAACTCTCAGATCCAAATACGTCGTCATCCGGCCCACTCCCCCTGTCGCAACTACGATTTTCGAACCATCTGCGGCAGGCTCTGCCGATCACCCCTCGTATCGACCAAACAAAAACAAGCCCACTTATCCCAAATTGCCAGCACCGCGATGTTCATCGAGGCCCGCCGTTGACTCGCGAACCGGAAATCCCTTAGGTTTCCACCTGTTGTTGGGAAGGCTAGTCGAAATCTTTCGAATTCGCGACGCTGGATCAGCCCGCATTGTCCCCTTAAAAGTTGTTCTATGTCTCTGCATCACGCCTGGTTTGTGGCAACGCTGCTGTTGTTACTGCCTGGCTGCGCGCTTTTTGTTTCCGATGCAGAAACACCCAAATCGCCGGTTGCGCTCTTTCCGTGGTCCCGAGCAAAGGGTGTCGCTGAACAGGACAACGCTCCGTTTTTGAAAATGGCAAGACTGGAAGCCAGCATTGTCAGTCGCCCGGTCAATGACGCAACCATTTGCCGCTATGTGTGGGAAGAGCTTGACGAAAGCGGGCCAATGGCCCCTGAGGTCCGTCAGAAGCTGAACGACTGTGGCTTTCGCATCGGAGTTGCCGGAAGCACGACGCCCTGGGCCTTGCAGAGTCTTGCCCGCGAAGCTGTCCTGGCTCGTCGGTCGGACAATGAACAGCAGCTCGCCGACTCGGGAATGCCGACGTCCCTTGGGCCAAGCTTCAGCCTGATGACTAATGGACGAAGCCTGCTGGAAGTCCAAAGCGACCTCGACGGAAGCTCGCTCCCTCTGAATCAGATTGCAGAGCTCACAACGATCCGCAATCGAACCGGCCTGCGATGTGTCATGGAAGTTTCCGTCAGAGAACTAACGGATGACTGGGCGCTGCTGAATGTGGTCCCGCAGATTCATACAGGTGCGGCCACAACTCGCCTCAGCGTCAGCGGTACCTCAGAGCAGTTGCCCGTGCGACAGAATATTATCTCGTTTTATGAACATCAGTTTACCGTGAAACTTCTAACTGGCGAAATTGCTGTCATTGGTCGGCAGGAGTCCTCGCAATGGAACCTCGGTAAGCTTTTCTTTCAGCCGGATTCCGGGAGCTCAGGTTCCGAGAAGCTGCTGGTCATCCGCATGGCGGGTGTCGACCGACTGAAAGGCAAAAGTGACCCATCAATTCGACTGGATTCCTATGGTAAGTGACGATTCCAACGCCAAGCCAGTCGCGTCGCCGCTGCTGCACATCGTTCTGTATCAGCCCGAGATTCCTCAGAACACCGGCAACATCGGACGCACATGTGTGGCCATTGGCGCAAAGCTCTGGCTGATTCGCCCGCTCGGTTTCAAGGTCGACGACCGCTCCCTGAAGCGTGCAGGCATGGACTACTGGCAGCACCTCGACTGGGAAGTGGTCGACAGCTGGAATGATGTCCGCAAAAGTCTGCCTGCGGCTCAGGTGTGGCACCTGACGAAGACGGCCTCGCGCTTGGTCTGGGATGCCGCTTTCAGGCCGGGCGACATTCTGCTGTTTGGAAGTGAATCCCGCGGATTGCCTGCATCGATTCTGCAGGAGAATCCGACCCAAAACCTGAAGCTGCCGATGAGCGATCTGGTGCGGAGTCTAAATCTGGCAAGCACAGCGAATACTGTTGCCTACGAAGCCGTCCGTCAGTTTGGCGGACTGCCACCAATGACCAATGACCAATGACCAATGACCAATGACCACTTTTTCATCAGCATGAACCAGCCATAGAAGGCCGGGCACCCCATTTGCCGGCTTCCAGCACGGACATCACCATCTGATCGCCACCCTGCCGTTTCGCGTTGTACATGGCTTTGTCGGCAGCCTTGATCAGAACGTCCGGCCGCGTGGAGAGACCGGCTTCCGGAACATACCACGCAGCGCCCACGCTGCAGGTGATCGCTCCTTTGCCTTCGCCCGAAGAAAGTGATGAACGCATTCGACTGCGGATCTGATCCGAGATCAGTGTCAGCATGTCGGAATTCACATCTTTCAGCACGACGATAAATTCGTCGCCGCCGTAGCGGGCGACAGAATCCGTCATCCGAACACTTTCGCGAAGAATCGCGGCGGCCTTCCGCAGGACCACATCACCAGCCTGATGACCGGCAGTATCGTTCAGCCCCTTGAAATGATCGAGATCAACGAACAGCAGACCTACAGGGACCTGATGCAGCTGAGCCTGTGCGATCACAGAGGGCAGCGACTGTTCCAGCCAGGCGCGATTGAACGCCCCGGTCAAATGATCACGCCATTGCGCTTCTCGAAGCTGCTCAGCTTCTGCTTCCATCTGCATCCGGACTTTCTCAGCCCGCACAATATTTGTGTGAGCGTTCACCAGACGCAACTGGCTCGCCATGGCGATTTGTCCAAGCAGCCCCTGAGCATCGGCAAGAATCGATTCGAGAGACGGCGAACGACCGACATCAATTCCAAATGTCGCGCTCAGCTCACCGACGCGTGAATCCACATCGGCCAGAAGTCGAAAGACGTCGTTTGGACGCAGAGCAAAAACCTGCATCAGCAAACGCTCAATCTGTTCGCGGCTGCAGCTAAGATCGTGACTGACGTCTTCCAGGTATTCAGCCGCCAGAGACGCAGTGATCAGGGCCGCGGACAACGATGTGCTGGAAACAAACTTGAGCGGGACAACGCGATGCGCAGCCGCATGGTGTACGCCGATACTATCCATGATGGACGTATCCAGATTCCATCGGCGACACAGCTCTGTGCTGACATCCACATGAGTAAAGCCAAGCCAGTCCTGCTCCCGGCGCAACTGAGTGCGCTCATCTTCAGGCTCAAGTACTTGCTCGACGTATTCTTCGCGGCAGGTGTGCAGCAAAGCCAGTCGACCCACATCCTGCATCAGGCCGGCGAGGAACCAGTTGGCAGAATCCACTTTGCCGCCCTGACGTTCGGCCAAAGATTCGGCAACAGCCGCCTGAGTCAGTGAGGCGCGCCAGATGTGTTGATAATAGGGACGAAGATTGAGCGAATTCCGGTTCTGATATTCGGCAAGACAAAAACTCAGCACAAGAGTCCTGACCATCGTCGTGCCGAGACGGGGAACGGCCTGCTCAATAGACGCAGCTCGAGTTCTCATCCCCAGCAGCGCCGAATTCGCAGTCTTCAGGATTCGCCCAGCAATCGCGGGGTCCATTCGAATGGCATCAATCAGACGCTCAAAATCAGGTTCCGGATCGCGAGCAATTTCAACAACTCGGGCGGCCACTTCCGGAAGACTGGGAAGACGCTCAGACGAAAGTATGGCTTCAAGTGAAAGTGGCACAGGCAACTCCAGGGAATCCGGCAGACAAACAAAACCCATATCCTTCCAGCTTGGCTCACTAATTTAACTGTTGGTGATTTTCACCATCAGTCTCGGGTAAATACCCAGGGGGGTTCAGAAACAATTCTTCCGGATTCCACAATCAGCAGGATTGTGCGGCTGGCCTTGAAAGCCGTGCGGAGCCGTTGCTGACGTCTTCCGGACTCCCGGCACCCTCAAGACCTGGGCAAAAGTCAGGATGGGCTCGGCGTGCAAAATTTGCGACGGCCATTTACCATCGGTGCGGAATTCAGCAGGATTCGGCCGATTGGCGTCTGCATTCAGAGGCTGACTTGGGAAACAGGAACGAGGTCGGTATCCTGCGACGCGACACTCAGGAAAGGAAAAGATGAAACGAGAAATAGAGAACTGATGCTGAAGGAATCCACAAGTGAACTCTGAATCTGCTCTCTCCCGCCGCCATGTGTGGGCTCTGATGTTCAATCAGCTGCCTTCCGACCCCGCATGTTCGGGGAATCAAATTCCGAAAACGCCTGGAGAATCCGGCGACGCGGCACAATCCACTTCTGAATATTCGCCGTTCGATGACCTCGACCAGTGCTCCGCATTCTTCGAACAGTACGTAATCCAGGACGTGCGGGAATCTGCGACCATCCAGGAAGTGCTGGGTGGCGCTGAGCGTGTGGATTCCGTCCAAACGCAGCTTCGTGAATCGGGCTCCGCCATAGTTCATCTTTGCCTGATTGTGGCCGACGAGACTCCTGCGGGTTTATCGCCCGATCCCACACATTCAGGTGCATCACAGAAGTCTGAGCTGTTTGGACAGGATCGAAATGTCTCCTTCGCGGAACTGCGAATTCCACGCACAGGTCACCCTGGTGAACCAGTTCCTCTGCATGACGCCGTTCGTGATGCAATAGTCGCCGCGGATCTCATTTGGGTTGAGACGCACATTCAGACAGAGTCAGCTGATTCGGGACTGAATGCTGCCGAAGTTGCCGTGCGGTGGGTCCAGCAGATGCGTTCCATGGCGAAGAGTCATGAGCGTCCAAACGACGTTCTTCTGGTGTCGTCGCTGCGTGGCCCCGGCCGACAGATTAATTCGCCCTTCACATCCATCGGGGACGAAGGTCTGGTGCACGCGCCTCTATGGATTGACTATGGGTCCAGCCATAGCTGCCGGATTCAATCTCTGGTCGGCAGCTTCGATTTTCTGCCGACGATTCTTGAGTACGTCACGGGCATCACTCCAGCAGAACAACACAGTCAACCAGACGTTGAAAGCACCACCTCGGATCACGCCAGCCAGACGGGCTCACGTGTGCTGACGAATCTTGACGGAGCTCCCATCAGTCTTGTCACCGCCGCGGAAAGCTTTTGTCCGGGAAGAGATCGGCTGCTGAGGCTCACGGGCGATTCATGGACGGCCCTGCGATCGCAGCAGTATCTGCTCGTTCAGACGACTCAGTGTGATCATCCACAAACGGCCGATTCGGAGACCGGAGCGGAACCCGGAGAAGTTCCCATTCGGTATCTGTACCTCAAGCCGGATGACGTATGGAATGTACAAAACATGATCGTGGCTTATGAAGCCATTGCAGATGAGATGGAAACGCTTGCAGAAACGCTCTCAGCTGATGCACCATCGCCTGAAAGCGTTTAATTCGGAGGGGCTTAAGGATCAATGCCGATTATCGTTGTGGAAAAACATGAATCGCACGACCGTCAGCGGCAACCTCGCTCTGCAGAGCCATTGGTCGAGTCTGCTGAAGATCTGCGGCTGACTGCACCGTTTCGTAAGCGATCGGCCGCATTGTGCTGGCCGGATAGACGGGCATTCCTGGACGTGAAATGAGCGGCTGTGGATACAGTTCTGCTTGCTGAACGTTTGGCATTGGTTGAGCCTGGGAATGCAGGTTCTGGTCGAGATAGCTGCCGCGGTATTTGTTCCAGAACTGCTGTGAGTACGGCATTCCGTGGGAAGATCCCCATCCCGAAGCGATCTGCGTCTGGGAGAATACGTGGCGATAGTTATAGGGCCGAAAGCTGGCAAAGCCACCGTAAGCCGGATAACGCTGATAGTATCCATGAAGCCATGGATCCTGCTGGTCATAAGGATACAGCTGGACGCCATCCCCGCCGGCAACCGTCTGAGAGTACTCAACGCCCGGCATGCCCACCTGGGCCTGAGCATTGGCCGCAGTCCAGAGCGATACTGCAAAAGCAAAAACGAGTGATCGACGCATTGAATCCCTCCGAGGTCGAAACGCAGTCTGATTTGCCGTGGCACCAGTTCCGTGTGTCTAACGAGCAATCTGAATTCTCCTGTCTTATCGGACATTCTGCGGAGTGCATTTTCTTCCAATGTCAGGGAAACGGCGAATCCTGCCAGGTCAGCGTTGTGTGCATATTTCGAACGTTCCGACCGTCAAATCTTGACTTCATCCAAATGGCGAAAGATTGCCCTGGGCAGATCTCCATATCAGCGTGTAAACAAAGAGAACTGTGGTGACATGCAACAGCCGCCCATGTGTCGGCGTCCTGTGATGTCAGTCCAATTCCTTCGAAGGGAAGATCTTTATGAAACAATTCAATCCATTGAAAACACGTTCCACCAGAAATTTTCTTTTCGTCGGGCTGATCGGAATCCTTGCCTCCAGCGTCTGCAACGCAGGTGGCTTCCCCGGACTTCCAGGACTGCGCGGCTGTAACTGCGAAACTGGTTCTTATCCGATGGCTGGCCCGCCTGCTTTTGCTGGCCCGCCTGCAGTCGACTCTATCAGCCCGATGGTGAAAATGCCTGCGCGTGCTCCACGGCTGCCTCAGCCTGTTGCGGGGGCGGCGGAATGTTGTCGATTTCCAGTCTGTACGGTTCCAGCAATCTGTACAGTTCCAGCAATCTGTACAGTTCCAGCGATTTATACGGTTACTCAGGCGGCCCGTCGCATGGGTCGCCAGCTCCAGGCAGTTTTCTCAGCGGATATGAGGGACTTCCGAACATGGATGGTGGTGGAATTCATCACCGATATCCTTACCACAGCTATCGCCGCCCCTGGGCTCATCCGGGCACACCGTCAACCAATGTTACTATTGTCTGGTAGCCGCCGGTCATCTCCACTGATATGCAGTCACCCAGAACGTCCTGGCCTGTCCGGCTGTGCAAGAACCAAAGTGCCGATCTGGCTTTGAAGGTCCGTTTTCGAGAGTTCAAGGCAGGCTTCACGGACTGACGAACTGAAGGCAAGGTTGGAAAAACAACCTTATTGAGGCAGGTTCTTTTAACGTAACAGCCAAACTTTGCCAGTGTTGCTGAGACGCGATCACCCTTTATGGTTCTATCGAATCATCATCCACAATCGATGTGGACGGTGATATCGGTTCATCTTACGCAACCGGAGTAACAGACCTGACATTGGGACTGCTCCGCAGGGTTCAGGCTCGCATCCTCAATGATTCAAAGATTGCCCGCCGATACTCGTAGTGATTTCTGCACTTTGCAATGGCCTTAAACCACTGCACGCTGGATCGCTTGCCGCAAGGAACTGTGGCGAGATTCCAGTAAGAAACGGTAGCAGAACGCGAGCTACCAATAGCGGTGCCTCGCGAAGTTGCGACACGGAAGGAACGCTTCGAATGTCAGCGGATATTGAGGGATTGGGATTTCCACCGGGAGCATCGTGGGGATTCCTCCGAAATGCCCCTTTGCGAAAAGTGCTGGCAGCGGCTGTCGGAAGCTTTGCCCTTTTTCATGGCACCCTGCAGGCTCAGCAGATCGACGGCGTTTCGCCAGCTGTGCCCTCCAGTGTTGTGCCTGCACAGATGCAGTCCCTTCAACTTGAAGATTCGTCTGTGACTGGCCAGGTGGATGCAAAGCTGAGTCCCAATGTGGACAAGATGCTGAAGCCGCAATACCGCCTTGAGATCGAACGAAGACACAGCCAGCTGGTGATTACCAGCAAGCGCGTCCGCCGAATCGCTGTGACGGATTCTACCGTTGCCAACTATGTACAATACTCCGAGTCCGAGATCAGCATCGTCGGGCTGGAACTCGGGAAGACCGATCTCACGCTGTGGTTTGAAGACGAAAACGTTCCTTCGATCTATGAAGTGTCTGTCGTACGGGATGCAAGCCTGGAAGAACAACGAACGGTTGACTTCGGCAAACTCGAACGACGTATCAGAACCCTGTTTCCAAATTCGACGATCGCTCTGATTCCCATTGGCGCGCAAGTGCTTGTGAGAGGACAGGCTTACGACGGCGAAGAGGCTCAGAACATCCTTCAGATTGTCCGCTCCGAAGTCCTGCGGTCGCTCGGTCGATTCAATGATCTCGACAACGGGGCCGGGATGAGTGGTCTCGCTGCAGCAGGGACTCTGAACGGAGCCAACGGTGGAGGTGGAGGTGGAGGTGGAGGTGGAGGTGGTAACAACGGATTCCGGGACATCGTCATTAATGAGTTGTCCATTCCCGGAGAATTCAATATCAAGATGCGGGTTCTGGTTGCGGAGATCAACCGCTCGGAACTGCGAAATGCCGGTTTCGACTGGCGTGTGCTGTTCGGTGATGGTCGACACGCTGTCGGGTCCTCAATGGGCGGCAGTACCGGTACGACTCTGAGCGGGATTTTTGAGAACAGCGAAATTCAGATCTTCATCCGCTGGCTGCAGTCCAACGGTACTATCAAGCTTTTGGCAGAACCTCAGATTGTCTGTATCAGCGGCACGGGAGCCAGTATTCTGGCGGGTGGTGAATTTGCGGTGCCAACACTTTCCGGGCTCGGTGGTGGGCAGACCACTTCGTTCCGCGGGTTCGGAACCAGCCTGGTAGTTACACCGACCGTCATGGATCGCGATTTGATTCGCCTGCAGGTTGTGCCTGAATTCAGCGAACTGAACGCTGCTAATACAGTGAGCGGAATTCCTGGAACGAACGTCAAGCGAGTCCAGACGACGGTAGAACTGCGTGAAGGACAGACCTTAGCAATCGGCGGTTTGATCTCTCGTCAGACATCGGCGGAAACCAGCCGCATCCCGCTCTTTGGCGATATCCCTTATATCGGTCCGCGAGTCTTCCAGTCCAAGAACGCTTCGGAAGTGGAAACGGAATTGCTGGTTCTCGTGTCTCCGGAAATCGTTCGACCAATGGAGCCCGACGAAGTGCCGCCAGTGCCCGGTCATAATGCAACTCATCCAAGCGACGATCAGTTCTGGCACCGCGGTCAGACCGAAGGAAGTCCGGATAACCAGGTTTATCAGATCGCTCCTTATGGCAGCGGTTCGATGCACGGAGTTCCACAGGGCTACAGCCTGTACAATCCGCCGGCGACTCATGGTGGATACACAGCGGGTCCAGGCCTTGGTGCTGGAGCCATGATGGGCCCATCTGGCGGTGGCTTTGCACCGCAGAGCTATGGCGGGCAGCCAGCCTATGGAAATCCGCAGGGATATTCTCAGGGCCTGCAACCTCAGCCTGATTATGCTCTGCCTCCAGCCGCGCCTTATCAGAATGCCCCAATGCAAAACTACCAGCAGATGCCACCGATGGGAGCCCCACCGGCTTCTTATATGCAACAGCCGGCAACGCCTTTGCCACCAATGCCGCATCAATCGTTTCCAACTCAGGGCAGCACGTCGGTCGCCAAACCGACCCTGATGTCAAAAGTGGGCTCCGCGTTCCGCAGAAACGAAAAACCTCAGACGAAATCCACAGCTGTCCAGGCAGCCGGATGGAGTCGCCCGGTTCAGAAGTGATTTTGACAGACCAAACATGAGTTAAGCAAACGGATGCTGTTTGCTGACTCCGTGGTAGTACCGTTCATTCAGATGTGTGGATAGGAAGAGCACGGATATGATTTTCAAGCAAACTCTTCGGGCAAAATTCGCCACCGCAGCTCTCTCAGGGCTCATGGCCACTGGATGTTGCTCCACCAACGACTGCTGCTCAACTTCGGAATGCAGCAACGGGTGCGACACTTGTGGTACCTCCGGGTGCTCCACGGGTTGCTCCTCAGGCTGCTTCTCGTGGTTTGGTAACCATTACCCGCGTGGACGCTATGCGATCCCCGATGTGATTCCACTGGGCGCTGTGAACCGTGCCCACTGGCATATGATGGAAACGAACGGTGAAGCCGGCGACTTCGTGATCCATCGAAACGAGTTCGTTGATAACTCGTCCGAGCTGACTCCTTATGGACGCGATCATATCGCCGAAATCGCGGCCCGTATGCCGTCAGCCCCGTTTCCAGTGCTTGTTCAGCGCACTCAGAATAACGCAGATCCCGAACTCGACCACATCCGCCGCGACCTGGTTGTGCGAGTCCTCACGGATCTGGGAAACCAGGATGCCGATCAGCGAACTGTGGTCTCCCAGCCATACAGCAACGGGATCAACTCAATGGAAGGCGAACAGGATTACGGACGCTTCCGAAATATCCGCGGCCAAAACAACTTCGGCGGTGGCGGTGGCGGCGGTGGCGGCGGCGGCGGCGGCGGCGGCGGCGGATTTTAGTTTCCGCTTCGACCAGGCATCAGCGATGGCGACTCAAAGCAGCTTCCTCTTCGGAAGCTGCTTTCTTTTTTCCCCAGAGCTGACAAACGCCTGAGCGTGACGCCTGGACGCAACTCTGCATTCACAACAACGCCGCAATTCCCTGCCAGAACGGGAGTTACGCGCCCCGCAATCTCATCTCGACACAAAGTGCGAATTTTCACTACAACACGTGCCTCGTCAATCTCTTCCTCATCGCACTCGCGATTTCGCCTCTCATTCTCTCTCCGTCAGACCGCTTCCGTGGCCTGATCCTTTCCCCATCTCACCGAGTTCTCTCCTGGAGACCTGACAATGTCAGGACACCGCTGGTTTTCCCTTTCGTTTCTCATCGTTTTGACGGCCTTCACCGGGTGTCAGACGGGTGAGTCTCGTATGTCGGCATGGAGTCCGTTTCGAAAAGACGCAGATAAAGCGGCCACGCCAAAGGACAACTCTGCATTCGCTCTGCCGAAATTTGCCAGCCGAAAATTGGATGAGGAACAATCCGAGTCGCCTGATCCCACAACTCCCGTCGCCGAAGAACAGGTTGAGCGACTGTTGACTCAGGGCCAGCAGGCGCTGCAGGACGACAGACTCGATGACGCAAAACTCGCTTATGCTGAAGTCCTGCAATCGTCGCCCGACAACGCGACAGCTCACCATGGAATGGCGATGGCCGCCGACCTGTCGCAACAGTGGGCCGAAGCCGAATATCACTATCGTCAGGCGCTCCGAGTTCGGCCTCGCGATGCCAATTTGCTCTGCGACATCGGATACTCCTACCTGCTTCAGAACCGCTACAGCGAAGCGTCGCGATACCTGAACCACGCCGTTGAGATTAATCCGCAGCACGAAAGCGCTCAGATGAATCTGGCTTTGCTGGACCTGCGGCAGGGAAATCGCGCGGCTGCATCCAATCGCATCACGGCCAGGTTCGGTGTGTCTGCAGAAGCGGCCCAGGTCCTGACACAACTGGAAAGCCAGGCCCAGGCTGGCGTTCAGACAGCGTCTTTCAAAACAGAGACCACAAACGTCATTCCACCCAATGCAACGTTTGAACAGGTTCAGGAACTGGCGCGACTGGAACGTGTCGAAGCAGAAAAACGGCGAGCTACCCAAGGGATTCCCGAGGTACAAGGCCAGATCGGTGCTGCAAATATGACCGCTGTTTCACCAGGGCCGCCGATCGCGGGCAACAGCCCTCAGCCTTTGATGAATCACGAACAACCAAACCAGAACTCCCGTCCGACTTCACCTCCGAACCTGGCTCAAGGTTCTTATTCCGCGACGGCTGCGCAACCCAATGTGGCCTCGGTTTCCACCGGCGTTCCAAATCTGCAATCAGCCAGCGTGGCGAATTCCACGCTGCAGACTTCCAAACCTTCAGGACTGTCGGCGCCCCTGCCCTCAAGTTATGGAGCAATGCCTGACCGAGTCGTTCCAGTGTATTCGTCCGGTGCTTTTCAGCCTCCTGCACAGGGCAGCATGAGCTATGGTCAGCCGCTGGGATTTTCACCGACTCCCCAGCAACCCTTCAGCACTGTCAGCGCTGCTCGCTCTACTGAGATCCCTCAGAACGCAAACTTCCCCGGATCATGGGCCGCAGGTGCCAACAGCAATTCGTACGCACCGAATGCCTCGGGCTCGGCCACTGGAAACAACATTGCTCCTCAGGCGCGGTCTTCGCAGCCGCTTTACCTTGAAGGCCTGAATGCTGGCCCGGGTGCCATGTTCCCGATCGGGTCACCTGGATCTCAGCTCCCGATCAGCAGCAATGGCAACACTGGTCCCAACGGCAATCCGACGCCAGGGAATTCTGCAACGGGCAATCCGGGGAACACAAACCTGAACATGAACAACATCAGTTTGCCCGGTTCCAACTCCATGATCAATGGCGGGTTCTACGAACAGACGCATTCCGCCTTGCCATCCCAGGAATGGGCCAATCAGCAGCAGCAACAACTCCGGACTCAGCAGCTGCAGTCTCAGCAATGGCAGCAGCGCGATGGCCAGATCCTGCCGGCACCAGCAAACTCCGGCGGCTCGTTCGGCACTGGCTCGTCAACCTCGGCATCCCGGCCCGCTCCTGTGAATCCGCTGACGGCTTACGAATTGCAACGTCAGCAGCTGGATTCCGAGTACAACAAAACGCTGCAGCAACTGGATCGCCAGAACACCTCCGGAAGCCCGCAGTTTCCTTAGAAGCTCACCCCTCGCCAACCTGCGACGCCGGAAGCGAACGATCGGTGGCAGAACATCTGGACACGCCGATTTCAAGGGAATTTGCCCGGTAGATTCTCATCGGAACGCCGTCTGCTATCATCACCCCAGCTTGATGCAGGATGGGCATTCGTGCCCGTCGAAACACATTGGACGGGAATGTCTGGCCTAATAAGATTACAACGGCCCCGCGGGGCCGGAGAAAATACATGTCGGAAAAGAATCAGGATGACGTCTCGGCCGAAGCCGTGGACCTGCTTGGCAATGCCTACAAAGAGCTTCAGGAACAGATTCGCAAAGTTATCGTCGGCCAGGACGAAGTCATTGAACAACTTCTGATCGGGCTCTTCAGCCAGGGTCACGTCCTGCTGGAAGGTGTTCCCGGACTCGCGAAGACACTGATGGTCAGCACGCTGGCTCGCAGTCTGTCGATGACGTTCTCGAGAATTCAGTTTACTCCCGACCTGATGCCGGCCGACATCACCGGCACAGACATCCTTCAGGAAAACCGCAGCACGGGACAGCGCGAATTCCGCTTCATCCCTGGCCCACTGTTTCACAATGTCGTGCTGGCGGACGAAATCAACCGCACACCGCCCAAGACTCAGGCCGCGCTGCTGGAAGCGATGCAGGAACGTCAGGTGACCGTTGGTCAGACGATTCACAAACTCAGCTCCCCATTCTTTGTTTTGGCGACTCAGAACCCCATCGAACAGGAAGGCACCTACACGCTTCCCGAAGCGCAGCAGGACCGTTTCATGTTCAAGGTGTTTGTGAAGTATCCGACTTTCGAAGAAGAGCGTCTGATCGCGCGCCAGACGACTTCCAACTTCCGCCCCGAGATCCAGCCGGTGCTCACAGGTGAGCAGGTGATGCAGATTCAGACGACCGTCCGACAGGTTCCGGTTTCTGATCACGTCATCAATTACACGCTGGCGATTGTGCGCCAAACCCGGGTCCGTGAACCGGGCACTCCACAGTGGATCAACGAATGGCTCGGCTGGGGCGCGGGCCCGCGAGCTGTTCAGAATCTGCTTCTGGGCGCGAAGACGCGAGCACTGTTGAACGGTCGCACAACGGTTTCCACAGACGACATTCAGAAGCTGGCGGCTCCCGTGCTGCGTCATCGCATCGTGCCGAACTTTACAGCCCAGAGCGAAGGCATCACATCAGACAAAGTGATCGAACGGCTGATTCAGGAAACACCCGCTCGCGAAAGCGAACTGACAAGTGACCCGGCGCTCGGAAAAATCTTCGCAGCGTAAAGCAATCATAAAATCCCGGCGAGCGGAGCGGCTTCAGCCCTCGGAGTTCGATTCGCGTCAAATCCGCATGCACTCCAAAATCGCCGAATCGCAGATTTCACCACAGAGAGCACAGAAAAGAATCGCAGAGGTTTTGAAACGGTACTGTCAGCAGTCCTCCACCCAACTTCTCTGTGCAACCTCCGTGCTCTTCGTGACCTCTGTGGTAAGAAACGTCCTGGCCTATCGTAACCCTGATCAATTGCCGGCGCTGGATCATACGTGGCCATCGCGGTGATCAAAACTTGAATGGTCGGTCGAGTGGTGGGATCCAATCCGGGTTGACGACAAGTTCGATAGCCCGTGCTACACCAGGCTCGCGGAGGATGAATCCTCGTTGTTCGAGTCGTATCAACATGGAATTCACGGACGGAGGCGTGAGGTTAAAGTACCGTTGAAAGTCCACATGGCTCGGTGCGATGCCGGCCGAGTTTCTCATCGTGTACTCGCGAATGAAGGCAAGGAATTGGCCCTGCTGTCGAGTTGGCCCTTTGCCCGCCGGATGTGCTGTTGCTTTGTCAGCCGGACAAGCGGACTGAATCATTTGCAGCGACTCGCTGATAGCTTCAACGGCAGCTTCAATCTTCTCTATCACGTCCCGAGGAGTCTTCGAGACGAGGGCTTTGTCTTTGAGCAGCTTGCGTAGTCATCGCTGAATTGGAGCTCCGCTGTTGCATGAAGTTCTTCTAGTTGGGCACAGAAATGGCGGCACATTGCTGGGTCAGAGTCCTTGGGAGAAAAATCCATTTCAACTGCCCTTGCAAAGCGCCTACGAGTGTAGTAAACAACCGTCGCTGTTGATTACGACGGATGTAGGCGCGTCGGGCGCGGGTCGAGTCTGCTCTGGATTCCGCGACAAACAAGTTCAGTAATCTGAACGGAGACTGACGATGTCAGAAGATGATTTGCCGGTGCTGTCGGATGTGCAGCATGAGGTGATGACGGTGGTGTGGGATCATGGCAGTTGCACGTCGTCGGATGTGTGGAAAGTGCTGGAAGAGCGGCGGGGCGTCAGCCGCAACACGGTGCACACGCTTATCGTACGCCTGGAAGAAAAGGGCTGGCTGAAGCGGGCAGTCAAAGATGGCAACGTGCTGTTTTCCGCGACGGTGTCGCGCGAGGCGACTCAGCAACAATGCGTAAGACGGATGATCGACACCGTATTTGATGGATCCGCAGAGGGACTTGTGCTGGCTCTGCTGAATCAGGGAACCGTGACTCCGGAAGAGTCGGCTCGGATTCGCAAAATGATCAGTCAGTCGAAAGGAAAGCAATCATGATCACGATGCCATCGTATGTGTTGCTGTGGGTGATCCAGGTGACTGTCATCACGCTTGTGGCGATCGTAATGAGCCTCGTTGCGAAGCAGCGCGCGGCAGCGCGGCACACGATTGCCTTCTCGGCACTGATGCTGGTGATCCTAAGTCCGTTGACGACGTGGCAGCTTCCGCTGAGGTGGCATTCGTTGGCAATACCGACGAACGAGTCAGTTCAAACTGCGGTTGTGGAACCGAGCCAGGAACTGCCGTTTAATGCACGAACGAGCCTGTTCGCTGACGACGATGCGTTGAGTGAACCGTCCTCCACATCAGGCATTACCGACACAGCAAATTGGAGTGATCCACAAACCGTCGAAGTGTCGAATGAAGCAGCTTCAATGCCGGGTCGTGCTGCCTCCACGGCGGGCGTGGAATTGACTCCGTCCATAACTCGTGTCAGCGGTTTGCGGACTGCGGCGACAACAGCAGGCGCAAGTAGCCAGTCGCAGTATTGGCAGCGATGGCTGTTCATCACCGCGATTCTTCTGTGGTGTTCTGGTTCGGTCGCGTGTGCTGTTCGGTTGATGAAAAGACGGCGCAGCGTGCTTGCGGCGCTCGATGGTGTAGTCGTGTTGTCACCGGATCGGCTTCCGTCGTCTGTCATTCGCCGTCTGCATGCGACATTCGGAATTCAGCAACTGCCGCAAATTGTCACGAGCACAAAAATGCCGACGCCGGTTGTCGTGGGGATTACTCGGCCGACCGTCGTACTTCCAGCATCTCTGATCGATGAGCTTTCGGAAAACGACCTGGCGAGTGTGCTGATTCATGAATGTGCCCATGTGGTTCGTCGCGATCACTGGATTCATCCGGTGCAACAGATTGCGGCAATCGTCTGGTGGTTTCATCCAGGCGTTTTGCTGATGAACCGCCTGCTGTCGAGATCGCGCGAAGAAGTTTGTGATAACTATGTGCTGAATCATTCGGACGCGGCCGAGTTCGCTCGTACGTTACTGGAACTGACTGAACGTTGTGGAACATTCCGCCCAGCGTTGTCGTTGCTGGGCCTGTTCGGTCGTCAATGGAGTCTTGAAGATCGAATTACAGAGTTGCTGAATCCCAGGAGAAATACGATGGTACGAACGAAGACGCAATGGACCGTCGCGATCGTCTTTACGATGTGTGTTTGTTGCCTGACGATCGGCGGCGTATCTGCTGTTCAGACGAAAGATGGCGAACAGCCTGTCACTGCCAATGCAGACGACGTCAATGCAGACAACAAGGTTCCGAAGAATTCTGCTGCTGATCCCAAAAGCCAGGTAACAAGTGGTCCAACGGACGATTCACCAGTCGCTGCGGTTGACCAGCCTGATCCGCAAAAATCGATTTCGAGATTGAAGGTCAGCGGAGTCTGTCGAATTGAGAATTCCGACGCTCCCGTGATGGCTCGAGTTCGCCTATTTCTTTTGAACAGCTACCGTGATGAACCGCAACTGCTCGCGGAGATGTCGGCGAACAACGAAGGTCAGTTTGAGTTTCTCGATTTGGATGTTTCGCAAACTGATCAAGCCAACGCACAGCATCGCGTCATTTTGATCGTAGCAACAGCTTCTGGCAAATCGACCGCGGTTGAGAACCACTTTCTTGACGACGATGCCATTGAAAACAGAACGCTGAAGCTGCACGATAACCCAGCCACGCTCTCTGGTCTTGTCACGGACGCAAGCGGCCAACCGGTGAAAGGTGCAACCGTCTTCATGTTCAACGGTTCTGATCATCCGATCGCCGGATGCCTGAGCACAGTGACCGAGGAAACAGGACGCTACGAGATCAATGATCTGGTGCCATGGAATTCTGAAGCCACAAAGACCAACGATGAGAAGACGGGCACAGGAACTCAGGTCTCAGCGATGTTCTTCCGCGTGAGTCACCCTGATTTTCCGGCAACACAGGCAAAGTACACGGCCCTGCCGCAGGTCGTTGACATTGCTCTACAGCCTCCGGCGATTGTCGAAGGTCATGTGATTGATATCGTGACCGGCAAGCCGGTGCCGAATGCGATCGTACACGCCCAGGGAGTTGCTCGACGCGGTTGGTTCGAAGTGAGAACAGATGATGCTGGACGGTATACGCTGCGAATGACTCGCGACCATTACAACATCTGGGCGATTCAGGCTGATCGGATGCCACTGGCAATCAAAGCCTTAAAAGCTGAACCAGGCATTCGCACAAGCGGGCATGATATTCGTATGGTTCGCGGCGGATGGGTGAAGGGCCGAGTGTTGACTGCGTCCGGTGACCCTGCACCGATTCCAACGAAATATGCGAACCAAATAGGTCACCATGGACCTGCCCGTCCACGAACTGGCGCTGCAGTCACCAGTGCAGCTATTAACGAAGACAGCTCCTTTCGGATTCATGTGGCTCCCGGACGAAACTATATTTACGTGATGGGAGGCGATTCAGCAGCCTACGTGGATGTAGGAGACGGTGAGGAAATCGAACTGAATCTGGGCGGGACAGATGGGACGCGCACGCGGACATTCCGCGCGACCGACGAGGATGCGATTCTGGCGGCTCGCCTGCATCAAGAGGCGTTCTTTGAAGATCAGGCGGCGGAGGCTAAATCGAGTGTATCCCGCCCCGGCAATTCTGCCGGGAATACGTCGTCGCAGCCCGCGAAAAACAAGGCAGCAGATTCACCGAAGGTTCCGTCCCGAGTTCGCCGCGATACACCAACAGGTCGACTGCTGAATGAACTTGAAGAAATGAATTCCGGTCGTCAGGCGTTTCTTGAACCATGGGCAGAGTTGCTTCGACAGATCGTCAACCTCGGCCCCGATGCCGTGCCGGAGCTGATCGATGAACTGGACGCAACTAACGATGACCGGATGATGCGTTGCATGGCTTTTGTGCTCCGCGCGATTGGCGACAAGCGAGCGGTTCCGGCGTTGATTCGAGCCATTCCGAAGACACTTCGACCATCAGGGTCCGATATGGGGTGTCGGATAGAAAACGACGAAACGCTGCAGAAATTCATGCAGAAACATGACCTTGATGCAACTGACCACGCCAACGAGTTTGGCATCGGCCGGCCAGTTCGGGAAGTCTTTGGAGGATTGCAGAGACTTTCGGGACAGAATCTCAATGACTTCGAGCTGTACTCCGTCTTTCGCACTGGTCTGCCATCGCAGATTCATGCCAAAGAAGCTCTGTTCCAACGAGCCGCAATGCGGTGGCATGACTGGTGGGAGCAGACCGGTTCTAATGACATAGACGATCGAGCTTATCAAAAAGTGAATCTTGCGCCCCTGCCTGATTCAGACTCGTTCAGCATTCCTTTGGACATCATTCTCACGACAGATACGGGCAGCGGGAATAACATGCTGTCGTCGATTCGAATGAGTAACATTCCCGAATTCCCTTCGCAACTGCTGGATCTCGATACCAGTCGTCGTGCAAATGTGCCTGAAAAATGGCGACGTGATTCACTGTCCGCGGATGAAATGACCGAACTGATTCAGTGGGCCACAGGCGAAGGCTTCGATCTGATGGGCGATGAATTCACGGACAGCGATGGAAAGCCTGTCTATGCTCTTCGGACCATTGGACTGCAGGCATGGCAGCTCGAAGACGCTCGTTGGAAATCTCTACCGGCGAAATTCACCGTCAACGAACTGAAGGCCAATGGTAGCCTTGTGCCGGACGAATGGCTGCTCCATCGTGACGCTGATTCTGGAAAGATCGACGCTCAAAAACACGCACCATTCTTTTTCATCACTCGCGAAGGTACGCCCGGATGCATCAATGTCGGCATCCCAGTCACCGACGACTCCCTGAAACCCGGCGGCGTTTCATCCGGCGACAATGAACTCAATCCCGTAGCGTTCCGTCAAGGCCGGCGTTTCGGTCTGGAGATCTTCAAGTTTGCAGAAGAGCAAAAGTAGACTTGTAGCTGCCAGTTGGTTGCTCCGCCGGGGCGAGCCCTACGGAAGCACAAGGAGCTGAGAGCAAAGTGCAGGGATCAGAGCAGCGAAGGACGTATTGATGTATCGAGGCTTTCCGCTTTCCGCCGGGTTTACCCCCGGTCGGAAGCAGCAAATGGAAGCTACAATCGAGAAGAAAAACCGCCGCTTCCGTCCGGCTTGTCCGGGCGGAGCGAACAACTGATGGCTGCTGACTCACCACTCCTGCGAGCCCGACGGAACAGGATCTTCAGGTCTGATTCAATCGCATCGCTCCACAATCGTACCCGCCGAACGTCCCAGCGTAGTAGCTGAACTTGAGCACCGCGGTCATCCCCGAAACATAGGCGATGTTGTTCATCAGTGACAGAGCCACCGATTGTGGCGACTCCGTAACCGCGGCACCAGGCAGGATGTGCAGGTGATTGCTGAGCAACCCGATGCGGGACAATCGCGAGCCCTTCTTTTTCGCCGCAATCATGATCATGTTGCGAACACTCCATTCGCGTGGCAAGTGATCTTCTAAACGTTTAGACAATCTCCCCCGGCCACAGAATTTTCACTTCAGGGAGATGACGCTTTGACTCAGGGATCCGTTGACTCAGTCACGCATCCCTACCGAGTTGCTGAAATGGGATCCTGCCAAAGCCCAATTGCGCCGCTGGAGAGGAGTGAACAACTCACACATGTTCCAATGAAGGTTGGCTTGTGGTAGAGACGCAAGGACGTATTCGCCGATTGAGATCGGTGCCGGAATCATCGAAATCGGCATGCTGGGGCGCTCTGGCCTTGCGAATCCAGAAGCCGATCCATTGGGACGCAGAAAATCGCCAGTTCGCGGTCTGTCGGGAGCCGATGCGATCCTCGATCCGAAGGCTGGAACGGAAAGCCAAACGGTCGGATAGAGGAACGATTTAAGTACGGATCAACCAAGCTCGTTTGGTAATTCTCGAATTGCCTCCTTGGATAGCGTCTAGAGCGGCTTTGTTCAATTTGTCTCGGCGGACTGAGTAATGAAGTGTCCGACTTACCATTTTCAGGCTCTTCTGAGCGAAAGACCAGAAAGGAGCAGCCACAACCGCTGACACGAATTCGTCAATTTACGCTGAGCCGTTTTACATATATCTGGATTTTAGTTACAAACCATTGACAATGTCAATTCTCGATCTATATTGTCTTTACGGAACAAGGATCATCGGGAACATGGAGTCCATCCAGTGGCAGAGAATGAAACGCTCGATATTGGGCATGCTCGTAGCGGGCGTTGGCGAAAATGGCGGGACTCTATCTTGAGTCAAGGTTCCGCGGATGAGATTGCAACGGAAGGTGTCCGTTGTCTCGTTCGGACGTTCAAGAATCTCCAGCAGATATTTGAGACGGAAAATCGCGTGCCTTTGAAGGAAATCCTCCATGCGGCAACGGATCCCGATGGGGATTTTTCCGACATCATTCGGCGCAGTCGACACGGTCGCGATTACCTCCAGATGTTCGAGTCGCAGTCTAGCCAAGGTTTGGATGATCGGAGTGTTTTGGAAAACGTTCTAGTCCTAACCACTGATCGGTTCCTTGATCAGATCCGCGAAGATCCAAACGGAACTCGGTTCCCCAATGCCGGAGCCTTCCGCGAATTTGCGTCAGCCGTCAAAGAGCGAATGATTGACGGAATTCAGAGACTCGCAGGGCAAATGGCGGATGCACCAGATCGACCTTTGCGAATGCCTTCACAATCACAGGAACAAAAGGATCGACATCAAGCCGCATTATTGGGAATGTCCATTGGTGCTCAGTTGGGGACGAGCTTATGAACATTGGCATCGACTCATTTCGGATTGATGAAGATGTGTTAGGTCGTCAACTGGGCGTTCCATTATCGCCAAGAAGTCGAGATCTGTTGCGTATTGCTATGCATATTTATGCAGCTGATCGGCTGACGAGGCGGAATCGATCCATTGACACTCACGGGCCTTCGCGGCAAATGCCTGGCTTGACGATTCCGGTCTCCGAGCCAGATTTTTGGAGTACGACTGAGATTTTTTCTTTGCTCAGGCGAACCGTCGAGTTTATCACTGGAGACAGTTGGGAATTTGAGTTCAAGATTCATCGATCTTCAACGCAGCGCCAGTTATGGAGAGCTCGCGTCTGCGACAATGCAGTTGTGTGCCTCGATAGCGGAGGGCTGGATTCTGCAGCAGGACTGGCAAATCGGCTACTTCAATGGAAAGGGCCTGTTTTCGCAGTAACCGCAAGGCATCAAAGAGACCAAAAGCGACTCGTAAGGGATATTCAGTTACCAATTTTGCGTGAGCGTTTTGGCAATCGAATTTCTTCAATCATGGTCTCCACGAGGTTACGAAATCCGCCACCAATGAAGCAGCAAGAGTTGACTCAGAGAAGTCGCTTGTTCTTGTTTGCCGCGCTGGGTGGCGTTGTGGCCTCTGAACTTGGTGTCGAAACCGTTGAAGTGTACGAAAATGGCGTTGGAGTCATTAATCTCCCGCCAATGACGGGAATGATGTTTGGAGGTCGCACGACGAGAAGTGCACATCCGGAATTCTTCCGGCGAATGGGCGCACTACTTACTGCAATCTCGGGGCAACCGATCGGATTTGCCCTGCCATTTCGCGACAGGACAAAAGCTGAACTTATAAAGCGTGTCGCAGATGATGAATTATTAGTGCGCATGGCACAGGAAAGTGTCTCGTGTGTCCACTATCCCAGACGGGTGCAGGGGCAGCAGAAGCAATGCGGCGTGTGCCCTGGATGTATCGGGCGGCGACAGGCACTGATTATTGGCGGTATCTGCGAATCACCGGAGAAGTATCGTTTCGACGTGTTCGGCAGAAGCGAAGACGTAGCAAGAATCCCGGTTCGCCAGCTTGCACACTTAAAATCCATCATATCCCAAGTTGAGCTTCTAAGCTGCCTGCCTGAGGACCGACTTCTGCCGTTGGCTGTGAAAACGCATTTGGCAGGCGTCTTCAGGCATGGTGAAGATCAACAACCGGCTATTCAGCTATTGCAGAGATACCGGAACGAGTGGCGATGCCTCATTGAATCTGGGCTTCAGGCAGATTGGCCCTGGGCGCAATGGCACGGACCAATTTCATCTTTATCACCAGGAAGTGTGGTATGAGCGAATTCGATAAAATGGACCCACGAATCTTGGGAAAGCGGATAGCCGACTTTCGACGGGCTAGTGGAAAGACTCAGGAAGAGACGGCAAAGCACCTTGGAATGAGCCGACCGCCCTACATTGGGATCGAAAAAGGTACGAGGTCAGCCACTCGGGCGGAAGTTGTTTCGCTGGCGGCTTTTTTTGGCCGGAGCGTGCATGAATTGGTGCGTCCTGATGCGGCGAACATCGAACTGGAACCGCATCTGCGCGCGGCTGTCGAGTCGACCCGGAATGATTCTGCCGAGGTCTTTTCTGCAATCCATCAACTCCATGAGTTTGCGGTGGATTACTGCCAACTGGAAAAAATTGTCGGGGCCAAACCATTTCAGAACTACCCGCAGGAAGTTCAAGTGCCTTCCAACAGGCTTGCTGACTTCGCTGAGGATGTTGCGGCACGCGAGCGTTCGCGGCTTCACCTGGGGGATGGACCCATCATCGAGCTGAGACAGGTGCTTGAGAACAATGTCGGCGTGCGCATCTTTTCAGTGCCTACGGCATCCGATATTGCCGGGATGTACGCATTCGTTCCGGAGCTCGGCTATTGCATTCTGGTTAATGCCCGACACCCACAAGCCCGGCAGCGCTGGACGCTGGCGCATGAGTATGGTCATTTTCTGGCAGACCGCCACAAGCCTGGCGTTGACTATACGCAATCGATCGAACGTGTACCTTCGAGTGAGCGATTTGCCGATGCGTTCGCGATGTGCTTCCTGATGCCAGCGACCGGCTTGCGGCGGCAATATTTTGATGTCACTAACAGTCGCAACGATTTTCAGGTCGCCGATCTGTGTGGACTGGCGAACTACTACGCAGTGTCTGTGCAGACGATGACTCTGCGGTTGGAGTCATTGTCATTGATTCGAAAAGGAACGTGGGATTTGCTTTCGGAACAGGGATTCAAACCCGAGCAAGCTCGAAAAAACCTTGCGCTTGTGCCTCGGGAGATCAGTCTGATGGAGCCTTATCCGGCACGCTACAAGTATCTTGCCGTTCTGGCCTATCGTGAAGAAAAGATCTCGGAGGGGGAACTTGCCAAATTCCTGCGCACGGATCGAGTGTCGGCAAGAAAAATTGTCCTTGAATGTGGTGAACGCTCCGATGACATTGGCAGCGACGGCAGCGATGCGGTTCTGAATGTCCCGCTGGAACGCTCTTTGCTGTCAGCTTCCTGAGTCGGGATACGAATGCTCATGGATGATGTTGTGATTGATGCCTGCTGCCTGATCAATCTCTACGCGGCCGGCAATCTGCGCACTCGACTTCTCGTACATGGCAGGAAGTGGTGCGTTCCCTCAGTGGTGCTTCGTGAGTCGCTGTACATCCATCAGGTTCAGACCGATGGAACGACCGTGAAAATCGCCATTGAGATTCAATCGCTGATTGATGACGGCTCTGTTAATTCCTGCGATGCAACGGACGGAGCGGAGCTGGACTTGTTCGTTGATTTCACTGCGAAGATCGACGACGGCGAAGCCATGGCTCTGGCAATCGCAAAATCGCGAGGCTGGACTGTTGCGACGGATGATCGAAAAGCAATTCGGTTGGCTGGAGAGCACTCGATCTCGATATTAACGACTCCGGACTTGATGAAAAGCTGGGCCGACTCAACCCATGCTGCTCCGGAAGAATTGCGGCTGGCCCTTGAGCAGATCGAAAAGTTGGCGACATTTTCTCCTCCCTCCCGCCATCCACTCTACGAATGGTGGAATGACAGCGCAGGTCGCTGATCACCCTACAAAAAACACTTCGACTTCCACTGAATCTCTCAGAAGTTCCGAAATGGTGAAAGAACTGGTATTCCTCCGTGTGAAACTGTTGAGGAAACCAGATGGCACATGTTCCGGAAACCAGTGAAAGCCTGATTGAGCGAGTCAAAGACTCGGCAAATGTTGAGGCATGGACTGATTTTCTGAAGGTCTGTCGGCCCGTCATCCTGCGAATGGCGCGGCGGCGGAATTTGCAGGATGCGGATGCTCAGGATGTCTGCCAAAAGGTTCTCTTTGCCGTGTCTCAGGCCATCTCGCAATGGGAACCGCATCCCGATCATCCGTTTCGAGCCTGGCTGGGGCGAATTGCTCGCAACGCCATTCTGAACGCGGTGACTCGACGACCGAAAGACAAGGCGACAGGGTTAAGTGAAGTCGAATTGCTGTTCAGAGAAGTCGACGACGACGATCACGACGACTCCGCAGAGTTGATGCTGGAAACTCGTCGGCAGCTTTTTCAACGAGCCAGTCAGATCGTGCGATGTGAATTTACCGACATCACGTGGCAGATGTTCTGGGAGACCGAGGTGGAAGGTCAATCTGTCGAAGCGGTGTCGACTTCATCCGGCAGAACGGCTGGCGCTGTTTATAACGCTCGGTGTCGAGTCATGAAGCGGTTGCGTGAGTTTGTTCAGAGTGAAAGTCAGATCTGGGGAGTCGAGTCATGAAGCTCCAAATATGTCCTGATCCACAGCAGCTGCAACTGCTTGTCGATGGAGCGTTGGATCAGCAGGCCGAAGCCGTCGTAGAAGAGCATCTCGGCTCGGCGATGGAAGTGGCGGAGCTGCTTGAGGCCTGCCTTGCGCATGTCAGCAGCCCGTTGAAGAACCCGTTGCCCACTGAGCCCGAGGCGCTAGCCGACCCTTCACGAAGTCAGCGCCACGCCGAATTTGCTAAGAAGAATCGGCTAGCGCCTCAGGCTCATAGTCAGCGGTTTGGTAATTCTCATCCTTCCCTGCGTTTTCTGTGGACCACACTCATGAACGACAAACGCATCCTGTCACTGGTCGCTGCCAATTGATTGCTCCGCCGGGGCGAGCCCGACGGAAGCACGAAGAAACCCGTGGACGAAAATCCTGCCGCCGCAGGGTCGGCTCAATCGTCTTTTGAGTTCGCTACTGCACAACGAGCCCGGAGGTTACACTGTGCGGATCCCCTGCCCCTCGTTTTGCGACTGTCAGCGTCGGCATCGTGAGGGGCAACCTGTCAGCGGACGTGGTGCAGTCAGCTGGTTCAGCCAACATCTTCGTCGAAAGTTCAAAGAATTAAGTGACCCAGGACTTGGAAAGATTTTTGCGGCCTGAAGAGATTGCGAGGATTTCGCGTCTTGAGTTGCGGGCTCGTCGAGTTGTCGAAGGGTTCGTCTCGGGGTTGCATCGCAGCCCGTACTTCGGCCATTCGCTGGAGTTCCTGCAGCACCGTGAATACGTGGTCGGCGACGACCTGCGCCGTATTGACTGGAAGCTGTGGTCGCGTTCCGATCGCTACTATCTTAAGCAGTTTGAAGAAGACACAAACGTCCGTATCATGCTGGTCGTCGATGGCAGCGAATCAATGCAGTTCAAGTCCGGCGCGATGTCGAAGTTCGATTACGCTCAGACCATCGCCGCCGGATTCGCCATGCTGGCCCTCAAGCAGCACGATTCCGTGGGAGTCAGTGTTTTTGATTCCACCATTCGCGCACAAATCCCGGCCAGCAGCCGCAACAATCATTTGCAGGCAATTCTGGCGGGCCTGGAAACTCAAACGGCTGGCGGAAAAACGGATATCCTCGGTGTGCTGCGGCGAGTGAACGAATCGCTGACTCGGCGAAGCATCATTATCCTGATGTCCGATTTGTTCTGTCCGCGCGAAGAGCTGTTCAAAGGTCTGACCATGCTGCGTCAGCGAGGCCATGAGGTCATTGCGATGCATGTGATGGATGATGAAGAACTGGAATTCCGTTTCTCCGGGACATTGCGTTTCGAAGGTCTCGAAGACGGCGGTAAGCTCACCTGTGATCCAGCGGCTTTACGAGTCGGCTACATGAAAGCGCTCGACCGTTTTCTCGATGCCATTCGCAAACGCTGCGCTGGCAGTGCTGTGGATTACAAACTGATTCGAACCAGCGATAATCTGGATGCCGCATTGGCCCACGTGCTGATGCAGCGAAGGAGAAAATGACCCTCGTTCCAGGGCTCCAGCCCTGGAACGCAATGTCCGGAGGCTCCTGCCTCCTTGGGCATCAGGCGCGCAATAAGCGGGAGGCTGGAGCCTCCTGGCAGTGTGTTCCAGGGCTGGAGCCTTGGAACAAGATATGTTGCCCTCACCGAAAACCACCAACTGAAAACCGAAAACCCTCCGCCTCATGTCCTGGCTCACCCAGTTTTTCCTCAACCCGGCTTTTGTGCTGCCTGGGGCTGCGCTGGTGGCGGTGCCGATTCTGATTCATATCCTCAGTCGACTGAGGTACAAAAAGGTCCGCTTCGCCGCGATGGAATTTCTGCTCGAAAGCGAAGAGCTGAACCGTCGCCGGATTATCCTTGAACAACTGCTCCTGCTTCTGCTCAGAATCCTGGCGGTCGTCTTTATCGCACTGCTCATCGCGCGGCTGGTGCTGGATCCGAGTCGCCTGCTGATGCTCCGCGGAGCCAGCATGCATCATGTGCTCCTGCTGGATGATTCGCTGTCGATGCGCGACCGGGAAGGCGATGCACCCGTATTCCGTCAGGCCCTGACAACTCTCGAAAACATGCTGGCCGAAGGAAGTCGTCAGCCGGGCGCATCACGAGTCACCATTTTGTCGATGACCGATCCTCAGCGGCCGATCGTTTCTGACCGTACTCTGGACGGAGCCTTGGTTCAGGAACTGCTTCCTCGACTTCGCAACCTCACCTGTACATGGAAAGCAGCCTCACCCGTTGACGGTCTTAACGCAGCCCGCGATATTCTTGCGGCCGATGGCAGTGCCGCCCCGCAGGTCCATGTGATTACCGACCTGCGAGCTTCTGACTGGAACAATCGGCCCGAAGTGGCACAGGCCTTGGAATCACTGAACACAATCAAGGCGTCCGTCGATCTGATTAAAGTCGTTAAGGACGCTCGCCCGAACGTCGCCATTCAGCAGCTTTCTGCAGAAACGCTGGCGGTCGCCCAGGGTGTTCCCTGGCGAATCACACTGACTCTGAAGAACTACGGATTATCCAAAGTCGCCGGGCTGCGCGGAAGCGTGCTGGTTGATGGAAATCCGCTACCGGGCAAGATCCTGATCCCGGACCTGGAGCCTACCGCTGAGCTGCAGGTTTCTCACGACCTTGCATTCGATTCAGAAGGTCGGCATCAGGTCGAAGTGCGTCTGGATGAAGATGCCTTGCGCGAAGACAATCGCCGGTTCCTGGCCGTTGAAGTGACCGAACGACGGGTCGTACTGATTGTCGACGATGAAGGCCAGCAGGAGGATGCATCCTTCGTCGCCGCGGCGCTGAGTGCTGATCCGGCATTGACGGGCCTGACCAGCGAAATTCGACCGTCTCAGGCGATTACATCTTCGAATCTGAAACTCTATGACTGCATCTACCTCCTGAATGTTCGCGATCTCCCGGCGGACGCGACTGTGCTGCTGGCCGAGTATGTTCGCAGCGGCGGCGGCATCGCGTGGTTCCCCGGCGATCAGGCGAATACACGATGGTATTCTGAGACTTTGCGAGAACCATCGCTGAAGCTGTTCCCGGTCCCGCTGGGAACTCTGCACGAAGTCGCCGTGGGCAGTGGATCAACTTCAGAAACTGACTCAAGTCCATTTATGAATCCGGTCTTTGAAACACATCCCATTTTTCTGGTCTACAACTCTCCGGACAGTCCGTTTCCGGACACGGTTCAGATTGCTCGCTGGCTGCAGGTTACAGACGACTGGAAAGTGGATGACACTGAACGAGCGGACGGCGTCCACACACTGATCCGGCTGAAGAACGGCCAGCCAGTGGCGTTTGAGCACACGCAGGGAAAAGGCAAAGTGCTTACGTTTCTGACAGGAGCTGGTCGACGCTGGAGCAACTGGCCCGTGTCACCGGCAGCGCCGGGTTATGTGGTCATGCACCTGCTGATTCATCAGCACCTGCAGCGTATCATCGACACGGTCGAACTGCGAGAACTGACAGAGCCCCTGCGGCTGGAGTGGCCAGTAGGGAAGTTCACGGAAAATGTGGAAGTTTTCCTGCCCGAAGCAGCCAATGAAGAAGAACCGGTGGCGGAAACCTTTGTTCGCCTGCAAGCAACGGCGGTAAAAATTGACCAGGCGAAACCTGCGGCTCCTGCGGATGCCAAAGGGGTGCTGAAATCAGATAAGGCAGAGACAGGCGACCGAAAAAAAACTCCAGATCAGAAGGCAGATAGCCAAAAGCTGACCGTGACGATTACGCAGGCCGAGCGGCCGGGAATCTATCGAGTTCGCCGCTTTGATCCGGAAGGCGCGGGTTTCGAAATCTCCATTGCATTGAACGTTCCGACGACAGAAAGTGCATTGGCGATTGCCGATGCACAACAACTGACGCAGCAGGCCGACTTGGGGCACGTTCGTGTCGTGGAAGCCAATGCCGCTCAGGCTCTGGGTGGTTCTGCGGCTGGCCGCGAAGTTCGCTGGGTGCTGCTTGGACTGCTGATCGCGGCGCTGATTGCCGAACAACTGCTGGCTCTCCGGTTGAGCTACCATCCGGAGGTGGGGCGATGAGGGAGAATAGTTTTCAGTGTTCAGTTTTCAGTGTTCAAAAGAACGAGGCAGATTTGAAATTTGAGATTTCAGATTTAAGATTGCGACTCGTGCCAGAACAGGCTTCTACAACAAACGACAGCGTGCCACTCGCAACTTCACACAGGCTGGCGACTGAATCTGGTACGCCGAGATTCGCCAGCCTCCAGGTGGATGAAGCCGCTTCGCCGGTTTCTGTGAATCAAGTCGGTTCTCAGATCGACACTCAGTCGTTTCAGACAACGGAACTTGATCTGCCCGAATCGACCGTCGGCATTTTGTTACTGTTCGGTGGACTGGCGGCGTTGATCGCATTGACGGTTCGAACGTCGCTGCGCGATTCGCGATTCCTGACACGAAATTCACGGATCGCTTTGCTGGTACCTCGCCTGATTCTGCTGGCTCTGGTTCTGCTGATTGTGCTGAACCCCCAAAAGCGAACTCAATTGAGCCGCGTCGAAAAATCGCGAGTCGGCATTTTGCTGGACACATCCTTATCTATGGCATGGCCAGCGGGAGATCCCGGCAGCAAGGGGGCCGAGGACCAAAGCGGCGAGGGAGGAACGCAAGCCGGATCTGCGACAGGACGGACGGCAGAAAATGGCACGCGGGCAGATGCGGCGATGCGGTCGTTGATTGAGTCGGGCATTCTGACGGAGCTCAGCAAGACACACGCGGTGACTGTTTACACATTCGACTCGCAACTGGCGGGACCATGGGCGATTGTGAGCGACGATGCGGTTCGTTTTGTCAGCAGCGACACTAAAGCGACCAATTCCCAGACGATCGATTCCAAGACGCCCGGCTCACAAAATTCCACGGCGACGTTATCGCTGGAAGAAAGCAATCAGACAAAGTCGGAATCGATCACGAACCCTGCCAGTCTGCGGCAGTGGAAAGAGATTCTGCAGCCTCGAGGATCTGAAACACGGCTCGGTGAGTCGCTTTATCAGATGATCGGGCAGCTGTCAGGTCGCACACTGAGCGGCGTTGTTGTTGTCTCCGACGGCCAATCGAACGCCGGGCTGGATACCGAACCCGCTCGAACACGCGCAGAACGCACAGGGACCCGGCTGATGACAGTGGGCGTCGGCAGCCAGAAACCTCAGATGAATCTTTGGGTGGCTGGAATGCAGTCGCCGACCGATGTTCATCAGGGCGATCCATTCGATGTGAACATCACCGTCCAGGGCACGGGCACTGCGGGGCAGGCGGCTATCGTACGCCTGTTTCAGCAATCGGCGGAAAGCGATGGAAAGGATCGTCGTCAGATCGCCGAACTTCCCATTGAACTGACCGATGATTCCATTCCGGCCTGGGTCCGCTTCAGCCAGCAGCTGACAGTCCCGGGGAAGTACGATTTTATTGCGAGAATCGAATCGCCCGGTGGCGTCGTTGAAATGACGCTCGATGACAACGAACGCCGTCGTACCATTGAAGTCACCGACCGTCGCATGAAAGTGCTGCTGATTTCCAGTGGCCCGATGCGCGATTATCAGTTTGTTCGTAACACGCTGTTTCGACACAGTGGTGTCGAATCGGATGTCTGGCTGCAGTCTGTCACCGACGAAAATGTGGGCTTTGTTTCTCAGGAAGCCAAAACACTGCTGACGAAGTTTCCGGCCACTGAAGCCGAACTGTTCAACTACGATGTGATCGTGGCGTTTGATCCGGACTGGAGCAAACTGTCGGCCGAGCAGCAGACATTTTTGAACCGCTGGGTTTCTGAACATGCGGGCGGGCTGGTCATTGTGGCAGGGGAAATCTTCACGACGGCCCTGGCTCAGGACCCTGAAGCATTTCGTGACATCAGTGTTTTGTATCCCGTGCTGCTGAATCGCATGCTTCCGGATCTGCAACTGACTCAGCGGGCCGATGAGCCGTGGCCGGTCACATTAACAGCGGAAGGTCGAGTCACCGAGTTTCTGAAGATTGCAGATGCCACCGGGAATGCGACCACCGATCTGTGGTCCACATTCAAGGGAATTTATCGATCTTATCCGGTCCGCGGAGTTCGAGACGGCGCTGTGGTTCTGCTGGAATACGGTAACCCGCGAGCTCGAACAGAACTGGGGCAGCCGCCGTTTCTTGCGTCACAGTTTTATGGGACCGGACGCACAATTTTTATCGGCTCGGCAGAAACCTGGCGACTGCGAGAAATCTCCCCGCAGGGACATCAGAGGTTCTGGACGAGTCTGATTCGTGAAGTCGGCCAAGGACGCCGCAGCCGCGGGTCTGCCCGAGGCCTGTTGCTGCTGGATCGGACGGAGGTTGCTCCTGGTCAGCCTGTGACTATTCGCGCTCAGCTTTATGATGCCAGACTGCAGCCTCTGGTGACGGAATCGGTTCCGCTGACCATTGTGGACAATGAAGGCCAGACAATCACGGTGCCGGATCGACTTAACGCCGACGGTCGAGGAGCCGGTCAGTACGTCACCAGCTTCCGTCCGCCACGTTCCGGCGCTTATCGTATTTCCGTGCCAGTCCCGGAATCATCCGACGTTCTGCAAACCACGATTGATGTTGTCCTGCCAAATCTTGAGTCCCAGAACCCAACTCAGAATGCCGAACTGCTGACCAATTTGACCAGGGAGACTCAGGGCAAGTATCTGAGCCTGGCTGAACTGGCGACCCTGCCGGCACTTCTGCCCGATCAGAGTCAGCCGGTCGTTGTCGACGAACAACTGCGAACACTGTGGGACCGCGGCTGGCTCTTGTTTCTGATGATCGCCCTGCTGGCGACGGAGTGGATTCTGCGACGCGTCTGGCGGCTGTCGTAGAAATTGACTCGAGCGAAGTCAGCGCTTCCAGTCGCAACCAGATCCCGGACGCTATCTTATTTCAGGACTGGCTCTAACGGGACAGCACCATGTTTCACCCGCCGCAGTGCGTCAGCGGGCTGTTGATTAATTTTTTTTCGCGAAAGTCACACTAACCCGAAGTTGCATTTTTGAAGTTGCGATCATCGCAGTTGCGGGAGATTCATGGATCGAAAAGTCAGGGGGAAATCATAACCCGACGCGTCAGCGAGGGATTTTCGAACATTCATCCCGAAACGCAAAAGCACAATCCCTCACTTACGTTTCGGGTTGGGATAGTGGAAAACTCGTAACTTCAAAACTGGCGATTCGGTTTAGTGCCAAAACAACCATACCTGTTCACCGGCGGTGTCCGTGCGATGTTCGCAAATACAGGAGTGACGAATGATGCGATCTGGTTTTTTCCACGCGGCTATTCTGACGATTGTCTGGTCTCTTCCCTGCGCTGCTCAGGAAGAACGAATTCCCCATGCTCAGGACAAGCCGCCCGGACCGGCGCTTAGTCCGGCCGAAGCCATGGCAAAGATGACGGTGCCGGAAGGATTCACCGTCGAACTGGTGGCGTCGGAACCCGATATCGTCAACCCCGTCGCGATGACGATTGATGAACGTGGCCGCTTCTGGATCACGGAATCATTCGAGTACCCTCGGCGAGAAGCTGGGCCAGGACGCGATCGAATCAAGATTCTGGAAGACACGGACGCGGACGGCAAAGCGGACAAGTTCACCGTGTTCATGGAAGGCCTGAACATTCCAAGTGGCATCGCCGTTGGGCATGGTGGCGTCTGGGTCGTGAATTCGCCAGACATTTTGTTTGTCCAGGATACCGATGGAGACGGCAAGGCGGACACTTCGGAAGTCGTCGTCACCGGCTTTGGTCGCGATGACACTCACGAACTGCCGAATTCACTGACCTGGGGCCCCGATGGCTGGCTGTATGGGCTCAACGGCGTCTTCAATCCTGCGCATGTGGTTTACGGTCCGAAAAATGCGAACTTCAAAGAAGGTCAGAAGCCATGGGACTTCACCTGTGCGATGTTTCGCATTCATCCAAAGACGCGTGAGTTCCAGGTGTTCTGCGAAGGCACGAGCAATCCGTGGGGCATCGCGTTCAACGACGAAGGCGAAGCGTTCATCAGCGCGTGTGTGATTGATCATCTGTGGCATCTGACAGAAACGGGTTACTACCATCGCCAGGGAGGCCCGTATCCGCCGTTCACGTGGAAGATCGAAAGCATCGTCAGTCACAAGCACCAAAAGGCGGCGTACTGCGGCATTCACTGGTACGACAGCGATGCCTATCCAGAGCAATATCGCAAGAAACTTTACATGGGCAACATCCACGGCAGCGGCATCAACGCCGACTCCATCGAACGCTTTGAATCGACCTACAAGGCGTCTCTTGACGAAGACATTCTCGCCGCGAATGATGCGTGGTTCATGCCGGTCGTTCAGAAGACGGGACCCGACGGCTGTCTTTATATTCTGGACTGGTACGACCGCTATCACTGCTATCAGGATGCGAATCGCGATCCGGCCGGTATTGATCGGCTGAAGGGTCGCCTGTATCGGCTGCGTTACAAGGACACTCCGCGAGCGAAGAATGAAGACATGGCGAAGCTCAGCGATGACAGACTGATTGACATGTTGGGCGCGGGCAATGACTGGCGACGCGACATGGCTCAACGCATTTTGGCAGAACGGTTATTGGCTGGTGGTGACACTGCCACCGCCGTCAGAACTGCTCTGGAAGCTGAAAAGTTCTTCTTTCGCAATGAAGAAGAGTATCGCCGCAGGTTGGGAGTGCTGATGGCGGCGGGGGAACTCAATGAAGAACTTCACCTGCGCTGCTTGCGCGAGAGCATGACTTCTATTCGCGCCTGGGCCGTGCGAGCGGCGGGTGAGCAGTCGCAGATCTCTGACGCTGTGGGAAAACGGATAATCGAACTTCGTAACGACCCTTCACCACAGGTGCGTCTGCAGGTGGCAATCGCCGCCGCGAAACAGGAATCCATTCCCACGATTCCAACTCTGGTGGCCGTCCTGGCTCAGGCAGAAAATGATCCGCTGGTGCCACGCGTGGTGTGGCAGAATTTCCATCCGCTCCTCGAAAAGCAAACGGCGGAGTTCGTGGCTGAAATTCAGAAGCTGAAATCCGACTCAGGGGAATTCCCGATGCCTGTGATCGATCTGCTGCCTCGTGCGGCTGATCGAATTCTCTCGACCAGCAAGCCCGACACGCTGGCCGTCGCTGAACTCGTCAAACTGCTGCTCCGTACCGAAGCCACAGACGATCCGGCCGATCGTTGCCTGCAGTTGCTGACAGCTCGCATTCGCTCAGGAGAGATCACCGGTGAGTCGCTCATCAATATCCAGACGGAACTTGCGCAGTCCCTGAACGCGGCGATGCAGAACGAGCTCACGCGACCTTCGACTCTGTCCGCGGTAGAACTGGCAACGTCACTTCGAATGAAGGAAGCTGTCGGGGTCGCGGTACAGATTCACAATCAGACCAGCGACGAAAGCATCCGGCTGCGTCTGATCAATGCGCTCATAACGGCTGGCGAAGACAGTGGACTAACGTCTGCTGAATCCCTGCTGGCTTCTGCTTCGTCTGCCGATCTGCGTCGCAAGGCGATTCAGACAATTGGTCGAGTCGGAACTCCCCGCGCGACCAAAATTCTGATTCGCCATCTAGCCAAACTTCCGGCGGATGTGCAGCCGGCTGCGATCGAAGCTCTGACCGATCGTGAGGACTCAGCGATCGAACTGATGGGGCTCATTCGTGATCAACAGATTGCGGCTTCAGTCATTAATGCCAATCAGGCCGGCAAAATGCTGAGTCTGAAAAATCAACCACTGACCGAACTCGTCTCAAAGCATTGGGGAGTCGTGCGCACCGAACGCGATCCGGCGCGTGTTGAATTGATTGCTCGCATGCGCAACGAACTGCGAACCAGTCACGGTGATCCAGTCGCCGGACGAGTTGTCTTCAAGAAGCTCTGCGCGCAGTGCCACAAGATGTACGGTGAAGGTGCGGAAGTCGGCCCGGATATTACTCGCAACGGCCGGGCATCGTTTGAACAGTTGCTGTCCAATGTGTTTGACCCAAGCCTTGTGATTGGTGCTTCCTATCAGGGCCTGACGGTCGTCACGAAAGAGGGACGTGTTGTTTCGGGTTTGCCGATTGAAGACAGTGCTCAGCGAGTCGTTCTAAAAGTTCAGGGCGACAAACAGGAAATCATTGCTCGTGCGGACATCGAAGAAGTGGTGCCGAGCAAGCTGTCACTGATGCCCGAGGGAATTGAGAAGCAGCTGCAGCCTCAGGAACTTCATGATCTGTTCGCCTTCATTTCGCTCGACAAGCCGCCGGAAGATCCCGAGGCAAAACTGCTGGTGGGATCTCGGATCGTGCCTGGAGCGTCCACAAAGCCAGGCGATTTTCCAGTCTTGATCGAGCAACTGCTGCCTGGATACTCAACCAGCAAAGTTGGCGAAGGCGGCATTGAAGTGCTGGGTGATCATCACGGCCGCCCTGCTCTGCGGACTCATCCGATTTCTCGATCCGAAGGCTGCCGACTGACAACGACGACCACATTGCCCGTGGCCACGAAAGTGCTGCTGCGAATCAGTGCGGCTTCCCATGAACAGGGCGACTGGCAGCTGATTGTGAACGTCAACGGACAGATTCGTCACCAGTCCATCATCACACGCGGCCAGAACGGTGTCGAATGGAAAGAGATTTCCGTCGACCTGACCGATCTCGCCGGCCAGCCTGTCACGATCGATCTGTCCAACAAAGCCAACGACTGGTCCAACGAATTCGCCTTCTGGAACGCCGCCGAAATCGTGGCCCAATAACTCGTTCCAGGGCTCCAGCCGAGTTCTCTCGTTCCAGGGCTCCAGCCCTGGAACGCACTGCCAGGAGGCTCCAGCCTCCACACGATGTCCAAAACCCAACATCCCCAACACCAAACTGCCCGGGAGGCTGGAGCCTCCGCCCAGTGCGTTCCGAGGCTGGAGCCTCGGAACGAGGAAGGATAACCCAGAATGGCGCGCACACGTTACCGGTTCTCTACCGAACAGCGACCTCACTTTCTGACCAACACTGTCGTTGCCTGGCTGCCAGTCTTTTCTTACCCTGATTATGCCAACATTATCCTGGACAGCTGGAGATTTCTGCAGAAGGAACGAACGATCGTCATTCTGGCCTGGGTGATCATGGAAAATCATCTGCACTGGATTGCCACCGGTCCAAACCTTGCAAAGCGAGTCGGAGAGTTTAAGTCGTATACGGCGAAAATGATCCTGGAAAAGATGAGGCAGAACAACGCCTCGATCCTGCTGCAGGAGCTGGAATACTACAAGCTGCGTCATCGAGTCGATCAGACGTATCAGCTCTGGCAGGAAGGCAGCCATCCCAAAGTGATTGAATCGGATCAAGTGATGTGGCAGAAGGTGGAGTACACTCACAACAACCCGCTCCGTCGCGGATTTGTCGATCATCCGGAACACTGGCGGTATTCCAGTGCGAGGAACTACATGGGAATGCCGGGGCTGATGGATGTCTGCACCGACTGGAGATGAACTGGAGGGCGTGTTGATTTATTCGTTTAAAAAATCGCCGCTTCAGTTTTGAAGTTGCGTTCTTCGAAACCCTGACGGACGAATTGGTCGAAAAGAACGGGAATTATCATAACCCGACGCGTCAGCGAGGGATTCGTGGCCACCCAGCCGAACTGCCAAAACTCCATCCCTCACTGACCTTTATGGTTTCGAAAAGCATCACAACCCACTAGCGGATGACCGAACGAAAAAGGCTTGGAGGCAGGAGCCTCCGGGCAGTGCGTTCCAGGGCTGGAGCCTTGGAACGAGGGTGTACGAGGTAAACTGTGCTTTCCTGAAACTGCGGGCCTGAATAGAATTTGGCCAGGTTATTCGGCGTCGACGGAATCGACGTAAAGTTCTGTCTGAAGGGGGCTTCAGGTTTTCGCACGGACGCAACAACTAAGCCGGCTGCTGCTGGTCGCCTTGCTGTTTTTCTGTGTCAGCGGATGTGTTCATCAACAGTCGCTGCCGCCCGCGTTTCAGTCTGCGCGCACTCTCGACGGCCGCCTGCTTCCGCCTCAGCGACAGTACTGGACCGCATTCCGAAATCCGTCCCAGTTCAATGCGGCCGGATTGTATCTTCTGCAACCCTATCAGCCTGGACGCATTCCGCTCGTTCTCATTCACGGACTGGCGTCCGATGCGTTGACCTGGGAACAAACGGTCAGCACACTGAATGCTGATCCGGAAATCGTCGCCCGATACCAGATCTGGCTGTATCAGTATCCAACAGGCCTGTCGTATCTTCGAACCGCCGCCGAACTTCGTAAAGAGCTGCTGTCCATCCGCTCCGTTCTCGACCCAACCAACAGCGATCCGGCATTTGAACAAACGGTATTGGTCGGCCACAGCATGGGAGGCTTGGTCGCCAAGCTGCAGGTCAGTTACAGCGATGATCGCGTGTGGCGTGCCATCTCGGATGTACCGCTCGATGAAGCCCTGAACTCGGGACCTGTTCCCGACGACGCCGTTGCCTCCGTCCTGTTTCAGCCGGTGTCGTTCGTCAAAAAAGTTGTCTACATCGCCACGCCCCATCAGGGATCCAACTGGACTCAACAACCGCTCGGACGAATCGGCAGCTGGCTGATCAACATCCCCGATACGGTCCAGCAGGAGTACGCTCGTCTTGTCCGCGGTCGCCCTGGACTAGTGCGCGATCCGGCCTCGAAACCGCCGACCAGTCTCGACCTTTTGATTCCCGGCAACAGCATGATTCGAGCCACCAATTCGCTCAGATACGCGGAAGGTGTCGACACGCATTCCATCGTCGGAACCGGATATCGCTCACCGGACGGTTATCTGGGCGACGGAGTTGTCGCTCTGATCAGCGCTCAGCGGTCCGATGTTCGTACAGAATACTTTGTCAAAGCGACGCATTCCGGCATCCTTCAGAACGCTGCAGCAGCGGCCGAACTGACCTGCATCCTGTCCCGGCTGCCGTGATCTGAGACTGGATTCGGCGGCGTCATTTCAGCGTTCGCCATCAGCACAGGTGACCAAGGTGTTCGCACACGACGGATCGAATTTCCGAACCCACGTCGTCCATCGTCCGCAGCGAACCGTCTTCACGGAGACCATGAATCGTTCTCCAGTCCAGACGACTGTGAGCCAGCGCAAGATAACACCGGCGAACACGCTCAAGATACGGCAAGTCTGATTCCTGCAGGTCGGCTTCCTGATCGGTATAGTCGCGTGCCGCTTTGCGTGAGACCAGTTCGCGGCTCATCTGCGAAGACATATCAATCAGTACCGTCAGCACAGGACGAGGCAGCTGAAAGACATCGAACTCCACCTTTTCAATCCATTCCACCAGCGCCGTGCGTTCGGGGCCGTCGAGCTTCGCGGACTGATGAGCCAGATTGGATCCGACAAACCGATCGAGCACAACGACATCGTTGTCTTCCATCATTTTCAACAACAGGGTACGCGATTCGAATCGGTCGCCCGCGTAAAGAACAGCGGCCAGCTGCGGATGGACATCCTTGAGGGATCCGAAGCGGCCGTTCAGAAAATCGCCGATGGCCGTTCCGAATGTGGTCGCGGCGTAACGAGGAAACTGCAGCGTGTCGACTTGCAGCCCCATCTCGCGCAACGATGTCACCAGTCGACCGGCCTGAGTCCCCTTACCAGCCCCATCAATTCCTTCAATCGCGATCAGCGTGGCCATGAATCGGCTCCGGCATTCATGGTCAAATTTTGAGGAATTCCCAGCGCAACAAAATCAACGGGCTCAGACGCACAACTTTCCATCAGACCACTCTGTGCCAGCGACAGTTCTGCATCCCGTGAACTGACATCCGTTGTCTCAGCAGAATCAGAACTCCGGTGGCGTTCCCCCGGACGCACATCACTGGCAGCCCGCAGCGGCTCACATCGTTCAGCAACAACACCTTCACGATTCGCCGCCATAGCCCGGCCCCGAACGAAGTGCCCCACATCGGCCGCCGTACCGGGCACTTCCACCGGCATATACCAACGATCGGTCCCGCGAACATAACCCGGCCGAGTTTCCGATTCCCGCTCCGCGAGAATCTCGAGCAAACCCAGATCGAATTCCTGGCCGACATTATGACCTGGCGAAACACGACTCAAATAAAATTGTTCGGCAAGCCCGCGTTCCAGATCGCCCAGCGTGCGGACTCGTTCTTTGATCACTTCGGGGGGAACCTGATCGGGCATGGTCGCCGCCGGAGTTCCATCGCGTCGACTAAAGGGGAACACATGCACCTTCATGAAACGAGCCCTGCGACAGGTCTCCATAGTCTCTTCAAATTCGGCCAGAGTCTCCCCGGGAAATCCGACGATCACATCCGTGCTGAACGCGGGATCGCTGCCCAGCATGTCACGAATCTGATCGAGCCGCTCCAGAAACCGTTCGACTCCATAACGCCGTCGCATGCGAGTCAGCACACTGTTACTGCCGCTCTGCAAAGCCGGATGAAACTGCGGACACAGGTGCTCGCAGTCTCCGGCTGCTTTAATAAAGTCGTCATTGACTTCAACAGTTTCGATACTCGACAAACGCATTCGCCAGTTGCCGGGAATCCGATCCAGGCGACGCAGCAAATGCCACAGTCGTTCTGGCTTGTCGCCCGACTGCAGATTGTTGGTATCGACACCGAAGTGTCCCATATGAATTCCGCTGATCACGATTTCACGATAGCCGTGTTCAACCAGCGCACGAATTTCGTCTTCGATGTCGACCGGGCGACGGCTGCGCAAGCCCGGTCGGACTGTCGGGATGATGCAGTACGAACATTTCAGAATGCAGCCATCCTGAATCTTCACAAAGGCCCGCTGATGGCCTTCGAATTCGCTGATGCCGTTGGGCATGTCGACGATGCCAAAGCGGCTGAGCACATCCGGCAACTCGCGCTTGTCAGTGACGACTTCAATCACATTCGGCAGCTCCGACACCGCTCGCGGATCGCGAGTCGCGTAGCAGCCCATCACAATGGTTTTCGTGCCGGGATTCTGTCGCGACAGCTGTCGAATCACCTGACGTGATTTGGAGTCGCCTGTATTCGTCACCGTGCAGGTATTGACAACGCACAGGTCCGCGGGCTCATGTTCGTTCGCTTCCCGATACCCGCTTTGCAGCAAAGCTTCGCGAACGATCTGAGTTTCATATTGATTGACTTTGCAGCCCAGTGTCACCAGGCGGCAGGTTCGAAGTTCAGACATGGTCAGGCAGCAGCAAAAAGTGAGTCGGGGCAGCCGTAAATCAACCGAACTGCGCATGGTGAACCGTCCGCCCCGGAATCTCAATGGCGGACCGCGATGCTGGCCAAAATTGGCCCAATTACATCGTCGAACGACGTTTCAACGCCCCTTTTCCGAAAAACAGTCGCAGTTTCCGCCAGATCCACGCCCCAAATCTCAATGGCAATCTTCAATCGGCAATCTCAAATCCCTTTCTCCCTCACGGATGATCTGCGATAGTGAACGTCCCCCCAGACCCACGCATCCCGCCTTTGCCTGCCTCCCGGAGCGACCGCATGCTTTCGATCGTGAATCAACCCACGTCGCTTTGTGACGGTATTCAGCGACGCGAAGCCATGCGCATCGGAGGACTGTCCGCCTTGGGCCTTTCTCTTCCTCAACTGATGCAGCCGTCAGCAGTCGCAAGCCCGCTGGAAAGCACCGCACCTGGATTTGGAAAAGCCAAATCCGTAATCATGCTGTGGCTGCTCGGCGGTCCGCCTCAGCATGAAACATGGGACACAAAGCCGCAGGCTCCCAGGGAAATTCGCGGCGAGTACAGCAGCATTGAATCGGTTGTGCCTGGAATTCGTGTGGGCGAACTCATGCCCCGCACGGCAATGCATACGGACAAGCTGGCGGTGCTGCGTGCTGTGGTCACGAAGGACCAGGCGCACTCATCCAGCGGTTATCAGATGCTGACCGGAGTTCCGCATTCTCCGCTGAGCCAGGAAAACGTCACGTCCAAAGCGCCCAACCTGGCGCCCTCTCATGCCGCGATCATGCGCGCCCTGCGCCCTGATCACGACGGCCTGCCGTCTTCAATCGCCCTGCCCTATCACATCGCAAACGATGGGGAAATCGTCTGGCCGGGCCAGGGAGCCGGCATTCTTGGACGCAAGTTTGATCCGTGGCTGATCAACTGCGATCCCTCTCGAGCTGATTTCAAAGTCCCCGATCTGGCACTGCCAGACGATATCTCTTCTCACCGCTTCACGTCACGCCGCGCCCTTCTTTCGCATCTGGACCTGAACCCGCCGGGCCTTGTACGAGCCAATGCGGCCAGTCGATTTCAGCAACACACGGAACAGGCCTTCGATCTACTGGCTGGCAAAGCCGCACGAGGTGCGTTTGAATTGGATCAGGAATCCGAGGCAACTCGCGATCGCTATGGACGCAATCGCTTCGGGCAGTCGGTTCTGCTGGCTCGGAGAATGGTCGAAGCCGGCGTGTCACTGGTGCAGGTCAACTGGACCCGCGTGGAAGCCGTAAAAAATAATGGCTCGTGGGACACGCATAATAACCATTTTTCCGACCTCAAAAATCATCTGATGCCACGGATGGATTATGCTTATTCATCGCTCCTGCAGGATCTTGAGGAACGCGGCCTTCTGGAGACAACGCTCGTCGTGTGGCTCGGTGAATTCGGACACACTCCGCGCATCAACGGCAACGCTGGTCGAGACCATTGGGGCAACTGCTTCTCGGTAACGCTGGGCGGCGCCGGAATTCGTCGAGGCATAGTGCATGGCGAATCCGATGCGCATGCCGGCTTTCCAGTTTCAGGAATGGTGACGCCCGCTGACATCACGGCCACGATCTTCCATTGCCTGGGCTATTCGCCAGAAACCCTGCTTTACGATCAGACAGCACGACCGCTCCCACTGACTCAGGGATCCGTCATTCGCGAGATCGTTGGTTGAGCCGCCACGCGCTTCCTGCGGCCATGCGGTTTGCACTTCAGACGAAGTGAAGGTTACCGTGCAGTTGCTGGAAATCTTCGACCGTGACACAAAGCCTCCGGCGAAAGCTGCAATGTGTACTGCGGGAAACACCTCATCTCCTAACGCGATTCTTAAGCGAAATAAGTTCGCGTTTGTCGGTTTTCCGGAGAAATCGCCACTCCTTACCCAATCGGAACTTTTGGTTAAGCGACCTGATGACTTTGCCCGATAAGTGCTTCGGAACACAGGAGGAATGGACTCCAGATCGCAGTGCCGCAGGATGCTGGGCACTGTCTGAAGTCCAACTAAGAAGTGCGTGAAGGTGAAGGATTCACGAATGCGTCCCAGATTGAAATTGTTTGTTGGGGCTGATGAGCCAGAGACATTGACATTTCCCGAACCGGAAGTATCAATTAACCTGGGCGAACTGAGTCGAATCCTGGCGGATGCCATGATTTGGGATCGCTCATGGGTGGCAGATTTTGCCGATGATGAAGTCCGGATCTCAGCCGATCTCTACGAAGTCCTGTCAACATACGCTCATCTGCGCCCGAGTGCCTGATCAACCGCAGGACTTCCGTTCTGAATCGCTGCCATTGACAATAATAAAGCGACGGCCACTTTCGGCCGCCGCGTTTTTTGTTTCACCGCACGGGCTGGAATTGAGTCCCCGTTTTCCCCTCGGCGACGCGATATTCCTCAGGCTTTGCCGTTCATCGTTCCACTTCAGGCGAGACGCGACTATCCTGCAAGACAGTCTGCTCCGGGGATCTGTCTCCGGAGTATTGGTTTGCCGAACTCGTCTATTTGATATCAGCGAGAACATCAGATGCCTCTTCGCGAAGATGCCGAAGCCATCTGGCGAGCTGGCGTGGCCGCCGTTGATTCATCGCTCGCCGTTCAACGACAATTCCACATTGATGGAAATATTCTTCGCATCGCGGACATAGATCTGAATCTGGCAGACGTTGATCGAATTGAGATCCTTGGTGCTGGCAAAGCTGGAGCCGGGATGGCAAGCGGTGCTGAAGGCGCCTTGCTTCCTCACATTCCCAGCGATCGAATTTCGGGCTGGGTCAACGTCCCGGCTGACTGCCTGCGGCCTCTGCAGTGCATCCATCTGCACAACGCACGCCCCGCCGGCCTGAATGAACCGACCTCGGAAGCCGTGGCTGGCACCGCAGAAATTTTGCGGCGCATCGATAGCATGACGCGCCGCGATGTCTGCATTGTTTTGCTTTCAGGCGGTGCCAGTGCCTTGCTCTGCAGCCCGGTTCCGCAAATCACGTTGGCGGAAAAACTGAGCGTCACGCGCGCTCTGGCCGGCGCTGGCGCACCCATCCATGATCTTAACATCGTCCGAACGCAGCTCTCGCGAGTCAAAGGCGGACGCCTCGCCGACGCCTGCAAGGCTGGAGCCCTGATTGCATTGATCATCTCCGACGTCATCGGAGACCCTCTGGAAATTATTGGCTCCGGCCCCACCATGTCGGCTCCGCCACGCCCGCGGGAAGCCATCGAGATTCTGCGGAAACATGACCTGCTGGATCGTGTGCCGAAAAATGTGATCCAGTTTCTGACGCTGCGATCCAGAGAAACGGAAACTCTGGCGGCCGGACCACCGACTTCCCGCACGTCTTATGACCGACCACACTGCATCCTTCGAAATGTGATCGTCGCCAGTAACTCGATTGCCCTGAGAGCCGCAGAACAAAAGGCGACACAGCTGGGCTATCAGACGGTTTCCCTTGGATCAGACAATGCCGGCGAGGCGGCCGACGAAGGCCGACGACTGATGGACACCATGCGATCGGCCCGGTCCCAAATGTCAGCGGTTAATCCTCAGCCCATCTGTGTTCTCAGCGGCGGTGAGCCCACCGTAAATCTGCGCACAGGCGGCGCTGCAAGTGGCAGTGCGGCTGCTTCTATCGCCACGGCACGCGGCGGACGAAATCAGGAACTGGTTCTCGCTGCCATTGCTCAGTCTCCGACTGTCGAAGACTGGAACGGCCTGAGTCTCCTGTCCGGGGGGACCGACGGAGAAGATGGTCCGACCGATGCGGCCGGCGCAGTGGCGAACAAAGATTTGATCGCGCGCATTGCCGCCTGTCGTATCGATCCCATTCCCTATCTGGCCCGACACGATTCTTACAACTTCTTCAACGTTGTCGACGGACTCTTAAAAACCGGCCCCACGCATACCAACGTCATGGATCTGCGAGTCGGCCTGGTAGACACTTCTGCCTCCGATTGATTCAAGCGTCCTATTTGTCGGCGTGACCCCAACGCCACTCGATTTGCGATTATAGTAGCCATCACTCTCCGAGTGATGAATGCCAACGGCCGCGTTCTGCGGCCTTAGTCACTCGGAGAGTGACGCCTACTTTGTCAAAGTGACTGCCATTGGGCGCTGCCCCAACGTCGAGCAGCCGATCTCCCCGCCGTTTGCGGTCTGCAGAAATCGCCTCTATCATCCGGCCTATGCAGGAAGTGACTCAAAATATGGCCGAACGCAACATCATTATCGTAGGTGTGGGACTGATCGGCGGCTCCATCGCAGCCGCCATTCGTCAACGCTTTCCCGACTGCAATGTCATCGGCATCGGGCGAAATCGTGACCGTCTGGAAAGTGCTCAAAAGGCAGGTCTGCTGACATCCTGGTCGGACGAAATTACAGCGGCCAGAATTCCCACCGGAAGCCTCGCCGTCGTTTGTCTTCCCGTCAATCAAATTGCCGACACGGTCAGTGAGCTACTGAATGCCGGATGTGAACTGGTCACCGATGCGGGCAGCGTCAAAGCGTCCATCTGCACCGCGTTGAAGGATCAATCCGACCTTCGCTATGTCGGAGCTCATCCAATTGCAGGCAGCGAACAAAGTGGCTTTGAACATGCCGATGCAAATCTGTTCGCAGGCCGGCTGTGCGTTGTGACAACTTCAGCCCCACAACAGGCGATTGACAGGAACGTTCAGCGAGTCATCGCGTTCTGGAAAAGTCTGGATGCAGACGTGTGTCTGATGTCACCCGATGAACACGATCGCGTGCTGGCGCTGACCAGTCATCTGCCTCATATCCTGGCCTCCGTCGCGGCCGGTTGTGTGGAGCCCGGTCTGTTGAACTTCACGGGCACAGGTTATCGCGACACCTCACGAATCGCAGCAGGGTCCGGCAGTTTGTGGGCCACTATTCTTTTGGGAAATGCAAAGCATTGCCTGGACGCTGTCGATGCCGCCGAAGACATTCTGCATCAGTTCCGCACGGCTTTGACAACCGGCGACGCGAAACAACTGGAGTTACTCTGGGAATCGGCTGCCGAAAAGCGACGTCTGCTGAACCGCGACAAAACAGACAGGGTTTGATTGGCGATTGGCGATTGGCGATTGGCGATTGGCGATTGGCGATTGGCGATTGGTGATTGGTGATTGGCGATTGGTGATTGGCGATTGGCGACTTCAAATCAAAAATCGTCAATCTTAAATCTCAAATCTATTATTTCCCGACGTGCTTTCGCGAATGCTGAATCTATCGAGCTGAAACTTTTCCAGCAGAGCGATCAGATGCGACACGCGTTCGTCCAAAGACGCTCCCGCGCGAATTCCGACAGCAATGGTACCCGCTGTCAAAGCGGCGACACGCGACACGCTGATGGGCAATCCGTACGGCTTCAAATCTGCAAAGAATTCTTCGTCACTGCACACTTCCCCGAATTTGCTTCCCTGGTAGGTGAACTCAATGCCGTACAAGTCACCGCTCCACTGGTAAACGAACGGTCCAAACAATTCATGACGACTGACGATCCAGAATTCGTCATCGTTGAGAATGATTTCGTTGGGAACCAAACGTGACACCAGTGCACACTCCTGAACCGCCTGTAGGGATTTTGATCTGCCCCGGAGGATAAAGAACCAGCCAATTTTAGTAACAACTGCAGTACGATCGCGTTTCGTCCGAAAAGAGGACAGACCATTTCCGGCAGTTGAAAAGACGGGGATTTTGTTTAATTCAGTGGATTACACGGGGTTGACAAGAGATTCCCTGTCTGAGTATCAAACGCGTGAATTTGGCAGTCGAAGCGTTACAACGACACAAGGTTACGGGATTTACACGAGGTTACAGGTCATGGTTTTCACTCTGGAAGCAGGCGAAGTCGCAGAGAAAGACTGCATTTCGGTCTTCGCCGGGATCGAGCATTTTGGAATTGCGGTTAGTCCTCGTCTGCGGGGTGATGACGACGACGAGTTCGCGGACGAAAGTTTCGCGGACGAAGACGTTGAAGATGATGAAGATGAAGATGATGAATTCGAAGAGGAAGACGAAGACGACTTCGAAGACGATGACTTCGAAGACGATGACGATGACGACTTCGATGATGACGACGAAGAAGAAGAGGATGAAGAAGAAGATGAGGAATTCTAGCCAGCATCAGTCTGAAGGTCTTCACGAACGTCACTGAGCCGCTCTGGATGTGATCAGTTGAACGTTCCTCTCATTACGTTACTCTCCGGGCACTTCGTTTTCGAAGTGCCTTTTTTTGTGGGTGCTTGAGTTCTCAGACAAAGATACAGACGATGGACGGACTTTGGGATCAGGTTCAGGAAGCAAAGAATTGGCTGGCCACGCGTTGGCAGGGCACACCTCGCGCCGGACTCATTCTGGGCACGGGCCTTGGCAGTCTCGCGACTCAGCTCCGGACCGAAGTGGAAATTCCGTACGCTGAGATCCCTCATTTCCCCCGCTCAACTGCTCCTTCTCACGTCGGCAAGCTGCTCTGCGGAACTCTGGAAGGAGTTCCCGTGATGGCGATGGAAGGTCGCTTTCATTATTACGAGGGCTATTCACTTCGGCAGGTCACCTTCCCGATTCGCGTCATGAAAGCGATGGGCGCTGACACTTTGGTCCTGACCAGTGCCGTCGGTGGCATGAATCCGCAATATGCTCTCGGCGACATTGTGATCCTCGACGATCATATCAACCTGATGCCCGACAGCCCGCTGCGTGGAGTGAACGATGATCGCCTTGGCCCCCGCTTTCCTGATATGAGCCAGCCGTACAATCGTGAACTGATCGAACGAGCCCGCGTCATTGCGCTGCGACTTGGAATCTCGGCGCACAAGGGAGTTCTCGTCGCAGTGCCCGGTCCAAATCTGGAAACCCGCGCCGAGTACCGGATGCTGCGAACGATGGGAGCCGATGTGGTCGGGATGTCCACCGCGCCCGAATGCATCACGGCAACTCATGCAGGCCTTCGCACCGTCGCGTTTTCCATCGTGACCGACATGTGCCTGCCGGACGCACTGGAACCGGCTGACATTGAAAAAATCGTTCGCGTCGCAGGCGAAGGCGGCAAACGGCTCGAACAAATCCTCATCCAGCTCTTCCGCGATCTGCCTTGAAAAAACCGGGTACTTTAAAACCTCGAGTCCCTCGTCAAAAATCGCTTCCGGAGAATCCCGTTTTGATGGACTCAAAAGGCCCCCAACCGTCCTTCGCCCCCGCGGGGGAGAAGGTGGCCGACAGGCCGGATGAGGGGGCACGCTGTGCATTCGGCAAATTAAAAAGACCA